>Ga0265313_10001718_pt1 | contig 20181 bp, 18 predicted proteins | sample 4123metaG_FD_203122 | JGI IMG/M metagenome (GOLD analysis project Ga0265313, IMG submission 203122) | Rhizosphere microbial communities from Carex aquatilis grown in University of Washington, Seatle, WA, United States - 4-1-23 metaG | ecosystem: Host-associated > Plants > Roots > Rhizosphere >...
CAGGCCGATGCCGCCGCCGCCGGGCTTGCCCCAGGCGATGAACTTCTCATTCTCCATCATCCGGCCGGTGCCCAGCTCCCTGGCGATGGCGTCATAGAACTCCGCGGCGCGCGCTAGGTCCTTTGTTCCCAGCGTGACATATCCGATCATCCTGCCCTCCTGCGCGAAAACGCCATGGTTTCGCGGGCAGGCCCGGCGGTCAAGCGGCATCCGGGCGCGTTGTGGTGCGAGGGCGAAGGACCGTATAAGCATCGGGATTCCTTTCCAGAGTGCCGCCATGTCCGCCGCCGCCCGCCTTGCCATGATCGACGGCCAGATCCGGCCCGCCGACGTCACCGATGCCCGTATTCTGGCGGCGTTCGAAGCGGTGCCGCGCGAGGTTTTCGTGCCCACGGCCACGCGCGCCCTGGCCTATGCCGATGTGCCGGTGGAAGTGGCGCAGGGCCGCTTCCTGATCGAGCCGCGCTGCTTCGCCAAGCTGCTGCAGCTCGCCGCCATCACCGCCGATGACCGCATTCTCGATGTCGGCTGCGCCACCGGCTATTCCGCCGCCGTGCTGGCGCGGCTGGGCGGCCGGGTGGTGGCGCTGGAGCAGGACGCCGACCTGATGCGCATCGCCAGCCAGGCGCTGGCCACCACCACGGTCGTTCTGGCGCAGGGCGCCCTGATCGACGGGGTGCGGGGCGAAGCGCCCTTTGACGTCATTGTGGTGGAGGGCGCCATCGAGCAGACGCCCGAGACGCTTCTTTCCCAGCTGGCCGAAGGCGGCCGCCTGGTGGCGGTGATGAATGACGGCCCCCCGGGAAGCCTGACAAGCGGCAAGGCGACCCTGTTCCTCAAGGAGCATGGCGGCATCGGCCGCCGCGCCGTCTTCGACGCCTCCACGCCGGTGCTGGCGGGCTTCAGGAAGATGATGGGTTTCGTTTTCTAGCCGCCACTCAGGTCTTTCGGGCCTGACACCCCACGAATTCCAGAGGCCCGCCTCCCCCTCAGGCGCGAAGCGCCGGGAAGGGGGAGGTGGCCGTAGTACGCCAGGCCGCTTTTGCGGCCGTTAGCGTGCGAAGGCCGGAGGGGGTCATAAAATTAACCATATCTTTGCAAGACAGGCTCACTGTCCTAGGGTTCTAGGGTACACCGGGAGCCATCATGTCCGACCCGCAGCACGAACCGACAATGGAGGAAATTCTCGCCTCCATCCGCAAGATCATCTCCGAGGACGGCCCCGAGACCCCGGCTGCGCCCGCCCCGGCGGCCGCGCCTGCCGCACCCGCACCCGTCGAAGAGCCCGACGTTCTGGAGCTGACCCAGGTCGTGGCGCCGCCGCCCGCCCCGGCGCCTGCTCCGGTCCCCGAGCCGCAGAACGATATCGTGTTCGAAACCGTGGCCCCCGCCGCCGATCCCGGCGACATCTTCTCCGACCATACCCGCCGGGCGATGGACGACGCCTTTGCCGGCATCCCGGACGAGGAGCCTGCTGCGGCCCCCGCGCCGCGCGCCGCCGCCCTTGCACCCATTGACGGTTCGACGGTGGAAGGCGTCTTCGAGCGCGCCGTGCGTGAAAGCTTCGAGCCGGTGCTGCGCCAATATCTTTCCGACAATTCCGCCGCGGTGATCGACGGCATGAAGCCGCTGATCCGCGAATGGATGGACGAGCATTTCCCGCCGCTGCTGGAAGGCGCGGTCCGGGCGGAAGTCGAACGGGTTGTAAAGGCCCGTGGCGCCAAGCGCTGATTTTGCCTTCTCCCCTTGTGGGAGAAGGTGCCTTGGGCGGAGCCCAAGGCGGATGAGGGGTTGACCCCAGCCCGATTCTTCCGCATTTGCGGGCAATGCTCGACAAGACCTTCAACCCCGCCGACGTCGAAGGGCGCATCTACGCCCAGTGGGAGGCGTCGGGCGCCTTCCAGGCCGGCCGCCGCCCCGATGCGGAAGCCTTCTCCATCGTCATCCCGCCGCCCAACGTCACCGGGCGGCTGCATATCGGCCACGCCCTCAACAACACGCTGCAGGACATGCTCGCCCGCTTCGAGCGCATGCGCGGCAAGGACGTTCTCTGGCAGCCCGGCACCGACCATGCCGGCATCGCCACCCAGCTGATCGTCGAGCGCCAGCTGGCCGAGCGGCAGATGTCGCGCGTTGGGATGGGCCGCGAGAAATTCCTGGAGGAAGTCTGGAAGTGGAAGGCCGAAAGCGGCGGCGCCATCCTGGCGCAGCAGCGCCGCCTGGGCGCCAGCGCCGACTGGTCGCGCGAGCGCTTCACCATGGACGAGGGGCTTTCCCGCGCCGTGACGAAAGTGTTCGTCGAACTCTATCGCCAGAAGCTGATCTACAAGGACAAGCGGCTGGTCAATTGGGACACGCGGCTGCAGACGGCGGTGTCCGACCTGGAAGTCGAGAATATCGAGGTCAAGGGCCACCTCTGGCACATCAAATATCCCATCGAGGACAGCGACCGGTTCATCACCGTGGCGACGACGCGGCCGGAGACCATGCTGGGCGATACCGCCGTGGCGGTGCATCCCGACGACGCGCGCTACAAGGACATTGTTGGCAAGCATGCGGTGCTGCCGCTGACCGGGCGGCTGATCCCCATCATCGCCGACGAATATTCCGATCCGGAAAAAGGCACCGGCGCGGTCAAGATCACACCCGGCCATGACTTCAACGATTTCGAGGTCGGCAAGCGTCACAAGCTGGAGCTGATCAACATCCTCAACAAGGACGGCACGCTCAACGACTCCGTGCCCGCGCCCTATCGCGGCCTTTCCACCCAGGCGGCGCGCAAGAAAGTCTTGGCCGATCTGGAAGCCGCTGGGCTGCTGGAGAAGATCGAGCCCATCAGCCACGCCGTGCCGCATGACGAAAAGACCAAGACGGTGGTGCTGGAGCCGTTCCTCACCGAGCAATGGTATTTGAATGTCGAGCCGCTGGCGGCCAAGGCGATCACGGCGGTGGAGAAGGGGCAGACCCAGTTCTTTCCGGAGAATTGGAGCAATATCTATTTCAGCTGGCTGAAGAACATCCGTCCCTGGTGCATTTCGCGCCAGCTCTGGTGGGGTCACCAGATTCCGGTCTGGTACGGACCGGAAGGCGAAATCTTCTGCGCCCAGACCGAGGCGGAAGCCGCGAAGCTGGCGGGCATTGCAACGCTGACGCGCGATCCCGATGTGCTCGATACCTGGTTCTCCTCGGCGCTGTGGCCGTTCTCGACCATGGGCTGGCCGGACAAGACGCCGGAGCTGGCGCGTTATTATCCCACCAGCGTGCTGGTCACCGGCTTTGACATCATCTTTTTCTGGGTCGCCCGCATGATGATGATGGGCATTCATTTCCTCGGCGAAGTGCCGTTCAAGCATGTGGTGATCCACAACCGGGTGCTGGACGAGCAGGGCGAGAAAATGTCCAAGACCAAGGGCAATGTGGTGGACCCGTTGACGCTGATCGACGAGTTCGGCGCCGATGCCTTGCGCTTCACGCTTTCGCTGGCGGCGGGGCAGAGCCGCGACATGCGCATCGGTCCGGCCCGCGTCGAGACCAGCCGCAACTTCGCCACCAAGCTGTGGAACGCCGCCCGCTTCTGCGAGATGAACAACTGCGTCGCCGTCGCCGGATTCGATCCGGCGAAAGTGAAGCAGACGGTCAACCAATGGATCGTGGCGGAAACCGCTGCTGCTGTTGTGGAAGTGACGAAAGCGCTGGAAGCGCCCTACCGCTTCAACGAGGCGGCGAGCGCGGCCTATCATTTCGTCTATGACATTTTCTGCGACTGGTATCTGGAATTCGCCAAGCCTTCATTCAATTCGACCGAGGAATCTTCCAAAGCCGAAACCCGCGCCACCGCCGCTTGGGTGCGCGACCAGCTTCTCAAGCTGCTGCATCCCTTCATGCCCTTCATCACCGAGGAGTTATGGGCGCGCACCGCAGCCAGCCCGCGCGCAACGCTGCTGATCGAAGCGGAATGGCCGGATTTCTCCGCGTTGCCCGCCAACGCCGAAGCGACGGCGGAAATGCAGTGGGTGATTGACCTGATCAAGGGCATCCGCTCCGTCCGTTCGGAAATGAACGTCCCTGCCGGTGCGAAGATTCCCATGGTTCTGACCGGCGCCGAGGCGGTGGCGAAAACGCGGCTCGAGCGCAATCGCGGCGTGATCGAAATCCTGGCGCGTCTTTCCTCCTCGGACATCGCCGCGGAAATCCCCAAGGGCTCGGCCCAGTTCGTGCTGGGCGAGGCGGTGGTGGCGCTGCCGCTGGGTGACGTCATCGACTTCGCCAGGGAGCGCGCCCGGCTGGAGAAGGACCTTAAGAAGGCGCGGGAAGAAATCGCCCGCTTTGACGCCAAGCTCTCCAACGAGCAGTTCGTCGCCAAGGCGCCGGAAGAGGTGCTGGAAGAGCAGCGGACCAAGCGCGCCGAAGCCGCCGCCCTGGCAGTGCGCCTGGAAGAGGCGATCAGCCGTCTCGCCTAAAGACCCTGCCGCCGTCGCGGTTGCAGGCGGGCAGGGCGCTGACTAACTCTCGCAAGCTGCCCGAGAGACGCTTTCCATGCCCACCCTGTTCGATCCCCTGAAGGCCGGCGCGCTGACGCTGCCCAACCGCATCCTGATGGCGCCGCTCACCCGCAGCCGCGCCACGCCAGACGGCCGCGTGCCGACGCCCTTGCAGGCCGAGTATTATCGCCAGCGCGCGTCCGCTGGCCTGATCTTCTCGGAAGCCACCTCGGTCGCGCCGCGCGGCGTCGGCTATGCCGCCACGCCGGGCATCTGGTCCGACGAACAGACCGAAGGCTGGAAGCGCGTCACCGCAGCAGTACACGCGGCGGGCGGGCGCATCGCGTTGCAGCTCTGGCATGTCGGCCGCATCTCTCATCCGATCTTTCTCGATGGCGAGCTGCCGGAATCGGCCAGCGCCGTGAAGCCGAAGGGCAATGTCTCGCTGGTGCGGCCCGAAACCGAATTCGTCACCCCGCGCGCGCTCGGCCTTGATGAAATCCCCCGTGTCATCGCTGAATTCCGCAAGGGCGCAGAGAATGCGAAAACGGCGGGCTTCGACGCCGTGCACATTCATGGCGCCAATGGCTATCTGCTGGACCAGTTCCTGCAGGATTCCACCAATCGCCGCGACGACAAATATGGCGGCTCCATCGAGAACCGCGCCCGACTGATGCTGGAAGTCACCGACACGGTGGCCGAAGTGTGGGGGCCGGATCGCGTCGGCATGCACCTGGCCCCGCGCATGGACAGCCACGACATGGGCGACAGCGATCGCCTCGGTACCTTTACATACGTCGCGCGCGAACTCGGCAAGCGGAAGCTGGCCTGGATCGCATCGCGCGAGGGGTGGAAGGACGACAGCATCGGCCCGCGCCTGAAGGAGGCGTTCGGCGGCGTCACTATCGCCAATGAAGGTTTCACTTTTGAAAGCGCGCAGAAGGCGCTGGCCGACGGATGGGCTGACGCCGTGGCGTTCGGCAAGCTCTTCATCGCCAATCCCGACCTGCCGGAGCGATTCGCGCAAGGCGTGCCGCTCAACCCCTGGGACGCGGCGACCTTCTATGCCGGCGGAGAAAAGGGCTACACCGACTATCCGGCGCGCTAGCGCCGGAACAAACGCCGCGCCGGCACGTTTTCCTCCCAACGCTTCTTTGGAGGTTCCGATGAAATCTTTTGGCAGAATTGTGGCCGCCGCCTCATTGGCATTGGCCGCCGGTATGGGGTCTGCCTACGCGGACGGCTGCAGCGGTCACGGCCATGACACCGGCACAACGGTCGGCGCGGTCGGCGGCGCCGCCATTGGCGGCTTGGCCTCGCACAGCATCGTCGGCGCCGTGGTCGGCGGCGTCGCAGGCGGTTTGGCGGGCAACGCCATTGCCCGCAGCAGCGACTGCAACCACCGCGCGGTCCGCCACAGCTATGTCGATAGCTATGGCCATCGCCACTACTACTACCGCTAAGCGATCCTGATCCCATCAGAAGCCCCGCTGGCCCTGCGGCTGGCGGGGTTTTTGCGTCTGGACCTCTGGACAGGCGCAATGAAAACGTTTCTTCTCGCCGCAAAACAACATCCCTTGGAGGATTCATGCGACGCATCGTTTTACCGGCTCTCCTTCTGCTCGCGGCTGCGGGCGCAGCTTTGGCTCAGGCCCCCGCGGGCGGGCCTCCCGCCGCCGGGCGTGGCGGTCCGCGCCCTCCGCCGCTGATGCTGTCCAGTTCCGCCGTCCAGGATGGCGGCTTGGTGCCCGACAAATACACCGCCGTCAGCCCGACCGCGGTCACGCCGCCACTGTCCTGGACCAACGTGCCCGCCAACACCCAAAGCTTCGTGCTGATCGTGCATGACGTGGACGTGGTGATGGGGCGCGGCATGGGTGACAACCCGCACTGGGTCGTCTTCAACATCCCGGCGACCACGACTTCGCTGGCCGAAGGCCTGCCCGCGACGCCGACCCTGCCGGATGGCTCGGTCCAGATGGGCCGCCCCGGTCGCGGCGGCGCGCCGGCCACGGCGGGCTATTTCCCCTTCGCCCCGCCGCCGGGCTTCGTCCATCACTACAATTTTGACCTCTATGCCCTGGACATCAAACTGCCGCTGGATACCGGCGCCAGCCGCGCCGACATCGAGAAGGCGCTGGATGGGCATGTCGTGGGCAAGGCCGTGCTGGAGACGCGGTTCAAGCGTTGAGCCGGGGCTTCGGCCAAGATAATGCCGCTTTGTTAATGTAGGACGGGTGCGGCTGTCCAAAGGGGGATCGCATGCGTATTGCCGCCGCGCTGACCGCGCTTGTCATGTTCACCACCGCCGCTGTGGCGCAGACGCCGCCGGCCGCTCCGCCCGCCAACCGGCCACCGCCGCTGGTGCTCAGCAGTTCGGCTTATGCGGACGGCGGCATCCTGCCGGACAAATACACCCAGAAGGCGCCGCAGCCTTCGCCGTCCATTCCGTTCAGCTGGACCGGCTCGCCCCCCGGAACGCAGAGCTTCGTGCTGATCCTGCATGATTTGGACGTCGTCACGACCAAGACCCTGGCCGACAGCCTGCACTGGCTGGCCTGGAACATTCCCGCCACCGCCACATCGCTGCCCGAAGGCGTACCCAATGTGGCGGGCCTGCCCGACGGCACGGTGCAGCTCACGCACCGGGGCACCGTCGGCTTTGTCGGCCCCGGCTGGCCTGGCCCCACCAGCTATCACCACTACGTCGCCGAGCTGTTCGCGCTGGACACCAAGCTGACGCTGCCCAGCAACACGACGCGCGACGAGGTGATGGCCGCCACCAATGGACATATCCTTGCCCGGGCTGCCTATGAAGGCCGTTTCCATCGCTGAATTTCGAACACAAACAACAATCTTGGAAGGAACCCTGATGAAACAGATGACGTTGCTGGCCGTGATGCTGGGCCTCGCCGCACCGGCTTTGGCGCAGACCCCGCCCGCCGCGGGACGTGCTGCCGCGGCCCCCGCCATGCACCCGGTGGTGATGACGCTATCCAGCCCCGACGTGCAGGATGGCGGCATCCTGCCAGACCAGTTCACCAGCAAGGCAAATGTGCAGGGCCAGCCGCCCAAGGCGGTGTCCCCAGCCCTGAACTGGACGGGCACGCCCGCCGGCACCCAGAGCTTCGCGCTGGTGATGCACGACCTTGATGTCGTGGTCGGCAAAGGCACCACCGACAATCTGCACTGGCTGGCCTTCAACATCCCCGGCACCGCCACCGGGCTGCCACAGAATGTGCCCACCACCGCCACCCTGGCGGACGGCACCATTCAGCCCAGAAACCGCACCAGCAACGGCTTCCAGGGCCCCGGCGCCCCGGCCCCGATCTATCACCACTATGTGCTGGAACTGTGGGCGCTGGACGCCAAGCTCCCGCTGGACGCCAACGCCAGCCGCGACGATGTGATGAAGGCGATGGACGGACACGTTCTCGACAAGGCCGCGCTGTCGGTTCGTTTCCACCGCTGAGGTCCTGTGCGTTTATCGAAAGCCCCGGGCCCTTCACGGGTCCGGGGTTTTTCTGTTTTCAGATCACGCCCTGATGGTGATGTTGCGCCGGTAGAGCCACAGACCCACCAGCCAGCACAGCAGCATGTAGAGGATCGCGGTCAGCAGCGAGCCCAGCGGTCCCGGCGCCAGCCCCTGCATCACATGCATCCCGAACCAGCCCCACACGCCGGGGCCGTCATGCCCCCACAGGCGGATGTAACCCATGCCCATTTCCAGCAGCTCGGCGACGACATAGAGCGCGATCGCATTGCGGCCGAAGATCTCGAAAAAGCGCACGCCGAATTTGTGCTTGCCGATGTCGATCCAGCTCATCAGACTGGCCAGCACCGCAAGGTCGATGCCGACGGTCAGCAGCACGAAGCTCGAGGTCCACATTTTCTTGAAGATCGGGAACAGCGGATTCCACAACAGCGCCGCCACGATCAGCACCGCGCCGGCGATCAGGAAACGGTTCACCGTCTGCCGGTTCACGCCGTTGTTGCGGATATAAAGCCCGGCGAGATAGCCCAGGATCACATTGACGATGGCGGGCAGGGTGCTGAGCAGTCCCTCGGGTTCGAAGCCGTGGTCGCCGCGATACATATGGGCCTGGCCCAGCACCGCCAGATCGACAGCGTTGCCGACATTGCCGGTCTTGCTGAACGCGGTGGTCGCGTCAGGCGCGCCCGCCAGTAATATGCCCCAATAGCCCAGCAGCAATATCGCCGAGAGCGCGATCAATCCGCGCACGCCGAGGTAGCGCGCCGCCACCGTCGCGAAGAAATAGCACAGCGCGATGCGCTGGAGCACGCCCAGGATGCGCGTCGTGGCGAAGGGCCGATAGACCCAGCCGTCAGCCGTTTCGCGGAAGAAGGGGAACCAGTAGGTCAGGACGCCCAGCGCGAAGATGATGGCGGTGCGCCGCATCACCTTCTTCCAGAATTCGGCCTCGGAGGTCCGCCCGGCGGCGCCCAGCGCCATGGCGTTGCCCACCGCGAACAGGAAGGAGGGGAAGACGATGTCGGCGATGGTGAAGCCGAACCATTCCGGGTGATCCATGATGTACCATGGCTCCGTGCCTGCCCCCGGCGTGTTGACGATGATCATCAGGCAGACGGCCATGCCCCGGAATACGTCAAGCGATAGAAAGCGCGTCCGCTCCATCTGCCAGCCCCCTGATTTCCCCGGCGCAGCCTCACGCAACGCGCCGGGTCTGGCAATAAGACCAATTTGCGATTCCGGCGACCCTCCCATGTCGATCGCGAGCGCTGCGGGCCGGGAATGGCAGCCATCCAGCCCTTTTTCTTTGCCAGCCTGCCCCTCGGTCCATTAGAACCACCCGGCATTTCGCGCCAGGTTTCCCATGTCCAAATTTGACAAGACCAAGCTTCCCAGCCGCCATGTCACCGAGGGGCCGGAGCGCGCGCCGCATCGTTCCTATTATTACGCCATGGGCCTGACCGAGGCCGAAATCCACCAGCCCTTTGTCGGCGTCGCGTCCTGCTGGAACGAGGCCGCGCCCTGCAACATCGCCCTGATGCGCCAGGCCCAGTCGGCCAAGCAGGGCGTCAAGGAGCAGGGCGGCACGCCGCGCGAATTCTGCACCATCACCGTCACCGACGGCATCGCCATGGGACATGAGGGCATGCGGTCCTCGCTGGTGTCGCGGGAAGTGATCGCCGACAGCGTCGAACTCACCGTGCGCGGCCATTGCTATGACGCGCTGGTTGGCCTGGCGGGCTGCGACAAGTCCCTGCCGGGCATGATGATGGCGATGCTGCGCCTCAACGTGCCGTCGGTCTTTCTTTACGGCGGCTCGATCATGCCGGGCCACTTCGAAGGCAAGGACGTCACCGTGGTCGATGTCTTTGAAGGCGTCGGCCAGTATTCGGCGGGCAAGATGGACGACAAGCGGCTCTGCGCGCTGGAGAAGGTGGCTTGCCCCGGCGCCGGCGCCTGCGGCGGCCAGTTCACCGCCAACACCATGGCCTGCGTGGCGGAAGCGATCGGCATCGCGCTACCTTATTCGTCGGGCCCGCCCGCCGAAATCCTGGCGCGCGATGATTTCGCCCTCAAGGCCGGGCAGACGGTGATGGAATTGCTGGCGAAGAAAATCCGCCCGCGCGACATCTGCACCCGCAAGGCGTTCGAGAATGCCGCCATGGTGGTGGCGGCGACCGGCGGCTCGACCAACGCGGCGTTGCATCTGCCCGCCATGGCCAGCGAGGCGGGGATCAAGTTCGACCTCTTCGATGTGGCGGAAATTTTCCGCAAGACGCCCTATCTCGCTTCGCTTAAGCCCGGCGGCAAATATGTCGCCAAGGACATGTGGGAGGCGGGCGGTGTGCCGATGCTGATGCGCATCCTGCTCGATGCCGGCCTGCTGCATGGCGACTGCATCACCGTCACCGGCAAGACCGTGGCCGAGAACCTCAAGGATGTGAAATTCAATCCCAACCAGAAGGTGATGGTCGAAGTGAAGAACGCGCTGGCGCCCACCGGCGGCCTGGTCGCGCTGAAAGGCAATCTCGCGCCCGAAGGCGCGGTGGTGAAGGTCGCCGGGCTGAAACATCTGCACCATCGCGGTCCGGCGCGGGTCTTCGACTGCGAAGAAGATTGCTTCGCCGCCGTCGAGAAGCGCGACTACAGCGAAGGCGATGTGCTAGTGATCCGCTGGGAAGGCCCTAAGGGCGGCCCCGGCATGCGCGAGATGCTTTCCACCACGGCGGCGCTGTACGGGCAGGGAGTGGAGAACATCGCCCTGATCACCGACGGGCGTTTTTCCGGTGCCACCCGCGGCCTTTGTATCGGCCATGTCGGGCCGGAAGCGGCGGATGCCGGCCCCATCGGGCTTTTGAAGAACGGCGACATCATCGTCATCGACGCCGAGAAGGGCTCGATGGATGTCGAGTTGTCCGATGCCGAACTGGCGGCGCGCAAGGCTGCGTTCAAGCCCAAGCCGCCGGGCTTCAAGACCGGCGCGCTGGCGCGTTATGCCAAGAATGTCGGCCCCGCCCGCTATGGCGCGCTGACCACGCCGGGCGCGGACCAGGAAGTGCGCTGCTACGCCGATATCTGATGTTGCCTCCAAACTCGTTCCTGTTATGTTCTATCCGGACATGACGGGAGCGGCCCTTGGACGAGGCCAGACTACGCTGGCTGTTCCTCGACCTGAACAGCTATTTCGCCAGCGTCGAGCAGCAGGAAAATCCGCGGCTGCGTGGGCGCCCCGTGATCGTGCGGCCCGCGCCCACCGAGCACACCTGCGCCATCGCCGCCAGCACGGAAGCCAAGGCGTTTGGCATCCGCACCGGCACCATGGTGGCGGAGGCGCGCCGCCTCTGTCCCGGTCTTGTCGTGGTGGAGGCCCGGCACGACGTCTATGTCGAATACCATCACCGCATCGTGGCGGAGATCGAACGCCATCTGCATGTCACTAGGGTGATGTCCATCGACGAAGTGGCCTGCGAATTGCTGGGGCGTGAACGGCTCACCGCCAATGCCCTGACGCTGGCGCACGAAGTTCAGGCGGGGGTGCAGACCAATGTCGGGGAATGTCTGCGCTCCTCGGTCGGGCTGGCGCCCAGCGTGCTGCTGGCCAAGACGGCCAGCGACATGAAGAAACCCGGCGGCCTGACCGTGCTGGGGGCGCATGAACTGCCGGGGCCGCTGCTGTCGCTCACCCTGCGCGACTTCTCCGGCATCGGCCGCAACATGGCGAAACGGCTGGAGGCGTCGGGCATCGCCGATGTGGCGGCGCTGTGGGCGCTCACCCCGGGCCGGGCGCGGGCGGTGTGGGGCTCGATCATGGGCGAGCGCTTCTGCTACGGCCTGCACGGCATCGATCCGCCCGATCTGCCGGAGAAACCGCCGCAGAGTTTCGGCCACAGCCATGTGCTGGGCGGGGCGTTGCGCAACCATGATGCCGCCTATCGTGTCGGCCGCAGGCTGCTGGCCCGCGCCGCCAGCCGGCTGCGCCGCGCCGGTTTTCGGGCGGGCGGGCTATCGCTTTATCTACGCCTGGCTGACGGCCCCTCGCGCGACGGCGCGCTGCGCCTGGAGCCCAGCGCCGACACTTTCCGCTTCCTGCGCGCCTATGACGAACTCTGGCGCGGCGTCACCGGCGGTGGGCGTATGATCCGTCCACTGCATGTGGGGGTGACGCTGTTCGATATCCGCACCGCGGCGGAGACGCCCGATCTGTTCGGCTGGGCGGAAGCGGCGAACGACAATCCCAAAAGCCTGCGCCTGTCGGCTGCGCTGGACCGGCTCAACCAGCGCTATGGCAGCGAAACAGTGGCGATCGGGCCCAGGCCGCAAGGCCTGTCGCGCTACATGGGCGCCAAGATCGCCTTCAACCGGGTTCCGGCCATGGACGATTTTCGCGGCTAGGCGCGCAGCCGGGGCCAGAACAGGTTGAACCCCAGGCCGACCAGCACCAGGGCGAAAGCGGCCAGCTTCCAGAACGGGAAACTCTCGCCCAGCACCAGGGCCGAGACGGTGAAGCCGAACACCGGCACCAGCAGCGACAGCGGCGCCACCGTGGCAACGGGATAGCGCGACAAGAGCCAGCCCCAGACGCCATAGCCGAACATGGTGTTGGCTACGGACTGGTAGGCCACCGCCGACCAGGTGCCGATGCCGGCTTTGCGCACGCTCGCCGCGATCGCCGGCCAGCCGTCGATCAGCAGCGCCGCCAGCAGCAGCGGCGGCAGGGCGAAGAGGCTGGACCACACCACATAGGCCAGCATGTCCACTTGGCCGCTCATGCGCGAAACTTGGTTGCCGCCCGCCCAGCCGCAAGCGGCGACCAGCACCATCGCCACGCCCAGCGGCGTGGCATCGGCCCCGCCATGGATCACGATGATGCCCAGCCCCGATGAGGCCAGCAGCAGCGCCGCCCACTGATAGGGCTTCACGCGCTCGCCGCTGAACGCCATCGACAGGCCGATGGTGACGAAGACCTGGCTCTGGATCACCAGCGAGGCCAGGCCGGGAGAGATGTCGCGTTCCAGCGCGGCATAGAGAAAGCCGAACTGCACCGCGCCGATCAGGATGCCGTAGGCCGCCAGCAGACGCCACCGCACGGCAGGGCGGCGGATGAAAAAGGCCAGCGGCAGGAAAGCGAAAAAGAAGCGCAGGAAGGTGAAGAACAGTGGCGGAATTTCGCGCAGGCCCAGCTTGGCGACGGTGAAGTTGCTGCCCCAGACCGCGACAACGGCAAGCGCGAGCAGGAAGTGGCGCAGCGAGAGCGCTTTCACGCCTTCCGTGCCGCCTGGGCCGCGCCCAGTACGCGCAACACATTGCCGCCCCAGAACTGTGCCAGTTGCGCCTCGGTATAGCCCAGCTTGACCAGCCGCTCGGTGACTTTGGGCAGGGAAGCGACATCTTCCATGCCGGTGACGCCGCCGCCGCCGTCCCAGTCCGGTCCGACACCGACATGATCCGGCCCCACCAGGTCGAGCGCATGCGTCACATGCTGCATGAAGTCCTCGAAGCTGGCGCGCGGAATGGGATATTGCCGGTCCAGCTCTTTCATCGCCGTCCTCTGCTTGCGCTGGGCGGCCGCCATCTGCGCCCGCGTTGCGCCCGCCGGCAGGCGCGCGGCGGCGCGGATCGCGCCTTGCGCCCGCTGGCGTTCGGGATTGGGCGGCACCGTCACCAGATATTCATTGTAGCTGTTGATCTGGATGGTGCTGCCCGCCGCCGCCAGTTTCTTGATGCGGGCATCGTCCAGGTTGCGCGGATGGTCATGCACGGCGCGGCAGCCGGAATGTGAGCACATGATCGGCGCGCGCGACAGTTCCAGCATCTGGTCGAAAACGTCGTCGGAGGAATGGCTCTGGTCCACTACGATGCCAAGGTCGTTACACAGCGCCACGAAATCCTTGCCCATGGGCGACAACCCGTTCCAGCGCTTGGTGTCGGTGGCGGAGTCGCCAAGCTGGTTGCTCTTGAAATGGATCGGCCCCGCCATGCGCACGCCCAGGCGATAGAAGACGCGCAGCAGCGTCACGTCCTGGCCCAGGATCGAGCTGTTCTCGATGCTCTGATAGACGATGCGCTTGTTCTTGGCGGCGATGCGGGCGGCGTCTTCCGGCACAAAGGCGAGTTCGAACTGTTTTGGATGCGCCGCCACCATCTCGCGGATCTCGGCGGCGCGCAGGAAGGCGGCGTCGCGCATGGCGAGAAAGCCTTCCGGCGTTTCCGGCCCCTGCGGCGTGTAGATGGCGAAGAAGCCGCCATCCAGCCCGCCCTGCACCATGCGGGGATAGTCGAGCTGGGTGGTGTCGATGTCGCCGCCATGACGCTGCATGATGTCCCAGCCGGGGCGGGCAAAGTTCATCGGCGCGTCGAGATGGGTGTCCAGGCAGATCAGGCGCTGGTGCAGCGCGCGGGAAGAGGGGGCCGCAAGCACGGGCCCGGCCAGCGCCAAAGCCGCGCCGTTTACCATCACAAGCCGCCTGTCGATCTTCACCATCGCCGCCAAACCCCGCTTTTCCGGCGAATCCTAGGCCAATCCGGCCCCGTATTAAACTTGCTCCCGGCCCTATGCTTGATAAATTGCGCCCGGGGAGCCGGGCATGCGGAAAATCCTGTTTGCGGCGAGTGCGTTGCTGGGGCTTCTGCTCCCGGCGATGGCCGCGCCGCCGCATCACGGCACCGAATTGGCGCTGTTCCAGCCGCGCACCATCTTCAAGTCCGGCCTGCCGCGCGCCCACACCATCGCGCTGACTTTCGACGACGGCCCCAACGCCCACACCGAAGAGGTGCTGGATGCGCTGAAGGCGCTGAACGTCAAGGCGACCTTCTTCATTGTCGGCAAGGAAGCACATCGCCATCCCAAAACCCTGGCGCGGATCGCGGCAGAAGGCCATCTGCTGGGCAACCACAGCGCCGACCATGAACTGCTTTCGGCCCGATACGACGCGTCGCCGGACCGGCTGCTGAACGAGCTGCGCGACGTTGACCAGCAGATTGAGCCGCTGATGAAGCGCGGCGACAAGCTTTACTTCCGCGCGCCCTATGGTTCGTGGAAAAGCCAGCATGCCGATATTCTCAACGCCGATCCGCGCCTGCGGAATTATGTCGGCCCGATCTTCTGGGATATCGGCGGCGACATTTCCATGCGCGACGGCTATGTGATGAGTGCCGCGGACTGGAATTGCTGGCGCATCCACTGGAAGGCGCAGACCTGCGCCAAGGGCTATCTGCGCGAGATCCGGCGCAAGGACGGCGGCGTGGTGCTGATGCACTGCATCCATCTCAACTCCGCCGCGCTGGTGCGGGCGGTGGTGCCGGCCCTGCTCGAGGAGGGCTACAATTTCGTGCGCCTCGACCAGATGCCGGAATACCGCCAGTACGAGACGCCGGGCGCCGAGGTCGCCAGCGCCGGTGACCTCGCCAGGCTGGCGAAGCTGGCCGTAAAGTAACTGCTTACAAAAGCGCCACGGAACCGTTCGCCGCAGTGCAGCAACGGTCGATAAGCCGCGCTCGCCCGCGTTGCGGCCACCCAATGAAAACGATAGCGTGTCGCCGCCAAACCCACATTTGCAAAGGAATTCCCCATGAAATCTTCCGATCTGCGCCGCCGCGATTTTGCGAAAGTTGCTTTCCTGGGCGCCGCCGCCGCCAGCCTGCCCGCCGCAGCCAATGCGCAGGGCATGATGATGGCCGGCGCGGCGAACAAGAACGTGATCTTCACCAAGGAGAACCCGGCGCACTGGGCCGGCAAGGAAGCCACCCATGTTCCGGTCGCGACTGTGACCGGCAGCGCCCTCAATGTGAAGACGCCCCATCCGATGAGCGACGCGCATTTCATCGTCAGCCACAGTGTCGTTCTGGCTGACGGCACCTATCTTGACCGCAAGGTCTTCACGCCCAAGGACACGCCGGAATCCAATTTCACCCTGCCGGCCGGCTATCGTGGCCGCGTGACGGTTACCAGCACCTGCAACCTGCACGATTTCTGGGCCACCACGATCACCGTTTAATCCTGACTGCCATCAACCGTGGCGCCGCCGTGCCGGTTGGTCCGGCGCGGCGGCAGCTTCGGACAAAAAATATTAAATCCTCCAAGGGAGTTGCCTGAATGTCGAAGTTGAAGAGCCTGTCGGCGCTGCTGACAGCCACCGCCATGGCGGCGCTGGTCTCGCCCCAGGCATTTGCCCAGGGTGAATCGGTCGCCAACACCACCCAGCCCTACACCTCCCAGGCGCCGGCCAATTGCTGCGTCTATGCGCCGCCCGGCATCCCCGGCCAGAATATCCGCGGCATGCACATCTATCTCTGGAGCGGCCTGAAGAGCCATGGCGAAGGCCAGCACGACTATCCGCAACTGCTCGCCGATTTCAGCAAGATGCTGACCGACAAGGGCGCGGTGGTGGAAGGCGGTTTCCATCCGGCGACGGCGGACGAACTTTCCCGCGCTGACGTGGTAATCATCTACAAAGGCGATGCCGGCTACATGTCGCCGCAGCAGCACCAGAACCTGGTCGATTACGTCAAGCGCGGCGGCGGCCTGGTGAATTTCCATGACTCGCTCTGCGGTCCCGATCCGGCCGACATGGCGGTGTTCCTGGGCGCCGGCAAACGCCATGGCGAGACCAACTTCACGCTCGAAACCCCCATGCAGTACACCATCATGGATGCGGCCAGCCCGATCGTGGCGGGCACCGGCCTGGGTGACCTGAAGTTCACCGACGAAGAATTCTACAAGATGACCTATGCCCCCACGGGGATTCACAATCTGGCTTCGGTGGTGATCGCCGCCACGCCCAGCGGCGTCTCGGGCGGCGGTGCCGGCCAGACCGTGCCGCAGCTCTGGACCTATGAGCACACGCTGCCGGGCGGCCAGCCGGCGCGCGCCTTCGTCTGGATGCAGGGCCATGTCTACGCCAACTTCACCAACCCGGTGATCGAGAAGGTGCTGCTGCGCGGCATCGCCTGGGCCGGCAAGAAGCCGGTGGGCGAGCTGGAGAACTACACCCCGCCGCCGCAGCCCGCGCGTGGCGGACGCGGTGGCCGTGGCGGCCCCGGTGGTCCGGGTGGCCCCGGTGGCGGCCGCGCTGCGCCTCCCGCGCCGTAACGCCATCGCATGAAAAGAGCCGCCACCTTCACCGGTGGCGGCCTTTTCTTTTGCGGTGTGGCGGGCAGCGCCGATATTCTGTATTGGCAGGTTCTTGGATGGGTGGCCGAGTGGTTTAAGGCTCCAGTCTTGAAAACTGGCGTACCCGCAAGGGTACCGTGAGTTCGAATCTCACCCCATCCGCCATGTGAAGCAGCTTCAGCCGGACCACCATGCCGCCTTCTCCCTTTCATCAAGTCCTGTTGGGCCAGGCGCAAACCCTGCAGGCGCAGGGCCGATGGGACGAGGCCGCCAATGTCTATCGCCAGATCCTGGCGGAGGATCCCCGCAGCGCGCCCGCTTTGCATCTGCTGGGCCTGCTGATGATCAGGCAAGGCCAGGCGGAGCCGGGCCTGGAGCTGCTGCGCCAATCGCTCGAGATCCCGCCCACCCCGCCATCGGCACAGGAAAATCTCGCCAAGGCGCTGGAACAGCTCGGCCGCAAGCAAGAGGCGCTGGCCGCCTATGACCGCCTGGTCGAACTGGCGCCGAACCAGATCAATAGCTATGGCCATCGCAGCCGCGTGCTGGAAAGCATGGCGCGCCATGATGAGGCGCTCGCGGATATCGACAAGGCGCTGACGCTGAAAAGCGATCCGGGGCTGCTGCTTAATCGGGGCCATCTGCTGCTGCAATTGCAGCGCCCCGCCGATGCGGTCACCGCCTTCGACCAGGCCATCGCCGCCAGCCAGGGCCAGCCGCATCCCCTGATCCATTTCAATCGCGGCGTGGCGTTCACGGCGATGAAGCGGCATGAGGACGCCCTGTCTAGCTATGACGAAGCCGTGCGGGGCAAGCCCGACTACGGCGATGCGTTCGTCAATCGCGGCCGGGTGCTGGAAAGCCTGGGGCGGATGGACGAAGCGCTGGCCAGTTTCGACCGCGCGCTGCAAATCAATCCCGGCGCGGCGATACCGCGCGCCAACCGTCTGGCGCTGCTGGCGCGGATGGGCCGCAAGGAAGAGGCTCTGGCCGGGCTCGATGCGGCCATCACTGCCGAGCCCGCCAATCCCATGGCCTGGAACAATCGCGGCGCGGTGCGCAACAGCCTGGGCGAACTGGAACCGGCGCTGGCCGATTTCGACCGGGCGATTGCGCTGCAGCCGGACTTTGCGCAGGCGCATTCCAACCGCGCCATCGTCCTGCAGGCGCTGGGCGCATTCGACGAGTCGCTGGCAGCGCTGGACCGGGTCATCGCGCTGGATCCCGCTTCGACCGCGCCGCTCGACAAGTCGCTGGTGCTGCTGCAACTGGGGCGCTTCGCCGAAGGCCTGGCTCTGCATGAAACAAGGCCGCGCCCTTTGCCGCCGGGACTTGATCCGGCAAAGGCCTGGGCCGGCCTGTCACAGAACGTCGCCGGCAAGAGTGTGCTGATCTGTTCCGAGGGCGGATTGGGCGACATCCTGATGTTCAGCCGCTACCTGATCGAACTTTCGGCGCGGGGAGCCAAAATCGTGCTGGCGGTGCCGGTTGGGATGGTCCGGCTGCTGCGTACCCTGCCGGTTCCTTTCACGTTCCTCCTGGAGGAGGACAGCCTCGACGCGGTGGATTTCCACACCTCGATGCTCAGCCTGCCGCTGATGTTCGGCACCAGGGTGGAAACCATTCCCGCGCCGGGGCCGTACCTGAAGGCGGAGCCGGAACGGACCGCGCAGTGGCGCACGCGCCTGGGCGATCACGGTTTTCGCATCACCATCGCCTGGCAGGGCAGGACCGACGGCACCAACGATGCCCGCCGCTCCTTTCCCGTCGCCGCCCTGGCGCCGCTGGCAGCGCTGCCCGGCGTGCGCCTGATCTCGCTGCAGAAGGGCGGAGGCAGCGAACAGCTGGACACGCTGCCCGCCGGCATGAATGTGGAGCGGCTGCCCGATGAGTTCGATGCGGACGGTGCTTTCCTCGACACCGCCGCGGTGATGGAAGCCTGCGACCTGGTCATCACCAATGACACTTCCATCGTCCATCTGGCGGGCGCCTTGGGGCGGCCAACCTGGATGGCGCTGAAGAGCGTGTCCGAATGGCGCTGGCTGCTGGAGCGGACGGACAGCCCCTGGTATCCGAACATGACGCTTTACCGCCAGCCCCGTTTCGGCGACTGGGAGAGCGTCTTCGCGGCGATGGCGAGCGATCTGAAAGCCAGGCTGGCCAGGAACTGAACTACACAAAGGTTATCCGCGGAACTCTGCGAAAGGACTGCTCTGAAGGTGTCGCTGCGGAATTCCACCTGCAGCCCGTCCCAATCATTCCAGCTTATCCCAACGCCTTCGCGGCATGCGATGACGCCCGGCGGCTAATGTGCCGGCGCCGGAGCATATGTCTCCACCTAGGGCGCAGCCGGGAACAGCAGCCGCCAGCGCACCGCGTTGTGCGTATCACTAATTTTTTCCATCATCGCGGCGCGGTCGTCGCTGGGCGGAATGCCCTTGAAGCAGGCAAGCGCCGCCTTATCCAAAGTGTCGTTGCCGCTGGACTGGCCGATCACCACATCCCGGACAACGCCGTCGCGGAAGGTGATATGCACGCCAGTCGGCCCTTTGGCGGTCTGCGCGAGCGCCGGGATGCCCGGGGTATCGCGCAGGCAGGCGAACGCCAGCTTCGCCATTTCGCTGGTAGCGTCGTCCGCCGCTTCCTTCATCTGCGGCGTCTGCCAGTTCGTGTTTGAGGTGCGGCGGGGGCCGTTGTTGGTATAGGAATAGGTCACCATCGCCTGGGCGGCTTAGGGCGCGGTTGTGCCTGTCTTGCTGAGCGGCAGGAATTTCCAGCTCTGGACGCATTGCGTGGCGCCGCGGTCGAGCAGTTCGTCGCCGCTGCCGCCCGTCACCTTGACGTCGGTGACGGAACCGCCGGCGTCCACCGTGTAACTCAGCCTGACCGAACCGCTGCCGCTGCTCTTGTGCGTGCTGCCAGGATAGTTGCCGCAGTCGCGATCATGGCTCAGCCGGACCAGCGGTTCCGGAGCATCGATCACTCTGTTGGTCTCCCGCGACATGAGCAGCGGCTGCGCCACAAGGGGCAGCGGCAACAGCATCACGACTAAGACAAGGGCCCCAAATGTGCTGGTGCGCATTTTCTTATTCCGCGCT
>Ga0265313_10001719_pt1 | contig 20175 bp, 14 predicted proteins | sample 4123metaG_FD_203122 | JGI IMG/M metagenome (GOLD analysis project Ga0265313, IMG submission 203122) | Rhizosphere microbial communities from Carex aquatilis grown in University of Washington, Seatle, WA, United States - 4-1-23 metaG | ecosystem: Host-associated > Plants > Roots > Rhizosphere >...
GCCCTATACTGTGATGAACAATCGCGACGAGATCAATGTTCTGTTTCCACAGTATTTCACGTCAGAAGACAACAACGAAGGCCCGGCCGAAGGCATGTATCGCATAGATGCGGGGCTAAATTTCGGCTGGCCTTATTGTTTCTTCGATTACCGCCAGAAAAAGCTGCTACTCAGTCCGGAATATGGCGGTGATGGCAAGACGCAGGGCCGCTGCACACAATTCTCCCCGCCCATCGCCGCCTTCCCGGCACATTGGGCGCCGGTTGACATCACCTTCTATGAGGCCAAGCAGTTTCCGGCAAAATATCGCGGTGGCGCGCTGATTGCCTTCCACGGCTCATGGAACAGGACGCCCGAGGAACGCCCCGGCGCGGTGGTGTTCCAGCCATTCGTCAATGGCAAGCCCGCTGGCAATTTCGAGGTCTTCGCGGACGGATTTTCAGTCACCCCGGTTGCCGACCTGTCGAAATATACAGGCAGGCCCGATGGTGTGGCGGTGGCGCCCGATGGGTCGCTCTACATCACAGATAGCGAGAAAGGCAAAGTCTGGAGGGTGTTTTACAGGCCCTAACAAAGGTGCCGTCGCGTCGTTCACCGGGACGCCTTCCGACTTCGTCGCCCTCCGGCTGGGAGAGTGAGCCAGCGATCAACATATTGCTCGCATCTTTCATCAGGGCGTTCTTATCAAAACGCTACTCCGCGAAGCGCAGCGGTCACGTCCTGTACTCACTGACCGGCCCCCACTGAGTGGTCCAGTTGCAATGTTAGTTTAGTGACGGGGGTTGCGCTAGCGCCCCGCTGGCGGACTGGTCCGGTGGCCAGCAGATTGCCTCTGGTGCCGGTGGATCTTCCACCGCGACATCTCCCTGTTAATCTCCCTGTTAATCTCCCTGTTATTCTCCCTGTTATCGCTACCGGCTTGGGATCGACGGGAACAAGCTGCTTCAGTTCCGCAAATACTCTTTGCATAGACTGCTAGAAGTCATTCGATATCACGGGCTTGAGGTATTCCAAGCGCCTGTGGAAGAAAGTGTCGGTAGAAAACCTTGGCAAAAGGTGCGTGCTACTTAGCAGTCAAGAGCTGCCATCCTTATTGCCGTGCCAGCGTCAGCAGATCGATATTGGTGTCGCTCTGCACGGTGGCGACATAGATCACTTCGCCGGTCTTGGGATTCACCGCCAGCCCCATGTCCAGGCGGCCATTCTGTGGCGGGGCGCCGGGCACATAGGCCAGCACCCGATCCGGACCGCCCTCCAGGGGTTGGGCCCAGATGCGCGGTCCCTCCGTGGCGGTAAGGTCCGGCATCAGCAGGTCATTGCCCATCAGCACGGGCGGCGCGGCCCAACTGGAAGGATATTTGGCGGTGATTTGCTTCTCACCCTTGTCGATCTGCCAATAGCCCGGCAGGCCGGGCCGGGCCGCATAAGTGTGGCCGCTGTGATAAAAGATGCCGCCCCAGAGCCGCGGTGCGGCCAGGCTGCGCCGGGCCGGATTGGTGACATCGACACGGACATAGGCATCCGTCCGCCTGTCGAAATAGATCACCTCCCGGCTGTCCGGCGTCCAGGTCGGCGAGCCATAGCCGAAAGTCGGGGAATAGAAGGACGATACCGTGGCGCCGTCCGCCGTCAGGATGGTGACGTTGAGGCCGTCTTCCTGGGCGATCGGCATGGCGAGATATTTCCCGTCCGGCGAGTAGAGCAGGCGGAAGAGGTGTGAAAGTCCCCCGTCATACAACAAGGTTGGGGCGCCGCCCGGCTTGATCATCCAGACCGCATTGGTGCCGGAGCGGTTGGAAAGGAAAGCCAGCGTGCCGTCGGGCGCGAAAGTGGGCGCCCAGCTTTTGCCGTTGGCCGGATCGATGATATCGGGTTGGGTTGCGGGTTTGGGACTGGTGCGCGCCAGGTTCTGCCGGCTGGGATCGGTTTCCAGCGCCAGCAACCCGCCCGCGCCTGCCGCCAAGTGGCTGACATTGACTGCCGCCGCATAGACGGAATAGGGCGCGCCGCCATCGACCGGATGGGCGGTGATGGCGCTGCCGATGCCGCTGGCCATGGCGATCAGCACACTGCGGGAGTCCTCGGCCCAGGCGGCCGAGCCGCCGATGATGATCTTGCCCAGAACCTTTTCCTTGCCGCTGGCCAGATCGCGAATGCGCAATACATCGGTGGAGGCGCTTTCACTTCCCGCCAGCAGCAGGGACTTGCCGTCGGGCGAGCATTGCAGATGCCACAAGGTCAATATGGTGGTTGTGGGGTCCTTGGCCAGGGTGCGCTTTTCGCCGCTGGCAAGGTCGAGCCGGATGAGGAAGTCGCTGGTCCGCAGAATGAGTGACGCGGCCGTCTCCTTGCCGCCGATCGGGACGTTCGTCGGCACGCCCGCGTCGGCATAGTAGAGAAACGAGGTGCCCGGCTGCCAGGAGACCGATGTGCTTTCGGCACGGGTGCAACGCCCCACTTGCCGCGCTTCCCCCGCCGGAACGCTTGTCACCATGATGCGGCAAGGCTCGCCCGGCTTGACCGCGACATAGGCCAGCTTGGTGCCGTCCGGCGACCAGGTCGGCGAGACGTCGCCATAATCGTCGTTCGTCACCTTGGTGCCATTGCCGCCCGCGACATTGCGGACATAGATCTTGCGCGAAAGCGTGTTCGGGCCGGAGGTATAGGCCAGCGTCTTGCCGTCGGGCGAGAAGGCCGGCTCGCCTTCCAGCGCCAGGGTGGAGATGAAGGGCCGGCTGCTTGCCACCGTCCAGCGCGGCGACGGCCAGAGCAGCCAGGCTGCGGCGACGGCGGCGACAACGACGAGCGTTAGCGCCGCCGCTGCGATCAGAAGAGGCTTGCGCGAACGTTTTTTCGCTTGCGTCCGCTCGAATGGCAGTTGGCTGTCGTCCTTCGCGCCGCTGCGCACCAGGCGGGCCAAGCCTTTTGCCACTTCGGCCAGCTTGGCCTCAGTGTCGTCATAGGCGTTGATCCAGTTGCGCGACGCCAGCTCGTAGAGGAACGCGCCCTTGGGGGCGATATTCTCCAGCCGCACCGGAACGATCAGCTTCTTTTCCAGAACCGCCGCCGCCAGCTCCTTGGCGATGTCGCTCGACTGGGCGGCGGCGGAAGAAAACAGCAGCACGAAGATGCGGCTGTCCTCCAGCGCATGGGCGGTGGCGATGCGCCAGTCCTCGCCCGCCCCGACCTGGGCGTCATACCAGGCCTCGACGCCTTCGGCCCGAAGCTTCTCGTGCAGCAGCCGCGCCCAGGCCTGGTCGGCCCGCCGGTAACTTATGAAGATTTCGTCCGCCATGAAAAATCCCAGACTAATCTAATGACTGAGCCGGTCTGCTTCCTTCCGGCAGTCATAGGGCAATCCCGGCTCGGCGCAGAAATCCGGCCATTTGCCGGTCGCGCGCCAATAGGCCGTCAGTCCCAGCTTTGCGGCCAGCGGCATGAAACGGGGATCGCGCCGCATCGCGGCCGTCGTCGGGTAGAACAGGATGGCGGGCGGCAAAACCAGCATGCCGCGATGATAGCCGCCGGTCTCGTCGACGTATTTCGCCATCTGGGCCAAGGCGCCATCGACGTCGCCGAGCATCGCAAGAATCTGAATCGCATTGGCGCGATCGAACTTCTGGTCGTCGGCCAACCCGGTCACGGCCTTTACCGTCCTGGCCCTCACCGTGACGTCGCGGGATTGACGCATCTTGATGAAATCGCGCCAGGCGGCTACCGCCGCCGGATCGAGATCGGCGGGACGCTGGTCCGGATTGTCGAGCAGCGCCAGGGCTTCCTCCGGTGGACGGAAGAACGCGGTGAACCAAAGCCGCAGCGGCCGGCTGCGAGGGTCTGCCGGCCACAGATTGACCACGCGATCCATGCTCTCCTTGGCTTCCTGCAAACGACCCAGACTCGCAAGCTCGATGGCGTCCTGTGCGTTGAGCCCCAGATGAAACGGCATCAAGGCAAGGCCGCGCTCATCCACCGGCAAGGCATCCTTCAGCCTGCCGACCGACCACAAATGCTTGCTGAGGTGATAAGGCAAAAAAGGCCAACTGGGATCGGCAGCGCCGCCTTTGAGAAGGAGAGCCTCGCGCCCTTTCCAATCCGTATTGGGCTGCAGATAAGCCAGCGCCAGATAGCCCTCGCTCATGTTGGGATCGAGCTGAATGGCGCGATCGGCCTCGCTTTTGGCTTCGGCCAAAAGCGGCGCGGCCTGATCGGCGGGGCCTTGGCGCGCCACGCCGAGACTGGCTATCGCAAGCCTGGCATGGGCGGGCGCCAGATCAGGCTCTTGCGCCACCAATTGCTGCATCGCGCGGCGTGCCTGTTGATAGTCATTGATATTGACCAAGTCGCTCGCCCGCAGGAGTGCGCTCAGAGCCTGGAGATCGCTTCCGCCATGGCTGTATCTGACGATATCAGCCAGTCCCAGAACCACGTATGTCGTCGCGGCGGCGATCTCGCCTTCAAGCGCCGGGGAGTCCTTGACGGGGCGGCTGAACTCTCCACTCCAGATCGTGACATGGCCGCGGGCATCGTCGAGATGGATGGTCACATGCGTGGTCTGGCCGTCGCTTTGCACAGCGCCGCCCAGCAGAAAGCTCACGCCGAGCCTGGCGAGCGCGGCTTCGCGGTCGGACGCGGGCAGTGCCGCGACCTGCGAGCGCGAGATGGTTTGCACCTGGTTCTTCGTCAGGACGCCGCCGATTTCATCGACCAGTCCCGCCGCGAAGAAAGTCTGGTCCTTGTCATTGCTCAAAACATCGAACGGCAGCATGGCGATGCGCAATTCGCCGGGCGGCGCCGGGCGCAGCAGAAACGCGGCGGCGCCGGCCGCCGCCAGCGCAAGCGTCACGGCCGCGGCGAGCACCGGCTTGCGCCATCTCCGCGGCCTGGCAGGCGCCTTGCCGCCGGCGGGACGGTCGAACGGCAGCACGCTTTCGTCCCGCTGGCCCGTATGCACCAGATGGGCAAGGCCCCTGGCCAGTTCGGCCAGCCGCGCTTCGGGCTCCTCATAGGCGTTGACCCAGTTGCGCGACGCCAGTTCATAGAGGAAGGCGCCCTTGGGCGCGATGTCTTCCAGCCGCACCGGAACGATCAGCTTCTTTTCGAGAACCGCCGCCGCCAGTTCCTTGGCGATGTCGCTGGACTGGGCGGCGCTGGCGGAAAACAGCAGCACGAAGATCTGGCTGGCTTCCAGGGCCTGGGCGGTGGCGATGCGCCAGTCCTGGCCCGGGCCGACCAGCGCGTCGTACCAGGCCTCGACGCCTTCTTCCCGCAGCCGGCTGTGCAGCAAGCGTGCCCAGGACACGTCCGCCCGCCGATAGCAGATGAAGATTTCGCCTGCCATGCGCCCGCTATCCGACTTCCCAATCGACTTCGCCGCGCAGTTCGGCGGCGATGGTGCGCAACTGCGCTTCCAGTCTTTCGCGGTTGGAACGGCGCGGTAGCCGGAAGACAAACTCGATGCGCTCCTTCTCGGTCGAATGGTGCTCGGAGATGATGCTGCAGCCATGCGCATTCAGGATGCCGCGATAGGCGGCGGAGCAGTCGGTGCAATGCTCCCAGGCCAGGCCCTCGATACGGATGCGGAAAGGCGGACTGCTGTCGAACAGCCAGATCAGGGCGAAGCAGAACAGCGTGATGATCACGGCGAAGTGCAGCAGCCCCAGTCCCGCCACCAGCCCCGCCAGGGTGACGACGATCAACCGCACCGTGTCGCGGGTGGAATCGGCGGAGGAGCGGAAACGGATCAGTCCGCCAATGCCGAAGACCACGACGCCGACCACGGTGCCGAACTCGCGCACCGCGACGCCGATCACCGCGCCGATCACGGCATACATGACATAGACATGCGGCATGTCGGCTTCATGCAGCTTGTCGATGGTGCGCCTGGTCGCCGGGTGGTAGCCGATCAGCGCGCCCAGCAGGCTGGCGAGCAGCAGGATGGCGAGCGAATTGAGGATGAAGCGGACATCGGTGAAGCCGGCCCAGAGCAGCGCCACCGGCGGCGCCTGGCCGCCTCCGAACAGCGCCTGGTTCAGCGCCGAAGTGTCCAGTTCGCCTTTCATGACAAGAACGCCCCTGCGATCCCGGTGAAAGTGACGTTAACGGCAGCCCCAAAGCAAGGCAAGAATGCGGGTTTTAGCGCAGGCAGGTCGCGAGCATTTCGCCCATTTTCGCCGGCGTGGCGATCTGGTCGAAGAATTCGCCCATATAATCGTCCGCCCGCCCGCGCGTGCGGTCGCTGAGCTGCGGCGTCTGGTCCAGGATCGCCATCAGGGCGGCGCGGCGCGGCGCCAGGCTGGCGGCGAAGGCTCGGGCCGGCTCATTGTTGCTGCAGAAGCCGCGATAGCGCCTGGTGCGCACATTGTAGACGCCAGAATTTTCCGGCGGCGCGGCGTAAGGCGCGTCCACCAGGCCGCCATAGTCGAAGTCATAGGGCACGGTGATCAGGTTCGTGGCTGCGCCCTTGGCCGCCGTGAGCAGCCGGGAATTGTGACAGCAATCCGGATCGCCGGGCGAGGCCAGGGTCATCGCCCAGTCCAGGTTGCTGATCATGTACTGGAAGACCGCGAAACGCGCCGCCGCTTCGGGCTCGATCTGGCCGACGGTGATGCGGCCCACGCCCTTGAGTCGGGTCTGGCCGTTGCGGGACGCGACATCGTCAATGTCCTCGATGAAGAAACCCATCCGGGTGACGATTGGCCGGCCGCTTTCATTGACGTAATTGACGTTGGCCAGCCGCACATTGAAGCTTTCCGGCGTCAGGGCGCGGTAAAGGCGATAGGAGGCATATTCCAGCAGCAATTGCTGCTGGAAGCGGTCGCTGTCCTGGCAATGCGTCACCAGCTTGAGGCTTTTCTGGCCCTTGAATAGCGAGTCCTTGCCCGGCTTCTGCGCGAACTCGACCCGGAGCGGCGGAAAGGAGCAGACCTCCTTCTTGCGCCGCGTCACGCCGCGCGTGGTCAGCAGCACCGGCAGCGTTTCGGGCGCCGGTCCTTCCAGCTTCAGAATGCCGGGCATCGGCTTGGCGCCGGGGCTGCGCGACAGGCTGGTGAGCGGCCCGCTCAGCGTCAGGCTGATCGTTGCGTCGGCGGCGAAGAGCGGCTTGGGCCCGTCGGCGGCGAAGGCTGGTGAGGACAGAAGGGCGACGGCGAAGCATGTCGTCAGGACCAGGCGCATCATAGGCTCCCTGTTTCAAGGTGAAGAGGATCGTTCGACCGTGTGCGGGACGGGATTGCCGTCGAGAATTTCCAGCCAGGACAGCTTGCCGCCAAAGACCGAGGTGATGCCGGTGTCGATCCGGATCAGGCGGCCGCCCTGGGAGATCGCGATGCCCGACAGCACCGGGGTGTGGCCGATCACGATGCGCCGGGCGCCGAAAGCGGGCAGCAGCAGGTCGAGCTGCCGTGCGATGGTGAGCGGCGCGGCCGGCGCGATGGGCGGTGGCGCCGGCTCCTCCGCCAAGCCGCGATACCAGAGCGGCCCCTGCTGATCGTTGATGATCGATTTGGAATCGGTGGCGCCCGCCTTGAGCGCTGCGGCGACACGGGCGTTGATCTCGTCCAGCGGAATGTGAGCGTAGGCAGGGCTGATGCCGCCATGCAGGAACAGCGTACCGTCCAGCAGCGCCAGCGCCGGATTGCCCAGCACCCAGCTGCCGATTTCGCCCCCGGATCCCCAGGCGATGCGATGCTCGATGCTGCCCAGCGGCGTGGCGGCATACCAGGCCTGTTTCACAGCATCATCAGTGATCTTGGAATCATGGGCGCGGTTGGCGGCGATGATCGCCGCCTTGTTGGCCTCATAGATGGTGTCGCGCAGCTTGGCCGAATTGGCGTCGATGAAGGCGGCATAATCGGCCGGCGTCAGATAGCGCAGGTCGCCCGTCATGTTCATGGCTTCGTGATTGCCGACCAGCGTGACGACCTGGCCGGCCGGCGCCTCGCGCTTGAGGCGCATCAACTCCTCGATCAGCTTGCGGGAATCGGGGCCGCGATCCACCACGTCGCCGGTCTGCACCAGCACCGTATCGCCGCCGCTCCAGCCGCCCGCCGCATCCACCAGCCCGGCGGCGCGGGCGATGGCGCGCCAGGCGGCGAAGTCGCCATGCAGGTCGCCGACCGCGACAATGCGATGGATAGGGGCCGCGCCCGCCGGCAGCGGCATGGCCAGAACCGTGGCAGCCGCCAGCCAGTCCCGGCGCGTCCAAAGCCGCTGCAAGCACATCCCCTTTGCGTTCAGCCCCGGCAATGTTGTCCGACCCCGGCTGCCTGTGCAAGCATCGCCAGGGCCGCAAATCGCCATGGGGGCATCTGCACAGCGGCCGAAAGACGGATTCTGCCGCCGCTCATGCAGAAGATCATGATCATCCGGCATGCGGAGAAGCATCAGCACGGCAAGGGCCATGGCGTCGATGAGGACGGCAACCACGCCGCGCATGAACTGACGGTACGGGGCTGGCAGCGGGCAGGCGCCCTGGTCCATTTCTTTCGCAGCCCGTCCGCCGGCTCGCCGATCCAGCCGCCGCGCGCGATTTTCGCCTCGGCTGCGACCAGGGAAAGTCCCAGCAAGCGGGCCATGCATACCGTTAAGCCGCTGGCGGCGGCGCTGGGTCTGCCGGTCCATCATGAATTTCCCGAGGGCGAGGAAGCGGCGCTGGCCGCCGCCGTGCTGGCGGCGCAGGCGCCGGCGCTGATCGTCTGGCATCATGGCTGCATCGCCGATGTCGTGCGGGAAATCACGGACGGGCACATCGCCTGTCCCGGCGCGTGGCCGGATGAGCGTTTTGATGTGGTGTGGATTCTGGACCGGGAGGGCGCGCATGGGCCCTGGCGCTTTGGCCAGGTCGCCCAGTGCCTGCTGGCCGGCGACAATCCCGAAGTGATCTAGCGTGGGAGCATCATGACTTTGGGCAATCCTTCGGCGGCGCAAGCCAACCGCGACATTGATCCTTCCGAGGAATTGGCGGCGGCCTATCCCGACCTGGTCTGTCTGCTGCGCAATCAGGCGGTTTCCGCCGCCTTCGCCGGATACGAAAAGACGGCGGTGCGCTGGAAGCGCATCTATGGCTTTTTCGGAAGGCTGTCGCTGGTCGCGGTACTGCTCGCCATGATCAGCTTCGACTATCAGATCACGCTCAGGGCGGTGTACGGCGCGCCCATCTTTCTCTCCGGGCTAGCGGCTGTTTTCGCCGCCGCCGGCCTGATCTCGCAGGCGCTGCTGGCCCTGAGCCACGCCAAGGACCGCTGGCTGGCGGCGCGCTTCGCCGCCGAGCGGTTGCGCTGCTTCAAGTTCCAGCTTTTCTCGGTGCTGGAGGAAGCGCCCGACGCCGCCAGCCTGCCCGCCCTGGTAAACCGCCACACCGCCGAGGGGCTGGCGGGGCTTAAGGCCGAGTTGCAGGGCGGCCGCGCCGCCATCCTGGAGTTCTCACCTTTCGACGTGCTGCCGCTGTCACGGCGCAAGGTGGCGCATGCCGACGCGAAGCTGACTCAGGAGGCCGCTTCGCTTTATGACATTCTGCGCTTCTCGGTGGAATCGCAGCATTTCGACACCTATCACCGCGCCCATGAGCGCGACACCAAGTTTCCTTCGCTGCTGGCCGAGTTCAGCTTCCTGGCCGGCGCGGTGCTGGCCTGCATCGGCATCCTCACCACCCTGCTGCCGGTGGATGGCGGCCTGCACCGCCTCTTCACCCAGCATGGCGTGATGGAATGGCTGGATTTCCTCACCTGGATGCTGTTCGTGCTCAGCGCCGTGGTCGCCATCCATGAACGCGGCAGCGCCCATCAGCAGAACGCCGAGCGTTACGTCACCTATGGCCGCGAAATCCGCCGCCTGCGCGGCGCCGCCACCGCCCATCTGCCGGGAAGCTTCTACGAGGCAGTGCGCGAGATGGAGCATCTGATGTTGCGGGAGATCCAGGACTTCTGCCGCGACGTGAAGCACTCCAATTACATCTTCTAGGCGGCCAAAGAGCCGCAGTGGAGAAGGGAGACAGGGCGGACTGGCCCGGGCTAATCTTGGAAACGATTTCACAAATGGTTTTTGTGATGACCCGCCCCGACCATGAAGACCGCCAGACCATCCGCCTGCTGGGGCGGCTGCTGGGCGAGGTCATTCGCGAGCAGCATGGTGAGTCCGCCTATCGCCTGATCGAGGATGTCCGCCGCCAGGTGGTGGGCGAATATCGTTCCGACGGCGAGGCGGCGCCGATGGACCGGCTCACCGGCCTTAAGCCGCAAGACATATTGCGGCTGATCCGCGGCTTTTCCATCTTCTCCCAGCTCGCCAACATCGCCGACGATCATGTGCTGCGGCGCGAGACGCGGGCGCTGGGCTCGGCGGCGGCGCAGCGCATGGAGCTGCATCCCGGCCTGACCCCGGCACGGGTGCGCGCCTATCTGGCCAATGCCGTCTTCGTGCCGGTGATCACTGCCCATCCCACCGAAGTGCGGCGTAAATCCATCCTCGACCGCGAGATCGAGATCAGCACGCTGCTGGAGCAACGCGAATCCGCCAGCCTGCAGACCACCGAGCAGGCGGAGATCGATGCCCAGCTCAAGCGCGCCATCCGCATCCTGTGGCAGACGCGGATGCTGCGTGACACCCGCATCACTGTCGCTGACGAGATCGAGAACAATCTCGCCGTCTTTGTCCGCACCTTCCTGCCCGGCCTGCCCCGGGTGAAGCGGCGGCTGGCGCGGCTGTTCAAGCTGGACGGCGATCCTCTTCCTTACTTGCGCCTGGGTTCCTGGGTTGGCGGCGACCGCGACGGTAATCCCAATGTCTCGCCGGAGACGCTCGACTATGCCGTGCGCCGCCAGGCCGAGGCGGTGCTGGATCATTATCTCGAGGCGATTCACGCCCTGGGCGCGGAGCTTTCGCTTTCCGACAGCCTGGCCAAGGCCAGCCCGGCACTACATGCCCTGGCCGCCAGCCCCGATCATTCCTCCATCCACCAGCAGGACGAGCCCTATCGCCGCGCTTTGGTCACGGTTTATGCCCGCATGGCGGCGACGCGGCTGCAGCTGTTGGGGCAGGGGCCGCATCTGGCGCCGCGTTTCCAGGCCCAGGCCTATGCCGCACCGGAGGAATTCGCCGCCGATCTTGCCGTCATCGCCGCCTCGCTGGCGGAGAATGGCGACGCCGACCTGGCCGAAGGCCGGCTGCTCGATCTGCGCGAGGCGGCGGGCGCCTTCGGCTTTCATCTCGCCGCCATGGATGTGCGCCAGAACAGTGATGTGCATGAGCGCGCCGTCGCCGAATTGCTGCAGGTGGCCGATGGCGGCGAATATCTCAAGCTGGACGAGGGTGGGCGCACCGCGCTGCTGCTCAAGGAACTGGCGCATGCGCGGCCGCTGTGCTCGCCCTATGCCACCTATTCGGCGGAGACGGCGCGCGAGCTGGCCATCGCCGGTAAGGCGGCGTCGCTCAAGAACAGCTTCGGCGAAGGCGCGGTGGTGCAATATGTGATCTCCAAGGCGGCGACGCCGTCCGATCTTTTGGAAACCGCGCTCTTGATGAAGGAGGCGGGACTGTTCCTGCCCGGCCCGGCGCCCAGCGCGCGGCTGCGCGTGGTGCCGCTGTTCGAGACCATCGACGATCTGCGCCGCGCCCCCGAAGTGATGACGGAATATTTCGACGCCCCGCTGGTGGCCAGCCTGATCTCGGGCCAGAGCAATCTGCAGGAAGTGATGATCGGTTATTCCGACAGCAACAAGGATGGCGGCTATCTCACCTCCAACTGGGAAATCTATTCCGCCATCGCCCGGCTGACCAAACTGGGCGGCGCACGCGGCGTCCGGATGCGATTCTTCCATGGCCGCGGCGGCGCGGTGGGGCGCGGCGGCGGCTCCAGCTTCGATGCCATCCGCGCGCTGCCCGCCGAAGCCAGCGCGCATGGCATTCGCGTCACCGAGCAGGGCGAGGTGGTGGCCTCGAAATATGGCGACCTGGTGTCGGGCCAGGCCAGCCTGGAGACGCTGGTGGCCGCCGCGCTGCTGGCGGAATTGTCGCCGCAGGAAGACGCGGTCGATGGCGAAGCCGGCGCGCTGTTGGCGGCGATGAGCCAGACGGCTTTTTCCGCCTATCGTGGTCTTGTCTACGAGACGCCGGGGTTCGAGAATTATTTCCGCCAGGCGACGCCGCTGACCGAAATCGCCGACCTCAAGATCGGCAGCCGTCCGGCCTCGCGCAGCAAGAGCCCGCGGATCGAGGATCTGCGCGCCATTCCCTGGGTGTTTTCCTGGTCGCAGGCCCGGGTGATGCTGCCAGGCTGGTTCGGCTTCGGCACGGCGGCGCAAAAGGCGGGTGCGGAGAATCTCAAGCCGCTTTACCGCAAATCCGCTTTCCTGCGCACCATGCTGGCCAACATGGAAATGGTGCTGGCCAAGTCCAATCTCGTCATCGCCCGCCGCTACAGCGAGCTGGCGGAAGACCAGGCGCTTGCCGCCGGGATCATGGAACGGATCGAGGCGGAATGGACGTTGTGTCGCGATGCCTTGCTGGCGATCACCGGCCAGTCACACTTGCTGGCGGACAATCCGCGCCTGGCCGAGTCGATCAGCCGACGTCTGCCTTATGTCGATGCGCTCAACCATCTGCAGGTGGATCTGCTGCGCCGCCGCCGCGCCGGCGACGAAAGCGAAGAGGTGCACCAGGGCATCCATATGGCGATCAACGGCGTCGCCGCGGGATTGCGCAACAGCGGTTAAGCGCTGCGCGGCAGTGGCTGCTGCGCCTGGGCGGTGCGGCGCAGGGTGGCGCTTTCCGGATAGGTCTTGCGCTGCAGGGTGGCGGCGGCTTCGAACAGCGCCATGCGCAGTTCGTTCTGCCGCGCCGGGGTCATGTCTTCATAGCGTTCCGACGCCGACATGGCGGCGATGATGCGGCCTTCATTGTCGCGGATCGGCACCGCCACGCAGCACAGATCGGCGCGGGATTCGCGATCGTCCAGGGCGTAGCCGCGGCGGCGCACCGTCTCCAGCTCGGTCAGCAGCACGGCGCGGTCGATGATGGTGTGCGGCGTCAGCGCCACCAGCTCGCCTTCCAGGGTGAAATTGTCCAGCTCGCTTTGCGGCAGGGCCGAGAGCAGCACCTTGCCCAGGCCCGAAGAGTAGGGCTCGAGCTGCGCGCCGGGCCGCGTATGGGTGACGATGGAGGTCGGGGTGTTGAACTTGGCGACATAGGTGACCATGCCGCCTTCCAATATGCCGAGATGGGCGGTGACGTTGAGCTTGCGCGCCAGCGCCGTCATGGTCTCGCGTGCCGCCTCGCGCAAACATTCGGCGATGGCGACGTTCTGCGACAGCGACACCAGCAGCAGGCCGGGGCGGTAGCGGCCGCGCTCGCCGCGCACCACCGCGCCGATCTCCTCCAGGGTCTGGATCAGGCGGTAACCCGAAGCCTCGGGCAATCCGGCGCGGCGGGAAAGTTCGCTGCTGGTCACCCATTCATCGGGATGGCGGAAGGACTTCAGCATGGTGAAGGCCTTGAGCACGGACTGGTTCCTGGGCGTCGCCATGCGTTTCTCCGTTAGGCCTGTTTCAGCATGTCGAGCGCGACATCGGTGATCATGTCTTCCTGTCCGCCGACCATGCGCCGGCGCCCCAGTTCGACCAGGATGGCGCGGGTATCGACGCCATAATCGTGGCTGGCCTTTTCGGCATGGCGCAGGAAGGAGGAATAGACCCCGGCATAGCCGAGGCTGAGTGTCTCGCGGTCCACCCGCACCGGGCGGTCCTGGAGCGGGCGCACCAGATCTTCCGCCGCGTCCATCAGCTTGAACAGGTCACAGTCATGGTGCCAGCCCTTGCGGTTGGCGGCGGCGATGAAAACTTCCAGCGGCGCGTTGCCGGCGCCCGCGCCCATGCCGGCCAGGCTGGCGTCGATGCGCACCGCGCCGCCCTGGGCCCCGACGATGGAGTTGGCGACGCCCAGCGAAAGATTGTGGTGGGCGTGGATGCCGCGCTGGGTTTCAGGACGCAGGACGCGGTCATAGGCCTCGAGGCGAGCCTTGTAGCCGTCCATGTCGAGGGCGCCGCCGCTGTCGGTGACATAGACGCAGTCGGAGCCGTAATCCTCCATCAACTTGGCCTGCTTCGCCAAAGCGTCCGGTTCGATCATGTGGCTCATCATCAGGAAGCCGGAAACGTCCATGCCGATCTTCTTGGCGAAGCCGATATGCTGCCTGGAAATGTCGGCTTCGGTGCAATGGGTGGCGATGCGCACCGAAGTGACGCCCAAATCATGGGCGCGGTGCAGGTCTTCCACCGTGCCGATGCCGGGCAGCAAAAGTGTGGTGAGACGCGCTTTCTTCACTGTCTTGCCCACCGCCTCGATCCATTCCCAGTCAGTATGGGCGCCAAAGCCGTAATTGAAGGAGGAGCCGTTAAGGCCGTCGCCATGGGCGACTTCGATGGCGTCGACGCCCGCTTCGTCCAGCGCCCTGGCGATGGCGATGACGTGCGGCACGGAATATTTGTGGCGGATGGCATGCATGCCGTCGCGCAGCGTCACGTCCTGGATATAGAGCCGGTCGGTCTCGACATTGAACTTCGCCATCACGCGGCCTCCCGCAGCAGCTTGCGCTGGGCGATCTTCTCGGCGGTCTTGAGGGCCGCCGACGTCATGATGTCGAGATTGCCGGCATAGGCGGGCAGGTAATGCGCCGCCCCTTCCACTTCCAGGAAAACGCTGGTCTTGATGCCTTCGAAGCTGCCCAGCCCCGGAATGACCACCGGATTGTTGGAGCCGAAGCGCTCGAACTGCACCTTCTGCTTCAGGCGATAGCCCGGCACATAGCTCTGCACTGTCTTGACCATTTCCAGGATGGAGCTCTCGATCGCCGCTTCGTCAGCGCCGGAAGAAAGCGTGAAGACGGTGTCGCGCATGATCATCGGCGGCTCGGCCGGATTGAGGATGATGATGGCCTTGCCCTTCTCGGCGCCGCCCACCAGTTCGATGCCGCGCGAGGTGGTTTCGGTGAATTCGTCAATATTGGCGCGGGTTCCAGGCCCCGCCGACTTGGACGAGATCGAGGCGACGATCTCGCCATAATGCACGCGGGCGACGCGCGACACCGCCGCGACGATGGGGATGGTGGCCTGGCCGCCGCAGGTCACCATGTTGACGTTCATCTTGTCCAAATGTTCCTCGCCATTCACCGGCGGAATCACATAGGGGCCAATGGCGGCAGGGGTCAGATCGATCATCACCTTGCCGGCGGCGTTGCAGATTTCGCTGTTCTTCCTGTGGGCGCCGGCGCTGGTGGCGTCGAAGACGATGCCGATCTCCGGCCACACCGCCATTTTCGTCAGCCCGTCGATGCCGTCATGGGTGATGGCGACGCCCAGCCTGGCGGCGCGCTTCAGCCCGTCGCTTTCGGGGTCGATGCCGACGAAAGCACCCATTTCCAGCACCTCGGAGGTGCGCATGACTTTGATCATCAGGTCGGTACCGATGTTCCCGGACCCGATGATGGCGACCTTGATCTTGGCTCTCTGACTCATGAATGGCTCTTTCCGCCTCGCGGGCCGGACCCTGAAGAGAGGCCGCTGCAAACTCAAAAACCGCGCGCCGAAAACTCTCAACAGGTGAGAGATTTTGGGCCTCTACGAGGGCTCCGTCAATTTACAGGAGGGGGGGCGCTTCCTAAGGATGGATCGAACCCCGAGAGCGGCGTACTGCCGTCTCGAAGGGCCGATTTTTGCAGGTTTTGCGGCCTTTTCCGCGATTGGCGGAAGCGGCACAGCAATCCGCCCTTGGGAGGATTTCATGGTTGCAGTGCGTCATGCCCGTATTCTGCTCGCCGCCATGGCGCTGGCCGTCGGCCTGCCGGTGGCGATCAGTCTGGCTCAGCCCGCTCCGGCACCGGCAGCGGCGCCTGCGGCGGCACCGGGCGATGCCGCCGGGCGCGGCGGGCGTGGTGCGGGCGGCGGTGGCCGCGGCCAGCAGGGCGACTACAACGTCTCCAAGCGCACCGATGAAGACAAGGCGCTGGTCAATCCCTACGCCCTCAACCAGGCTTGGTACACCATGCCCAAGGGCCGTTTCCTCGGCTCTTCCAGCGCCATCGACATCGACAAGGACGGCAAGTCGGTCTGGATCGCTGAACGCTGCGGCGGCCAGGATCTCTGCGCCGGCAGCCATGTCGATCCGATCATGAAGTTCAGCGCCGACGGCAAGTTCCTCAAGGCCTTCGGCCACGACATGGTCAGCTATCCGCACGGCATTTATGTCGACAAGGCCGGCAATATCTGGGTCACCGACCTGCAGTCCAACATCGACAACGCCGCCCGCGCCGGGCGCGGCAATTTCCCGGCGGTGCCGGCGGACACCACGCCGCTGGGCGCCCAGGTGCTGAAGTTCAGCCCCGCCGGCAAGCTCTTGCTGCGCATCGGCACGCCAGGCGTCTATGGCACTGACGAGAGCCATTTCAGCCAGCCCTCGGACGTCGTCACCGACGATGCCGGCAATGTCTATGTCGCCGACGGCCATGACACCCTGCCGGCCAACAACCGCATCGTGAAGTTCGACAAGACCGGCAAGTTCCTCAAGCAATGGCCGAGTTGCCTGACGGGCGACCGCCAGCTCGATTGCAGCCATTCGATCTTCATCGACAAGGAAGGCGAGATCCTGGTCGCCAACCGCGGCAATGGCCGCATCGACATCTATGACCAGGAGGGCAGCCTCAAGCGCTCCTTCACCCAGTTCGGCAAATCGGGCGGGTTGTTCGTGGACAAGAACGACGTGCTCTATTCCGCCGACTCCGAATCCGGCGTCGGGCAGGGCCAGGCCTATGTCCGCGGCATCCATATCGGCGATCTGCATACCGGCGTCGTCACCGCCTTCATTCCCGACGCGCTGGGCAGCCCGGCGCCGTGGAATCCGCTGCGCGGCACCTCCAGCCCCGAAGGTGTGGCGGTGGACAAGGACGGGCGCATCTATATCAGCGCCGTCACCCCGCCGGGCATGGCCCGCTACACGCTGCAGCACAACATCGTGCCGACCAACTCGGCGGGCGCCCCTGCCGGCGGGCGCGGCGGCCGGTGACGGGCGCCCCCTTTTCCCAAATAAAACCGTCCAGAGTCCGGAGGAAAACATGCCTGTCGTGAAACACCTGGTGGCCGCGGTTGTCGGCGCACTCGTCCTGGTTCCCGCGTATGAGACCTTCGCCCAGCCCGCCGCGCCGGCAGCGCAGGCGCCCGCCGCGGATGCGGCGGCCGGCGGCCGTGGTGGCCGCGGCGGGCGCGGCGGCGGCCGTGGCCCGGCGGAAATGTGGACGGTGCCGAAGACCAAGGGCGGGGTTTACAACGCCCCGATGCGCCCGATCTGGAAAAAGTCCGACCTGCTGACGATGCACCGGGGCCAGAACAACTGGCAGGAACAGATCATCAAGGACCCGGAACAGGACGCCACCTACAATTCTGGCGCGCCCGGCACGCAATATGTCGCCCGCATCCATCCCGACACGCCGACCGTGTTCGTGGTGATTCAGGGCGAGGTGACCTTCAACGTCGAAGGCCAGCAGCCGGCGGTCGCCAAGCGCGGCGCCATCATCAACATCATGAAGACGACGGTTTTCTCCTACAGCGTCGGCGGCGCCGACAATGCGCTGTGGGTCGAGGTCAATCCCGCCAACTACAAGACCGCCTATCCGGTCAGCGTTACGGCGCCGCCCGCGCCCGCCGGGGCGCAGAATGTGGTGATTTCCTTCGCGCACCGCCCCGCGCCCTATGACCGCGGCAACAGGCTGATGTTCAACACCTTCGATGATGCCATCAATGGCTGTCATGGCGGCGCGGCGGTGGATGACGATCACATCTGGGCCAGCCCGCTGCTGGGTTACGTCAATGCCGCCGACAACAAGTGCAGTCCCGGCGCCACCGGCAATATCGGCAGCGGTCCGCTGGCGCCGGATGCGCCGAAGTTCAATCCCGCCTCCACCTTCGGCCACATGCATCCCGGCCCGGCGGAATGGTGGATCGTGCAGGTCGGGCAGATCCGCGGCCAGTTCGAGAATATGGGCGAGTATCACGCCACCGAAGGCGATGTGCTCTATGCCGCGCCGATGGGCTGGCACCAGATGGCGGCGGAAGCGCCGAGCGGACCCAATGTCCGCCTCGCCTTTGGCGGCTATCAGCTGATCAACATGAACAACACCACCGCCGGTGGCCGCGGCGGGCGCGGCGGCGGCGAATAGTCGAAAAGGCGATCTGCAAATGAGCGCGCCCATCATCCAGACGCTTGCGGAAAAACTCGATGCCGCGATGCGGACGGGCGCGCCCTTGCCGCATTTCGACGTCAGCGAGAGCATCAACAGTCTCGCCGACGCCTATGCCATCCAGTCGGCATGGACGGCGATGCGGGTGGCGCGTGGTGAAAAAATCATGGGCCGCAAGATCGGTCTCACCGCGAAAGCGGTGCAGGAACAACTCGGTGTCGATCAGCCCGATTACGGCACGCTCTGGCAATCCAGCTTCCATGAAGCGAAGAACGGCGCGGTGACGATTGCGGCGAGCGATTTCATCGCGCCGCGCATCGAAGGTGAAATCGCTTTCCTGATCGGCAAGCCGCTTGACCGGCCGGGCATCACGCCCGCCGACGTGCTTGCCGCAACGGAAGCCTGCGCCCTGGGCGTGGAGATCGTCGACAGCCGCATCGCCGACTGGAAGATCAAATTCTTCGACACCATTGCCGACAACGCTTCCTATGGTGGCTTCACGCTTGGGCCCTGGGACAGGAAGCTGCGCGACGCCGATCTGGCGGCCATCGGCATGACGATTTCCCAGAACGGCGCTCCCGTGGCCGAGGGTACCGGCGCCGCCGTGCTGGGCGGGCCGGCGATTTCCTGCGCCTGGCTGGCCAACAAGCTGCTGGAGTTCGGCGTCAGCCTTAAGCCGGGCGATGTGGTGATTTCCGGTGCCCTGATGAAGATGATTCCCTTCAAGGCAGGGGACCGCTTTATTTTCGATCTGGCCGGTCAACCGCCCCTCACCGTCACCATCGCCTGAGCCCCATATGCGCCCGTTAATGACCGTTTCCGCCGGTCGTTAACTCGCATCTGCACACAAGAAGTAATGCCCGTGGTTCATGGCGAAATGGATTGAATCGCTGCGCCGCAACCGTATCATGCTGCATCGCAGCGTGGCGTGACATTATTACAGCATTGACGGATGCGTGAAAGGTTGACCTATTGTGGCTCGAATGCCCGCGCTCTTTGCAGATGACGGGCGGATAAGCGTCTATTTTTTAGGGGGAAGCATGAACAATCTTCTGAAGAACCTGTTGCTCGGCGGCTCGGCCACTGCGCTCACGGTTGGCGCGGCCTTCACCAGCGCCTATGCGCAGGCTCCGGCCGGTGGTGGCGCGGCTACGGCCGACGACATCGAGACGGTGAATTCGTCCGCTGGTCGTCTTGACCTTCAGGGCTTCACCCAGCCGACGCCGGTGACGGTGATCGGTCTCGACCAGTTGAACCGCGACGCCAAGATCAACATCGGCGACGAAATCCGCGAACTCCCCCAGATCCGCGGCGGCACGTCGATCCAGACCGGCTCCAACGTGGGCTGCGTCGTGCAGGTTGACGCCGGCCTCGACAGCGTTGCGCTGCGCAACCTCGGCGCCAACCGCAACCTGGTTCTGTTCGATCATCAGCGCGTTTCGCCCTCCACCATTCAGGAAGGCGTTGTCGACCTTTCGCTGATCCCCTCCGGCCTGGTCCAGCGCGTTGACGTTGTGACCGGCGGCGCCTCTGCCGCCTGGGGCTCCGATGCGGTTACCGGCGTCATCAACGTCGTCATCAACAAGACCTATGAAGGCTTCAAGGGCAGCGTCACCTACTCCAACAGCACCGAAGTCTCGAACCCGGTGTACCGCGCCTCGGTTTCCTGGGGCACCAGCTTCCTGGGCGGCAAGGGCCACATTGTGGCCGCGGCCGACATCACCCATGCCGACGCCGGCCTGTTCGCCGGCAACGTCAACGCCAGCCATACCCCGCAGAACAAGAGCTTCGTCTACAACTCCGCCTATTGCGCGGGCTCCATCGCCTATACCGGCACCGCCACCACCGGCGGCACCTGCTCGTCGGTCGCGGCCGGCCAGCCTGCCATGATCTATGCCTACAACACGGCCGGCACCCAGACGGTTGAAGGCGGCCTGATCGCCTCCAATACCAACGGC
>Ga0265313_10001720_pt1 | contig 20171 bp, 23 predicted proteins | sample 4123metaG_FD_203122 | JGI IMG/M metagenome (GOLD analysis project Ga0265313, IMG submission 203122) | Rhizosphere microbial communities from Carex aquatilis grown in University of Washington, Seatle, WA, United States - 4-1-23 metaG | ecosystem: Host-associated > Plants > Roots > Rhizosphere >...
AATTTCCCGGATTTCGCAAACGGACACCGCGGATCGCCCCGTTTGCACCCGTGCATTTTTCGGTCGCGCTTTTAACCGGAGTTGTCATTCGCTAGTCGCAGTCCCGAATCCTCCCCCGTCCCGTGATCAAAGGCATTTTAACCCCCAACCTGACCCCCTTCCTCGACGACGGCCGCATCAACGAGGGCGAACTGCGCCGAATGGTGAACTGGCTCATCGAGAAGGGCGTCAGCGGCCTCTACCCGAACGGCAGCACCGGCGAGTTCATCCGGCTGAGCTTCGAGGAGCGCAAGCGCGTCATCCAGATTGTGGCCGAGGAGAATCACGGCCGGCTGCCCATCCTGGCCGGGGCGGCCGAGACCAACCTGACGATGATCCTCGACGCCTGCCGGACCTACGCCGACCTCGGCTGCGTCGCGGTGTCCATAACGGGGCCCTACTACTACAAGGTCAGCCAGGAAAGCATCGAGCACTTCTTCCGCGAGCTGGCGAAGCGTTCGCCGATCGACATCGTCCTCTACAACATCCCCCAGTATTCCAACGAGATCAGCGTGCCCGTGCTCACGCGGCTGGCGCTGGACTGCCCGCGCATCGTCGGGGTCAAGGACAGCAGCCGCGACTTCCCGCGGTTTCTGTCGACTCTGAACGCCATCAAGCCCCAGCGGCCGGACTTCGCCTGCCTGATCGGATGCGAGGAGATTCTGTTCCCGGCGCTCCTCATGGGCGCGGACGGCGGGACGATCGCCTCGAGCGGCGTCGTGCCCGAGGTGATCGTGAAGCTTTACCGCGAGTTTCTGGCCGGCAACTGGGACGAGGCGAAGCGCATCCAGTTCCGGCTGCTGGAGCTGATCGACGCCATGCTTTCCGGCGTGAATTTCCCGGATGGATTCCGGGCGGGCATGACGCTGCGGGGCTTCGCGCTGGGATCGGGCCGCCAGCTGCTCTCGCCCAAGGAGCAGCTCGGCCTCGACGATATCCGCTCGAAGATCGCGTGCATTCTCGCCGACTGCGGATACGAGGAGGCTGCGCACGCGTGCCGGCGGCTGCCCGGTGCGGCGGCGGATACGGCCGCCGCCAAGGGCATCGACGTGGACGGAATCGTGCAGGAGATCATGAGGCAGCTCAGCGTGCCGGGCAGCCCGTGAACATGACGATCCCGGCCCTGGGCTTTGCCGAGATGCCCTTCCTGAGCATCACGGCGGTGATCGCGGACCAGGTCGTCAAGGAGTCGGAGGTGCGCATCCTCGGCATCGAGACGTCCGGCAACGAAAACCTCGTGCTCCGCCTCCGGGGCGATGTCGCCGCGGTCCAGGCCGCGCTGACATTCATCGAGAGGCGGGCGACGGAGCTGGGGGTGAAGGCAATCGTCAATTGCATAGGCCGCCCCGAGGCGGGGCTCGACCCGCTCATTCATTTTCCGAATTCGACAAATCCGCTCTACGGGGGGCAGGACCAGATGGTGCCGACGGAATCCAACCAATCAACGGACGAAACTATGGACACAAACCAACCGGCTCTAGGCATAATTGAAACGCAGGGCCTCACGGCGATCCTCGAAGCATGCGACACCATGCTCAAGGCCGCCAACGTTACGCTGGTCGGCAAGGAAAAGATCGGCGCCGCCTATGTCACGGTGATCGTGAAGGGCGACGTCGCCGCCGTGCAGTCCGCGGTGGATGCCGGCGCCAAGGCGGTCGGCAGCCTGGGCAAGCTCGTGGCCGCGCATGTCATCGCGCGCCCGCACAGCGACTTGATCGCGCTCCTGCCCAAGTGACGCGGCGGCCGGCGCCGCCCCGTCAGGCGGGAGCCGCGGCGGGCGACGCTTTCTCGATCGGATTCACCGGATCGATGAAGATCCAGCAGAGCCCGCCCAGGACGTAGATCCCCGCCGAGATCGCGAAAATGAGCGTCCAGTTGTGGTTCATGTTCTGGAGGATCCACCCCACGACATAAGGGCCAACAGCGCCGCCGATCTGGCCTGACGTGTTTACGGCGGCGGAAACGGTGCCTGCATACTGCCCGCCGACGTCCATGGCCGTGCGCCAGCACAGGGGCAGGGTCAGATCGAGGAAGAAACTGGCAAGGCCCATGGCCAGCATGGCCCAGACCGGGTCGGCAATGCGGAGCATGATGAGAAGCATGACCGCCGCCCCGCCGTAACCGACATAGGCCAGGCCCCGGCGGACGTGGGCCAGCCCAAAGCCGCGGCGCACCAGCCAGCCGGCCAGCCAGCCCGACAGCAGGCACGCAAAACCGCCGAAGAAAAGGGGAATGCCGGAAAGGAGGGCTCCCTTGTGCAGTTCGAGCCCGCGCGCCTCCCGGGCATAGGTCGGCAGCCAGGTGATGTAGAAATACCAGCCATAGCCGAAGCAGAAGTACTGCACGATCAGGAGCCAGAGCGTGCGCGAACGCGCGATTTTCGCCCAGGGCACCTTCGGGCGGCTGGCGGGCTTCGCCGCAGCATCCGGTATCAGCGCGAGTTCGGCGGCGTTGACGCCCTTGTGGTCGCGGGGATTGTCCCGAAACCACCAATGGAAAAGGACCGCCCAGAGAATGCCCGGGACCGCAAACGCTGCGAATGTCCATCTCCAGCCCACGAATGAAATCACCCAAACGACCAGGAGGGGCGTGATCGCCCCGCCCCATCGCGTGCAAAGCCACATGACGCTGACCGCCCGGTTGCGCTCGGCGACGGGCATCCATTTGGTGTAGGCCTTGGCCAGATTGGGAAACGCGCCGGATTCCGCCCCGCCAAAGAGAAATTGTGCCGTCAGGAGAGAGGCCAGGTTCCAGGCGCGGCCGGTGGCGGCGGTGAAGATCGACCACCAGACGACCATCTGCGTCAGCACCTTTCGCGGCCCGAACAGGTCGCCGAGCGAACCGGCCAGCACCCCGAAAAAGCCGTACGCGAGCGTGCTGAAGCTGAAAACCAGGCCCATCTGGTAATCGGACAGGTGCAAATCGGCCGCGACCGAGCCCTTGGCCTGCGCCATGCAGACGCGGTCGATGTAGGTGATCAGGGCCAGCGTCGCCGCAAAGGCGAGGACCCAGTGGCGGGCGCGGGTTGGCCTGGCGGCGGGCGGGGGCGTTGCTGGGGGCATGAGTGGGACGCCGGCGAATCTTATTTCAAGACCGTGCGTCAGGTCTTGCCAGTAAGGCTGATTTGTCCGCCGAACCCAAGTCCTAAGAATAATTAGAAGGGAAATTTGTCCCCAGGCGCTTGACCTCCCCGCCGCGCCGCAATACATGAACTCACCCCAACTCCATCCAATGCGCCCCAGTGAGGATGAGGATATTTTCCCCAAATCGCCCCGCCGGCAGCCGGCCTGAAAGCACCCCTTTGCGTTCCTCAATTCCAAGCAAGAAGCCACAGTAACCAACCAGGAGTAACCAATGCTGAAAGGAAATATTTCACGCCGGGATTTTCTCGGGGCGTCCGCAATTGGGGCGATCGCAGGAGCGTCCGTCCTCGCCGACCCGATTCGCGCCGCAGCGCAATCGGTCGGGATCAAGCCGGCCGACCTGCCCGACCTCACGATCAAGGAGGTGAAGGTTTACGTGGCCAATCTCGGCTCGATCCACAAGTTCAACAGCCCGGAAAGCGGGGAAATCTGCTCCATCGTCACGAACTGCGGGATCGAGGGCAATTACACGATTGGCAACCGGGTCGGCAACAACGGCTGGCTGGCCTATGCAAAGGACGTGTGCCTCGGCAAGAACGTCATCGACCTATTGCCCGGATTGACCGCAGCCACCGCTCCGCGCAGCCGCATGTTCCCCTCTATGTTCGCGGGCGGGTTCGGCTATCCCAACGGCATGCACCTCGGCAGCGTCGGGGAGGCGAATTACAATGCGGCGCTGATCGATGTCATGCTCTGGGACATCATTGGAAAGGCGGTCAACCGGCCGATCTACAAGCTCCTCGGCGGCACCAAGGACCGGATGCTGGCCTATGGGAGTTCACAGCACCTTCCCGCGATCGAGGATTTCGCGCCGCAGGCGCTCGAGGCAAGGACGAAGAATTTCCGGGCTTACAAGATTCACCCGGGCGGCGGCCAGCACCGGGTGGCCACCCCAGAACCGATTCCGGCCTATGTCGGGCACATCGAGGAGATCCGTTCGGTCCGCAAGGCCATGGGCGACGAGTTCACGCTCCTTTTCGACCCGGTCCAGCGCTACAACGTGCACGAGGCACTGGCGGTCGGCCACGTGCTTGAGGAGGAGGGTTACGTCAGCTTCGAGGATCCGATCCCGTCCACCGACATCGAGGGCCTGATCGAGCTGCGCAAGAAACTGACCGTGCCCATCGAAGTCGGCGAGTTCCTCTATTCGATCCAGGCCTTTGCCGAATACATCCGCCGGGGTGCGTACGACATCGTCCGTTTGATCGCGGACAACGTCGGAGGCATTTCCGGCTCTTTCCGCATTGGCCAGTTGGCCGACGCCTTCGGCATGCCGTGCACGCCCCACAACTGGGGCAATGGATACGACCTGGCCGTGCACATGCAGGTGGAGCTGGCCCTGCCGAACTGCTATTGGTTTGAAATGCCGTATCCGCAGGAGCTTACGGACCGCCCCTACCTGAAGCACAAATTCCGCCTCGACAAGGACGGCTATGTCAACGCGCCTCCCGGACCGGGCCTGGGCCTGGAGCTCGACCGCGATGCGCTGGACAAGATACTGCTCCGGATCGACCGTTGATCGTCCGTGCGGCGGCGGACCAAGCTCGCCGCCGCCGTCTTCCCCGGCGCCGCGGCGCAGATCCGCAGCGCCCCCACCCTTTCCCACAAAAGAACCGCCGAACCCATGAAATCCATGAATACCAGACCCCTGACAACCCACCCGTCCGGCGAGCTTCCCCGCCGTGAGTTCCTGCAATTCCTGGGCGCGGGCGCTCTTGGCATCGCGCTGGCGATGCGCAACGCGGCCGCGGCGGACGCTGGCGCGCCCGCGGCTTCCCCGGCCGTTCCGCGCTCGGGGCCGAAGCAGCTGCGCGGCCTCTTCCCCATCGGCCAGACGCCGTTCACCGAGGACGACAAGATCAACCTGGAGGCGCTGGCGGCGGAGGTGGCGTTCTGCAACCGCGGAGGGGTGCACGGCTTTGTGTGGCCGCAGATTGCGAGCGGCTGGTCCGTTCTCAGCGAGGCCGAGCGCATGGCCGGAGCCGAGGCGATCCTCGCCGCGGGCAAAGGCGGATCGACAGCCCTCGTCATCGGCGTCCAGGACAAGGCGGCGGACATGGCCGCTGTCGCCCGCTACGCGCAGCATGCGGCCCAGCATGGCGCCGATGCGATCGTATCGCTCCCGCCGGCAAACGTGACCGACGAAAAGGTCCTGCTCGACTACTACCAGCAGGTCGGCCGCCTCACGGATCTGCCCCTGTTCGTCCAAAGCCAGGGCAAGATGAGCATCGACCTGATCGTTGAGATCTTCAACACAGTCCCGACCGTTCGGCAGGTCAAGGACGAGGCAGGCGACCCGCTGGCGCGGATCGCCGAGCTGCGCCGCAGGACGAACAACCAGCTCACGGTGTTCTCGGGAAACGGCGTGAGGACCATGATCAACGAGATGGAGCTCGGATTCCTCGGCCACTGCCCGACGACCGGATTGTCCGACGTTTACGCGGCGGCCTTTGACCTTTGGCACGCCAACAGGCACCAGGAGGCTTTCGACATGTTCGGCCGCATATGCGCATTCGAGAGCATGGGCACCACGACCATGAGCGGCGTTTTGATCGCCCGCGGGGTCTTCCCGGCCAACGTCAAGTCCCGCCGCGCCCCCCCGACCCCGGGCGTCGACGTCACCCCCACGCCGGGATCCGGCGGCGGCCGCGGTGGAATGGGCGGCGCGCAGCACCCGGTCCCCCACCTCGACGACCAGCAGGTTCGCGTGGCCCTCGACCACTACCTGAAGCCATACCTTAGAGCCTAGCAGTTTTGTAAGTCAGCAGGCCGTCTGGAACGGCACAACAGAAGGAACATCCCATGCTGGACAGCAAATATTCGCGACGCCAGTTTCTGGGCGCGTCCGCCCTTGGCGCAGTTGCGGGAATTTCGGCCCTGGCCAATCCGGCCCGGGCCGCCGCCGAAGCAGTCGGAGTCAAACCCGCCGACCTGCCCGACCTTACGATCAAGGAGGTCAAGGTCTACGAACTCGACCGCCGCCGGATGCCCGGTCCCCCGGCCATCATGACCGGCAGCGCGCGGGGAAGGGGGGTCGCCGCCGCCCTTTACGGGGGGCGAATGAAGGTTGCTTCGATCGTCACCAACAGCGGAATCGAGGGCACCTACCTCCTCGAGGATCATTATTTCCACCCCAATTGGAGCAACATGGGCTGGCTGGAATATGCGAAGAATGCCTGCGCGGGCAAAAGCGCCATCGATCTGCAGGCGATCACCTCGCAGTGGGTCCCGGAGCGGCGCCGGCTCGGGCAGAGCTCCTACGCCTCGGCCATCGACAACTGCCTGTGGGACATCCTCGGCCAGGCGGTCGGCCTGCCGATCTACAAGATTCTCGGGGCCTACCGGCACCGGGTGCTGGCGTATGCAAGCACCCAGCATCACGAGACGCTCGAGCAGTTCGTCGAGGAAGTGAAGGTCTGCAAGGCGCAGGGCTTCAAGGCCTACAAGATCCATCCGCCGTCGCCAAACGGAGGCCACGACTACAAGCTCGACATCGCGGTGGCGAAGGCGGTCCGAGAGGCTGTCGGCCCCGACTTCACCCTCATGATCGATCCGGTCGGCGTCTACACCCGCGAAGAGGCAATCAAGGTCGGCCGGGCGATCCAGGACCTGGGCTACATCTTTTTCGAGGACCCCCTGCCGACAAAGGACATCGAGGGCCTGGTCGAGCTCTGCCGCGACCTCGATGTGCCGGTCCACATCGGCGAATTCCTCGACTCGATCTACGACTTCCCCGAGTACATCCGCCGAGGGGCGACCGATGCCGTCCGGTTCATCGTGGACAACATCGGCGGCATCACCGGCGGAATGAAGGTGGCGCGCATGGCGGAATGCTTCGAGATGGAGTGCGCGCCCCACAACTGGGGCAACGTGTACTACCACGCGGTGCACTTCCATTGCGAGCTGGCGATGCCGAACAACGTGTGGTTCGAGATGACCGTGCCCCTGGGCTCCTCTGATCTCGCCTTCATCAAGGACAAGATCCGCATCGATTCGGAGGGTTACGTCAACGCGCCGACCAAGCCGGGGCTGGGTTACGAGATCGACCGCGATGCGCTCGACAAATTCACGGTAAGCATCGACCGGTAGCAGGGATCGAAGGCACCAAAAAGGATTGGCGCGAAGCTCCAGGAGGACAGACTGTCCGCAATGTCTGTCCCACCAGAGCCCGCGCGCGCACGCGCCGCCACCCGGACCGAGGGAGGACGGCTTGAGGTGGATCTGGGCGGCGAGTGGCGGATAGGCGACCGCCGGCCTTCGTGGTCCGAAGTCCTGGGCGCACAAAAGCCCGAGCGGGTCGGAATCGTCGCCGCCGGACTCGGCTCCTGGGACACCTCCATCCTGCTCTTTCTGCAGGAAGTCCGCGCGGGCTGCCGGAAGGCGGGGATCGACTGCGACATCGCATCGCTTCCCGAGAAGATGCGATCACTCCTGGATCAGTTCGAGGCGAGCCTCAAGACGGGCGAAAAACGGGAGCGCCGGGAGGGCCTTCTCGCCTCGGTCGGGCTGGCGACCGAACATGCGTCGACAAATCTCAAGGACATATTCCATTTCGTGGGCGAGTGCGTGCTGAGCGTCGTGCGCTTCCCCGGGCGCGCGACCAAGTTTCGCTGGGGCGACTGCCTGGACCAGATGCAGGAATGCGGCGCGATGTCCCTGCCGATCGTGAGCCTGATAAGTTTCCTCGTGGGCCTCACCCTGGCCTATCAGGCCGCGGTCGAGTTGCGCCAGTTCGGCGCCGACATCTTCGTCGCCGACATCGTGGGCCTTTCCACCGTCCGTGAAATGGGCCCGATGATGGCCGCGGTCATCCTTGCCGGGCGGACGGGTGCGGCGTTCGCCGCCACCCTCGGCAACATGAAGGCGAACGAGGAGATCGACGCGCTGGAGGTTGTCGGCCTGTCGCCCATCGACTTCCTCGTCCTCCCCCGCCTCCTGGCCCTCGGGCTCATGATGCCGCTTCTGACCCTCTACGCGAATTGCGTCGGAATCCTCGGCGGCATGGTTGTGGCCCGCGCAATCCTGCAGATTCCGGCCTCGGCCTACTGGATCGAGACCCAAAGCAGCATCGACCTGACCGACCTCGGAGTGGGCGTCGTCAAGGCCACGACTTTCGGCCTGCTCATCGGGTTGTCCGGATGCCTGCGCGGCCTGCAGGCCGAGCGAAGCGCCGCGGGGGTGGGCCGGGCCACCACCTCGGCCGTGGTCACGGCGATCCTCCTGATCATCGTGGCGGACTCCCTCTACGCCGTCCTTTTCCACGCGATGGGAATCTGAGCCATGCCAGCCGCCGAATCCCCAACCGTCCCGGTTTCCACGCCCCCCGGACCCGCAATCGAGGCCGACGGCCTGGAATGCGGCTATGATGGCGAGGACATCCTGAAAGGGGTCACCTTCCAGGTCGCCCGCGGCGAGTCGTTCTTCATCATCGGGGGGTCCGGATGCGGCAAGAGCACCCTCCTGCGCAACCTCGTCGGATTGAACCGGCCCCGGGCGGGAATGGTCAAATTCCTGGGCCTGCCCTTCTCGGCCGCCGACGTTGCCTCGCGGCGGGCCCAGCTGCGCAATTTCGGGATGCTCTTCCAAGGCGGAGCCCTGTGGACCTCGCTCACCCTGCGCCAGAACGTGGCGCTGCCGCTCGAGGAGCACACCTCGCTCAACCGCGCCGAGATCGGGCAGGTCGCCGACCTGAAGCTAGCCCAGGTGGGCCTGGCCGGATTCGAGGACTACTACCCTTCGGACATCAGCGGAGGCATGAAGAAGCGGGCCGGGCTCGCCCGCGCCCTGGCGCTGGACCCGGCCATCGTCTTCTTTGACGAGCCCTGGGCGGGGCTCGATCCCGTCACCTCCCGCAGGCTCGACGCCCTCATCCGGCAGATCCGGGAGACCTTTGGCACGACCCTCGTCATCGTTTCCCACGAGCTGGATTCGATATTCGGGCTGGCCGACCGAGTCATCATGCTCGACCGGGAGGCCCGCGGAATCATCGCCGAGGGAGACCCCCGCAAGCTCGCCGAATCGAGCACCGATGAACGGGTGCGGGAGTTTTTGCATCGCGGAACCGGGGAGCCCGCCCATAGTACAAAGCTGTCATGAAGAAGGTCAGTCCATCGATCATCGGCGCCTTTGTCATAGGGGCCTTTGCGCTCGGCCTCATGGCCCTGCTGTTTTTCGGCGGCGTCAATTTCTTCCGCCACCAGCAGCGCTTTGTCGTATATTTCGACGAATCGATCCAGGGGCTGAACCTCGGTTCGCCCGTGAAGCTTCGCGGCGTGGCGCTGGGGCGGGTGGTCGATCTGCGCGTGCTTTACAATCCCGCAAAGAACGGATCGGTCGTCGCCGTCGAGTGCGAGCTCGACCGCAACATGATCACGGACGAAAAGGGCGTCGAGATCGACGTGAGCAGCCGGGCCCAGTTGCTTTCGCTCGTGGACCACGGGCTGCGCGCACAGCTCGACACCATCGGCCTGGCGACCGGGCTGGTCATCGTGGAACTCGACTTCTACGATCCGCAGCTCTATCCGGCCCAGCCCGCCGTTTCCGGAGACAAGTATCCAGTCGTCCCCGCGGTGCCCTCGACAATCTCGGAAATCCAGGCGCTCGCGATGGAGATCCTGAAGAAGGTGGACAGGGTCGACTTCGAAGGGCTGGCCAACAATTTCAAGGGATTGCTCTCGGACACGAAGGCGCGCGTCGACAGCGTCGACCTGAAGGGCCTGGCAACCCAATGGCAGCAGGCGGGAGCCGCGGTTGAGGACCTGGCCCGTTCGCCCGAGATCAAGCAGACCCTCGCCAATCTCAATTCCACCCTGGCGAGATTGCAAACGACGCTCGGCGATCTCCACCACACGCTTGGAAACGTCGACGGGCAGGTCGCAGCGAGTGGGACCCAGCTCCAGGCGGCCCTTCTTCGGGCGCAGGAGGCCATGCAGCAGTTCAACTCCACCGCCGCGACGCTGCGGCGCTTCATCGATGCGCAGCAGAACCTCGGCGACGACACCCACCGCGCGCTGACGCAGCTGGCCGATGCCGCGGAGTCCGTCCAGCGCCTGGCCGATTTCATCGAGCGCAACCCGAGCGCCCTGATATCGGGCCGCAAGCCGCCGCAATGACATCGCGCCGGAATCGCATCACCTTCCCCCGATGAACATCCGAATTCTGGCCGGCCTGCCGCTCTCCCTGTCCCTTCTGCTTCTGGCGGGCTGCAATGTCGTCCCGCCCGCCCAGAGCGACTCCACGCGCTTCTACGTTCTTTCCTCGCCGTCGCTGCCCGCCGCCGCGCCCGCTGCGAACGGGCTCCGCCTGGGACTTCACAGCATAGACCTGGCCGAGTATCTGCACACGCGCTCGATCATCGTCCGGCAGGGAGCGAATGAGCTCAGCCCCGATGATTTCAACCGCTGGGCCGAATCGCTCGATGCGGGCATCATGCGGGTCCTTCGCACGAGCCTGGTCGCCGCGCCAAACGTCGGCCGCGTGTTCGCCCAGCCGTTCCCATTGGACAGCGACCGCGATTACGACATCACCGTGACGGTTCTTCACTGCGAAGGCGTCAGGTCGGGAATCAGCGGCAATACGGCGCATTTTTCGGCGATCGTCGAAATAACCTCCGGCGGCCCGAACCCCAAGGTCGTGGCGCATCTGAATTTCGCCGCCCCGGACTCGCCGTGGAACGGACGCGATTACGCCGAGCTTGCCGCGCGCCTGAGCGAGGCGGCGTCCGGTCTCGCCCGCGAGATCGTGGCCGCCCTGCCGGCGGCGCCCCGCGAGTAGGTTCAGGCGAGCGCGCCTGCGATCCGCTCCAGGGCCATCCCGACGTTTTCCTCGCTGTTGAATGCGCTGATGCGCACATGGCCCTGGCCGCACCGTCCGAATCCGGCTCCGGGAGTGCAGACAACCTGGGCCTTTTCGAGCAGAAGATCGAAAAACTCCCATGAGTCGCGGCCCGTGTTGATCCAGATGTAGGGCGCGTTGTCGCCGCCGGCGCACGGCAGGCCGATCTTCGCCATCGCCTCGCGGATCCTCCTTGCGTTGCCGAGATAAAAGTCGGTCAGTGCGCGGCACTGTGCGCGCCCGGCCGGCGTGTAGACCGCCGCCGCGGCCCTCTGGATCGGGTACGCGACGCCGTTGAACTTCGTAGCCTGCCGGCGGAGCCAGAGCGGGTGGAGCGGCTGGGCTCGCCCCCCGGCGTCGTAGGCGAGGACGCTCTTCGGAACGACCGTGTACGCGCAGCGCGTGCCCGTGAATCCGGCCGTCTTGGAAAAGCTCCGAAACTCGATCGCCACGTCGCGTGCGCCCTCGATCTCGTAGATGCTGTGGGGAATCTTCGGATCGCGAATGTAGGCCTCATAGGCCGAATCATAGAGAATGACGGCCCGGTTGCGGCGCGCATACTCGACCCAGTCCCTGAGCTGTTCGCGGGTGGCCACCGCTCCCGTCGGATTGTTCGGAAAGCAAAGGTAGATCAGGTCCACCGGACCATCGGGCAGGCCGGGCACATAGCCGTTGGCCGACGTGCTCTCGAGATAGGTCACCCCGTCATAGCGGCCGTCCGTGTTCGGACCCGTCCGTCCCGCCATCACGTTGGTATCGAGATAGACCGGGTAGACCGGGTCCGGAATCGCCAGCCGGATGTCCGTGGCGAAAATCTCCTGGATATTGGCGCAGTCGCACTTCGCCCCGTCCGAGATGAAGATTTCATCGGCAGCGACCGCGCAGCCGCGTTCCGCGTAATCGTGCTGGGCCACCGCATCCCGCAGGAACGGATAACCCTGGTCCGGCCCGTACCCCTTGAATGTGGCGCGGTGGGCCATTTCATCGGTCGCCGCGTGAAGCGCCTCAACGCAAACCGGCGGCAGCGGCTCGGTCACGTCGCCGATCCCCAGCCGGATCACCGGCTTTTGCGGATTCGCCGCAACATACGCGCCCACCCGCCGCGCAATGTCCGCAAAGAGGTACGAAGCCTTCAACTTGCCGTAGTTTTCGTTGAATCGAATCATCGGAAAAGGGACCAGCTCGCAGGGATGAGCCAAAAGCGGGCCGACGACAAGCCCAAGGGACAGCCTTCTGGAAACAGCCCGGCCTGAAAAGGGCATCAGGGACAGGGCATCAGGGACAGCCTCGCCGGCACGGCCCTCCGAAGGGCGCACCTGACAAGCCGGCTTTTGTGGATAACATGGTACTTGTTCCCCACAACTCGCCGGCGTATGGGTGATCCTTCCTTCCCGGCGATGCTTATGAAACACATTCAAACGATGTCGGACCTGGGTGCTTTCGCTGCAGAGCAGCGGTCCAAAGGCAAGACGATCGCCCTTGTTCCCACGGCGGGGGCGTTACACGCAGGGCATGAAGCACTTATTCGAGCCGCCGCGGAGCGGGCCGGAACCGTGATCGTCTCGATCTTTGTCAATCCGCACCAGTACGGCCCTCATGAGAGGATCTCCGACCGGCCGCAAACCCCCGCCGAGGACCTCAAGCACTGCAAGGAGTGGGGCGCCCATGCCGTCTTTACCCCCACCGCCAGCGAGGTCTATCCCCGCGGGTTTTCCACCTACGTATCGGAGGAAGTCCTGAGCAAGCCCCTGTGCGGCATCTCGCGTCCCAATCATTTTCGCGGCGTCACGACGCTCATGGCGAAATTGTTCAACACGGTTAATCCGGATTTCGTGTTTTTTGGCCAGAAGACGGCCCAGCGTGCCGCCATCGTTCGAAAGATGGTGCATGACCTGGGGTTCAAGGTGCAAGTGGCTGTTGTTCCGACTGTTCGCGAAACCGATGGGCTGGCGTTGGGTGTTTGCAATCAAGCGCTCACACGAAACCAGCGCCTGGATGCGCTCGCGCTCTTCCAGGCGCTCAGCCAGGCGAAGAAGATGGCCGACGCCGGCGTCAGAAGCCCCGATCGCGTGGTTGCCGAGGCAACGCACATACTCGGCCAGCACCGGCGGATTCGGGTGATCTACGTCGCCGTTGTGGACAATGACACCCTGGAACCCGTCCGCGAGGTGAAGCCCGGCCATTGCATGGCTGCGATCGCCGCCTGGGTCGACGAGGTTCGCCTCATCGACAACATCCCCCTTTGAGCGGAGCGAGTTGCATTATGTTGAACAATTCTGGACGATACCGGAGGATTCTGCGATAATTCGCTGCAGGTTCGACAGTAATACCCAACTTTTCGCCCATCTCCGCCATTTCCGCCATGGCTTCCCCTCCCCCTCCACCCCATCGCGCCGAAGTTGAATACCTTGTTCGGCGCGCTCTCTACCAGCGCCTGGGCAGGAATCCGCCGCGCCGCGTCCTGGCCCCGAGTCCGCTTGTGGTCAACGTGAGGGCGCGCCATTGCCACCTCACATCGGAGGCGGTGGAAACGCTTTTCGGCAAGGGAGCGGTGCTGACGCCGATGAAGGAGCTGTACCAGAAGGACCAGTTTGCCGCGCAGCAGACCGTCACGCTCGTCGGCCCGCACGGCCGGGTCATCTCGAATCTGCGAATCCTCGGGCCCTGCCGCAGTCTGAACCAGGTCGAGCTTGCGCGCACGGACGCGGCCGCCCTCGGTTTCGAAATCCCGGTCCGCTCCTCGGGCAACGTCGCCGGAACCCCCGGATGCGTGCTCATCGGACCGGCCGGTTCCCTGGAGTTGAACGAGGGGGTGGTGCGCGCGGCCCCGCATGTGCACATGAACCCGGATGAGGCCGCGTTTTACAAAGCCAAAAACGGGGATTTCATGCGTCTGCGCGTCGGAGGCCCCTGCGCCACGACCTTCGACCGCATCCTCGTGCGCGTTCACGCCGATTCCAAACTCGAAGTCCACATCGACACGGACGAGGGCAACGCCTGCGCCCTCGAGGCCAACACTCCGGTCGAACTCATCCCCTGAATCCTTTGTCCCAAGTCCACCCTTACCCAGAAAAAACATGAGTGATTCCATTGGAATGGTAGAAACCCGCGGCTACGCCGGCAGCGTCGAAGCCAGCGACGCCATGGTCAAGGCGGCAAACGTCTCGCTCGTCCGTCAGGTCCAGATCGGCGGCGGATTCATCACGGTCATCGTCAAAGGCGACGTCGGCAGCGTGAAGGCGGCCGTCGATGCCGGCGCCGAAGCCGCCAAACGCGTCGGCGAGCTCGTCTGCTCGCACGTCATCGCACGGCCGCACGCCGAGCTGCTGCGCACCGTCGGCATCTAACTTCAACCGCAACGCCAACCTCCCTTTCATATGTCTCAGGAAGCAATCGGACTCATCGAAACCAAGGGCTTCTGCCCCCTGCTGGAAGCCGCTGACGCCGCGCTCAAGGCGGCAAGCGTCACCATGACCGGCTACGAGGCGATCGGCAGCGGTCTCGTCACGGTTTTCTTCCGCGGCGACGTCGCCGCGGTCAAGGCGGCCGTCGACGCGGGCGCCGAAGCCGCCGCCAAGGTCGGCGAGGTCGTCGCCGTCCAGGTAATTCCGCGCCCGCACGAGGACCTCGGGGGCCTGGGCAAGTGGATCGCCAGCTCGACTCCGGCCTGAGCCGGGCAACCCCAACTCCAAAACCATACTCTTATGTCAAAAGCCATAGGTCTTCTCGAAACCCGAGGCCTCACCGCCCTCGTCACCGGCACCGACGCCATGCTGAAGTCGGCCAATGTCACCCTCGCCGGACCCATGAAGCAGGTCGGACATGCTCTCGTGACCGCGGTCATCTACGGTGATGTGGCCGCCGTGAAGGCGGCAACCGACAGCGGCGCCCAGGCCGCCCGCGCCGTCGGCGAAGTCGTCAGCGTCCAGGTGATCCCGCGTCCGGCCGACGACCTTGCGATCGTCCTTCCGAAATTCGCCGCCGTCACGAAACCCGCCAAGTAGGCCATGCTTCTTGCGCGCGTCATCGGCTCGCTCGTCTCGACCAAAAAGGACGAGATGATGAAGGGCCGCAAGCTGCTGGTTCTTCGTCCGCTGCTCGTGGACGAGGCAAATCCGGTCCAGTTCAGGCCCGGCCCGGGCACGATCGTCGCCGTCGATGCCATGGGGGCGGGAATGGACGAGATTGTGCTCGTATGCCAGGGCAGCTCGGCCCGGCAGACGACGGGGATGAAGTCCCTTCCGGTCGATGCCGCGGTCGTCGGAATCGTCGACACGGTCGAAGCGCTCAACACCCGGATCTATCCAGCCGGGAAGGCGTAGCTGACCGGCAACCTTCGCTGTTGAATCCCCATGGTCAATGCCCGCGTCGATGGAGTTGTCGTCTCGACCGTCTGCCACCCGAGCATGCGCGGGTGCCGGATGATCATCTGCCAGCCCCTCGACGAAAAGGGCGGTGACGACGGCGCGCCGATCCTGGCTCTCGACCCCCTCGCCGCCGGCCAGCACCAGCGCGTCATCCTCTCCACAGACGGCTCAACCACCCGGGAACATGTCGGCGATCCGCATTCCCCCCTGCGCAACATCATCATCGGAATCGTCGACAATCCGGACTGAACCATGCGCCTCGGCACCGTCATCGGAAGAGTCGTCCTCTCCAAGAGGGACCCCGCCTTCAAGGGAGCCCGGTTCCTCATCGTGCATCCTCTCTCGCGCGAACAGTTCGCCGGCGCCCCCGCCGTTCCCCTGGCCAAGGGGGACTCGCTCGTCGTTTATGACGACCTCGGTGCGACGCCCGGACACACGATCGGCTTCGTCCAGGGCGGCGAAGCCACCGCCCCGTTTGCGAGTCCCACGCCCGTCGACGCGTACAACGTCGCGATCATAGACAGCATCACCTACGCGCCACCCAAGTAACCATCACCATGCCAAAAGTCATCACGGCAAAAGAAGCGGAAGAACTCGTTCGCAAGGGCGAACAGCCGCCGGCGGGCTCAATTCTCACGCCCTCCGCCCGGGACGTATTCACCGGGCGGGTCAAGCCCGGCGCAAACGCCGCCGTATCGGCGCAGAAATCCGCCGGGCCGATCGTCCCTGACTACGAGTTCAAGTGGACCCCCGGTTCCGACCCCAAGACTCCCGCCGAGATCGAGCGCTTTTTCAATTCGCCGGAGATCCAGTCCCTCAAGGTCAAGATTTGCGACATCGGGCGCCGAATCTGGGAGAAGGACTACGTGGACGGCAACGGCGGCAACATCACGGTCCGGGTCGGCGACAACCTCGTCATCTGCACGCCGACCCTCATTTCCAAGGGGTTCATGACACCGGCCGACATCTGCCTCATCGACATGGACGGCAAGCAGCTCGCCGGGGAGCGCAAGCGCACAAGCGAGGCCATGACGCACATCGGCATCATGAAGCGCCAGCCCAAGGCCAAGGCCTGCGTCCACGCCCATCCGCCCCACGCGACCGCATTTGCGGTCGCCGGCGTTCAGCCGCCCACCTGCATGATTCCCGAGGCGGAGGTCTTTCTCGGCAAGATCGGCTACGCCAAGTACCAGACTCCGGGCTCCCCTGAAAACTCCGACGAAGTCGGCCGGATCGGCGTCGACCACCAGTCGGTCATCATGGAAAACCACGGGGTCATCGTCTGGGGCAAGGACGTGGAGGACGCCTACTGGAAGATGGAGAACACGGATTCGTACTGCAAAACCGTCTGGATCGCCTCGCAGCTGGGCAGCGGCCTGCACACGTTCAGCCCCGAGAAACTCAAGGACCTGATCCGCATTCGAAAGGGGATGGGCATGCCCGACAACCGCACCGACCTGCGCGAATGCGAATTGTGCGACAACAGCGATTTTCTTCCAGGCGTCGTCTGCCAGGTGCCCGCGGCCCCAGCCCCTGGGACTCCCGCGGCCGTGGAGGCATCCGATCCCGCGGTTGAGGCTGCCGTGCAGCAGATCACCGATCAGATCCTGAAGAAGTTTCCCGCCGCGTAATTTTTTCTGCTCAAAGGTTGAAGGTCTATCGTAGGCGGCGCGATAAGAGCATATTTAAAGCTATAGCTTGACTTTGCATTATTTTAATCAAGTTATAGCTTTATGAATAGATGGTCTTCTCAAGTTTTACATTTAAATCAGCTAACAGAACAGCTTCAACCGAACCAACTCGTGCAGGCCGTCAATCGTCCGGTCGGCGGGTGGCTACGGGCGGTAAGACAGGCTCTGGGGCTTAGCCTGAAAACAGTTGGAGGACGGCTCAGGGTAACTCCCCAAGCTATTCACCATTTTGAAAAATCCGAATCCTCCGGGTCAATCAGCCTGCGCCAACTGGAGGCGGTGGCCGGTGCAATGGGCTGCCGGGTTGTCTATACCCTTTTGCCGATCAAGGGCACTTTGGCCGAGCTTGCGAGCTCCGATGCCGACCGGACACTGCGGTCGGTGCAGCACTCGATGTCCCTTGAGGATCAGGCCGTCAAACGCACGGATCTTCCCGGCTAGGTCAAACCATGAGCGACATCTTCCACACGCACTTGGGCGACACGCCGCTTACCGAAGAGGAGAAGCAGGGGCTCATCCCGAGTCTCGCGACTCAGAAGGAACTGAATGAGTTCGAATACGCGAACATCGTTTCCGCGCAGCGCTGGGCCCTGAGTCCGCGCCGCCTCGCGAAGGCCGAGATTCTGAACGCATCCTATCTCCTGGAGCTCCACCGAAGAATGTTCAACGCGACTTGGCGATGGGCGGGGAAGATTCGGACCACTGAAAAGACGATCGGGATTGAGCCTCACAGGATTTCGCAAGACCTCGCCGGTCTGGTCGGAGATGTCCAATACTGGATTACCCACGCCATTTATCCCAACGACGAAATTGCAGTGCGATTCCATCATCGTTTGGTGTTCATTCACCCATTCGTGAATGGCAACGGCCGACATGCGCGGCTGATCGCCGACATCGCCGCGGTGAAACTGGGAGGACCTTCGTTTCCATGGGGAGCCGGAACAGGCGCGCCTTCCGCTGTCCGGGAGGCATATTTGAGCGCCCTGCGCCAGGCAGACCAGCAGGACTATGCGGCTCTCCTTCGCTTCGCGCGCTCCGGGCAGATTTAACCGGAACTATGCAGTTGATCTTGCCCAATCTTAACTCGCGAACTGCATACTCCCGGCTTAGCCTGCATCCATCAAAGGATCGCCCGCAGGCCCGGCGTCCGGCGGGCTCCATCGGCGAGGACGAAAGATATGGCCAGGCCGGTGATTGTGAGGAGTGCCGTGAGCAGGACCGGATTTTGCGGAAGCGTTCGGTACGCCATGGTGAGAGCCACCAGCACGGGGGGGTGGAGCACGTAAACGCCGAAGGCCCGGTCGGAAAGCCAGCGGAACGAGGCGTTTTCGTGATTCAAGCAGCGTGAAAACAAGGCGAGCATGCCGAGGGACAGTCCGCAGCCCGTGAGTTGCTCCCAGACGGCCAGGCCAAAAGCCTGCCAGTGCCAGCCGCCATCAAATACGCCGTTCCCTCCCCATTTGATGCCGGCCACGAGCAGTGCCAGCAGCACTATCGGCCCTCCCACGAGGGCGATCCAGCCGGCTCGCCGCGCCTGCGGCGATCCCGCGAGCGCGAGCAGCCAGCCCCGTCGCCCGGCGAGCACACCCGCGGAAAAAAACGCAATATACTGCGGGAAGTAGCAAAGCTGCATGTTGAGCACATTCGTGCCCAAAGGCTGGACGAGCCGCACGGCGAAGGTGATGAGCCCGAGCGCGCCGGCAAAGAGCCAAAGTCCGCCCGCGGACGGCGCCCCGGATCGCGACGAGTCCGCCGCGTCGGCAGGAGTCCCCGCGACCGGACGCACGGCCCGCCAGCCGGAGAGAACCAGGCAGAAAATGAGGAGCGCAAAGGCAAACCACATCGGTCCGCTCGAACCGATGAAGCGGCCGGTACGGACGAATTTGGCGTAATAGGCGGGGGCCGGCCCGAATTGCGCATGCCAGGGATTGAGCCCCAGCAGGATGAAGGGGTGAATCACGAGCATGTAGAGAAGCGTCGGCAGCCCCAGCCGGAAGAGCCGCTCCCTGACGAAGGATCCTGCGCCCCGACGCGCGAGCGAGCCGTGCGCAAAGTAACCCGCGATGAAGAACAGCAGCCCCATGAAGAAGGACTGGAGGTGCGCCTGCCAAAGGATGAAGGGGACCTTTGCCGCGAGGGACGGCTCGCGGTCGCTCATGTAATACCAGCTGCCGACGTGGCTGTAGGTGACGCAGGCGTGCATATTGACCACCAGCACAATCACGAATGTGCGCAGGTGGTCGACCCAGGGGAGCCGGGATGAGACGCTCGGGGCCACGCGCTATGGAGGCTGGCATCCCGGGCGCGCGTCAAGGGAATTGGCTGCAATTCGATTGAGCCCCTTGCTCCTTCCGGAGAGGCGTCAGCCTCACCCGTCGAATGAGCGAAGCGACGGCAAAGGATTGCGCAGGTCCAAGGCGTCCATTAATCAGCCTTTTCAACTCTGCTCCAAAACAAACAAGGAAGGAATAGCATGAACAAGTTTCTCATCGCTCTGGCTGTTGGCGGCCTGCTTGCATTCGGCTCCGTCGCTTCGGCGCAAACAGCGCCCAAATCCGTGATCCATGTCGTGACCGTCGCCTGGAAGCCGGGCACGACCCCGGCGCAGATTCAGGCAGCGTTGGACGGGGCAAAGGAGCTCCCATCGAAGTACAAGGGAATCGTCCGCGTCTGGGCGAAGTCGATCAAGGTCCAGGGCGGCAAGGCCAATGCGATCGCGATGGAATTCGCGGACGAGGCGGCCCTGACGGCCTACACCGGAAGCGACGCCCAGAAGGACTGGTACAAGGTCTACCTGCCGATCCGGGGAGAGAGCACGACATTCGACATCACAAACTGACACGGTTGAACACGCCGTTTCAAAAAATCGGGATCGTCGGATCCGGGTCCATCGGGCTCTATTACGGCATGCGCCTCGCCTTGGGCGGCGCGGACGTGCGCTTCCTCATGCGCAGCGACCTCGATGCCGTCCGTGCCCGCGGCACACTCCGCCTCATCGACGGCGCCGAGACGAGCGAACTTGAGAAACCCGCGGTGTTCGCCACTCCCGCTGAAATCGGGCCGGTCGACCTTGTCGTGATCACGCTGAAGACAACGTC
>Ga0265313_10001721_pt1 | contig 20164 bp, 18 predicted proteins | sample 4123metaG_FD_203122 | JGI IMG/M metagenome (GOLD analysis project Ga0265313, IMG submission 203122) | Rhizosphere microbial communities from Carex aquatilis grown in University of Washington, Seatle, WA, United States - 4-1-23 metaG | ecosystem: Host-associated > Plants > Roots > Rhizosphere >...
AGGCGAGGCGCGCCTGGGCGATGACCTGATGCCGACCGCAATAGGGACAGGTCCAGTTCTCACCGACATCCGTCATCAAATTGCTACTGCCCCCTTGAGTTGTCAGCCCCGATCCGCAGCCCTCGCGCCCAAGGGCAGGATACCACTCGCCGGATGCGATGAGGATGCGCTGTATCCAGCGCAGTGGATCGAGAACGAGTGCCGCGAGATGTGCTGCGACCTGTTGCCGCACGCCACCATTTTGCTTCGCTGCCGAAACGGGGCATTTCCGGTTATTTGATCCTGGGTTATTTGGCGGTCGTTTCTGGTAACCTTCGAATTATCCTTTCTTTTATGGGACAAGTTGGTGGGTGCGCCGGGGATCGAACCCGGGACCTCCTGATTAAAAGTCAGATGCTCTACCGCTGAGCTACGCACCCGGGGAACCGGGCGGCCGGTCTAGCATTTTGCCCGGCCAATGCAAGGGCGTTTCAGCCGCGGGGCGCCGCCTTTTTCAGCTCCGCGAAGCGCTGGGCCAGACGGTTCGCCACCTTGGCCGATACGAAACTGCTGATGTCGCCGCCGAGCTGGCCGATCTCCTTGACGAAGCGCGAGGAGATGAACTGATGCCGGTCCGAGGCCATGAGGAACACGGTTTCCACCGCCGGATCGAGGCGCGAATTCATGCCGGCCATCTGGAACTCGTATTCGAAGTCGCTGACGGCGCGCAGCCCCCGGAGGATCATGGCGGCGCCCACGGACTGGGCGAAATGCATCAGCAGATTGTCGAAGGCGCGCACCTCGACGCTGCCGTTGCCGGGCGGGAGCTGCAGGTCCACGACCTCTGCCTGGACCATGGCCACCCGCTCCTCCACCGCAAACAGCGGTCCCTTGCCGGCGTTGGTCGAGACGCCGATGACCAGCCGGTCAACCAGCCGGGCGGCTCGCCGGATGATGTCGATGTGGCCTTTGGTGATGGGGTCGAAGGTGCCGGGGTAAATCGCGACGCGGTCCTTGCTCAACTGGCCTCTCCTTCGTCGCGCTCCTGCTCCTCCTCGGCCAGATGGGCAACCGAGGCCACGCGCTCGCCCTCGGCGACCTTGAACAGCACCACGCCCTGGGTCTTGCGTCCGGCGATGCGGATGTCATGGACCGGGCAGCGGATGAGCTGCCCGCCGTCGGTCACCAGCATGATCTGGTCGCCGTCCGCCACCGGGAAGGCGGCGACCACGTCGCCGTTGCGCTCGCTGCGCTCGATATTGGCGATGCCCTGCCCGCCCCGCCCGGTGATCCGGTACTCATAAGCCGAGGAACGCTTGCCATAACCGTTGGCGGTGACGGCGAGGATGAACTCCTCCTCCGCCTTCAGTTCCTCGAAACGGGCGGGCGGTTCCACCGGCTCGGCGCCTTCCACTGCCGGCTCGTCGCCGGCCCGGCGCAGCACCGCCGCCGCCCTGAGGAAGGATTCCCGCTCGGCGGTGTCGGCATACATGTGGTGCAGGACGCTGAGAGAAATCACTTCGTCGTCCTTGCGCAGGCGAATGCCGCGCACGCCGGTCGAGGTGTGGCTGCTGAAGACCCTGAGGTCGGTCACAGGGAAGCGGATGCAGCGCCCACGCCGCGTCGCCAGCAGCACGTCCTCGGCCTCGGTGCAGGTCGAGACGCCGATCAGCCGGTCGCCCTCGGCCAGCTTCATGGCGATCTTGCCGCTGGCCTTGACGTTGATGAAATCGGAGAGCTTGTTGCGCCGGACGTCGCCCCCGGCGGTGGCGAACAGGATATCGGTCGTCGCCCAGCTTGCTTCATCGGCCGGGAGCGGCAGCACGGTAGAAATCTTCTCGCCCTCCTGCAAAGGTAGCAGGTTCACCAGCGCCTTGCCGCGGGACTGGGGCGTCCCCTCGGGCAGCTTGTAGACCTTGGTCTTGTAGACCGTGCCACGGGTCGAAAAGAACAGCACCGGGCGGTGGGTGTCGGCGACGAAGAGGCGGCTGACGAAATCCTCGTCCCGGGTCGCCATGCCGGCACGGCCCTTGCCGCCCCGGCGCTGGGCCCGATAGGCGGCCAGCGGCACCCGCTTGATGTAGCCGCCGTGGGTCACCGTCACCACCATGTCTTCCTGCTGGATCAGGCCTTCCACGTCATGCTCGAATTCGAGTTCCTCCAGGGTCGTGCGCCGAGGCGTGGCGAACTCGGTCTTCACCTCCGTCAATTCGTTGCGCAAGATGTCGAGCCGGCGCTTGCGGGATTCCAGGATGTCGAGGAAGTCGAGAATGCTCTTGGCCAGCTCCTGCAGCTCCTCGGCGATCTTGTCCCGCTCGAGGCCGGTCACGCGCTGGAGCCGCAAATCCAGAATGGCCCGGGCCTGGGCTTCCGACAGACGATAGGTTCCGTCCTCCGCCACGCTGCGCCCCGGCTCGTCGATGAGCTTGATCAGGGGTTCCACGTCCCTCGCCGGCCAGGCGCGGCCCATCAGTTCTTCCCGGGCCGTGTTGGGATCGGGCGAGCGGCGGATGAGCGCAATGACCGCATCGATGTTGGCGACCGCGATGGCAAGCCCGACCAGGACATGGGCCCGTTCCCGGGTACGGCCGAGCTCGAAGGCGGTGCGCCGCAGCACCACCTGCTCGCGAAAGGCGACGAAGGCGGCGATGACGTCCTTCAGGTTCATCAGCAGCGGCTTGCCGCCGTTGAGAGCCAGCATGTTGACGCCGAAGCTGGTCTGCAGCGGCGTGAAGCGGTAGAGCTGGTTCAGCACGATTTCGGCCATGGCATCGCGCTTCAGCTCGATCACCACCCGAACGCCGTCACGGTCGGATTCGTCGCGAAGATCGGAGATGCCGTCGATGATCTTGTCGCGCACCGTCTCGGCGATGCGCTCGATCATCCGCGCCTTGTTCACCTGGAAGGGAATCTCGGAGACCACGATCGCCTCGCGGTCCTTGCGGATCTCCTCGACCGCGACCCTGCCGCGCATGGCGATGCTGCCGCGTCCGGTGTGATAGGCCTCGCGGATGCCGGCCCTGCCAAGGATCAACCCGCCGGTCGGAAAATCCGGACCGGGGATATGGCGCATCAACTCGTCGATGGTGATGTCGGGATCGTCGATATAGGCGATGCAGGCGGAGACCACTTCGCCCAGGTTGTGGGTCGGAATGTTGGTCGCCATGCCCACGGCGATGCCGCCCGCCCCGTTGACCAGAAGGTTCGGGAAGCGAGCCGGAAGGACCGTGGGCTCACGCGCCGTGTCGTCGTAGTTGGCCTGGAAATCGACCGTGTCCTTGTCGATGTCGTCCAGCAGGGCGTTGGCCGCCTTGGCGAGCCTGGCCTCGGTGTAGCGCATCGCCGCTGGCGGATCGCCGTCCATGGAGCCGAAATTGCCCTGCCCGTCGATCAGGGGCAGGCGCATGGAGAAATCCTGGGCCATGCGGACCATGGCGTCGTAGATCGCTGAATCGCCGTGGGGGTGGTACTTGCCCATGACGTCGCCGACCGTGCGCGCCGATTTGCGGTGGGCCCGGTTCCACTCGTTGTTCGCCTCGCGCATGGAGAACAGGATTCGCCGGTGCACGGGCTTCAAGCCGTCGCGCACGTCGGGCAGCGCGCGGGCCACGATCACGCTCATGGCGTAATCGAGGTAGGAGCGCTTCATCTCCTCTTCGATGGTGACGGGCGCAATGTCCGATGGCGGCGGAACGGGCGTGTCGGTCAAGGGGTTTTATCTGTATTTTCAGAGAGTTACAGGAAGGCGCAAGAATCGCCCGAATGACGCAAAACTGTAGCAGCTTTTGCATCTGCGAACAACAAAGCCTGTCGCTGAATGAAGCGCCCCGGAGGCCAGGGCCGGGACCCCGTCGCCGCCTAGAATGGAATGTCGTCGTCCAACTCTCCGCCCCCCGCCCGCGAAGGCGCCGCGGGCGTGTCGGCCGGCCCCTCGGAGATGCCGCCGGCATCCCCGCCCGATGCTCCACCGCGCCCGTCGAGCATGGTGAGTTCGCCCCGGAAGCGGGTCAGCACGACCTCGGTGGTGGAGCGCTCCTGTCCCCCCTGGTCGGTCCATTTGCGCGTCTGGAGCTGGCCCTCGACATAGACCTTGCTGCCCTTGCGCAGATACTTCTCGGCCACGTCCACGAGGCGGTCGTTGAAGATCACCACGCGGTGCCATTCGGTCCTTTCGCGCCGCTCCCCGCTCGCCTTGTCGCGCCAGGTATCCGAGGTGGCCAGTGAGAAATTGGCCATCTTGCTGCCGTCCTGTGTGCTGCGGACTTCCGGATCCCGGCCAAGATTGCCGACCAGGATGACCTTGTTCACGCTACCCGCCATAGTTGTGTTCCTCTTGCTTTGATACGTCCGACTCTACACAGGCGGCGAGCGTTTTGGGAGTCTCGTTTTGGGAGTCGATTTTCCCGCCCGCTTCACCTATATCAGCACGCACCTCCTTTAGGATCGGCCATGGCAGGCGAGTTCACCGGCGCGCGCATCTCCGTCCGCGGCGCGCGCGAGCATAATCTCAAGGATATCGACGTCGATATGCCCCGCGACAAGCTGGTGGTCCTGACCGGCCTGTCGGGCTCCGGCAAGTCGTCGCTCGCCTTCGACACCATCTATGCCGAGGGCCAGCGGCGCTATGTCGAATCCCTTTCGGCCTACGCCCGCCAGTTCCTCGAGCTGATGCAGAAGCCGGACGTCGATTCCATCGAGGGCCTGTCGCCGGCCATCTCCATCGAGCAGAAGACGACCTCGCGCAACCCGCGCTCGACCGTGGGCACGGTGACCGAGATCTACGACTACATGCGCCTGCTCTATGCCCGGGTCGGTGTGCCCTATTCGCCGGCGACAGGCCTGCCCATCGAAAGCCAGACCGTCAGCCAGATGGTGGACCGCATTCTGGCCATGCCCGAAGGCACGCGGCTCTACCTCCTCGCCCCCGTCGTGCGCGGGCGCAAGGGCGAGTACCGGAAGGAGCTGGCGGATCTCCAGAAACGCGGCTTCCAGCGGGTGAAGGTGGACGGCCAGCTTTACGAGATCGACCAGGTCCCGGCCCTCAACAAGAAGCTGAAGCACGACATCGAGGTGGTCGTGGACCGGATCGTGGTGCGTTCCGGCCTGGAAACGCGGCTGGCCGATTCGGTCGAGACAGGGCTCAACCTCTCGGATGGGCTCCTGTTCGCCGAGAAGGCCGATTCCGGCAAGGCGGCGCCCGATCGCATCACCTTCTCCGCCCGCTTCGCCTGCCCGGTCTCCGGATTCACTATCGACGAGATCGAGCCCAGGCTGTTCTCGTTCAACAATCCCTTCGGCGCCTGCCCGGCCTGCGACGGGCTCGGCACCACGCTCTATTTCGATCCTGAGCTTGTCGTGCCCGATGATTCCTTGAGCCTGCGCGAAGGCGCCATCGCGCCTTGGGCGAATTCAAGTTCCCAGTACTACGCCCAGACTCTCGAAAGCCTGGCCAAGCATTACAAGATCAGCGTCAACAGCAAGTTCCGCGACCTGCCGGAGAAGGTCCGCAAGGCCATTCTCTTCGGGTCCGGCAGCGAGGCCATCGTCATGCAGTATGACGACGGCCTGCGCAGCTACCGCACGACCAAGCCCTTCGAGGGCGTCATTCCCAACATGGAACGGCGCTTTCGGGAAACCGACAGCAGCTGGATGCGCGAGGAGCTGTCGCGCTACCAGAACAACAGCCCCTGCGAAGTCTGCAAAGGCAAACGCCTGAAGCCCGAGGCTCTGGCGGTGAAGATCGCCGGCCACGACATCGCCGAGGTCGTGGAGATGTCCATCGCCCAGGCGGCGCGCTGGTTCCGCGAGCTGCCGGGCAAGCTCACGGCCAAGCAGCGCGACATCGCCCAGCGCATCCTGAAGGAGATCCGCGAGAGGCTGGGGTTCCTGGAAAGCGTCGGCCTTGAATACCTGACCTTGAGCCGGGCCTCGGGCACGCTCTCCGGCGGCGAGAGCCAGCGCATCAGGCTCGCGTCCCAGATCGGCTCGGGCCTGACCGGCGTTCTCTACGTCCTCGACGAGCCTTCCATTGGCTTGCACCAGCGCGACAACGCACGGCTGCTCGAAACCTTGAAGCGGCTGCGCGATCTGGGCAATACGGTGCTGGTCGTGGAGCATGACGAAGAGGCGATCCGCAACGCCGACTACCTGATCGACATGGGGCCGGGCGCCGGCGTCCATGGCGGGCGCGTGGTCGCGGCCGGCACGCCCGAGGTGGTCATGCAAGCGCCCGAAAGCCTGACCGGTCAGTACCTGACGGGGCTGCGCCAGATCCCCATGCCCGCCAGCCGGCGCCGGGGACAGCCGGGCGCCCGCCTCCGGATCGTCGGCGCCAGGGCCAACAACTTGAAGAACATCACCGTGGACCTGCCGCTCGGCACCTTCACCTGCGTCACCGGCGTTTCGGGCGGCGGCAAGTCCACCCTGATCATCGAGACTTTGTACAAGGCACTGGCCCGACGGCTCAACGGCACCCGGGTCCATCCGGGCGAACATGACCGGATCGAGGGGCTGGAACATCTCGACAAGATCGTGGATATCGACCAGTCCCCCATTGGCCGCACGCCGCGCTCCAACCCGGCCACCTACACCGGCACCTTCACCCCGATCCGCGACTGGTTCTCCGGCCTGCCCGAGGCCGCCGCCCGCGGTTACAAGCCCGGTCGCTTCTCCTTCAACGTCAAGGGCGGACGCTGCGAGGCCTGTCAGGGCGACGGGATGATCAAGATCGAGATGCATTTCCTGCCCGACATTTATGTTCAGTGCGACACTTGCAAGGGTCGGCGGTACAACCGCGAGACCCTGGACATCACCTTCAAGAACAAGTCCATCGCCGACATTCTCGACATGACAGTCGACGAGGGCGTGGAGTTCTTCAAGGCCGTGCCGGCGATCCGGGAGAAGCTCGCCATGCTGCAGGAGGTCGGCCTCGGCTACATCCACATCGGCCAGCAGGCGACCACGCTCTCAGGCGGCGAGGCCCAGCGGGTCAAGCTGTCCAAGGAGCTGTCGCGCCGGTCCACGGGCCGGACGCTCTACATCCTGGACGAGCCCACGACCGGTCTGCATTTCGAGGACGTGCGCAAGCTGCTGGAAGTGCTCCAGCGACTCGTGCAGGCCGGCAACACCGTGGTGGTGATCGAGCACAATCTCGAGGTCATCAAGACCGCGGACTGGATCATCGACCTTGGTCCCGAAGGGGGTGACAAGGGCGGGCGCCTGGTGGCCAGCGGCACGCCCGAGGATATTGCCGGCGAGCCGGCGAGCTACACCGGCCAATATCTCCTGCCCTATGTGGGCGCGGCCAGCCGGCGCAAGGCCCGGGCCCGTGGCTGAGCGCCACCGGATCATTCTCGATACCGATCCCGGAATCGACGACGCGCTAGCCATTTTGCTCGCCGCGGCCTCGCCGGAGATCGACATCCTTGGCCTCACCATCGTGGCCGGCAACGTGTCGCTGGCCCAGACGACCGAAAATGCCCTGAAGCTTTGCGCCCTTGCCGGCCAGGCCGACATTCCCGTCTACGCCGGCGCCGACAAGCCCCTGGCCCGGGCGCCACGCATCGCCACGGTGCATGGAACGACAGGCCTGGAAGGCGCTGATCTGCCGCCGACCCGCGCCAAACCCCAGGCACGGCACGCCGTCGACTGGATGGTCGAGACGCTCCGGACAGCTCCTCGTTCGAGCATTCGCCTGGTTGCGATTGGGCCGCTCACCAATGTCGCGCTGGCGCTTCAACGTGCGCCGGAAATCGCCCTGGCCCTGGCGGAGGTGGTGATCATGGGCGGCGCCACGCCCAAGATCGGCGGCAACGTGAACGCCTACGCCGAGTTCAATATATATGTCGACCCGGAAGCCGCCGACTATGTGTTTACGCGGGGCCTGCCTATCACCCTCGTGCCCCTCGACCTCACCTATCAGATGATGGCAACCCTCGAGCGTATAGAGCGTTTCGCCGCCATTCCCGGCCCCGTGGGGCGGGCCGTGGCCGGCATGCTGCGGCATTTCCATGCCGGCGATGGGCATCTGCACGATCCCATCACGATCGCCTGGCTGCTCCGGCCCGCGCTCTTCACTGGACGCCGCGCCGTCGTCACCATCGAAACCAAAGGCGAGCGTGGCGGCGAGACCCGCTTCGATTGGCGCGACGATGGCCCCTGCCGCGTCCTGCTGGAAGGCCTAGCAGAACCCTTCTTCGATCTGCTGGTCGAGCGGTTGGCCCGTCTCTGAGAGCCGCCGCCGCCGTCCCTCACTCAGGATGATTGCAGCGCCCGAGGTACGGCGCCATGCGGGAATCCTTCATGCACAGGTCATAGGCGCGCGCGAGGTGTGGGCGCAAGGCCTCTCCGGTTGCAGCCGTGTCCAAAATCTTGCGCCGCATGACGTCCAGGCGGTCCCGGATTTCAGCCATGATCGCCGCCTCATCGATTCGCGCGAAGCGGCCGCCGGCATAGATCACCTGCCCCGCGACGACCACCCGCTCCAACGAGCCGCCCTGTTCGCAATAGACCAGCTGGTTGACCGCATGGTTCAGGGGCAGAAAGGCGTTGCTCGACAGATTCCACTGCAGGAAATCGGCCCGCTTGCCAGGTTCGAGAGAACCCAGCGACTTGCCAAGCCCGGCGCAGGCAGCACCGCCCGAAGTCGCCATGCCGAGCGCCTCCCGAGCGCCGATCCAGCGGGTGTAGTCGCCATCCGAGGCGTTATGGACCAGGCCGGCCAGCTTGAGGGCCTCCAGCATCGAGCAGCTGTCGTTCGCGTTGTGATTGTCGGTGCCAAGGCCGACGGGAATGCCCCGGGCGCGCATCGCCGGCACCGGCGCTATGCCGGAACCGAGCTTCAGATTGCTGCCCGGGTTGTGAGCAATGGCGGCGCCATGCTTGGCGACGAGGTCCAGGTCGCTGGACGACATCCAGACTCCGTGGATCAGCACCGCATGGCGGTCGAGGATCCCGAGGCCATGCATGTGCTCCACCATGCTTCGGCCATAGAAGACGTCGGCCGTCAGGGCCTGGATACGTGTCTCCAGGACATGGATCAGCACCGGCAGACCCAGCTCCCTGGCCAGCTGCCAGGTCTCCTGGAGAAAGCCGTCGGTGCAACGCTGGGGACCCGAGGGCGATAGAACGGCGCGCACGCGGCCCTTCCAGCGAGCCCCCAAGTCGCGCCAAAGGGCCAGAATCTCCGCCGGCGACGGCACCGGATGCTTGGAGGGCGCCTTGAACGCAGCCGGCAGGCATTCCTCCAGATAGGCAATCCCGCGATAGAAGGGCTTGTCTGCGTAAGCCACGCCCACATCGGCGCGCAGGCCCAGATCGTCATAGGCCTGGTAGACCGCATCCACATTTTCCCGGCGCAGCGGCAGGCCGTGGTGCACATCGTCCAGCACCATGGTCGTGCCCGCGCGGATCATCTCCATGCCGCCGAGGAGCGTTCGCAAATAAACCTCTCGCGGCGTCCATCCGCGGCTCGACATCGGCGGATTGTAGAGAGCCATCCAGATCTCGAGGGGAAGCGGGGAAAACCGGCCCTTGTCGAACCGGTCATGGGAATGCTGATGGGCGTTGATCAGGCCCGGCGTGAGAAACTTTCCATCGCCATCCTCGACGCGTTCCACGCCATGGGCAGCAGGATCGAGGTTCCGGCCCACCGCCGCGATGCCCTCGCCCTCCACCACAAGATCGAGGCGCTCGGGTTCATGCTCGGCGCTCTTCAGCACCAAGGCCCCGCGGATCATCCAGGCCACGCGGCGTTCCTCTCAACCCTCGCGCTTCGCGGGTACCGATGGGCGGGCTGGCTTGTCGCGCTTCAGCCGCCGGCGGAGTTCGAGGTTCTCCTTGGTCAACCTGTCTCGGTCCTGCTCAGCCTTGGCCAGGCGCGCCTGGGATCGGGTCAGCTCCCGCCGGAGCTGCACGAGATATTTGTCGTCGCTCTGCATCAATGGGAGCGGGCCGCGACGGCGTCCACCTCGAACAGAAGCTCGGGCAACGCCAGAGCCGAAACGATCAGCATGGTCGAGGCGGGCGCCGCGCCGGCGAGAGCCTCGTCTCGGATCCGGCGCGAGGCCGCTACATCACCGGCCCGGGTAATGTAGACGTTCACCATGACCAGGTCGCCGGGCTCCATCCCGCCGGCCTTCAGCACTGCCAGCAGATTGGACCAGCTTCGCTTGGCCTGGGCTTCGAAACCCTGCTCGAGTGTTCCATCGGCACGCGCGCCGACTTGGCCCGAGATATGGAGCCAGCGGGCGGGACCTTCGACCAGCGCGCCCTGGCTGTAGCTCGAAAAGGGCTTGACGATATCCGGCGGATTGAAGAAACGCGGCATGGACCGTTCTCCTTGCTAGGATTCGCAGGCGACGCTATCTGTTCGAGCCATGAAGGACAATCCGGTGCATGTGGTCGGCGGCGGCCTTGCCGGCAGCGAGGCGGCCTGGCAGCTCGCCCGCGCCGGCGTGCCCATCATCCTCCATGAAATGCGCCCCTTGCGCCGCACTGAGGCCCACCAGACCGACAGGCTGGCGGAGCTGGTTTGTTCCAATTCCTTCCGCTCCGACGACGTGCTCAACAATGCCGTGGGCTTGCTTCACGAGGAAATGCGCCGGGCCGGCTCGCTCGTGCTCACTGCCGCGGATCGCCACAAGCTTCCGGCCGGCGGGGCGCTCGCGGTCGATCGCGAAGGTTTCGCGCAGGACGTGACCGGCAGGGTCGCGGCCGAACCCCTGATCCGGGTCGAGCGCGGCGAGGTCCCGGATCTGCCGCCTGAGGCTTGGGGACAGACCATCATTGCCACCGGCCCCCTCACCTCGCCGTCCCTTGGGCAATCCATCCGCGCGCTCACCGGCGAAGAGTCTCTCGCCTTTTTCGATGCCATCGCGCCCATCGTCCACCGGGAAACCATCGACTTCGATGTCGCCTGGTTCCAGTCGCGCTACGACAAGTCCGGGCCGGCCGGCGATGGCGCCGACTACATCAATTGCCCGCTCGACCGCGGGCAGTACGAAGCCTTTCTCGATGCGCTGCTCGCTGGCGAGAAGACCGAGTTCAAGGAGTGGGAGGCGAGCACGCCTTATTTCGAGGGCTGCCTGCCCATCGAAGTCATGGCCGCGCGCGGACGCGAGACTTTGCGCTTCGGTCCGATGAAGCCCGTCGGCCTCACCGACCCCAACAGTGGCCGGCGCCCCCATGCCGTGGTCCAGCTTCGCCAGGACAACGCGCTCGGTACCCTGTTCAACATGGTGGGCTTCCAGACCAAGCTGAAATACGCCGAGCAGACCAGGATCTTCCGAATGATCCCGGGGCTGGAGAAGGCGGCTTTCGCACGGCTCGGCGGGCTTCATCGCAACAGCTTCATCAACAGTCCGCGGCTTCTGGATGCACAGCTTCGCTTGAAGGCGAGGCCCGCGCTGCGATTCGCCGGGCAGATCACCGGCGTCGAGGGCTATGTCGAAAGTGCCGCTATCGGACTCCTCGCCGGGCGCTTCCTGGCCGCCGAGCGCCGCGGGCGGTTGCTGCAGGAACCGCCGGCGACGACGGCGCTGGGCGCATTGCTCGGCCACATCACCGGCGGGGCCGATGCCCGCAGCTTCCAGCCGATGAACATCAATTTCGGCCTGTTCCCGCCGATGCAGGGGCTTGCTGACGGAAGGCGGGGGCGGGCTGAACGGAAGCCGGCTCTCGCCACGCGCGCGCTCGCCGACCTCGATCGGTGGTTAAGCCAGTCCCGCCTCGCCGCCTGAATCAACCTCGGCTCGAGTCTCGATCCGTGTCCGCTCGATGGGGGGCAAGAACATGGTGATAATGCCGATCGCGGGCATGAAGGCGCAGAGCCGGTAGACGAACTCGATGCCGGTCCAATCGGCGAGCCGGCCCAGTGCTGCCGCCCCTAATCCGCCAACCCCGAAGGCGAACCCGAAGAATAGGCCGGCCACAGTCCCAACTCTGCCAGGCATCAATTCCTGGGCATAGACCAGGATCGCCGAAAAGGCCGAGGACAGGATGAGGCCGATGGGCACCACCAGGACGCCGGTCCAGAACAGGTTGGCGAAGGGCAGCATGAGGGTGAAGGGCAGCACCCCCAGGATCGAAAACCAGATCACGTATTTCCGGCCGACCCGGTCGCCCAATGGACCACCCACGAGCGTGCCGAGGGCGAACGCGCCCAGATAGACAAAGAGGTGAAGCTGGGCGCTCTGGACCGAGAGATGGAACTTCTCGATCAGGTAAAACGTGAAATAGCTATTGAGGCTCGCCGTATAGATGTACTTCGAGAAGATCAGCACGAGCAGAATGGCGACGGCGCCAATCACCTGACCGCGGTGAAGATCGGGGCCGCGATTCGAGCTCACGCTCGCCTTTGCCTTGCGCCTGGCCGACAGATGAGCGGCGTACCAGCGCCCGACATTCCAGAGCACCATGATGGCCAGCAGCGCCGCAATCGAAAACCAGGCGACGCTGGCCTGGCCGTGGGGCACGACGATGAAGGCGGCCATCAGCGGCCCCAGGGACGATCCGACATTGCCGCCGACCTGGAACAGGGACTGGGCCAGGCCATGGCGTCCGCCCGAGGCGAGGCGGGCCACCCGTGAAGACTCGGGATGGAAAACGGACGACCCACTGCCCACAAGGGCGGCCGCCACCAGAACCGTCGGGAAGTTGGGTGCCTGGGACAAGAGCAGCACGCCGCACATGGTCGAGCCCATGCCGATGACGAGCGAATAAGGCAAGGGCCGGCGATCGGTATAGAGACCCACCACAGGCTGCAGCAGGGAAGCGGTCAGCTGGAAGGTGAGCGTGATAAGGCCGACCTGGGCGAAGTTCAGGTCGAAGCGGGTCTTCAGTATCGGATAGATCGACGGGATCAGCGATTGTATGAGGTCATTGAGCATGTGGGAAAAGCTGATGGCCGCCAGCACGGCGAACAGTGTGCCCTCTGCGATCCCGTCCCGACGAAGAATGACGTCCTGGCTCACGAAACCTCCGCTGCCGATGCCTGTCGTGGAGAATAGGGCGGGCTCGCCCCCTTCACCAATGCGTCCGTCCCATGGGTGCCGCCCGTTTTTTGCCAGAGTGCGGCTAATAAATGCCGACCAGCCGGCGCCAGGCCAGGCCCCAGATCCGCCCGGGCGGCGCGCCTTGAACCCGGGCGTCGAAGGGGTCGTAGGCTGCTGCTTCCAGGCGCCGGAGATGACCTGCGGCCAGGCTCGCCTGAAGGAACACGGGATGATATCGGCGCGGCAGCCTGGCGCCCTCCCGGCGAACCTCGGTCAGCCGGCGCCGTGCTTCGTTGGCCAGGGCTTCGACAACCGGGCGAAGCGCTGGAGACGAACCCCGCCCGAACAGGTTGCCCACCGATAGATCTGCTTTGGCCGTCAGGTCCGCCGGGAGATATAGGCGGCGCTGGGCGGAGTGAAACGGAATTGCCCTGGCAATTCCGATCAAAGCCCAGGCGATACCCAGGTTGCGTCCGGCGTCTTCGACCGCAGGGCTGGGCGGTCCAAGAACCTTCAGCGCCAGAACGGTCAATGTCGCCGAACTGCCGTCGGCGTAGTCCAACAAGGCGGGGAGATCGGCCGGCGGTTCGCTCGCCATATCGCGTTCACGGGAGTCCACCAGGCGCTCCAGCAGCCGGAGTTCCAGACCATAGGCGGCGATCGCCTCGGCCAGCGGTCGGATCACCGCATGGGCGCGTGGCCTGCCCTCGGCGATCTCGCGCAGGGCATCCCGCCACCACTGGAGCCGCATCAGGCCCATGATCGGCTCCCTCACCGATTCCCGCGCCCGCGCCAGTTCCTGGTTGAAGGCGTAGAGGGCGAACAGCGCGCCTCGCCGATCGGGAGGAGCGAACAGCGCCGTCAGATAGCGGTCATGGTCCTGACGCCGCAGGGTTCGCGCGCAATAGGCAAAGTCGGTTTCCGACATGACCCGATTTTCTGTGGGGCCATATGGCCGTTGAAGCAAAGGGGCATTAAGATAGAATGATTATAGTTCCGCTGTCGCAAGCCATGGGGTCGCTCGATGAAGAATAATCCGTTGGAGAATCTGCATAAGACGCTGGGGCTCGGGCTGGTCCTGGCCTTTGTCGTATTCCTGATCAGGCATCCGTTCGACATGCTCGCCCAATCCGAGTTCTGGGCCTTCATCTTCCGCTGGATTCACGTGATTGCCGGCGTCCTGTGGATCGGGCTGCTGTACTACTTCAATTTCGTGCAGATCCCTTCGATGCCGAAGATCCCCGACGAGCAGAAGCCGGCCATATCCAAGGTGATTGCCCCCACGGCCCTGTTCTGGTTCCGCTGGGCCGCCGCGACGACGGTCCTGTTCGGCCTGTTGACCGCCGGAGCCAACGGCTACCTCAGCAGCGCTCTCACCTTCCAGTCGCCGACCGTCACCATCGGTATCGGCATGTGGCTCGCCCTTATCATGGCGGCCAACGTCTGGTTCGTGATCTGGCCGAACCAGAAGAAGGTGCTGGGTATCGTCCAGGCCGATGCGGACGCAAAGAAGAAGGCAGGCCGGATCGCCATGCTGGCCTCGCGCACCAACACCATGCTTTCGATCCCGATGCTGTTCTGCATGGTCGGGCAGAAGCTTCTGTTTTAGTTGGCCAGCCCAGGATGATCGGGAAACGGGGCCCCTCTAGCGCCTGATCGTCTCAAGCCAAATCGGCTTGAGACGCGAATCAGTCGCTACATTTATAAATGGGAGCAAGATTCACCGATTAGGTTGATGCAACCTAATCGGATCTTGCTCCAGGGCCCCGTTTTCGCATCAGGACACCGCGATCAGGGCGGCTGCGACCAGCCGGCCCTCGGCCATCAGCACATTGTAGGTCCGGCAGGCGGCGCCCGTGTCCATGGGCTCGACGACCACGCCGACGGATTTCAGGCCTTGGCGGAGAGCCGGAGCCACCGGCAGCATGCGCCGGCCTTGTCCGAGCAGGAGCAGATCGACCTCGCCATTTCTCCCTGCTTCCAGAACTTCGGCGAGGTTTTCCAGGCTCGCCTCCGCCGCTTCGGTTATCGCCCAGGTGAGGCTACGCGTCGGGAAGACCAGCAAGGCACCCGCGTAAACCTGGCCACCCACGCGGAAGCGGCCATCGCCATAACTTTCGATGATCTGTCGGCCACCCGGGATGAGGGGCGTCAGGTCCAACGACCGGGCCGCTCAGGGCTTGCCGTCTGACACCAGCTTCGCCTTCGGCCCACGGCGCAGCTTGTTCTCGCCCAGGAACAACAGGATCGGCGCGGCGATGAAGATCGAGGACGAAGTGCCGACGACGATGCCGAACAAGATGACGAAGGCGAACTCCCTCACCGCACCCGTCGCCACTATGGCCAGCGGCAGGGTGGCAAGGAAGGTGGTGAAAGACGTGTTGATGGTACGGTTCAGGGTCTCGTTGATCGACAGATCGATCAGCTGACGCAGCGGCATGGCCTTGTACTTGCGCAGGTTTTCGCGCACCCGGTCATAGACCACCACCTTGTCGTTGATGGAATAGCCCATGATGGTGAGGATCGCGGCCAAGCTGGTCAGGTTGAACTGCAGGCCGGTGATGGCGAAGAACCCGACGGTCTTGGTCACGTCGAGCACCAGGGTCACGACCGCCCCGACGCCGAATTGCCACTCGAACCGGAACCAGATGTAGATCAGCATCGCGACCAGGGCGAGACCGAGCGCGATCATGCCGTTCTGGAAAAGCTCGCCGCTGATGGTGGCGCCCACCGCCTCGACCGAACGCAGTTCCGTGCCCGGGAACTTGGTCGTCAGCATCTGGCGCACCAGCTCGACCGCCTTTTGCTGCGCCTCGTCGCCGCCGGGCTGGCGTTCCAGCCGGATCAACACGTTGTCGGGCGAACCGAACTGCTGGAGCGCCGCTTCGCCGAGGCCGAGCCCGTTCAGATCCGAACGCAAGAGGCTGAAATCCGCCGGGCCTTGAGTCCTGGCCTCGATGGCGATGCCGCCGCGGAAATCGATGCCGTAGTTGAGGCCCGGGTAGAAGAACAGGAATATCGAAGCCGTGCTGAGAATCGCCGACACGACCAGGCCGGCGATTCGACCGCGCATGAAGGCGATCTTGGTATTGTCCGGGACGAAGCGAAGGCGGAACATGAGCCTGGCGTCCCTATACCGGCAGCGTCGCCGGGCGGCGCCGGCGCAGCCACGCGGACATGATCCATCGCACCAGCACGATGGCGGTGAACATCGAGGTCATGATGCCGAGGCTGATGGTGACGGCGAACCCCTTCACCGTGCCGGAGCCCAGCACATAGAGCAGCGCCATCTTGATCAGGGTCGTCAGGTTGGCGTCCAGGATGGTGGCGAACGCGCGCCGGAAGCCGGCGTCGAGGGCTGCGATGGGGGAGCGGCCGAGTTTCGTCTCCTCCCGGATGCGCTCATTGATCAGCACATTGGCGTCCACCGACATGCCCAGCGTCAGCAACATGCCGGCGATGCCCGGCAGGGTCAGGGTGGCCTGCAGCAGGGACAGCGCGGCGATGGTGAGGATCAGATTGAAGATCAGCGCCACATCGGCGAACAGGCCGAACAGGCCGTAGGCCAGGACCATGTAGGTGGTGACCAGGGCGAAGCCGACGGCGCAGGCATAGATGCCGGCCCGGATCGAATCGGCCCCCAGGTCCGGCCCGACCGACCGTTCCTCGATGATCTTCATCGGCGCCGGCAGCGCCCCGGATCGCAAGAGCCGCGCGAGCTCCGTGGCCGAGTCCGAGGTGAAACTGCCGCTGATCTCGCCCGATCCGGCGCAGATGGCGTCGCGGATGACCGGCGCGCTGATCACCTTGTTGTCCAGCACGATGGCGAAGAGCTTGCCCACATTGTCGCGGGTCGCCTCGCAGAAGCGCGTGGCGCCGAGGGAATCGAAACTGAATGTCACGACCCACATTCCGTCGTGGTTGGTCGGCTGGGCGTCGGTCAGGTTTTCGCCACTCACCATCACCCGCTTCATGATCACGTAAGAGCTGGGTTCTCCCGGCCGGGGCGTATCGGGCGGCAAAAGCTCGTCGGTGGCCGGCAGATTGCCGCTGCTGGCCTCTTCGGGCGTTACCGAGGTGTCGACGAACCGGAATGTCATCTTCGCCGTCTTGCCCAGATACCGCTTGACCTGTTCGGGATCCTGGATGCCGGGGAGCTGCACCAGGATGCGGTCCTTGCCCTGGCGCTGGATCGTCGGTTCACGGGTGCCGGTCTCGTCGACGCGCTTGCGCACGATATCGATCGACTGGTCCATGACATTCTGGGTTAGCTCGGCGATACCAGCATCGCTGTAGCTGGCGGCAACCGAGCCGTCGTCGGCAATCGTCAGGTCCAGGCCCTTGGTTTCCGCTTCCAGCAACGGCCGGGCCGTCTCGATGGCGGAGGGATCGCGCAGCTTCAGGCTCACAGCGTTGCCCTGAACCCCGAGGCCCGTATAGCCGATATTCGCCTTGCGCAGCGCGGTGCGGATGCCGTCGACGATGCTCGTCAGCCGCTCATGGACAACCGAATCGATGTCCGCCTGTAGCAGAAGATGGGACCCGCCCCGGAGATCGAGGCCGAGGCTCACCCGCTCATGGGGCAGCCAGGCGGGAATGGCGTCGCTGATCCGCGTGGGCAGCAGATTGGGAAAGGCGAAGATGCATCCCAGCGCCAGCAGCGCCAGAATGGCCGTCACCTTCCATCTTGCGAAATACATCATGGCGCGAAAATCGCCCCGGCTATATGCGGCGGCCTAGCGGCCGTCGCCGCTCTTCTTGTCGGGCGAATTGTCCTGGACGGCCTTGGCGGGTTCGGTCCGGTTCAGGACCTCGTTGATGCTGCCGCGAAGCACCCGGACGCGCACACCCTCGGCGATTTCGAGTTGGACCTCGTTGTCGTCGACCACTTTGTGTACCTGGCCGATCAGGCCACCGGTGGTGATCACCCGATCGCCGCGCTTGACCGCGGAAACCAGGGCCTTGTGCTCCTTCATCTTGCGCTGCTGCGGGCGGATGAGCAGGAAATAGAACACGACAAAAATCAGCACCAACGGCAGGAACTGCAGCATGCTTCCCGTGGCGCCTCCGGCCGCGCCGGAAGCGGCTTGCGCATAGGCATCGGTTATGAACATCAGTCGTCCCGCTGGGTTTCGTCGAGCGGCGGACTATAGCGGCCCGACCCGGAAATGCAATGCCGGCAGGACGCCAGGGATTCCAGCGTGCTAGGCTGCTTCCCGCCATGAATGACGCCCCGTTTCTGCCCCTCCTGCAACGCATCGCCGGCGCCCTCGAGCGGCTCGCCCCGGCGGCGGCGGCCTCCGATCCCCTGGACAAGGCGGAGGCCTTCATCTGGCATGCCGAGGGCGGCAGATTGGAGTCGGTGGCCAAGGTCAGCCGGGTCGACCTCGACCTGCTGCGCGGCGTCGAACGCGCCCGCGATACCCTGCTCAAGAACACGCGGCGCTTCGCCAAGGGCCTGCCGGCCAACAATGCCCTGCTGTGGGGCGCGCGGGGGACGGGCAAGAGCTCCCTGGTCAAGGCCGTCCACGCCGCCGTCAACGCCGAGACCGGCGGTGGCCTGGCCCTAATTGAGATTCATCGCGAGGATCTCGCTTCCCTGCCGGTGCTCCTCACCCGGCTCAGGGCCAGCCGGCGCCGCTGCCTCCTGTTCTGCGACGACCTTTCCTTCGACGTGGCCGATACCAGCTACAAGTCCCTGAAGGCCGTGCTCGAAGGCGGCATAGAGGGGCGGCCGGAGAACGTGGTCTTCTATGCCACCTCCAACCGGCGGCACCTGATGCCCCGGGAGATGATCGAGAACGAGCGCTCGACGGCCATCAATCCGGCCGAGGCCGTGGAGGAGAAGGTGTCCCTTTCCGATCGCTTCGGCCTCTGGCTCGGCTTCCACAACTGCGATCAGGACACCTATTTCGCCATTGTCGAGGGCTATGCCCGCCGTTTCGCCCTCGACCTGCCGGTGGAGACCCTCCGCAGCCAGGCCATCGAATGGTCACTGACCCGTGGCGCCCGCTCGGGGCGGGTTGCCTGGCAATTCATTCAGGACCTGGCCGGCCGATTGGGACGCCGCCTCGACTGACAGGGCCTGGAGCGATATCCGGTCGGCCTAAATCCACCTGACCGGCAAAACCGGCCATACCCGGCGGACGACGACCCAAATCACGTCGCACGGCTGTCCGCTCCCGGGATGTTCAGGTCCCAGAGCCACAAGCTCTGATGCCCCCTTTATTCGTCGAGAACGGTTGTTTCCCCAACCCAAATTTGCCATGCTCCTGCGATTGTTGGGGTTGGCTAAACGATCGAGTTGGGGAGACGGCGGTCCGCCATCCAGAGCTTCGGCGATGGACGCAGGGCTGCCGCTGGATGAACAGGCGTGGGTTTGGTCCGAAGCTGGCGCAGGCCGTCAAGGCCTGGGCGTTTTGCTGCCAGGCGCGGTGTCTGCATAGCGGAGCGAGCTGTCAGGGACGGACCTCAACATCGGGGGGGCTCATGGAGTTCTGCGTCGAGGTCCAATCATGCGACGGGTAAAACCTTCGCCGTCGCGGGGAAAGCGCGCCGGGATAGGTGCGGCGCGCCGGCGCGACCTGATCAGGGGTACTATCGCCTCCATCGCCCGGCTCGGCTACCACGACTCGACAGTTCAGACGATCTGCGACGAAGCGGGACTCTCCCGCGGGCTGATCGGGCATTACTTCAAGGGCAAGGACGATCTCCTCCTGGAAGCCTTTCGGTACCTGGTGAGGCAGCTCCGGCAGGAGGCCCGGCGCGCGACGAACGCGGTCGGTACGGATCCGCTGAAGCGTCTCTTGGCCGTTGTCGACATAACCTTCCAAAAGCCGATCATGGGCCGTGACGAAGCGGCGGTCTGGCTCGCCTTCTGGGGGGTGGTCTATTGGCACCCCGAATTGCGCAAGGTGCACCTGAAGGTCTGGCGGGCTTACCGGAGGTTCGTAAGCGATCTGCTGGAGAGCGCCGCCCGCGAACGGGGCATCCCTTTGGACGCCCGCATGGCCGGATGGGCCTTCTCCCAACTGATCGACGGCCTATGGATGGGCTGGGTCATGGATGAGACGGCCTACACGCCGGAAGAAGCCAAGAACGTCATGCGCGAATGGCTCTTGAACACGCTGGGCGAAAGCGAACCGCGGCAATCGTCTACCGCGGGCCGCTAGGACTACCGCGGCGGAGTCCAC
>Ga0265313_10001722_pt1 | contig 20161 bp, 17 predicted proteins | sample 4123metaG_FD_203122 | JGI IMG/M metagenome (GOLD analysis project Ga0265313, IMG submission 203122) | Rhizosphere microbial communities from Carex aquatilis grown in University of Washington, Seatle, WA, United States - 4-1-23 metaG | ecosystem: Host-associated > Plants > Roots > Rhizosphere >...
GCGCTCCTCGGCGAAGAAAAGTTCGCACGCGACATCGCGCGGCACGAGCGCCAGCACATGGTCCAGCGCTGCGAACGCGTGCCGCACGGCCTCCGCGTCGTCCGCGAAACTCCGCCGGCGCATCCGAAAAATCTCGCGCGCCCTGATCGTCGCCGCCGCCGCGTCCGGCGCCGGCGCCTCGGCCGCGAATCCGCGATAACCCAGCCGCTCGATCGCCTCGAAACGTGTGTCATTGTCCTCCGCGACGAGCGCGCGCCGCAGCCGCGCCCCAAATTCACCTTCGATCCGCGCCTCCAAATCGTGTCGCGCCAGAAAATCCGCTAGCACCTCCGGCCGGATCGCCAGCGTCGCGGGCACGCCGCCGCGACTGCCGTCGGCGCGCACGAGCACGCGCGGCATCATCGCCCGCGGATGATGGAACACCGTCGCGTCCTTCGGCGCCGACACGTTTTCCCCGACGAGCCCGACCGCGCGCAATTCGCCCGCGTGCTCCGGGGCCAGCGTGAAGTGATCGACCCATTCGTAGAAATCGGTGCCGGTCTCGTCGCGCATCCGCTCGCCCAGCCGCCGCGCGAAACCGTTGCGCAACAAAAACGCCCCGATGAAACGGCCGAGCGCTTGCTCGGCTTCGTAAGCCAGCGGCCAGTCGAACCCCGCGGCGGACTTTTCGCTGATGGGAAACGGAGACATAATGGGAAGGCGGCTTGTGTTGGCGCAAAGTTGATTCTCGCCCGAACGCGGCATGCCTCACCTGCCGTCGCTCATGCCCACCATCGCCAACACGAGCAAAGCCACCCCGAGGCAAATCAGGCACCACGGCCGATAATCGATGAATTTGATCCGGCGTTGCGCCGCCGCTTCGGTGATCTTGCGGTCCTTGATCGCATCCTCGACATCCTCGCGATCGCGTGGCCGCCGCCATTCGAACCAGATTCCCAGCAGCGTCGTCAAAACCGACACGACGCCGACCGCGCTCGAAATTGTCTGCGAAAAAATAAACGCAAAAAAAATCTGCACGGCGCGGGGGCTGGGCGTCGAAGGTTAATCTTGGAAAGGCTGGGTTTAAGACGTGGCGTTTTCCCGCCCGGATGCGATCCATTTCATCGCCTTGTCCGCCAGCCGGTCGAACGCCCGCACGCACAAATCGAGGTGCTCCTCTTTCGTGTCCTCGATCTTGTTGTGGCTGATTCCGTGCAGGCTCTGCACGAACATCATCACCGTTGGCACGCCCGCACCGCACACTTCCGCCGCATCGTGCAACGGCCCCGACGGCAGCCGGTGCGACCCGCCGCACGTTTCGCGGATCGCCTCGTCGCACATCGCGATCAATTCAGGATTAAACGGCCGCGGATCGATCTGCCACAACCGCTCCCACGCGACGCCGACGTTCCCCTCGCGGGCGAACCGCTCGCTCGCCTCCCGCGCCTCCGCGAGCATCCGCGCGAGCGCCGCCGCATCGAGATGCCGCTGGTCGAGCGTGATCCGGCACTCCTCGACCACGCTCGTCACGATCCCCGGTTTCGTCGTGCACGACCCGATCGTGCCCACGCCGCCGCCGCTCCGCTCCGCGATCCGATAAATCTCCGGGCTCATCTTCGCCGCCGCCAGAAACGCGTCCTTCCGCCGGTTCATGGGCGTGCTCCCCGAGTGCGCCGCCTGCCCGCGAAACGTGATCGCGTGCCGCTCGACGCCGAACGTCCCCAGCACCGCGCCCAGCGGCAAATCGAGATCGAGCAGCACCGGCCCCTGCTCGATGTGCAATTCCAGATACGCCGCCGCGTGCTTCAATTCCGCGCCGCTTTCCTTCACGCGCTCAAACTCGATTCCGACTTCGCGCAACGCCTCCGGCAACGCGACGCCGCTTTTATCCTTCAAGCCCCGCGCCTCGTCCATCGCGAGCGAGCCCGCGCACGCCGACGACCCGAACAAACTTTTCCCGAACCGCGCGCCCTCCTCGTCCGCCCAGTCCACCAGCCGCATTGTCACGGGCGGGCGGCCGTCGAACTGCGCCGCGATCCGCCGCAAAATCTCCAAGCCCGCGAGCACGTTGAGGCAGCCGTCGAGCCATCCGCCGTTCGGCACCGAGTCCATGTGCCCGCCGATCAGCAGCGCGCGCTCCGATTCGCCGCGCAGCGTCGCCCAAAGATTTCCCGCCGTATCCACGTGCACCTCGACCGGCAGCGCCTCCAGTTTCTTCCGCAACCACGCTCGCGTCGCGACCCACATCGGCGTGAACGCCACGCGCTGCGCGCCGTTTTCGTCCGCCGTGAAGCCGCGCAACTCCTTCAACTCGGCGATCGTTCGCTTCGGATCCAGTTGGTTGCTCATGCGAAAGGCCTAAAGTTTGTCGCCGCGGCGCCGCTGAAGATTCACGGGCACAGCAATTGCTGTTGTCCCGCTTGTCAGCAACGAAACGAACCAGCCGGCGACGCCGCCTGTTCACTCTTTCCCACGCACCGGCCTCTTCGCGAGGCGCGCACGTCGGGACGGCAGTGGGGGCGCCGCCGCTGGTTTCGTTTCCTCTCCACGCATGCCCAAGCGCCGCCGGCCCAAAGGCGACATTGCCAAAACCCTCGCTTCCGCCAAACTTCGCCGACGTCGCTCGCCGCCGCCCACCGCCCCCGCGGACAGATTTTAACCCACCGCAGCCATGCCCACCCTCGCCACCACCGTTGACGGCCTGAAGCTCCCGAACCCGTTCATCATCGGCTCCGGTCCGCCCGGCACCAACCTCAGCGTCATCAGCCGCGCCTTCCGCGAAGGCTGGGGCGCCGTCATCGCCAAGACCATCAGCCTCGACGCCTCGAAAGTCGTCAACGTCTCGCCCCGCTATGCGAAACTCCATTCCTCCACCGGCGAAGTCATCGGCTGGGAAAACATCGAGCTCATCAGCGACCGCCCGTTCGCGATCTGGATCGACGAATTCAAAAAGTGCAAAGACCTCCACCCCGACGGCGTGCTTATCGCCTCGATCATGGAAGAGTATCGTCGCGACGCGTGGATCGAAATCGTCGAGCGCTGCCAGGCCGCCGGCGTCGATGCCTTTGAACTCAACTTCTCCTGCCCGCATGGCCTGCCCGAACGAAAAATGGGCGCCGCGATGGGCCAGGACCCCGACATCCTCGAGGAAGTTTGCGGCTGGGTGAAATCCGCCGCGAAAAAACCTTTCTGGGCAAAGATGACGCCCAACATCACCCACATCGAAGATCCCACGCGCGCCGCCCTCCGCGGCGGTGCCGACGGCGTGAGCGCGATCAACACCATTCGCAGCGTCATGGGCGTGAACCTCGACACGCTCCGCCCCGAGCCGACCGTCGAAGGTTTCACCACGCCCGGCGGCTACTCCTGCCGCGCCGTCAAACCGATCGCACTCCGTATGGTGATGGAAATCGCGCAGCTCATCCGCAGCGAATTCCCCGGCCGCACGCTCTCCGGCCTCGGCGGCATCGAAAGCGGCAACGACGCCGCCGAGTTCATCCTCCTCGGCTCCGACACCGTGCAAGTCTGCACCGGCGTGATGAAGGCTGGCTACGAATGCGTGAAGCCGATGTGCGACGAACTCCTCGCGTTCATGGCGAAGCACAAATTCGAAACACTCGCCGATTTCAAAGGCAAGAGCCTCGATTATTTCACGACCCACGCCGATCTCGTTCAAAAACAAACCGCCCGCAAAGCCGCCCAGAAAGCCGCTGCCGCGGCAGCGGCCGCGAGCAAGGTCGTGAAAAGCGACGCCGAATGGTCCGGCGACGATTTCGCCAAACAAGCCGACGCACTGTCGAAAGCCTGATCGTTCAATTCATGTTACCCTGCCCGATTCTGATCGGCGGCGAGTGGCGCACGCTTTCCGGCGTCGGCTCCACTCCCGTCTTCAACCCTTCCACCGGCGACGTGATCGCCGAATGCCCCGCCGGCGACGCCGCGCTCGTGGATGAAGCCGTCTCCGCCGCGCACGCCGCGTTCCCCGCGTGGCGCGACACGCCGCCCGTCGAGCGCGCGCGGCTCTTCTTTCGCTATCGCCAGCTCGTCGAACAACATTTCGACGAACTCTGCCACACCATCTCGCGCGAGCACGGCAAGACTCACGCCGAGGCGCGCGGCAGCGTTTTCCGCGGGCTCGAAAACATCGAATACGCCTGCGGCATCCCGTCGCTGCTTTTCGGCGACACGCTCGCCGACCTCGCGCGCGGAGTCGATTGCGAGACGCTGCTCCAGCCGCTCGGTGTCTGCGTTGGCATCACGCCGTTCAACTTTCCCGCGATGGTCCCGCTTTGGATGTTTCCGCTCGCACTCGCGTGCGGCAACACCTTCGTCCTGAAACCCAGCGAAAAAGTCCCGCTCAGCGCAATCCTCCTCGGCCGGCTGCTCGAACAGGCCGGCGTGCCGAAAGGCGTGTTCAATATTGTCCACGGCGGACGCGCCTGCGTCGACGCGTTCCTCACTCACCCGAAAGTTCGCGCTGTGTCGTTCGTCGGATCCTCGCCGATCGCGAAATACATCTACGAAACCGGCACGAAAAACGGCAAACGCGTCCAAGCCAACGGCGGCGCGAAAAACTACATCGTTATCATGCCCGACGCCGATGTGCCGAAAACCGTCGAAGCCCTCTCGACCGCCGCCTTCGGCTGCGCCGGCGAACGCTGCATGGCCGGCTCGACCGCGATCACTGTCGGCGCCGCCGCCGACCGCATGCTGCCGTCCCTCGTCGACGCCGCGAAAAAAATCCGCGTCGGCCGCACCGACCAGCCCGCGTCGCAGCCCGACATGGGCCCGGTCATCACCGCCCAGCATCGCGACCGCGTGCTCGGCCTCGTCGCGAGCGCCGAAAAAGAGGGCGCAAAAATCGTCGCCGACGGCCGCGACGCACGCGTGCCCGACGCGCCGCGTGGTTTTTATCTCGGCGCGACAATCGTCGACGGCGTCGAACAAAACATGACGCTCGCCCGCGAGGAAGTTTTCGGCCCCGTCCTCAACGTCATGCGCATGGACGATCTCGACCGCGCGATCGAGCTCGCGAACCGCTCCGCCTTCGGCAACGGCGCCGCGATCTTCACGGCCAGCGGCCACGCCGCGCGCGAGTTCAAGCACCGCGTGAAAGCCGGCATGGTCGGCATCAACGTCGGCGTGCCCGCGACGATGGCGATGTTTCCGTTCACCGGCTGGGACGATTCGTTCTACGGCGACCTCCACATCCAGGGCCGCGAAGCCGTCCAGTTCTACACCCAGCAAAAAGTCGTCACCACGCGCTGGTTCGGCCGCGAAGTCGGCGACGTCTGGAAGAAATAGCGCGCGGCGCGCTGTGATGTGTGACTTGTGAAATGTGACGAGCGATGAGCCCGCTTAAATTCGAAAATCCAAAAGCGGACAGCTACCGAGACTTGATCGTCTGGCAGAAAGGCATCGCGCTCGCGAAATTGATCTACGCGCTGTCTCGCACTTTCCCACCCGAGGAAAAATTCGGCTTGATTTCCCAGATGCGGCGGGCGGTCGTCTCGATCCCTTCGAACATCGCCGAAGGTCAGGCCCGCCACACGACCGGCGAGTTCATCCAGTTTATTTCCCACGCCGAGGGCTCTGTCGCCGAACTCGACACACAACTTCACCTTGCGGTCGAACTTGGCTTCGCCACCGAGGAGCAAGCCACACCTTGCTTCGAACTACTCGGCGAGCTTCGCCGCATGCTCAACGGTCTCCGCCGTAAACTCGGCGAGGTCCGCTAGAATTCAACTCGTCACAAGTCACACGTCCCATGTCACTCCTCATCCGCAACGGCACCATCGTCACCGCCGACTCCCGCTACACCGCCGACATCTTCTGCGAGGGCGAAACGATCACGCGCATCGATCGCAACCTCCCCGCGCCCGCCGGCGCCACCGTGATCGACGCCGCCGGCAAGTTCGTCTTCCCCGGCTTCATCGATCCGCACGTGCACATTTATCTGCCGTTCATGGGCACCGTTTCGAAGGACACCTACGAAACCGGATCGCAGGCCGCGCTCGTTGGCGGCACGACGACGCTCATCGAGATGTGCTGCCCCGCGCGCAAGGACGACGCGCTCGCGTCCTTCGATCTCTGGATGTCCAAGGCTGCCGGCAAATCCGCGTGCGATTTCACCTTCCACACGGGCGTCACGAAATTCGATGCCGCCACGGAATCACAGCTCCGTGAAATCGTCGCGCGCGGCATCAGCTCGTTCAAAATCTTCCTCGCCTACAAAGGCGCGTTCGGCATCGACGACACCGAACTCTACCGCACGCTCAAGCTCGCCCGGGAACTCGGCGTCGTCGTCACCGCCCACTGCGAAAACGAGACCCTCGTCGCCGAGCGCTGCCGCGAACTCCTCGCCGCCGGCAAGACCGATCCCGGCCAGCACCACGAGAGCCGCCCGCCCGCCGTCGAGGCCGAGGGCGTGCATCACCTCATGACCTTCGCCGAGCTCACCGGCGCCGCGACCTACATCGTCCACCTCTCGTGCAAGGAAGCGCTCGACGAGGCGATCGCCGCCCGCCAGCGCGGCGTGCGCGTCGGCATCGAGACGCTCATCCAATATCTCACGCTCGACAAAACCTACGCCGAGCGCCCCGATTTCGAAGGCGCGAAATACGTCATGTCGCCGCCGCTGCGCGACGCGCGCAACCAGTCCGTCCTCTGGCACGGCCTGCGCGATGGCCTCATCAACACCGTCGCCACCGACCACGCACCGTTCGATTTCGAGAAACAAAAACCGATGGGCCGCGACGATTTCACGAAAATTCCCAACGGCATCCCGTCGCTCGAGGAGCGCATCAATCTTCTCTACACCCACGGCGTCGCCCGCGGCCGAATCGATCTGCACACGTTCGTCAACGTCGCCAGCACCGCGGTCGCGAAACAATTCGATCTTTTCCCGCGCAAAGGCGCGATCCAGCCCGGCGCCGACGCTGACCTCGTCGTCTTCGACCCGAATTATCGCGGCACGATTTCCGCTCGCACCCAGCACATGAACGTCGATTACAGCGCCTTCGAAGGCTGGCCGCTCGAGGGCCGCGCGAGCGTCGTGACCGTCCGCGGCGAAGTCGCCGCACGCGACGGCCGGTTCACCGGCACGCTCGGCCGCGGCCAGTTTCTCCAACGCACGCCGAGCCATTTCTGACGCGAACCCTCAGCCATGTCCTCGTCCCTGATTTCCGCCAACGCCCCCGATGTCGAAGTCGAGATCGAGGAGTCGCACCTCTACAACGCCGACCTCGCGCCCGTCCCGCTCGGCCAGCGCCGCTGGCGCGTCGGCTCGATCGCCGCGCTGTGGATCTCGATGTCCGCGTGCATCCCCACCTACATGCTCGCGTCGTCGCTCATCGGCGGCGGCATGAATTGGTGGGAGGCTGTCCTCACGATTTTTCTGGGCAACCTGATTGTCGTCGTCCCGATGATCCTCAACGCCCATGCCGGCACGCGCTACGGCATCCCGTTCCCCGTGTTCTGCCGCGCCTCGTTCGGCACGACGGGCGCGAACATCCCCGCGCTCCTCCGCGCGTTCGTCGCCTGCGGCTGGTTCGGCATCCAGACGTGGATCGGCGGCGACGCGATCTACAAAATCCTCGCCGTGTTTTTTCCCGGCCTTGCCACCGGCGCCGCGCTGCCCGTCATCGACATCACCGGCGCGCAGTTCGCGTGCTTCCTGTTTTTCTGGGCCATCAACATGTGGGTCATCTACCGCGGCATCGATACGATCCGCGTCCTGCTCAACATCAAGGCCCCGCTCCTCATCGCGCTCGGCCTGCTGCTGCTCTGGTGGGCGTGGCGCCACGCGGGCGGCTTCGGCCCGATCCTCTCGCAACCGTCCGCCTTCGATCCCGGCCAGGCGAAGGCCGGACAATTCTGGACGTTTTTTTTCCCGGCGCTGACCGGCATGATCGGCTTCTGGGCCACGCTTTCGCTCAACATCCCCGACTTCTCGCGCTACGCCGTCTCCCAACGCGACCAGATTCTCGGCCAGGCGCTCGGCCTCCCGCTCACGATGGCGCTCTACTCGTTCATCGGCGTCGCCGTCACCTCCGCCACCACGATCATTTACGGCACCACGCTCTGGAACCCGATCGACGTCCTCTCGCGTTTCCGCGACCCGGTCGTGCTGATCGTCGCGCTCGTCTCGCTCTGTCTCGCCACGCTCGCGACCAACATCGCCGCCAACGTCGTCAGCCCCGCCAACGACTTCGCCCACCTCGCGCCGAAAAAAATCACCTTCCGCCTCGGCGGCCTGATCACCGGCCTGAGCGGCATCGCGATGATGCCGTGGAAACTCGTCGCCGACCCAACCGGCTACATTTTCACGTGGCTCATCGGCTACAGCGCGTTGCTCGGCCCGATCGGCGGCATCATGATCGCCGACTATTTCGTTTACCGGAAAAAAATCCTCAGCATTCCCGCGCTCTACTCCGGCACCGGCGAATACACTTATACGGGCGGCTTCAGCCTCGTCGCCATCGTCGCCCTGCTCGCCGGCGCGCTGCCGAGCCTGCCCGGCTTCCTCGCCACGATCCACGTGATCGACGGCGCACACCTCTCGCCGTTTCTCCTCGGCATCTACAATTACGCCTGGTTTGTCGGCTTCGGCCTCGCCTTCGCCGTCTATCTCGCCCTGCGCAAACTCACCCCACGCGCCTGATTTTCCTGCTCGTCACTCGTCACATGTCACTCGTCACTTTCACGCAATGAACCCCATCCCCCTCCCGCCGACGCCGCACACCCCCACGCCCTACACCGGCCCGTCCGCCGCCGACGTGCTCGCATTGCGCAAGCAATACCTCAACCCCGGCCTTTTTCTCTATTACAAGCAACCCATCATGATCGTCGAGGGCCGCATGCAGTGGGTTTGGGACGACACCGGCAAACGCTACCTCGACGGCCTCGGCGGCATCGTGACCGTGAGCGTCGGCCATTGCCACCCGCACGTCGTCGCGGCCACGAACAAACAAAACGAAACGCTCCAGCATTCCACGACGATCTACCTCCAGCCAAACATCGCGCTCTACGCCGAAAAACTCGCCTCGAAGATGCCCGGCGACCTGAAGGTCTGCTACTTCGTCAACTCCGGTTCGGAGGCCAACGACCTCGCGCTCCTCATGGCGCGGCTCTACACCGGCAACTATGATGTGATCGCCCTGCGCAACGCCTACCACGGCGGCAACGCCTCCGGCATGGGCCTCACCGCGCACAGCAGTTGGAAATTCAATACGCCCCACTCCTTCGGCGTCCATCACGCGCTCGCGCCCTATCCCTATCGCGGACCCTACGGCTACGACGACCCCGACGCCGGCCGCAAATACGCCGACGACGTCAAATCCCTCATCGACTACGCCACGCCCGGCAAAATCGCCGCGTTCATCGCCGAGTCGATTCAGGGCGTCGGCGGCTTCGTCGTCTTCCCCGACGGCTACCTCAAGCACGCTTACGAACACGTCCGCACCGCCGGCGGCGTCTGCATCGCCGACGAAGTCCAGACCGGCTTCGGCCGCACCGGCACGCATTTCTGGGGTTTCGAAACCCAGGGCGTCATTCCCGACATCGTCACGATGGCCAAAGGCATCGGCAACGGCGCGCCGCTCGCCGCCGTCGTCACCACCCCGAAAATCGCCGCAACGCTTTCGCAGAAAGTCCACTTCAATACCTTCGGCGGCAACCCCGTCGTCAGCGCGATCGGCAAAGCTGTGCTCGAAGTGATCGAGCAGGAAAAAACGCAGGAGAACTGCCTGAAACTCGGCGCCTATATCTTCGCCGGCCTCGAAAAACTGAAGGCGAAACACAAAATCATCGGCGACGTCCGCGGCGCAGGCCTGATGCTCGGCATCGAGTTCGTCAAAGACCGCGCGACGAAAACGCCCGGCAAGGAAGAGTGCGCGCAGGCCGTCGAGAACGCGCGCGAACTCGGCCTGCTCCTCGGCAAGGGCGGCCTCTGGGGTCAGACGATCCGCTTCGCCCCGCCGATGAATATTACTCAAGCCGACGCCGATTTCATCCTCGCCGTCCTCGACGAAGCCATCGGCGCGGTCTAGCCGCACGACCGCAACAAGTCGCCCGCCTCACGCCTGCGCCAGCGCGCGATCCTCGAGCAACTCGCCCAGCATCCACGCCGTCGTCTCGTGATATTCGACGAGTTCGCCGAGCAGGCGCGCCGCAGTCGTCTCGCCGAGCCGCGCGGCGCATTCCTCGACGTCGCCGCGCAACCGTTCGGCCAGGCATTCGTGCAGCGCGATGAGTCCCGCAATCATTTGGTCCGCGCTCAATCCCGCGCCCGGCGCCGGCTTGAAGCGCCGCGCCTTGATCAATTCCCGCCAGCCGGCCCGCGGCGTCACGCCGAGTGTGCGCGCGCGTTCGCCGATCCGCTCGATCCACTGGTCGAGCTGATGATATTGCTCGTCGAAAACCTCGTGCAGGCTGCGGGCGTGCGGCCCGGTCACGTTCCAATGGTAGTCGCGCGTCGCCGCGGACAGCGCAAATTCATCCGCGAGCGCGTGGTTGAGGATTTGCCCCACGTGGTCGCGCGCTGCTGCTGCGGCGGGTCCATTGTTTGCGTTCGGATTCATTTTGGCGGTGGTGTTGGTCATCACCTCAGACCGCCGAAACGCACGGCGGTTTCACCAACGTTTCCGGCCGTCAGCGCTTTAACTTCAACAAACGCTCGCCCGCCGCGTGCAGCGTCGCCGCGCGCTTCGCGAAATTCAGCCGCACGTAGCGGTTCTCGCCGTCCGCGAAAAAGCTCGAGCCCGGCACCGGCGCGACGCCGATCTCGCGCGTCATCCAGTGCGAAAACTCCACGTCGCTCGCGTAGCCGAACGGCGAAATATCGACCATCACGAAATAAGAACCCTCCGGCCGCGAGTAGCTCAGGCCGATCCGGTCGAGGTAGCCCAGCAACACGTCGCGCGAGCGCGCGTATTCCGCCGCGAGTTCGTCGTAGAAGCTCGCGGGAAAATTCAGCGCCGTCACCACCGCGTGTTGCAGCGGCGCCGCGGCGCCGACCGTGAGGAAATCGTGGACTTTCCGCGCCTGCGCGATGATTTCCGGCGCCGCGAGCACATGGCCGATCCGCCAGCCGGTGATCGAAAACGTCTTCGACAGCGACGAGCAGCTCAGTGTCCGTTGCGCCATGCCCGGCAGCGCGGCGAAATACGTGTGCCGGTGCGGCGCGAAGACAATGTGTTCATAGACTTCGTCCGTCAGCACGAACACGTCGAACTCCTCCGCGAGCGCCGCGATCTGCAGCAGCTCCTCGCGCGTGAACACGCGGCCGCACGGATTCGACGGATTGCAGAGCACAAACGCCTTCAACCCGCCCGCGAACGCCGCGCGCAACTCCGCGGGATCGAATTTGTATTCCGGCGGGTGCAGCGGCACGAGCACCGGCGTCGCGCCGCTGAGAATCGCGTCCGCCGAATAGTTTTCATAAAACGGCGAGAACAGCCCGACTTTGTCGCCCGGATCGCACACCGTCATCATCGCCACCATCATCGCCTCGGTCGCGCCGCACGTGACGACCAGCTCGCGGTCGCCATCGACGGGAATGCCCATGAACCGCGTGAGCTTCGCCGCAAGCGCCGCGCGCAGTTCGTTCGATCCCCACGTGATCGCGTATTGGTGCCGGCCGGCGTCCATCGCGTCCTTCGCCGCCTGCACGAGCGCCGGCGGCGGATCCCAGTCGGGGAATCCTTGCGCGAGGTTGATCGCGCCGTGCCGCGCGGCGACGCGCGACATCTCGCGAATGACCGATTCGGAAAACGTGGACGTGCGCTTGGAAGTCCTGGGCATGTCGGAGCAGCGTGCTTACGGGATCGTCAACTCCATGCCCAGGCGCAGCGAATTTTCGCTCGGCAGCTTGTCGCGATTCGCGGCGTAAATGTCGCGCCACTTCGAGCGGCTGCCGTAGTATTTTTGCGCGAGGCTGAACAGCGTGTCGCCTTTCACGACCGTGTGCGTTCGCCCCGCCGATGCCGGCGGAGTCGGCTTCGTCGGCGCGATGCGCGTCGTTGTCGGTGGCGGCTGGGCCGGCGCGGCCTGGACAACGGGAGCGCTTTCCGCGTCGGGCGCCGCCGACACGGGCGAATCCGCCGGCGCGGGCGGCAGCTCGGTGCGCGGCGTGATGAACGGCCGCGGCGCCGGTTCGCCGCTGTCGCTCCGGCTGTTGTTGTCCGCCGCGACCGTTTCGTCGAGCGCGGCGCGCGTGCGGATCGTCGGCGTGACCACGCCGCCACGCAACGCCGCCAGTTCCGCCTTCAACTCGTCGTTCTCGCGCTGCAAGCGGCCGATCTGCTCGGTGAACTCGTCGCGCTCGCGCACGTTTTCGAGCGGCTGCGCCGGCAGCGTCCGCGCGAATTCGCGCAGCGCCGCGTCGATCCGCTGCTTCACGAGCGGCGCCTGCCGCGAGTTTGGCTGCAGTTCGAGGTATTTTCGAAAATGATAAATCGCCGCGAGCGGATCCTTGATCTCCTGCAGGTAGAGCAGCCCGGCCTCGAGGTGCGACTCGGGCGCCGACTCGCCGCGCTTCGCGATCACTTTCAAATACGCCGCGAGCGCCTCCTGGCTGCGGCCCTGCTTGACGAGCTGCCGGCCGTCGCGGAAGCCCGGCTCATCGGCCTCGGACGAAATCGCCTGGCTGTCCCCGCGTTCGCAGCCCGCCCCAAACAGCAGCACGACGGCGGCGAAACAGCAGGTGACATTCAGGCGGATTCTCATCGGGCGCGGGAAAAGGGATTGAACGGGCAAACGTTCGCCGTAAATTCCGCACTCCACTCCCGCTACTCAAACTCTAAATGGCCCAGTCACCGAAATCCATCCTCGCCCGCGCGCGCGCCTGCATCCGCATCGAATCCGACGCGCTGATCGAGACGGCGAAGGGGCTGGGCCCAGAGTTCGTCGCCACCGCGCGCGCCGTCGAGGCCGCGATCGCCGCCGGCAACAAGCTCATCTTCACCGGCGTCGGCAAGTCCGCGCACGTCGCGCAAAAACTCGCGGGCACGTTCAACAGCACCGGCGTTTCCTCGTGTTTCCTCGACGCGACGCAGGCGCAACACGGCGACCTCGGCCTCTGCGCCGGGGGCGATCTCGCGTTCCTTCTCAGCAACAGCGGCCAGACCGAGGAAATCCTGCGCCTCATGCCGATCCTGAAACGCCTCGGCGTCGGCCTGGTCGCGTTCACCCAGCACGCCGACTCCGACCTCGCGAAAAATTCCGAGCACCATCTTTTCTACCGCGTGCCGCAGGAGGCCTGCCCGCTTTCGCTCGCGCCGACCGCAAGCACGACCGCCGCCCTCGCGCTCGGCGACGCGCTTGCGATGGTGCTCCTCGAGGCGCGCGGCGTCACCCGCGATGACTTCGCGAAACTCCATCCCGCCGGCAACCTCGGCGCGCTGTTGCTCAAGGTCACCGACATCATGCGCACCGGCGACCGGCTGCCGGTCGCGAATGAGGGCGTCAGCACACAGGACGCGATCCTCGCGATGACGCGGGCGAAGTCCGGCAGCATCGCGCTCGTGCACGCGAAAACCGGCAAGCTCACCGGCATCCTCACCGACGGCGACTTCCGCCGCAGTGCGCTGACCGGGCCGGATTTTCTCCAAAAGCCGGTGGCAACTTTCATGACGCGCAACCCCAAGGTCATTGCCGAGAACGCGCTCGGTGTCGATGCTCTCCGCCTGTTCGAGGCGCACAAGATCGACGACCTTATCGTCATTAACGCGCATGGCCGGCCCATCGGACTCATCGACGGGCAGGATCTTCCAAAGTTGAAGATCGTGTGAAGAGCCCCCTCCGGATCGGTCTCATCGGCATGGGCGGTTTCGCCGGCTCGCACCACGGCACCGTGGCGCGGCTCGAGGCGCGCGGCCAGGCCCGGCTCGTCTGCACGTGCGATCCGCGGGCCGCCGATTTCGTCGCGCAGCACGACCAATGGGATTTGGCGAAACGCGGCGTGCGCATTTTCGGCGACTATCGCGCGATGCTCGACGCATGCCACGGCGAGCTCGATCTCGTCGTGATCCCCACGCCGATTCAGCTGCACGCCGAGATGCACGCCGCCGTCGTCGCGCTCGGCCTGCCGGCCTACCTCGAAAAACCGGCCACGCTCGATTACCTCGAGCTCGAGCGCATGATCGCCGCCGAGGCGCACCTGGAAAAAAAATCACTCGTCGGCTTCAACTTCATCATCGAGCAGCCGCGGCTCGCGTTGAAGGAACGGATTCTCGCCGGCGAGTTCGGTGCGGTGCAGGGCGCGACGCTCACCGCGCTCTGGCCGCGGCCGACGAGTTATTTTCGCCGCAACGAATGGGCCGGCCGGTTGATGCTCGGCGAGCGCATCGTGCTCGACTCGTGCTTCGGCAACGCACTCGCCCACTTCGTGCACAATCTCCTGTTCTGGGCGGGCAGCGGCGACCTCTTCAGTTGGGCGCAGCTCGCCGCGGTGCGCGCGGAGCTTTACCGGGCGCACGCGATCGAGGGCGCGGACACGTTTTTCGTCGAGGCGGACACGGCCACCGGCGTGACGATGCGCTTTGCAATGTCGCATGCGTGCTCCGGCGGCAGTTCGCAGGCCGAGATCGTGGTGTGCGAAAAGGCGACGGTGCGCTACGTCGTCGGCCAGCACGCGGAGGTTCGCTGGTGCGACGGCCGCACCGAGAAAATCATGCTCGAGCCGTTCGACGCCCTGCTGAAAAATCACCTCGAATACTACCGGTATTTGTGCGGCGAATCGCCGCGCCCGGCGACGACCCTGGCCGACACCCGGCCATTCGTGGCGTTGAATGACCTCGCTTATATCTCAAGCGGACGCATTGCGGCCATCCCGGCGGAGCGCATCTTGGAAGTGCGCAACGAGAAGGAACAGAAGGAATATCTCGACGTCGCCGGCCTTGCGATCGCGCAGGATAATTTCCTCCTGCGCGGCGTTTGGCCCGGCGCAAACGGCTGGGCGCGCGAACGCGGCGAGGTCGTCACGCCGGCGGATTTGCGGCGGTTTCACGACGTCGCGAAAGCGATGGCCGGAGCGTAACCGCCGCGCGCCGTCCCGGTCCCGCGCGATCGGCTCGCCGTTTTGTCCGTAATTTCATCGCGCGCCGGTCCAGCCGGTCACCGGACAAACTTCGCTTGTGCGCTGAACACCCCATAGCGGCCCGAGGGATTGGCGGTTACGATCCCGAAAGGGTCAAAAGCGTCCTGTGGCAAATTCGCCAGTTCGACCGCTGAAACCAAACAACAACGCCATTCCCGATGAAAAACAGAAATGTCTCCGAAGCCCATACGCCCGAAGCTCTCCTCAACGATCTCCGCACTCTCGTCACCGAAGCGGAGAAACTGTTGAGCGGCGCCCCCGATGCCGACGGCGAGGAAGCCGTCACCACGCTGCGCGCACGCTTCGAAGCCGCGCAGGAACGCTTCACCGATCTTTACGCGAGCGCCAAGAAGAATGTCGCCGCCGGCGCGAAATACACCGACGAAGCCATCCGCGCCAATCCCTACCAATCGCTCGCGCTCGCGCTCGGCGCCGGCCTGCTCGTCGGCGTGCTCCTCGGCCGCCGCAGCAAGTAACGCTCATCCGCCATGAATACCCCGCCGCCGGTTTCGCCGGGTTTTCTCGGCTCGTTCCGGATGCTCGGCGACAGCCTGCTGACCAGCGTGCAGGACCGTCTGGCGCTGGTCTCGCTCGAATTGCAGGAGGAAAAATTCCGGCTGATCCGGATTTTCTTCTGGATCAGTGCGGCGGTGTTCACGGGCGCCATGGCGATGACATTCGCGAGCCTCGCGCTCGTGTATCTTTTCTGGGAAAGCGCCCGGCTCGCCGTGCTCGGCGGGCTCGCGTTGTTCTATGCCGCGGCGCTGGGCGCGATCGTCGTCGCGTTTCGCGCCTATCTCGCGCGCCAACCCCGGCCCTTTGCGGCCACGCTGCAAGAGCTCGACGCCGACCGCGCATGTATTCGCAACGGGAATTGATCGCGCTCGCCGCGGGCAAAGCGGCGCTGCGGCGGCGCATCGCCCTGCACCGCGCGCAGTGTGCCGCGGCGGCGGCCCGGGTGGCGCAGCCGCTGGAGCGGCTGGACCGGACGCTGGCACTCTGGAAGTGGATCGCTCCCCTCGCGCCGCTGGCGGCTGTGCCGCTGGGTTTCCTCGTCAAACGCGTTGTATTTCGCCGTCTCAAGATCCTCCGCGCGATCGTGTGCTGGAGCCCGCTTGTCTTCGCGGCCGCGGGCGGCATCGGCTCCGCGCTCAAATTCCGGTTCGGGTCCGCCAGATTTTCCAGTCGTCGGCGCTGACGGCGTTTCCAGTCGTCCTGGCGCGCCCGCGCCATCGCAGCGAGTGGCTCTGTTGGTAGGTCTATGCCCCATGCTCGCTTCACCCCATATCGGCCCGGGCCGGAAGCGCCTACTTTATTAACATGACCGAAGTCGCGTTCACCGCTGTCCGCGTTCAGCCATCGCACAGAAAGAAGACCCAAATGAAATCTAGCACGTTAAGACTATCGACCCTTATCGCCTTCTCGGCCCTCGGCGGCGCCCAAGTTTGGGCGCAGACCAATGATATATCTTCCATTGCCGTCGTGAGTGGTGTCACCACGGTCACGGCGCGGATCGGGCCCGATGCGGCCCCCATCAACAACGTGGTTGTCGGCAACAATCTTGCCGGAATTGCGTATGTCGCCGGCGATCTAAGCTTGGACGGCGGACCCACATCGATCGCGCTCTACACGCTGACCGGGGCGACAATTCCGCTCGCCGGCGGCGCGGCCGATGCCCTGACGGGTTACGGCACGATCACCGGGACCCCGACGCCAAGGACGATTTACACCGACATTCCGGCCAAGTTTACGCCGGACTCCTATTCGGGCCTGACTTTTGCGGAAGACGATCTCGGCCTTCCGTCATCCAGACAGTTTTACATGATTCATCACAGTGCGGGCACGGATTATTTTGCCACCATTGTGCCGAGGTCCGGCACCGCGAGTTCGGTCGTGGACTTGAAGCCGATGTCCTGGCAGGCGATCGGCGGGGCGTCCGGCGGACCAGCCGACACGGGCCTCGCGGGCTATTTTGCATTGGCGTATGCCACCTATGAGGGGAATTGGATGTATTATCTTCGGACCGCCGGCGCCGCAGACTTCGCCCCCGCGGGTCACACGGTGTTTGGCTCGATGATCCCGGCATTGGCGAGCGCCTCCACCGACACGATTGATCTTCAGACCGCCGCCGGCAGTTTCGGCGTCGGCGGCTACACGGCGCTGGCTTTTTCGCCCTCCGCCATCGGCGGCTACCCGACCAACCAGTTTTATTATCTTCGGCAGGACAGCGCGACGGGTTTCACCATTCTCGGCCGGCTGGACCCGACGCCTGGAAACAGGACCATTTCAGACATCGCCAACCTCGGCGGCGTTTACAGCACCCTTACCTTCTCGGCCGATGAAACCGGGACCGCGACCGGCGGCGGCGAGCTGTGGGGCAACACGCAATTGTATGCGACCGGCACGCGCGCGGCGACCAGCCAGTCAGTCAGCTTCGCAGCCATCGCAGACCGCGCGCTGCTCGATGGCTCGTTCACTGTCACGCCGTCGGCCAGTTCCGGCCTGGCGATCACATTGACCGTGGCACCCAGTTCGACCGGCACGGCGACCATCGCCGCCGGCCCGGGTGTCGGCGAATTCACCGTCACGCCGACCTCGCCCGGTATCATCACACTGCAAGCGACGCAGGCCGGCCAGTCCGCTCCGTCACCCGTTTTCCTTGCGAATTCGCTGCAGCAGAGTTTCGATGTTCCGGGACCGGTAACGACCCTCGCCATCCCGACCACGGTCCTAACGGCGTTCACGGCGGCACCGACATTCACGCCAGTGCCCGTCCAAGCCGACACCGGCACGGGCACCATTACCTACGCGATCACTGCGGGCACGCTGCCGGCCGGACTGTCGCTTGACACCGCCACCGGTGCGATCACGGGCACGCCGACCGCGGCCACAGCCGGTGCGGACTATACGATTACCGCCACCGACAGCGCCACCCCAGCGGTGAGTTCCAGCAAGACTTTCCACCTGACGGTAAACAAGGCCACGCCGATCGTCAGTTGGGCCACGCCGACGGCGATTACCTATGGCACGGCGCTTTCCGCCACCCAGCTTGACGCCTCCGCCAACGTCGATGGCTCATTCATTTATACGCCGGTGAGCGGCACCGTGCTCGGTGCCGGCAGTCACACCCTTCATGTCGCCTTCACGCCGACCGACACCGCCAACTACAACGGCGCCCCTGGCTCGGTCTCTCTGACCGTCAACAAGGCCACACCGATCGTCAGTTGGTCCACGCCCGCGGTGATCTTCTTCGGCACGGCGCTCTCCGCCACTCAACTCGACGCCTCCGCCAGCGTCGATGGCTCATTCATCTATACGCCGGTGAGCGGCACCGTCCTCGATGCCGGCGACGGCCAGACCCTCCATGTCGCCTTCACGCCGGCCGACACAGACAACTACAATGACGCCGCCGGCTCGGTGGCCCTCACCGTCAGCAAGGCCACGCCGATCATCAGCTGGTCCACACCCGCGGCCATTCCCTTTGGCACCGCGCTCTCCGCCACTCAGCTCGACGCCTCCGCCAGCGTTGCGGGCACATTCGTTTACACGCCGGTCGCCGGCACCGTGCTCTCCGCCGGCAGCCAGACCCTCAATGTCGTCTTCACCCCGCTCGCCTCCGCCAATTACAACGTCACTTCCGGCTCCGTGAGCCTCGCAGTTGGCTCGTTGGCGGCGACCGTGACTCTCGGAGGATTGAATGTCACCTATGATGGCACCCCCAAGGCCGTGACGGCGACTACGACTCCCGCCGGATTGAGCGTGACGTTCACCTACGCAGGTCACAGCACGCCGCCAACAGCGACCGGAGTCTACGCCGTGGTCGGCACGATCAACGACAGCAACTATGCCGGTTCCGCCACCGGCACGCTGGTGATCTCGCCCGCGATCAGCACACAACCGGCAAACACGACCGTCGTGCTGGGTGGCAGCGCGACGTTCACCGTCGGAGCGAGCGGCGGCAACGCCGTGACCTACCAATGGCAGAAGAACGGCGTGGATGTGCCTGGAGCCACGAGCGCGACGCTTGTGATCGGCAATGTGCAGCCGGGCGATGTCGGCTACTACACGGTGGTTATTTCCAGCAATGGCACCACCACGACGAGCACGCTGGGGCTATTGGAGATGACTTTTGCCGGAAATATCGCCGGCAGCGCCATCGAAGTGGGCACCGAGATTCATCACCCGAACGGCAACATTTACAATCAAGTCCTCCTCACCGGCCAGGCCGCCAGCATCAAGGCCGTCCCCGGCGAGATGACGCGCATTTCTTATGTGGATCTGGCCAACGACATCGTGCAGGTGGAATTCAGCGGCGCCGGCACCCTGACCCTCAGTTTGGAAAATTCCAGCGGTCCCGCCGCACCGGTCAATTATAACCAACCCGGCGTCACTTATATGAAAGGCCACGCCTCGATTGCGATCACGGGCGCCAACAGCACCACCAATGTGAGCGTCTTCAGCGTCGGAAAGAGCAATGCGGTGGACCAGACATTGTTCCGCGCCGGGACAATCTATAACGGCTGGGCGGACATCGCCCTGTTGACGGTGGCCACCGCCACGGCGAACGGCCACTTCGGCAGTGTGCTCACGGCCAACGCGAGTTATTTCCGCTCTGTTGGCATGACGGGCGTCTATGCGCCCGGCGTGGAACTCAACGGTCCCGTGTATGTGAGCGACATCGACGCCTCTGATACGGCAAACGCCTTCCTCGTGCTCGGCTCCGTCTCGGACGCTCGCATCACCGGCGGCGACTTGTTTCAAGACGGCGGCGGCGACGTGGAGGTGAGCGGGATCACGACGCTGCAATTCACCGACGGCACTTCGTCCGGCGGCGTGTTGCTACCCGCCGAATCGAACCGGGGCACGCTCGTAACCAACGGAGTGGACGTGACCAGCCAGTTGGTGCACTGACGCATTAAAGCGCCCGGCTAACGCCACGCGCAGCAGGGCCGGTTATCCAATCGGCCCTGCCTCACGTCGGTGGAGCGAACCCGGCCGCACGCACGTGAATCCGAAATTCAGCCTGAGGAAATGGGCCGGGGCGGCGTGCGCCGGATCGATCGCGATCGCGGCGGTCGCACAAAC
>Ga0265313_10001724_pt1 | contig 20142 bp, 20 predicted proteins | sample 4123metaG_FD_203122 | JGI IMG/M metagenome (GOLD analysis project Ga0265313, IMG submission 203122) | Rhizosphere microbial communities from Carex aquatilis grown in University of Washington, Seatle, WA, United States - 4-1-23 metaG | ecosystem: Host-associated > Plants > Roots > Rhizosphere >...
GCGGCTCGAGCCTTTTCGACGCGATCTGCGATCTGCCGGAGTACTACCTCACACGCGCCGAAGCGTCGCTCCTCGACCGTTACGCGCTCGAGATCGTCGAGCGTACGGGGGCGACTGCGCTCATCGAGATCGGAAGCGGGATGGCGCGAAAAACGGGGCCGCTCGTCGAGGCGCTCTTCACGCGCACGGCGTCACCCCGATACGTTCCCTTCGACATCGCGCCGGGACCGATCGAGGCCTCAGCCCGGGCTCTTCTCGCGCGCTTCCCACGCCTGAACGTGTGCGGCGTCATCGGCGATTTCGGCTGCGACCTTCCCAAGCTTTCAGCCGCCGCGCCCGCCTCGGCGGGGGCCCGGCTGTTCGCATTTCTCGGCAGCACCATCGGCAATCTCGACGAGCGCGCGGCGCCGGCCCTACTCGGTGACGTCGCGCGGCTCCTCCACGAGCGGGACCGATTCCTCCTCGGCGTCGATCTGGTCAAGGACGAGCGGGTTCTCCACGCCGCATACAACGACGCGCAGGGAGTGACCGCGGCGTTCAACAAGAACGTCCTCCGCGTGCTCTCGCGCGAGCTCGACGCGGACTTCGACGAGCGGGCGTTCGAACACCTCGCCTTCTATGACGGCGAGAGACAGCGCATCGAGATGCATCTCGTGTCCCAAAGACGGCAGGTGGCCGCGCTCCGGGCAATCGACCTTTGCGTCGAGCTCGCGCCCGGCGAGCGCATCATGACGGAGCTCAGTCGCAAATTCACCCAGTCTACGGTCGAGCGCATGCTCTTCCTCGGAGGCATGCTCCTCGAGCATTGGCTCGTGACGGACGACGGAGCGTTCGCCCTTTGTGTCGCCAAGAAGGCGGGCTAAGCGCTCGTGTTTTCCGTGCGCGTTACAGTCGCCGTCGGAAGCCGGAACGTGTCGATCGAGGACATCGCCGACTCGCGCCTTGCGTCTTCGCTGCGGTCCGCTGGCCAGGACATTGCGCGACGGCTCTCTGCCATCCGCTGTCCGGTGCACGGCGGAACGGCACATAGCGTGCGGGTTCATTTCGACGCCCGTGGAAACGCGGATCTCAAGTACGAATCGTGCTGCGAGAGGTTGGGCCAGCGCGTCGGCGAAACCATGGGTTGACGGCGGCCGGTCCCCGGTCGTTATGCTTTTCGGCGAATGACCGCCCTTCGCGTCTTCATCGACGAAAAGCCGATCCCCGACGAGGAGGCGCGGGCCTTCTGGAAGCGCTACGCCGACTGGATGGAGGGGCATCGCGGCGATCTCGCGGGTTTCGCGCAGTCCGAGGGGCTCGCGAGCGTCCACCCAGAGTTGCGAGGCGGCGGCCCCGTCCTGGTCGCGAGCCGGACCGCGCCGCAGCGTCCTTATGGGGTGGCCCCGGTGCGCGATGCGCCGGCTAAGGGGTCGGGTGGGGGATCGGGGACACGCCGTTCCACCCCGGTCTCGACCGAGCACAAAACGAAGCGTCGGAGAAACACGGCGCCGAAACGCTGACGAATCACTCTGGAGACCGGCCTCGACCGAATGGACAGCTGCTCGACGGGATGCTACTGGCCCCGGCGACTCAGTCCCCCCTATCGACGGAGAAGCATGGTCTTTGCCTCCTTCGGCGCCGGCCTTCTTGCCGCGGGCGTCGCGCCCCAAGCGATCAATGTCGACGTCGACCTCACGTTCGTCGTTCAGGTCGTTCTATTCGTCGCTCTCACGCTCGTGCTCAAGCCTCTTCTGTTCGACCCGATGCTCAAGCTCTTCGAAGAGCGGGAGCGTCGTATCGACGGGGCCAAGCTGCAGGCCCGGAGAATCGACGAGAAGTCCGCCACCGCGCTCGGGAAATACGAGGGCGAGATGGCCAAGGCACGCGCAGAAGCCGGCGCGGAACGAGACCGGATCCGGGCCGAAGGGCTCGCTCGCGAGCAACAGATCCTCGGCGGCGCGCGCGCGGCGACCGCCCGGGTGGTCGACGAAGGAAAGCGGTCCGCGCAGGCCGAGGCCGAGCGCGTTCGAAGGCTGCTCAAGATTCAGGCCGCCGACATGGCACGCGACATCGCGAGCCGCGTCCTCGGCAGAGAGGTGGAGCCGTGAGCGAGAGCACGTCCCGGGACCGAGCAGGGGTTCGCGCACGTCTTGGCGCGCGGCGGTTCGCCTTGGCCGCGATGGTGGTCGTGACCGGTTGGTCCCTTTGGGCCTGGGCCCAGCCGAAGCCGGCGAGGCCCCCCGTGGCCGAGAATGCGGGAGCGACCCACACCGCGCCTCACGAGGAGGCAGCGAACGAGCGGCCGCCGCCGATCAACTGGTTCGAGTTCGGGACGGAGACCCCGCCTTTCATCGCGATGGTCGTCAATTTCTCGATCTTGGTCGCCGGGTTCTATTTCTTCGGCCGGAAGCCCGTGGCCGCCGCGCTCCAGACCCGCCGCGACGCGATCGCAAAAGAGATCGAGGAAGCGGAGAAGATGAGGCGCGAGGCCGAAGCTCGGGCGAAGACGTACCAGGCCAAGCTCGAAAGCCTCGAAACGGAGGTTCAGACCGCACGCGAGGCGCTCGTCCGCGCTGGCGAGGCGGAACGGGATCGCATCGTCTCCGAGGCGGACGCCAAGGCAGAGCGCGCGCACAAGGACGCCCTGTTTTTGGTGGAGCAAGAGCTGAAGCAGGTCCGTCAGGACCTCTGGAGGGACACCTTGGATGCGGCGGTCGTGGCCGCCGAAGAGATCCTCCGGCGAGGGGTCACGCAAGCGGATCAGGAGCGGATGGCCGAAGATTACCTCGCCGATGTCGCCGGCAAGCCCCGCGGCGACCGATCCGCCGACCAAGGGCGACCGGTGGCGCCCGGTGCCAGGAGTTCGACATGAGTGTTTCGATTGTGGCGCGGCGTTACGCGAGGGCGCTCCTCGAGCTCGGCGTGGAGCACGGGGAGCTCGATCGGCTGGTCGACGAGATCGCCGCTTTTGCTGAAGCATGGGAAACCAGCGCGGACCTGCGCAACGCGATTGAGAACCCACTCGTACCTCACGCGGCAAAGAAGGCCGTGGTGGGCGAGCTCGCAGACAACCTCGGCGCTTCGCAGCTCGTACGGAACACGATGCTGCTTCTGGTCGACCGGCGGCGTACCGCCACGCTACCCTACGTCGCGCGATTGCTGCGCGAGCTCGCGGACGAGCGCAAAGGCGTCGTGCGCGCCGAGGTGACGACCGCGGCTCCGCTGAGCGATGCGTATTATGCGAGGCTCCAGGTCCAGCTGGAGAAAATGACGGGAAAGCGCGTCGCAATCGACCGGCGCACCGACGCGTCGCTCATCGCCGGCGTCGTGACGCGCATCGGAGACCGGATCGTCGACGGCTCGCTGCGCACCCGCCTTCAGTCTCTTCGCGATGCGATGACGCCTCCAGGTATTTGATCGAAAGCCCGAGCAACCCCACGGGCTCTTTCTGACAGCCACACGACCAGGAAAACGACCATGCAGCTTCGGGCAGAAGAGATCTCTTCCATCATCAAGAAGCAGATCCAGAACTACGAGAAAGCCGCACTCACGACCGAGACCGGCACAGTGCTCAGCGTCGGAGACGGGATTGCCCGCATCTACGGCCTCGAGGGGGCAATGGCCGGCGAGTTGCTCGAATTTCCGGGCGGCCTCATGGGCCTCGTGCTCAACCTCGAGGCGGACAACGTCGGCGCCGTCTGCTTCGGCGAAGTGACGAACGTAAAAGAAGGCTCGGTCGTGCGGCGGACGGGGCGCATCCTCGACGTCGGCGTCGGCGAGGTGCTGGTCGGTCGCGTGGTCAACGCGCTCGGCTTGCCCATCGACGGCAAGGGACCGATCGAGACGCCCCACCGCCGCCGCGTCGAGCTCAAAGCGCCCGGCATTCTCGCGCGACAATCCGTCAAAGAGCCGCTGCAGACCGGTCTCAAGGCCATCGACAGCATGGTTCCGATCGGGCGGGGGCAGCGCGAGCTCATCATCGGGGACCGTCAGACGGGTAAGACCGCCGTCGCGGTCGACACGATCATCAATCAACGAGGGCAGGGCGTTTACTGCTTCTACGTTGCGATCGGTCAGAAGCAGTCCACGGTCGCGAGCGTGGTGGACAAGCTGACGCAGCAAGGAGCGATGGAGTACACGACGGTCGTCGTCGCCGGGGCCAGCGAGATGGCGCCACTGCAATTCATCGTGCCTTACACGGGCGTTACGATGGCTGAGTACTTCCGCGACAGCGGGCGGCACGCGCTCTGCGTCTACGACGACCTCTCGAAACAGGCGGTCGCGTATCGTCAGCTCTCGCTACTCCTGAGGCGGCCGCCGGGCCGCGAAGCGTACCCCGGCGACGTCTTCTACATTCACTCGCGCCTGCTCGAGCGCGCGGCAAAGATGGCCGAGGAGTCTGCTGTCGTCCGGAAAGACGTCACCGATTGGGACAAGCGCGGCGACGCGAAGATTCACAAGGGTGAGCTTGGACGGCATCACGCCGAGACGGAGCTCAAGGAGAAGGGTGAGGGCTTCTACATCCTGAAGAACCCACGCTCCGGCGGCTCGCTCACCGCGCTCCCTGTCATCGAGACCCAGGCGGGCGACGTCAGCGCATACATACCCACGAACGTCATCTCCATCACCGACGGGCAGATCTTTCTCGAGACCGACCTTTTCTACTCCGGCGTCCGACCGGCCATCAACGTGGGCATCAGCGTGAGCCGCGTCGGCGGAAGCGCCCAGATCAAGGCGATGAAAGCGGTCGCCGGTCGTATGAAGGGCGAGCTCGCGCAGTATCGCGAGATGGCGGCGTTTTCGCAGTTCGCCAGCGACCTCGACAAGGTCACGCGAGACCAGCTCGAACGCGGGGCGCGGCTCGTCGAGATCCTCAAGCAGGGCCAGTACGTGCCGGTGCCCGTGGAAAAGCAGGTCGTCATCATCTACGCCGGAACGCGCGGTTACATCGACAAGCTCGAGATTTCCCACATCGCCGCTTACGAGCGAGGCCTCTACGACTTCATCGAGAAGAAGTACGGCGCCATTTACGAGAACATCCGCACCAAGAAGTCGCTCGATGATCAGACCGAAGCGATGCTGAAGAAAGCGCTCGACGAATTCGGCACGGCCTTCTCGCCCGCCGCAGAGCAGAAGTAGCCATGCCGTCGCTCAAGGTCATCCGCCGGCGCATCTCGAGCACCAAGGCGACGCAAAAGATAACGCGCGCCATGAAGATGGTCGCCGGCGCGCGGCTGACGCGGGCGCAGCAGCGAATCCTCGCGATGCGGCCCTACGCGGTGAAGACGGCCGAAGTCCTCCAGTCCGTCTCTCGGACGATCGCCGCCGCGGATTCTCAAAACGAGCCGGTTCACCCTCTTCTCGCGGTCCGCCCCGAGAAGAAGGCGCTTTTTCTCGTGTTCTCGGCAGACCGTGGACTATGCGGCGCCCTCAACACGAACATCAACAAGAGCACCGAGCGCGCGTGGCAGGAAAAAGTGGCGAGCGAAGTTCAGGTCGTGTTCGCGACGCTCGGTCGCAAGGGCCGTGAATACCTGAACCGGCGCCACGGCGAAGTCGTGCGCGACTTTGTCCGGATCTACGACGGCGTCGACCTCGACAAGGCACGTCTCGTATCGAGTTGGCTCGTTTCCCGTTTTCAAAAGGCCGAGTGCGATTCGGTCTATTTCGTCTACAACGAGTTCAAGAGCGCGCTCACGCAAAGGGTCGTCATCGAGCGCCTGCTTCCGCTGGCCGCTGGCGGGAGCGAAGGGGGATCCGCGACGGAGGTCGGCTCGCAAGGCATGGCGCCGAGCGACTTCCTCTTCGAGCCGAACCAGCAGGCGCTGCTGGATCGGTTGCTTCCGATGTACGTCGAGATCAGCGTTTACCGTGCGCTCCTGGAGAGTCAGGCGAGTTTCTTCGGAGCGCAGATGACTGCGATGGATGCGGCCACGCGAAACGCGAAAGACATGATCTCCAACTACACGCTCATGTACAACCGAGCGCGCCAGGCGGCGATCACCAAAGAGCTGATGGAGATCATCGGTGGAGCCGAAGCCCTCAAGTCCTGAGTAGAAGCCCGGCGCTTTTCGCCGATAGCTGCGCGATCCCGGCGTCGAGCGTGCTCGCGTACTGGAGTACGCTCCGCGCGCTCGCCACCGGCCTCGCTTGCTCTCGACGAAAATCGCCGGGCTTCTACAGCGTTCGCGGAGTCGTGCGCTGCGCAGCGGAGGCTGCACCGGAGAGACTACGGGTGGGGGGTTTTCGGGGGGAGCGGCCGCGCTCCCCCCGGGGCGCGAGTGGTAGAAGTCGCGTCAGGGCGGAGCGGAGGCTGCACAAGACACGGAGCGGAGGCTGCACCAGAGAGACTACGGGTGGGGGGTTTTCGGGGGGAGCGGCCGCGCTCCCCCCGGGGCGCGAGTGGTAGAAATCGCGTCAGCCGGAGCGGAGCCCCGAAGTGATTGGAGCACAGGCCACGCCGGAGGGGCGGAGCGGAGGCTGCACGAGGAGAAATCGCGTCAGCCGGAGCGGAGCCCCGAAGTGATTGAACCACAGGCCACGCCGGAGGGGCGGAGCGGAGGCTGCACACGACAAAGGCTGCACAAGATAAGATACCCCCGATGACGACACCCATCCCGTTTGCCTCCGCCGAGTGGTGCGCCGCCTTCGCGGACGCCATCAACGCCAACCCCGGCTATCGGGCCGCTGCCAAGGACTGGACACACGGCGCCGTTGCCATGGTCGTGACCGCCGAGCCCGCGATCGGGTTCGCCGAAGACACGGGGATTTGGCTCGACGTCGACAGGGGCGCGTGTAGGGGATGGCGCCTCGTATCGCGCCAGGAGGCCGACGCGGCTCCGTTCGTCATCGTCGCGAGCCATGCGCGATGGAAGGAAGTGATCCGCAAGGAGCTCGATCCCACCAAGGGGATGATGCAGAACAAACTGAAGGTCACGAAGGGCCACATACCGACGATCGTGAGGTACGTGACGGCCAACAAAGAGCTCGTCGAGTCGACGTCGCGGGTGCCCACCAAGTTCGCCGACGACTGATCGATCAGAAACAGAACTTGACCAAAGCACACGAGTTCTTCGATCATCACGATCGTGAATGCGCACGCAGCGCCTGCGGTGGTGCTGGTCGCGGATGACGAGCCGACGATGCTGGAGCTCGTCGCGAGCCATCTGCGGTCAGTCGAACAGCCCAAGTTGGAAGTGATCGTCGCGTCCGACGGAGACGAAGCGTGGAAGCTCGCCCGCGAGCGGCTGCCCGATCTCGTCGTCCTCGACGTGATGATGCCTGGGATGAGCGGCTGGGAGGTGTGCCGCAAGATCCGTCAAGATGCCGGGCTTGCGCACACTGGGGTGCTGATGCTCACAGGCATCGGCGAGAATCTGAACGAGGCGACCAGCCCTCTCTTCGGCGCCGACGAGTACATCGACAAGCCGTTCGACTTCGAGCGGCTCGACGAGAAGATCAAGAGCGTGCTCAAGAGGCGAGCCGCCCAGCGCGAGGCGGTACCCAGGCCGCGCGCGCGCGGGTCCGCCTCCTCGGCAGCCAGCAATGGCTTGGGATCGCACCCCTCCAAGGCGGCCGCGCACGCGCGGCCGAAGCCGTTCGCCGGCGCCACCAAGAAGAACGAATCGAAGCGGAAAGCGGATAATCCCGCGAAGGCAGAGAAAGGAAAGTCGAAGATGGCTGCGAAAAAAGGCGCCAAAAAAGTGGCGAAGAAGACTGCAAAGAAGGTGGCCAAGAAGGCAAAGAAGGGGGCGAAAAAGGGGCGCGGCTAACCGAAGGGAATCTCGAACGAGATATTCCCCTCCGGGGGAGGAGTAACGCCGGCGCACGCAGATTCTGGCGCCTGCGCGCACAAAGGAGTCGCGGCGAGGACGCCGCTTGCTTCGAGCTGGGCTTGGGGTAATGCCTGAGATCCATGCCGAGCCCCTTCCAGGAAGAGCATCAGCACTTCCGGAGCACAGTGCGCCAGTTCTGCGAGCGCGAACTTGCGCCCAACGCCTCAGAATGGGAACGAGACGAGCTCTTTCCCAACTGGGTATTCAAGCGGGCCGGTGAGCTCGGGATTTTCGGTGCGCATTACCCAGAAGACGTCGGGGGCGCGGGCGGGGACTTTTGGTTCAGCGTGGTCAAGAGCGAGGAGCTGCCGCGCTGCCGAATGGCGGGCGTCGCGATGGGTCTGCTCGTGCAATCCGACATGGCCACGCCGGTTATCCTCGACCTTGGCACCCAAGAGCAAAAATCGGATTTTCTCACCCCAGCGATCCGGGGCGAGAAGATCGCTGCGCTCGCCGTCAGCGAGCCGAACGCCGGCAGCGACGTTGCCGCCATCGAGACCGTCGCCAGGAGGGACGGCGACGACTACGTCATTGACGGCAGCAAGACCTTCATCACGAACGGCACGCGCGCCGACTTCGTCACGCTGCTTGCGAAGACCGATCCGACAGCCGGCGCGCACGGCTGTAGCTTCTTCCTCGTGCCGACCGCCACCAAGGGGTTCGTCGTCGCGAGAAAGTTGAAGAAGATCGGCAACCACTCGAGCGATACCGCGGAGCTCCACTTCGAAGGGATGCGCGTTCCGAGGCGATACCGGCTCGGCGAGGAGAACATGGGGTTCATGTACCTCATGCAGAATTTCCAGAGCGAGCGCATCATTGCTTGCACGAGTGCGGTCGCAAGCGGCGATCGCATGCTGGAAGACGCCATCCAGTACGGTCGCGACCGGAGCGCATTCGGTAAGCCGATCATCAAGCGCGAGTACTGGCAGCACAAGATCGTCGATCTCACGGCCAAGCTCGAGGCCGCCCGGTCGCTGTCCTACCGCGGGGCGGAGGCCTACAACGAGGACAAGTACGTCAAGCGCGGCGACGTCTCGCTCGAGACGGCGAAGCTCATCAGTCTCGCGAAGGTCTTCGTCGGCGACGCGATGACCGAAATCGCCGACCAGTGCCTGCAGATTCACGGCGGCTGGGGGTATACCGAGGAGTTCCCCATCGCGCGCGCGTGGCGCGATCAGCGCCTGTTTCGGATCGGCGGAGGGACGACCGAAACGATGCGCTACTACCTCGCGAAGCTGATGGGACTTTAGCCCACGGGGAACACCTCGCGGAAAGCCCGTATCGTCGCGATCTCGTCGTACGCGTGCATGAAGCCCGTGGCTTCTCGGAAGGCTCGCCCGTCGGCGACGACCGGGTACTTCACGTGCGAAAGCGCCCCGGTCGGTAGCTTCGGAAGGCCGAAGCGCCCGAGCAAACCAGCGATGACGATCTCCGGAAGATGCACGGGGATGCGTCCGGCTTGTCGCACCACGGTCGAGAGAGGCAGCGGCTGGGGACCCGCCACGTTGAAAACGCCTCGCGGTCGCTTGTCGAGCGTCGCCATCAGCGCGGCGACGACGTCGTCTTCGTGCATGAACTGGAAGAGCGGGTCGAAGCCCAGGCTCATCGGAACGCGTTTGCCGCGCAGGAACCGGGCTAGGGTCCCGTCGCCCGAGGGTCCGAGCGTGTAGCAGACGCGCAAGACGCTCGTGGTCATCTGCGGGGTGCGCCACAGCGCCGTGGCCGCGTAGAGGTCGGCCGCCACGAGATCCGCGAGCTCGGGGAAGCGACTGAGCTCCATCGGCGGCTCGTCTTCGGTATGAAACAGCGGCGAGTCGGGTCCGGCGCCGTAAAACGTGTGGCGGCCTACGAAAATGCAGTGCTCGACGCCGTACGCGCGTGAGTGGTCGAAGACCGCCCGGGTCCCGCCGAGATTGATGCGGTGCCGCTCTTCGCCCGGTACGGCGACGGAAGTCACCGTGGCCATGTGCACGACCGCTTGGGGCCGGGTCTTGCGGAAGACTTCTTCGGCTGCGCGCTTTCTCAGGTCCACTTCGTGGAACTCGATGGGCGCGTCCGGCCACGGCCGGCGGTCGATCCCCACGACGACGTGACCTCCTTGCACGAGACGCCGCGCGAGGATCCGAGCCATCGCCCCAGAGGCCCCCGCAATGAGCACCCTCACCCGGCGCCGCCGTTCTCGCCGCGACGGTGCCGTTCCGCGCCCGCGAGCATGCGCGCGATCGTCTCTTTGACCTCGCGAACGTGGTCGAACACGATTCCGTCGTCCTCGTTGCCCGTACCGGCGAAGCGCATTGGAGGCGCGAACTCGATTTCGATCTTGGCCGGAAGGGGGAGGGGGACGCCGTAGGCGACGATGGGCAGGTAGGGCAGCCCGAGCGCGCGGCCGACTTTGTACGCGTTGGCCACGGTCGGGAACGCTTCGCCGCCGCCGAGCACCGCGAACGGCACGATCGGCGCCTTGGTCTTGAGCGCCAGCCGCATGAAGCCGCTCCCGAAGTCCACGAGCGAATACCGCTCGTGAAAGAGCTTCGCCGTTCCGCGCGCGCCCTCGGGGAAGACCATCAGCAGTCGCTCGTCTTCGAGCAAGCGTTCCGCGTGCTCGGGAAGGCCGGGGAGCTGTCCGCCGCGGACCGCCCATTCGCTCAGGAAGGGCAGCCGCGAAATGAACCGCTCGGCCATTCCTTGGGCGAGGCGCGGCGGGTTCATCTCCAGCATGCAGGCGACGACGACCATCGCGGCGTCGATCGCGATGCCGCCGGAGTGATTGCCGACCAACATGGCCCGTCCGCGCGCCGGGACGTGTTCGATTCCGCGCGTCTCGACGGAGAAGTAGTGGCGGTAAAGGGCGCCGAGAATGCCGAGCGCGATTCGCAGGTGTGGCTTGGAGGCTCCGTAGCGATCGACGCCGAGCGCGTCGAACGGGATCTCCAGTCGGTCGACGGCGTCGCGGACGAGCAAGCGGGCTCTCTAGTGATCGCTACGCGGCGCGACCGAGGCGTAACTTGTCTTCTTGACCGACCTGAAAGAACCGACGAAGTTCGGCACGGAGCTCGCGATATCGATCTCGCTCGACGTACTCACGCTCCAAGCGCCGCACGAAACGGTTTGCGACGTCGTTCGCGACCCGATAGCGCTCGCCCACTTCGCCATCGTGCTCGAAGGCGACGCGCTCGTAAAGCTGGGTGCGCAGCGCCGCGCTGCGGCGGGCATCGAACGCGCGTATCGACGCCCCGAGCACGACCCATTTGTCGACCTCGGCCTGGAGCTCGAGCTCGAGCTGCGTCGTTCCACGAAGTGTGCGCGCGCGCTCGACGACGTAGACGAAATGACTCACCCCCTCGATGATTTGGCAGAGCCCGTCGAGATTCGCGCCACCGGCTTCCAGCTGGGGCAGCTGCGGCAGGCGCAGCGTCATCTCGAGGTCGCCGTCGCCGGCGTCGCGCACGAGCAGCGCCTCGCGCCCGCCCGCCTCGACGCCGTCGAGAAAGTCGCTGACGTCGGCGACTCGGTCGAGGCGGTAAACGCGTTCGAGGCCCCCTTGCACGCGCATCGCGAGCGCGCGCTCACGGACCAGTTCGACTCCGTTTCCGGCGAGGTGCCTCGTGTCCGTCTCCGCGAGGTGCCTCGTGCCGGTCACTGAATCGAGCCCTTGGTCCCGCGCGTCGGCATCACCCCGCGCGACGTGAGCGCGCTGGCGAGCCGCTCGCTTCCGGTGCGAAGCCACCGCTCGTAGACTTTGAGAAGGCCCCGCGAGTTCTCCATTCCCATCGTGATCGTGGTGTCGGCCACGTCGCTGAGGACGCCGACGAACACGCCGAAGTTGCGCGCGAGCTCCGCGAAGAGATCCGGGCCGCCGTCGTCGGGGCTCGTCCGCAGCATCGAGCTGGCGGCGCCGTACGCGCGCGTTCCCAGACCATGGAGGTATTTCGGGTCGATGCCGCGCGCCTCGAAATGGTCGCCGAAGAAGCCGCAGCCGTAGAGCACGCCGTCTCCGAGCGTGCGCAACCGCTCGAACCGCTCGGCTGGATCCGGGACGTGCAGCGCCTCGTCGAGCAGGAGCGTGAGCGGGCGTTCGAGCGCCTCGCCGGCTCGACTATCGGGGTGCGCGTAATCGGCGAGCAGGCCCACGAGGTAGCGGGTTGCGCCGCCGGTGGCGTCGACGCGGCGCGCGCGGAGCGCGTCGTCGACGACTTCACCGAAGAAGTTCGAGACCGACTGGGCCGCCACTATCGCCATCATCTGCGCTTGTCTCCTCAGCTTTTGACTACGCCCGCACGACCGTGAGCGCGTCTTTCACCCATCGATGGTAGGGTCACTACTTTTCGTTAATGAGTCCTGTGAAGCCTCGCAAATTCGCGGCCAGCCCTTCCGCGGAGCAGGGCGCAGGGGCTCTGGCATGCGAGGCTCGAGAGTGCGCGACGGGCGAGCGGCGATTTGGCAACGACCCCAACCGTCGTAGTTTCGGATACTTGCGCCATCGCGCATCCCCCCCTTGACGGCCGTGGTCCCGGCATTACCTTGCGCGCCGACCGTTGGCACTCACCTAACTCGAGTGCCAGCAATCGACAACTGGGCGGGCCCGCGAGGGGCACGCGCCATACGTAGGTTTTTCACCTCAAGGGAGATGTACATGGCCAACATCCGTCCGCTTCACGACCGCATCCTTCTCAAGCGTCTCAAGGAAGAAGAGAAGACCAAAGGCGGGATCATCATCCCCGACACGGCCAAAGAGAAGCCGATCGAGGGCGAAGTCGTCGCCGTGGGCAACGGCAAGATCCTCGAGGACGGAACCGTCCGGAAGCTCGACGTGAAGGTCGGCGACCGCGTTTTGTTCGGCAAATACAGCGGGACCGAAGTGAAGGTCGAGGGGGAAGACCGGCTCATCCTCCGCGAAGACGACATTCTGGGCGTCCTCGAGAAGTAACCCGCCGTCACCAAAGCTCTAGAGAGAGGTAGACCCAACCATGGCTGCTAAAGAAATCGTTTACACGGAAAACGCTCGAAACCTCATCCTTGCCGGCGTCAACGCGCTGGCGGATGCCGTCAAGGTGACGCTCGGTCCGAAGGGTCGAAACGTCGTCATCGAGAAGAGCTTCGGCTCGCCGACGGTGACCAAAGACGGCGTGACCGTCGCGAAAGAGATCGAGCTCGAGAACCGCTTCGAGAACATGGGCGCCCAGATGGTGCGCGAAGTCGCCTCGAAGACGAGCGACGTGGCGGGCGACGGCACGACGACGGCCACGGTCCTCGCGCAGGCGATTTACCGTGAGGGCAGCAAGCTCGTCGCCGCGGGCCACAACCCGATGGAGATCAAGCGCGGCATCGACAAGGCGGTCGAGACGGTCATCGAGTCCCTGAAGAAGCTCGCGAAGCAGACCAAGGACCCGAAAGAGATCGAGAACGTCGGCACCATCAGCGCCAACGGCGACAAAGAAATCGGCAAGAAGCTCGCCGAGGCGATGCAGAAGGTCGGCAAAGAAGGCGTCATCACCGTCGAGGAAAGCAAGACGGCGGAGACCACCCTCGACGTCGTCGAAGGCATGCAGTTCGACCGCGGCTATCTCAGCCCCTATTTCGTGACCGATCCGGAGCGGATGGAGGTCGTGCTCGAGGACGCGTACATCCTCGTCAGCGAGAAGAAGATCTCGAACATGAAGGATCTTCTGCCGGTGCTCGAGGCGATTGCGCGCAGCCAGAAGCCGCTGCTCATCATCGCCGAGGACATCGAGGGCGAGGCGCTCGCCACATTGGTCGTCAACAAGCTCCGCGGCACGCTGCACTGCGCAGCGGCCAAGGCGCCGGGCTTCGGCGACCGCCGCAAGGAAATGCTCAAGGACATCGCGGTCCTCACGGGCGGTCAGGTCATCGCCGAGGAGCTCGGGCTCAAGCTCGAGAACGTCACCATCAGCGACCTCGGTCGCGCAAAGCGCCTCACGCTCGACAAGGACAATACGACGATCGTCGACGGCGCCGGCGACAAGACCAAGATCAAGGGTCGAATCGAAGAGATTCGTAAGCAGATCGAGGTCACGACGAGCGACTACGACCGCGAGAAGCTCCAGGAGCGGCTGGCCAAGCTCGTCGGCGGCGTCGCGGTGGTGAAGGTCGGCGCGGCGACCGAGACCGAGATGAAGGAAAAGAAGGCTCGCGTCGAGGACGCCCTTCACGCGACGCGCGCGGCGGTCGAAGAAGGCGTCGTCGCCGGCGGCGGCGTGGCGCTTCTACGGGGCCAAGCGGCGCTCGACGGCCTCAAGGTCGACGAGGATCAGCGCTTCGGCGTGCAGATCATTCGCCGCGCGCTCGAAGAGCCGCTTCGTCTGATCTCGCAAAACGCGGGTCTCGAAGGGTCGATCGTCGTCAACAAGGTCCGCGAGGGCAAAGACGACTACGGCTACAACGCGGCGACCGACACGTACGGCAACCTTCTTCAGATGGGCGTCATCGACCCGGTGAAGGTCGTCCGCACGGCGCTGCAAAACGCGGCGAGCGTCGCCGGTCTCATGTTGACGACCGAGTGCCTCGTCGCCGAACGTCCGAAGGAAGACAAGAACGGCGGCGGCGGTGGTCATGCGGGCCACGGCCACGGCGGCGGCGGCGACTTCTGACATTGCCCGAGTCCTCTCGGACTCGCCAATCAGCTGCCCGATGGCCCCGGAGACCGCGAGTCTCCGGGGCCTTTCTTTTTTCCGGCGGTGCTACTCGTAGAAACCGATGACCCGCCGCGCAGCCCCCGGGCTCCTTTTCGCGCTCGTTTTCTCGGCTTCGACGGCGACCGCCTTCGCCGCGGACAGCGATCCCTGGATTGCCCGAGACAAGGCCCTCCACTTCGACGTTTCGGCTGGGATTGCTGCTGCCGCGTACGCCGCGAGCGCCGCCTGGATCGTCGATGCGCGCTGGAAGGCCCTCGCGCTCGGCGGCGGCGCGGCTCTTGCGGCCGGCGCCGGCAAAGAGTTGGTCGACGCTACGGGAATACTCGGCGGCGATCCGTCTTGGAAGGATTTCGCGTGGGACGTCGCCGGCGCAGTCGCGGGGCTCGCGCTCGCCTGGGGAGTCGACCTGCTCATCGGCGGCGTCAGCCGGGAGCAGCCCGCGCTCGCCTCGCCGCGTCCGTCTTCCGGCACGGCCGGCTTCGTGCTTCACTTTTGACCCGCCGCTCATGCCCGCGACGCCGCACATCGTCGGACGAAATGTAAGAAATTTCCGTTATGGGCAGATATCACCGCCGACCACACGCGGCGCGCAGGTCGCCGAGGCGCTGCGCACGTGCAACGTCGGCTTTCATAGTTGGATTGGCGCCGACTCCTCTGTCGGCTACATTTAGTCGGACACGATGACGGTCGCTCCACAGACGGGCTGGCCGCCGACTGTCGGGCGATATCTTCTCTACGGGGAAATCGCGTCCGGTGGCATGGCGACAGTGCACTTTGGTCGCCTCCAAGGCGCTGCCGGATTCGCGCGTTCCGTCGCCATAAAGCGTTTGCATCCGCAGTACGCAAAAGACCCTGATTTCGTCGGCATGTTTCTCGACGAAGCCCGGCTCGCAGCGCGAATCGCGCATCCGAACGTGGTCCCCACCCTCGATATCGTGTCGCAGGGCGACGAGCTTCTCCTCGTCATGGAGTACGTGCGTGGGTCGTCTCTCTCTCGACTTCTTCGCACGCTGACTCAAAAGGGCGAGCGCATGCCGACGCGAATCGCGGCCGCGATTACCGCGGGCGCGCTCCGCGGTTTGCACGCGGCGCACGAGGCCAAGAGCGAGGCCGGCGAAAAGCTCGAGATCGTCCACCGCGACGTGTCGCCCCAGAACGTCCTTGTCGGTACCGACGGCATCGCGCGGGTCCTCGACTTCGGTGTCGCCAAGGCCGCGGGCCGCGTGCAAACGACGCGGGAAGGGCAGCTCAAAGGCAAACTCGCGTATATGGCTCCCGAGCAGATCACGACCGGGTCCGTCACGCGACGAACGGACGTCTATGCGGCAGCCGTGGTGCTCTGGGAGATGCTCACCGGCCGGCGTTTGTTCCGTGCGGACAACGAAGCAAAGCTCCTCGCGCTCGTTCTCGACAGCGAGGTCCTCGCGCCGAGCACGCTCGTCGAAGGGCTGCCGAGCGCGTTCGACCAAGTGGTCATGAAGGGCCTCGATCGGGATCCGGCCAAGCGTTACGCGACAGCGCGGGAGATGGCGATCGACGTCGAGGCGGTCGTCGGCATCGAGCCGCCCACCGTGGTGGGTGAATGGGTCGAGGTCGTCGCGGCGGACGAACTGCGCGAACGCGCGAATCGGATCGAAGAGATTGAAAGAAGCGTGATCGGCTCTTCGCCGAGCGGGGTGTCGCAGTCTCCCCACGATTTCGTCCAGCAGTCCTCGAACAGCCGGCGGCCCGACGAACCGTCGACGGTGCAGCACGGCGGCCGCGGGCTCCCTCCGGTGCCGAAGCCGCCGCCCTTGCCCGCTTCGCTCAAGCTGCCCCCGCCCTCTCAGCAAACGACCCCGCCGCCCGCGCCGAGCACGCACCCGATATCGCAAGCGTCCCAGGTGTCGGACGTCGCGGTTGCCCACACCGATGCGCCCATCGCGTTTCGAAAGAGGCCGGCGGGCATTCTCGTGGCCGCGGCGCTCGCGGTCTGCGCGATTGGCGCGACGGTCATGGCCCTTCGGCCCCTCCACTCCAACGCAGCCGCATCGATGCCTGCAAGCGCTCCTCCTCCGCCGGAGGTCACCCCGCCCTCGCCGGTCGGGGTCGCCCGAGAATTATTGCCCAGTGCGCCCTCGGCCGGAGTTCCCGCTTCACCGGCCCCTCCTTCTGCGCTTCATGGGCCTGTCGCCCCGTCCGCATCGCTGCAAATGCTCGGTCGCTTCGAAGGACCCGGGGCGTCGAAAGTGAGCCCGCGGACGCTGCCCGCCGCAGCTCCTCTTCCGCTACCGGGCGCGACTCCGCCGTCTCCGCAGGGGCAGGGGGCCGCGGGCAACGCGCCTGCGCCACCTCGCAGCGCGCCCCAGGCGCCGAGGCCCGCGCCGCAGGTCGGGGCGTCGGACTGTACTCCGCCCTATACGACCGACGACAAAGGTCACATCCACTTCAAGCCGAATTGCGTGAACTGACCGGAGGGGGGGAGGGCGCGTGGAGGTGGTGCGGGAGAACAAAGACACCCTCGCGGAAGAGCCGCGGTCGGGATAGTTTGCTCCCGTTGCGCTGATGCGACTTCGCACTTCCTTCGCGCTTGCTTCCGTCATGACGCTCGTCGCAAGCAGCGGCGCGCCGCGGCGGGCGCTTGCGGCCGACGAAAAGGACTCGTGCCTCGCCGCGGCCGATCAGGGGCAGTCGCTCCGCGACGACGGCAAGTACACCGAGGCCCGCGAGCAGTTCCTCAGTTGCTCGAGGAACGCGTGCCCGAAGCTCGTTCACGACCAGTGCGCCGATTGGCTTCGCCAGCTCGACGAGTCGATCCCGACGGTCGTCTTCGGCCTGAAGGACGACAGGGGAAACGAAGTGACCGCCGTGCACGTCGTCGCGGACGACAAGCACCTGAGCGGCCTCGTCGACGGCAAACCCGTTCCGCTCGACCCCGGACCGCACGACATTCGATTCGAACGCGACAACCCCAGCCAATCGGTCAGCGTGCACGTCGTCCTCCGGGCAGGGGAAAAGAACCGCGACATCAACGCCGTCTTTCCTCCGCTGGAGGCGTCTCCTCCGGAAACGCCTCCCGAGCCATCGCCCCCGCCTCCGGCCACCGCGAGCAGTTCTCCAGCCGCCGAGGCACCGCCGGAGTCGCCTCCTCCGGCTCCGCCGTCGACCGGGGAGGCCCGCCGCGTGACGTCTATCTCGCTCCTGGCGGCCGGCGCGCTCGGCATCGGCTTGGGGGCGTACTTCGGCGTCAAGTCCCAGGACGAGGCGAGCATCGGGGACAGCACGGAGAAGTCGCTGGGCCGCGGGGGATGCGGCCCGGACGCCACGCCGGCCGACGCCCGGTGCAAATCTCTGAACGACAGTCGTGACGCACAGAACCGCGACGCGACGCTCAACGTCGTATTCTACTCCGCGGGCGGCGCCCTCGCTGCGGGCGCGATTGCAACTTGGTTTCTTTGGCCCAAGCCCGCCGCGACGAAGCCGAGCGCTGCTTGGGTGGCGCCGAGCTTCGCGCCGAACGGGGTCGGGTTCTGCGCGGGTGGTGTCTTTTGACGATGGTCTTGTCCAATCCACGTTTGCGCCGCTACGCGACCGCGACAGCCTTCATGGCGCTTGCCTTCGCGCTCCAGAACTGCGGCGTCATGTCCTCGTCCTCCGACTGCGCCCAGCGGGCGACGTGCTCGTCGGGCGACGGAATCGAGGGCGGCAACGACTCGGGGGGCCCGGGCACCGACGCAGGCGACGACGCAAGCGGTCTCGACGCAACGATGACCGACGTGACGAGCGAGGACGTCGTCGTCGGCAACGATGTCGAGGAAGGGGGCGAAGACGCGCCCGGAGAAACGGCGGTAGAGGACGCGCCGATCGCCGATGTCACGACCGAGAAATCGGCCGCTGACGGGCCGTGCGTACCGACCGGCTCCGCCGAAAACTGCACCAACGGGATCGACGACAACTGCGACGGCCTGGTCGATTGCGCGGAGCCTTCTTGCCAGACGGCCGGGTACGCGTGCGTCGGAGCCGCGCCGGCCGGATGGTCGGGTCCTGATTTGTTTTGGACGGGGACGGCCGGAGCGACCGCGCCCGCCTGTCCGACCGGCTATCAGACGCTGGACGGAAACGCGGGACCCACGGGCACGAGCGGCTCGTGCGCGTGCACCTGCGCCGCCTCAGGACAAGCGTGCACGGCGACCGCCGCGCTCCACTCGGACATGACGTGCGCCGTCAACCCCGCTTGCCGCTCGGTCACGGTGACGGCGACCATGACCGGAACGGGCGCGTGCACCCCCATCGCGCCCACTACCGTCTGCGGGAGCGGAGGCTCGTTCGCGGCAGCCGGCGGTGTGCCCGCCCTATCCGGGGGAACGTGCGTCCCCCAGGTGACCAAGACGCCTGGACCGGCCGCGGGCTGGACCTCCTCGGCGCGCGTTTGTACAGCGCCTGCGGACTTCCCGGGGGGCTGCGCCGCCGCGGGTCAGGAGTGTGTTCCCCCAACCCCGAGCCCCTTTGGCGCCGCGATGTGCGTGCATCAGAGCGGCGACGCGTCGTGCCCCGCCGGCTTTCCGACGAAGTCCCTCATTTATCGGGGTGAAACGGACATGCGGGGTTGCGGGCCGTGCATGTGCAGCGCCAGGCCGACCGGCGGGACGTGCGCGGGCACGATCAGCGTTTGGGGCGACCTGGCCGGCGGTTGTACCGGCACCGTCGCGGGTACGTACACGCTGGGCAATACGTGCACCACGTACACCGGCGCGAGCAACAACCCGGGTTATGCGCAAGGCAATTTCACTGTAACCCCGGGCACCTGCACGGTCGTGACGCAACCGACTCCGACCGGCGCGGTCATCGGAACGGGCCCCGCGACCGTGTGCTGCGCGAACTGACTTCGCGGCTTCCTTCGACGCCTGCCGCGAACGGCGGCCAACGCAGCCGCCGCGCCCGAGCGGCGCTTGAGCCGAAAGCCTGGGACGGCATCACTGCTCCCCTGGCAGCCGCCCATGTCTGCGTTCGTTCGACCTCCGTTGGACATCGCCCCGCAGCGGGGAAAAGCGCATCCGGACGATGAGGCGCTGGCGGAGGGTCTCATCGCCGGGGAGTCGTGGGCGGCGACGGCCGTCTACAAGAAGCACGGGCGGATGGTCTTCCGCTTCATCCACCGCGCGCTCGGTGTGACGGGCGACGCCGAGGATCTCACGCAAGAAGTCTTTCTGCAGGTGTTCTCCAAAGTGCGCGATCTCCGCAATCCGCGCGCGCTCAAGAGCTTCGTTTTTTCCGTCGCGGTCCGCGTTCTCAAGTGGGAGCTCCGGAGCCGCCGTACGCGGCGTTTCTTTTTGGTGTTGGGTGTCGAGCAATATCCCGAGCCCGCCGTCTCCGAGCTCGACGCGGAGTCGCGGCAAGCCATCCAGCGGCTCTATGCCATTCTCGATCGGCTGCGGATCCAGGAGCGGGTCGCCTTCGTGCTTCGCCACGTCGAGGAGCTGAAGCTCGAAGAGATCGGCGAAGCGCTCGGGGTGTCGCTCGCGACCGTGAAGCGGCGCCTCGAACGGGCCACGCGGATCGTTTCGCGCGAGATGGAACAAGACCCGACCCTGGCTCCCTACGGCCGCGGATCGCTCGCGAAGTCGGAGCCCCCGGCCATGCCCCGCGCGGTAGGCCGAGCGGCCGGGTCGTGACCACGTAAAATTGCGTCGTCGGCG
>Ga0265313_10001725_pt1 | contig 20140 bp, 10 predicted proteins | sample 4123metaG_FD_203122 | JGI IMG/M metagenome (GOLD analysis project Ga0265313, IMG submission 203122) | Rhizosphere microbial communities from Carex aquatilis grown in University of Washington, Seatle, WA, United States - 4-1-23 metaG | ecosystem: Host-associated > Plants > Roots > Rhizosphere >...
AAGCCATTGGTGACGACGACCGCGTAGGCTCCTTCCTGGATCGTGCCGGCATTGGAAAGCAGAAGCGTTGCGCTGCTGGCGCCGGAGATCGCGGTCCCGTTGAACTGCCACTGGTAGCTGGTGCCGCCCGATGCGCTGACACTCAGGGTCGCGCCCGATCCGGCGCTGACGGTCTCGGAGACCGGACTGGTCATGATGCGCGGGGGCTGGTTGACGGCCAGGACTGCGGCGTTGGACGTCGCGTTCCCGGCCGAGTTGCTCGCGACAACGACGTACGCACCGCCGTTCGAGGGCTGGACACTGCCGATCGCGTAGGAGGCGTTCGTCGCCCCGGAGATGGTCTGGCCTGCGAAATACCACTGGTAAGTCGGCGCCGGTATGCCGGTCGCCGTCACAGTGAACGTTGCATTTCCCCCGGAAAGGACCGACAGGGACGCGGGTTGGGTCGTGATCACCGGCGGCACGGCGGTCGGACCGGGTGATGTTCCCGGGGTGGTGGCCAGGTCGGCCACAAGGTTCGCGATGTTGGGCGAACCCAGTCCGGTCGCCAAATTGTAGGATCCGCCCACCGTGTAGGCGCCGTTGCTGCTGTTGGAGACGAACGTATTGTTGGAATACGATCCATTGGAAAGGAGCGAGATGTCGCCGTTGTTGGAACCCGTCGTAAAGGTGTGGAAGGCTGCCGTGCCCGCCAGGGGAAAGACATGGGGTCCGAGCAAACCGAGCGGCGAGAAACCTGCCAGGGACCGGGCCTGGTTAAGCAGGGCGCACAGCCCGGCCCAGACCGGAGAACTCAGGCTCGTCCCCGCAAATGCCGAGTAGGTGCCCCCGAAATAAGTATACTCAAGCGGGTTGCTGATCGAGATTGCCGCGACGTCCGGCACGCAACGCATCGAGGTGCTGCCGGTCACCGAGCCCTTCTGCCAGCTGGGTTGCGGGAAGAACAGGCTTACGCCTCCGCTGCTGGCATTCAGACTGTAGTTCGGCGGCTTTCCAGGCACGGGGGAGATGGGCGGATTCGGCAGGCACCATCCTCCCTCGGTTGCCGGAAGGTGGTACTGGTTGCTGGAATCCTGCGGATAGCCCACGGCCGTTCCTCCCACGGCGGTGACGTAGGGATCGGAAGCCGGATAGTCCGGCGCCAGGACTCCGTTTGGGTCATAGCCGTTTCCATTTTGAAGATTGGCGGTTGTGTTTGCGTTTGAGCCGTTGTCGCCGGAAGAAGTGAAAATGGTGATGCCCATCGCGGCCATGGCCGAATAATACGGGGTGTCCTGGGGGGGGGCGCCGTTCGCCTGGTAGCATGCCTCGGGGAGTCCATAGCTCGCATTGATCTGGTGGATTCCTGGAATGCTCGCCGCTTGGTTCATCAATACGGCCAGCACGGTGGAGGGGTCGACCGTGGAGATGTACAGCAATCTGGCCCCCGGTGCCATTGCGCTGGCCACCTCCAGGTCGCTGGTCTCCTCAAAGGCATCGGCATTGGGGGACAGGCTGGAAACGGGGAACGGATCGATCTCCGTGAACTGGGCGAGGGTAGTCGGCAGCCCGGCTCGGGTCCAAAAAGCCGTCAGGTCCGCCGTATTGACGACGGAGCCGCCGAGAATGACGATGGTCTGGCCTGTTCCATCGAGGGGCGTCGATCCGATTGTCAATCCCGAGGCATTGTACAGTTGGGTGATGGCCTTGGGATTGAGAAGGGTGGTGCCGATAACCGGAATTATCGTCGGAGGCTGCGAGACTTGGGAGTGCCGGGGCTTCATGTGCGGGTAAAGCCGGGCAACGTGATCGACCGCATCGGCCAATTCTGACGGAATGACGGGCGGCGTGACGGCGGACGTGCATTCGGCGCTGTCCGTGCCGATGACCCGGGCAAAGCGCATGTGCAGGGTGTCCTGGACCCGCGCGACCGTCGAATGGGCAAAGACGGTCATGTGGGAGGGGTCGGCCGCCTCGTCGGTGACCGAGTAGCCGTTGGCCGTGGCCCAGGCGGCGACTCGCCTCCAGGATTCGGCAGTCGGGAAGTATCGGGCGATCATCTGCGCCGGAGTGAGGATCTCCCCGGCAGCGATTCGCGCCTCGAGCTCGGCTGCGTTGCGCAGCTTCAGCCCGAAAAAGGCCTCCTGGCGGCCTGCGAGCTCGTCCTGCGTCAGCGCGGCTCGGACAATGGTTCCAGCCGGCCCCTGAACGGGCGCCGAGGACGCGGCGGTCGACGTGTCGCCATGGGACACGCCGGATGCCGCCAAACCCAGACAGGCGAACAGGGTCAAACGCAGGGCGACGCCCAACGCTCGCTCGGTGGCTCTAAATGGAGGAATGAATGTCAACTGTGTCCGGTGGAACGACTCCTGTTGATTATCTCCGGTTCCATGGATAATGCGAACGCCGGTTGACTAAATCATGGCCTCACCGCCCGGCCGCCGCCCGAAGCCTGTTCAGGTTTTCGCGCATTTCGGATAGCGAGGGATTCAGCTTGAGAGCCGCCTCCAGATGGGCGATCGCCTCATCCAGGCGGCCCATGCTGGAGTAGGCCGCAGCGATGTTGCAGTGCGCTTCCACGTAGTCCGGGTTGAGCTGCAGCGCCCTCTCGTAGTGGACGACCGCCTCGGGGAGGCGTCCGGGAATTGTCGCCAGCACATTCGCCAGGTTGTTCTGCGCTGCGGGGAAATCCGGCTGGAGACGCAGGGCCGCCTCGAATTGCAAGACCGCCTCCGGCGCGCGGGCGGGGTCCGCCGCCAGCAGATTGGCCAGATTGTAATGGGCGTTGGCGAGATCCGGCTTCAGGCGCAGCGCCTCACCGTATTCGGCGATCGCGCCATCCGAGCGTCCTGGCATCCTCGCGAGGGCGATTCCCAGGTTGTTGTGCGCTTCGGCATAGCCCGGCTTCAGGCGCAACGCCTCCCCATATTGGGCGACCGCATCGTTCAAGCGCCCCGGAACGGTCGCAAGGACGTTGCCCAGATTGTAGTGCGCGTCGGCATCTTCCGGCGTCAGGCGCAGGGCCTCCTCGTACTGGGCGATCGCGTCATTCAGGCGTCCCGGAACCGTGACAAGGGCAAAGCCGAGATTGTTGTGCGCCTCGGCATAATCCGGCTTGAGGCGCAGGGCCTCCTCGTACTGGGCGATCGCGTCATTCAGGCGTCCCGGAACCGTGACAAGGGCAAAGCCCAAATTGTTGTGCGCGTCGGCCAAACCCGGCTTGAGGCGCAGGGCTTCCTCGTACTGGGCGATCGCGTCATTCACGCGCCCCGGAATCGTCGCAAGGGCATTGCCCAGATTGTTGTGCGCCTCGGCGTAGCCCGGCTTGAGGCGCAGGGCCTCCTCGTACTGGGCAATCGCGTCATTCATGCGCCCTGGAATGGTCGAAAGGGCAAAACCCAGATTATTGTGCGCGCCGGCATAACCCGGATTCAGGCGCAACGCCTCCTCAAGCTGGCCAATTGCATCGTTCAATCGCCCCGGCGTCTTCAACCAGGCTGCGCCCAGGTTGTTGCGCACCTCGACCAAGTCCGGCCTCAGGCGCAGGGCCTCCTCGAACTCGGCGAGCGCTTCCTTTTGCCTCCCTGGAATGTCCGCCAGGAGGCTGCCAAGATTGGTGTGCGCCATCCAGCACGAGGGGTTGCTCGCGATCGTTGCCCGGTAGAGCGTCTCGGCATCGCGGTAATTGAGGCATTGCCGGCAGGTCAGGCACGCCAGTGCAGCCGTCACCATCGCGGCGATAGCGACCGAACCCTTGAACTTCCACCGCGTCCATGCGGTTGCCGCCATGGCCACAACTCCTATCAGCGCCAGGTGCTGATAGTGGTCGGCGACAAGAGAGTACTTCATGAAGTACACGTTCGTGAGGCCCATCACCGGCACGAGCATGGCGCAAAAGTACAGCCATGCCGCCAAGAGCGCAGACCGGGGCGCTCCGTTCCCACTCCCGGCAAAGGCCTTTCGCAGGAGAAGAACCGTCACCGCGACCGCCGACAGCAGGGGAAACCACCACAGCCAGTCCGCCGGGTCGACATGCCATTGCGGATAGACGAAGATCAGCGACGCGGGCCAAAGCGCCTTGTAAAGGTAAAACCAGACCACCCCGCCTGCGCCGAGAATTCGTTCCAAGGGTCCTGCACTCCGGATGATTTCGGCCGATCCGTGCGCCTGGAACCAGACGTCGACCGCCGCGAGGACGGCCGCGGCGACAAAGAAGGGCAAGAGCTGGAGAAGATCCCGCGGGCCGATCTTCCGCCGCCAGGCAACAAGCCCCAGCAGCACCAGGGGCAGCATCGCCACCGAACCCTTGCTCAACATGGCGAGGACGAAGGAGGTGAGACTGAGCCAATACCACCCCCGGCCGCTGTCTCCAAGGCTGGCGGGGGACGCGGTCTTCGACGCAGCCTCCCTCTTCAGGAAGCAGAATATCGAGCCCAGAAAGAACAGCATCGCGACCAGGTTCTTCCGCTGGGCGATCCAAACGACCGATTCCACATTCACGGGATGCACGGCGAAGATCAGGGCCGCCAGAAAGGCGCCGGGGACGCGCAAAAGCGCCAATGTGCGCCAAAGCAGCAGACATTCCGCGATGTGAAGGAAAAGGTTCGTCAGGTGGTACCCGGCCGCCTGCATCCCCCACAGCCGCCACTCAACCCAAAGGGTCGTCGATGTCACCGGCCAGTAGTCGGTGGCCTCCGTAGTGAGCCAGAATCGGCGCAGGCCGTCGGCGGCCTTGATCAGCGGGTTCTGGGTCAGAAAGGTGTCGTCATCCCAGACAAATCCGGCCCGCAGAGCGGGCAGGTAGGCGATCAGGGTGATGAGGACAAGCAAAACGCCCGCCCATGCCGAATTCCGGTCCAATGACCGCGGTTCCGGCCGCAAACCGGCTGGGCGAGGGGACTCCTTGGCGGGCTTGGCCATCTCAGCGGGCCGGCTTGGGCCTGATCTCGTTGTCCCGGTAGGCCTCGATCAGCCGCTCCAGCATCTCGATCTCGCAGCGGAATTCGACGCCCTTTTCGGTGTCGGCCATCCGCCTCGGCCGGTCCCAGGTCCGGACGACCGTGATGCTCGGGATGATGTCCACCCCCTCGCGGACTGCGGCCTCGACCGATTCGAAGTGGTGGTGGCAGGCAATGTAGGTTCGATTTGACTCGAGAACCAGCGTGTAGCCGTGGTCGCCGTAGGCCTCCGAAAAGGCGCCGTCGATCGTTATCGCCTTGCCGCTGCGTTTCATCGGCGACTCGCCCTTCTCAATCTTGACGGGCACATGGCCGTTGACGATCAGGCCCCGGCCAGGATCGACCCCAAATTCGGCGAGGACGCGCTCGCAGAACCACGGTTCGTGGATCAGGGAAAAATACGGATTCTTGGTCTCCTCGTGGGCCTTCGGGTCGGCGATGAAATCGCGCTCGAAGGTAGTGATCCGGTCCTTGCCGAAGAGGGGAGAGCGGGGCCCGCCCCACAGGTACCAGAGAGTGTCAAGGTCCGGCTCCTCGGGCCGGTCGATCACCCGGACCAGGAGCCGCTGGATCGCGTCGAAGAGCGCGCGCCCCCTCCGCGGCTCCCCGCCGATTGGCATCGAAAGGAAGTCCCCGCGCTCGTCCACAGGGACGCAGCCGTGAAATATCAGGTGGTCCTCTCGCCGCAGGTACATCGACCCCTGCCGGACGAGCCAGCGCATGTGCTCGCCCAATTTCTGACTGTGGAGGAAGGAGTGGCGAAACCGCTCGAGGCACGCCTCCTCCTCGGGCGTGAGGGCGTAGGGATTTTCCGGCGACACCGTCGGGAAGCGGGCGTCCCGGAGGGGATGGCGGACGCCGTCGACCTCGACCGTGCCGCGGGCGCGATCAATCCGGTGGAGAAACCTGCGGTGGGAAAGCTCCCACTCGGGATGGCGGTCGATCAGAGAACCCTCGAGCTTGAATTGCATGATCGCCGCAGCCTTCTGCATTCGGGCGACCAGCAGATCCGGCCGCATGCCGGTCGTCTTGGGAAGGAAACCACCCGCCGGATCCCCGCCGTAGGCCGCCTCCACCAGGTGCTCGAGCGGTGTCCAGGGGATGCTGTAGCCCTCGTCCACCTGGCTCATTCTCCGGTAGCGGAGCGACATGCGCAGGACATGACAGATGAGCGCGGGATGGCCGAGGGAGGCCCCGAGCCACGCGGCGTCATGGTTTCCCCAGATGAACGACACATTGGGCTGCTGGCGCAGATAATCCACCACCCGGTCGCCCCGGGGCCCGCGGTCCCAGCAGTCCCCTCCGATGATGAGTTCGTAGACAGCCAGGTTGCGAACGAGCCTAACTGTGACGTAGATGACGTGCCAGAGGCGGCCGCGGCAGGCGAGTTCGTCCACGATCGCCGCCACGAACTCGGGACCCCGCTCGGTCGTCGGTTCGTGCAGCATTTCCGCAAGAAGCTCCCGGTACTCCTGGGGAAAGACCTCCATCGCCCGCCTCAGGCTGTAGCGGGCGGCAAGGCTGCGGACGATTTCGAACAGGTTGCGCAGCGTGAGGACGCCGAAGTCCCGAAGGGCCTCCGGCGAGCGGCTCTCCCGCTCCAGGAGCTGGACGACCTCATTGGGGTAGAAGATCAAGGTCAGAAACTCCCGCAGCTGGGCTGCATCCATCCGATTGGCGAAGAGCCGCTCGACGAGCGGGCGAAGCGTGCCGGAGCTGTTGTTGATCACGTGGCGGAGCTTCTGGTCCTCGCCGTGGATGTCGCTGATCACGTGGACCGTTCCCTTGGGAAGGGTGAGGATGGCGCCCAGCCGTGCGATCTCCGCCATTGCGGCGTCGACGTTGGGAAACCGCGCGGCCAATTCGCGAAGCTGCACCAGTTCGAATTCTCGGGAAGGCGGAGGCACGGCCGTAGGGCTCCTAAGTTCGCCGCGCCGGACCAAAAGACAAGGACGGAGGCGCTGCCTTTGCGCATCCCAGCCGGCTCGCCCCGACTGTCCAATTTGCAGTGGCTTCATTATACGGCGGCCGCGACTCGGTTGCATAAGCGGTTAGAGGCAAGTTGAGGCAAAAGAGGGCTTGTGCTCCACTGCCGCCCTCGCATCCTGCCGGGCGGGCCGAAGCCATGACCCGCACCCCTCTTCTCCTGCTGCCGCTTGCGCTGGCAGCGCACGCCGCCACGCCTTCGCCTGCGGCCCTCCAGGCCTCGGCCGACGCGCTGGTCGATGACTACTGCGTCAGGTGCCACGACGATGTGGAGCGGAAGGGCGGCCTTGATCTGACGAGCCTGGACTACCGGCCGGACGACCCGGCCAACTTCGAAACGTGGGTGAAAATGCACGACCGGCTGGCCGGCGGCGAAATGCCGCCCAAGGGCAAGCCGCGCCCGCCGGCATCCGCCCTGAATGCCTTTGTCGCCCAGCTCGCCTCGGGCCTGACCGGTTACGAGAATGCGGTGGCCGCGCGCGAGGGGCGCTCGACGCAGCGCCGCCTCAACCGCAACGAATACGAGAATGCGCTCCGCGATCTATTGCACGCGCCTTGGCTGCAAATCAAGGACCAGCTGCCCGAGGACGGCGACGCCTATCATTTCAACAAGGTGAGCAGTGCGCTCGACGTCTCGTACGTCCATCTGGAGCGGTACCTGAGCGCGGCCGACTACGCCCTTCGCCAGGTTGTCGCCGCCGAATTCATACGCCCGGCGACGGCGACCACCCGGTACCACGCGCGCGACTGCTTCAGCATCCGCAATCCCGGCGACGACGGAAACCCAGACCGGCAGAAGTTTCCGGTCCTGGACGCCCACGCCGAGCCTGCCATCCTCGCCGGCAAAGCCCCCATGACCGTGGGTGCCGCCGATCCCGCGACGCGGGAACGGGAGGCCATGGGCTGGGTGCAAAGCAATTATTCGACGGGCTTTGGCTCGACTTGGGGAATCTTCCGCGCCCCGGTCGCCGGCCGGTATCGGCTGCGTTTCTGCGGCTACACGGTGTGGGCCGGCCCCGGCGGAACCCGCAGGCCGACGCTGTCCTTTATCGGCAAGACGCCGCCCGGCGGCGACCCCAGCCAGATCGCCGTCCTGGCGCCCGAATGGTATCGCCCGAATTTCCGGGACATTTTGCCCGGGCGCCGTTACGAGCCGATAGCGGTCTACGCCGAGGGCGCGAGCCGCAACCGCCGGATCGGCGACTTCGATCTCACCCCCTCGCCGGCGATCCACCCGATCGGCGAAGTCTGGCTGGCGGCCAACGAAGTGATCGCCACGGATGCGGCCCGCTTTTTCCGCTCCAGGCCGACGGGCATTCCCGACGGTTACACAAATCCCTTGGCGCAGCGCGACGGCATCCCGGCGGTCGCCTTCCAGTGGATGGAGGTGGATGGTCCGATCTACGATGGGCCGGCGGCGGACGGCAACCAGCTCCTCTTCGGCGACCTTCCCCTGACAAAAGCGCCTCCTGGAGACCCCGGAATCTCGGTAGACAGAGTGTCCGACCAGCCGCCGTCGGGCGAGCGCCGCCTGGGGCGGCCCGGGGGCGGCTTCGCCCGGGTGCCTCCGACCGTCCCGGTCGCGGTCGAGGTCGTTTCGGCCGCCCCGGCAAAGGACGCGGCGCGGCTGCTCCGCAATTTCATCGCCCAGGCATACCGGCATCCGGCATCGGAGGAGGACCTGCGCCTATTCCTCGGACTGGTCCAACGCCAGCTCGATTCCGGGCTCGGGTTTGCCCCGGCGATGCTCGCCGGGTACACAGCCGTCCTCTCCTCGCCGAAGTTCGTCCGAATCGAGGAGTCCCCCGGCCGGCTCGACGACTGGGCCCTTGCGACCCGGCTTTCCCTTTTCCTTTGGAATTCGCCCCCGGACGCGGAGCTGCGGGAAAAGGCATCCCGGGGCGATCTGCACCTGCCCGATGTCCTGAGCGCGGAAACCGACCGGATGCTCGACGACCCGAAGGCGGCTCGATTCGTCGAGGCGTTCCTGGATTACTGGCTCGACCTCCGGCGCTCGGATGAGACCTCGCCGTCAACCACCCTCTATAGCGACTATGCCGTGGACGACAACCTGGTGGAATCGGCGCTGGCTGAAACGCGGCTCTACTTTGCCGACCTCCTGGCCAACGACCGGCCGGCGCGCAACATAGTGGACTCGGACTACACCTTTCTCAACGACAGGCTTGCGGCGCACTACGGAATCGCGGGCGTGACCGGAGTGGCCATGCGCCGGGTGACCCTGCCGCCGGACAGCCCGCGCGGGGGCATCATGACCCAGTCGAGCGTCCTCAAGATCACGGCCAACGGCACCACCACCTCGCCCGTCCTGCGCGGCAAATGGGTTCGCGAGCGGATCATGGGCCTCGACGTGCCCCCGCCTCCGCCGAGCGTACCCGCGGTCGAGGTGGATATCCGGGGCGCGGTGACCATCCGCCAGCAGCTCGACAGGCACCGGGCGGACAAGACCTGCGCGGCCTGCCACAGCAAGATCGACCCGCCTGGCTTCGCCCTCGAAAATTTTGACGTGATGGGCGGCTGGCGGGACCGGTACCGGGCTTCGGCCGAGGACGCCGATGTGGAGACCGGTTTCGGCAAGAACGGCTGGCCGCTGGCGTTTCGCTACGCTTTGCCCGTCGACGCCAGCGGGCAGCTCCCTGACGGCCGGACCTTCAAGGATATCCGGGAATTCAAGCGCCTGCTCCTGGCGGACGAACCCCAGATCGCGCGCAACCTCGCCCGGCAGTTGACTGTCTATGCGACCGGCGCTCCGATCCGCTTCGCCGACCGGACTGCCATTGAGCGGATCCTCGAGGACGCCCGCCCCCGGCAGTACGGGGTGCGCAGCCTTGTGCGCCTGATTGTCCAGAGCGAACTCTTCCAAACCAAATGAGATGAAATCGCACACCCCCTCTCCCCTGGCTGGCGGACCGTTCGTGGCGACCGCCCAGCCGATCTCCCGCCGCCGCTTCCTCCAGGGCGCCGGCATTGCTCTCGCCCTGCCATTTCTCGATTCCATGGTGCCGAGCTTCGCCCGGGCGGCTTCGAACTCCGAGCCGCCGGAGCCAGGCGCGGTCCCGCGCCGCATGTTCGCCATCTGCAACAACCTCGGCCTGCTCTCCCAGCAGTTCTTCCCGACCGGCGCCGGCCGCGATTATGCGCCCTCGGACTACCTGCAGCACCTGGGCGAGTTTCGCAACGACTTCACGGTCTTCAGCGGGGTGTCGCACCCGTCGGTGGACAGCGGCCATCCGGCGGATGTCTGCTTCCTCACCGCCGCCCCGCACCCCGGCAGCGGCTCGTTCCACAACACGATCTCCCTCGACCAGGTCATCGCCGAGCGCATCGGGATCCAGACGCGCTTCCCCTCGCTCACGCTCGCGGTGAATACCCGCAGCCGCAGTCTCTCCTGCACGGGCACCGGCGTTGCGATTCCGCCCGAGGACAAGGCGGCCGAGGTGTTCAAGCAGCTCTTTATGCAGGGCACGCAGGCCGAGGTGACGGCGCAGGTGCGCAAGCTGGATACCGGGCGCAGCATTCTGGACACCGTGGCTGAACAGGCCCGGAGCCTTGAGCGGACCCTCGGGCCGAACGACCGCGAGCGCCTGGACCAGTACTTCACCAGCGTGCGCGACCTGGAACACCGCCTTCAGGTCTCGAAGGGATGGGAGTACAAACCCAGGCCCGTGGTGCACGTTCCGGTGCCGATCGACCCGGCGAACCCATCGGCCTACATGGACAAGGTCAAGCTGATGTACGACCTCGCCCGGCTGGCGTTTCAGACTGACTCGACCCGCTCGATCACCCTGATGCTCGACAGCGCCTCCACGCCCGCGGTAGACGGCATCACCGAGGTCGCGATCACCGAGGGCTACCACAACCTTTCCCACCACGGAAAGTCGCCGGAAAAACTCGCCCAACTGCGCGCGCTGGACCACGCCCACATGCGCCTGCTCTCCCATCTCTTCTCCGATTTGAAGGGCGCGCACGAAGGCGGGGACACGCTGCTCGACCGCACGATGGTGCTCTATGGCTCCAATCTGGGCGACGCGAACGCCCATGTGTGCACGAACATGCCGATCCTGTTCGCCGGGGGCGGATTCCGCCACGGCCAGCATCTGGCCTTCGACCGGGTGCGCAACTATCCCCTGCCCAATCTGTTCATTTCGATGCTGCAGCGGCTGGGCATCGAGGAGAGCCGTTTTGCCTCCTCGACCGGCTCGATGCAGGGCCTGGAGATGGCCTGAGCGGCCCTAAAGATGCAATTGTCCGCTCTCCGGGTCGCCGCAATTTCGTGCTTTCTTCCCGCGGCCATCCCGGCCATGGCGCGCGGAGCCGAGGCGGCCCCGGCCGCCGCCGCCCCGGCGCCTGCGGCGGCGCCGCTGGACGCTATCGACCGCGGACTCGCCCGGTTTGATGCGCTGCTGGCTCGGGACGACGACCGCACCCACCAAGCGGCCGCGCGCCTCGTGCAGGATGGCCTCAAGAAGCGAAGGGATGCCCTTCGGACCGCGTTCGACCAGGGCAAATGCGACGATCTGCGCGCAGAGCTCAATCTCGAGTACCAGCGGCTGGCCGCCTGGATGGTCCCGCCCCGGACGGAGACTCAGGAATCCCGCGATTGGCCGGTCTTCAACGGAGATGCGAACGGCGATCACTATTCTCCTCTAGCCCAGATCAATCGCCAGAATGTGGGCGGACTGCAAGTCGCCTGGAAATTTGACACCGGCGAGGAGGGCGGCCTGGAGACCAATCCGCTCGTCATAGGAGGGGTGGTCTATGCCAGCACGCCGAGCCGCAGGGTGGTTGCGCTCGACGCGGTGTCGGGCAAGCTCCTCTGGAAATTCGATTCCGGTGTTCCCGGGGTGGGACCCGTGCGGGGTGCCGCTTGCTGGACGGACGGCGTCCAGCGCCGGATTTTTTCGGGGGTCGGCAATTTCGTCTACGCGCTCGACGCCCGCGACGGGAAACCCATCGCGGGGTTTGGTGAAGGAGGTCGGATCGATTTGCGCAAGGACCTGGGCCGCGACTACCGGGGGCAATCCATCACGATGACGAGCCCGGGGGTCATCTATCGGGATCTGATCATTGTCGGAGCCATGGAACCGGAGGACCATCCCGCCCCTCCGGGAGATATCCGGGCCTACGATGTGCGAACCGGAGCGCTGCGCTGGACCTTCCATACGATCCCTCATCCGGGCGAATTCGGTTATGACACCTGGCCAAAGGACGCCTGGGCCACGGCGGGCGCCGCCAATCCATGGGCCGGCATGGTCGTAGATCCCGTGCGAGGGATTTTATATGCGCCGACCGGATCGGCGGCAACCGACTGGTATGGGGCCGACCGCGTCGGAGACGATCTCTTCGCCAACACGCTGCTGGCCCTCGATGCAGGGACCGGAAAGCGGATCTGGCACTTTCAGGGTGTGCACCATGACATCTGGGACCGTGATTTTCCCGCGCCGCCGGCGCTGCTTACAGTCACCAGCCGAGGCCGGCGCGTCGATGCCGTTGCCCAGACCACCAAGTCGGGCTATGTGTTCCTTTTCGACCGAACGACGGGTGAGCCGCTCTTTCCGATTAGGGAATTGAGCTACCCGGCAAGCACGGTGCCGGGAGAGGTAACCTCTCCCACTCAACCGCTGCCGACGATCCCGTTGCCCTTCACGCGCCAGGGCGTGACGGAGGATATGCTCACCACCCGGACCCCGGAGGCCCACGCGTGGGCGATGAAGCAGTTCAGGACCTTCGCTGGCGGAGATGGGGGACAATTCGCCCCGCCGCGCCTGGACAAAGTGACGGCCGCTCTCCCGGGCGCCAATGGCGGGGGAGAATGGGGTGGCCCTGCAGTCGACCCCACAACCGGGATATTGTACGTCAACGCCAACGAGACGCCGCGGATCTATGGCCTTATGCTTCCGCGGCGGCCGGCAAGCGCCGGGGAGCGGATTTATCAGCAACGGTGCAGCGCCTGTCACGGTCTGACTGGGGCGGGCGCGCCGCCGGAGATTCCCGGCCTGAGCAGAGGCAATCATCCGATGACCGACACGCAGATCGAAGCCATTGTCCATCAGGGGAAGGGTCGGATGCCTCCGTTCAACGACATCAGCGAGGCCCAGCTAAGGATCCTCCTCCGATATTTAAGGGTCTTGCAGGTGCAAGACACTGCGGCCCCCGGCGCACGCATGGCGGCTTCGTCCGCTGAATCCGGGGACGCCGAGCCCAACCCGACCGGTGGATCAAAATATAAATCGAACAAGGGCTGGTTCGCCGATCCTGACGGCTATCCGGCGATCGTGCCACCGTGGGGCACGTTGAGCGCGATCGATATGAACACGGGAAAATACCTGTGGCAGATCCCCCTGGGCTATTATCCCGAGTTGGCCGCGAAAGGCCTGTCCAACACCGGGACCTTGAACTACGGTGGGCCGTTGGTGACCGCAGGAGGCATTGTCTTCATTGCGGCCACTGCCTTTGACTGCAAAATTCGCGCCTTCGACAGTCAAACCGGCAGGCTTCTCTGGATGGGCGACTTGCCTCTTCCTGGCACCGCCACCCCCGCCACCTATTCGATGGGCGGAAAGCAGTATGTGTTGATCGCGACGGGTGGAGAGGGAGGAGGCAGCCAGTTTAGGGGAGCGACCGGTGGAGTGTATGTGGCCTTCACTTTGCCGTAGCCAGCCTGCCCGGACCGGGCGCGGACATCCACACGCTGGCGGGCAAGGTGCGAACTGATGCGGACAAAAGCGACCTGCGTCAGGGAGCAGGTTGCCCATCCAAGCCTTGATTCACGTTCAAACCAGGCTTGCGCTGTTTGGTGCTGCACATGATTGGGCCCTGCCAGTGCGATCAGCAGGTTAACGTCGAGTAGGTATGCCTTCTAAGTCCGGCGGCCATGTCCATGGTCCGCCCAAGCCCGATATGAACCGACCCGCAAGTGCCACCGCCGAGCTACTTCTTGAGCGCGCGCACGTAGGCGACGAGCGATTTGACGTCGTCGTCTGAGACTCCGCGGATTGCCTTCATGATGACTCTGCCTTTTGCGTCTTTCAGGCCGGACTTGATCGACTTGGCGGCTTCCTCGTCAGTGAACTTCGCCTGAAGGGCGGCATCGGTGAGATCGCTGATATAGCGTTTGCCCCCCTCCTTCGTGGCGCCGCGGCCGTCGGCGCCGTGGCAGGTGGCGCAGTCTTTCCGCCACAGGGCGGCAGCATCGGCTGCATAGAGTGAAGACGTGGCAAAAACGGCGAGGAAAAGCGACGCGACTGAGATTCGGCAGGGGGTTTTCATGGTGGAATGACGGGGTGAAGCAAGCGACCGGTTATCGCAGAAAGACGCGGCCCATCGGGCAAAGGATGCGCCAGAGACGGCTGGGTCCCGTCCATCGCCCATTCTTGGTGGTCTGGGATTCGGCAGGCAGACGTTTTCAGAGGTGAATTTTGCTTGGCGCACCCGGAGGGACTCGAACCCCCAACCCTCTGATCCGAAGTTAGAAACGAGTGGTTTTGCATCCCGGGCTTGGAGTGGATCTCCCTCTGAGAATTGTCTCAGGGTGTTGCAGACAATTCCAGGAAAACCCGCGAAAACCAACAAATGTCGTCACTGGCACGTCACTGGAATTTCGCGTTTTTGAGCGCGAAATGGGGTTCGTGCACGTCTTTTTCCCCATGGAGCGCCCACTTCGAATAGGCTGTCTTTGAAGTCCCGGACAATAGGCTTGGATCGCGTACTGTGCATGAGTTTTCCACTTTCAGGTTCGGACTGGCTGAGGGCGTTTGGCAATCGACCACCCAATGCCTTGGCGAATCCTTCTACGGGCGAAAGCCGGGAATCGCTCATCCCGGCGCGGGATCGAAATGCCTCATCGCCCCGATTAGGCTCATAACCATTTGCCTGGCGCCCAGCATAGGCCAGGCCTGCGCTTGCGGCATATACGAGGTCGGCACGAGTTCAATGCTTCCCTGAGACGATATGCATCGCGTTCGGAAGAACGTTTTTCTAAAATATCGGCACCCGCCAAGAAAAAGGTTGGAGGAACCTATGAAAACAGAGACCACGAAGTTCCATGAGCAGACGCTCGCGATCAACGAGGCGTTGATGCTCGGATCGATGCGCCAGCATGAACTTACCGAAGCTGCCGACTCGTCGAACGCCCGACTGCAGAAGGAAATCAGTGAGCGCAAGCAGGCGGAAGAGGCGCTGCTCAAGGCGGGGGCGCTGCAGAGCGCGATTTTCAACAGCGCCAACTTTTCGAGCATCGCCACTGACGCGAACGGCGTCATCCAGATCTTCAACGTCGGTGCCGAACGTATGCTGGGCTACATGGCCGCCGACGTGATGAACAAGATTACGCCCGCCGACATTTCCGATCCGCAGGAAGTGATCGCGCGCGCCAAAACGCTCAGCGTCGAACTCGGAACCCCAATCACGCCGGGCTTCGAGGCGCTGGTGTTCAAGGCCTCGCGCGGGATCGAGGACATTTATGAACTGACCTATATCCGCAAGGACGGCAGCCGGTTTCCGGCGGTGGTGTCCGTCACGGCGCTGCGCGACGCGCAGAGCGCCATCATCGGCTATCTGCTGATCGGCACCGACAACACCGCGCGCAGGAAGGCCGAGGAAGCGGTGCGACAACTCTATGCCGAACTCGAACGGCGCGTGATCCAACGCACCGCTGAATTGCAGGAATCGAACAAGGAATTGGAGGCCTTCTCCTACTCGGTGTCGCATGATCTGCGCGCGCCGTTGCGCGCCCTCGATGGATTTTCGCAGGCTGTGCTGGATGACTTCGGGCCGCAATTGCCCGACGAATGCCAGCGTTATTTGAAAACAATCCGTTATTCGGCGCAACAGATGGGCGCGTTGATTGACGCGTTGCTGGAGTTTTCTCGGTTCAATCGTCAGGAGTTGAACAAGCGGACAATCGACACTGGCCAGCTCGTGCGCAGCGCGCTCGACGAATTGGGTTTCCCGTGGCCGGAGCGACAGGTCGAGATTCGAGTCGGAGATTTGCCCGTGAGTTCCGGCGATCCGGTGTTGCTGAAACAAGTATGGATGAACCTTCTCTCGAACGCGCTGAAATACACCAACAAGCGGGAAAAAGCCGAAATCGAGATCGGCCGCATCAAGATCCACGGCACCGAGGCCTTCTTCGTCCGTGACAACGGTACCGGTTTTGACATGCGCTATGCCGGCAAACTCTTCGGCGTCTTCCAGCGATTGCACCGCATGGAGGACTACGAGGGGTCGGGCGTCGGGCTCGCGATGGTGCAGCGAATTGTAAACCGACATGGCGGCCGCGTGTGGGCGGACGCGGTCGTTGATCGTGGAGCGACGTTTTATTTCACGCTGGAAAAGGAAACCATACCATGATCGAAGCCAAAACCGCCGAGCTTTTGCTCGTCGAGGACAACCCCCAGGACCTGGAGATGGCGCTGCGCGCATTCCGCAAAGCCAATCTTTCGGACCGCATCCACGTCGCTCGCGATGGCGCCGAGGCGCTGGAGTTTATTTTTTGCGAAGGCGCGCACGCCGCACGCCGGATCACCGACGGCCCTGAAGTAATCCTGCTCGATCTGAAGTTGCCGAAGATCGACGGATTCGAAGTGCTGACGCGGGTCAGGGGCGACGCGCGCACGAAAGCGATCCCGATTGTCATGCTGACCTCGTCGAAAGCGCAGACCGACGCGGTCAAGAGCCATCAGCTCGGCGTGAGCGGCTACATCGTGAAGCCGATAAATTTCGAGCGGCTCGCCGAGTCCGCGCGCAGGCTTGGGCTCTACTGGGCCGTGCGAGACATTTCGATCATCGTCGGCGTCACGGGCCTGAACGGATGGCCGCATGAGGGCGGACGCTGGCATCGATCGTGAGGCGACATTTTATTTCACGCTGGAAAAGAGAATCAAACCATGAACGAATCCAAAACCGTCGAGCTTTTGCTCGTCGAGGACAATCCCCAGGACTTGGAGATGGCGCTGCGCGCATTCCGCAAAGCCAATCTTTCGGGCCGCATTCACGTCGCTCGCGATGGCGCGGAGGCGCTGGAGTTTATTTTCTGCGAAGGCCCGCACGCCGCGCGCCAGATCATCGACGGCCCCAAAGTAATCGTGCTCGACCTGAAGTTGCCGAAGATCGACGGGCTCGAAGTGCTGAAGAGGATCAGGGGCGATGCGCGCACGAAAATGATTCCGATTGCCGTGCTCACGTCGTCGAAAGAGCAGGCCGACATAATCGAGAGCTATCGGCTCGGCGTGAACAGCTACGTCGTGAAGCCGGTGAACTTCGAGGGGTTCAACCAGGTCGTGCGCGACCTTGGGCTCTACTGGGTGCTGCTCAACCAACCACCCATAGTCGAAAACTAGATGAATAACATGTTTCATCCTGTTGCAGACAGTTCCACGAAAACCGGCGAAAACCAACAAATGTCGTCACTGGTGCGTCACTGAGATTTCGTGTTCTTTGAGCGCGAGATGGGAGGCGGGCGCGTTTCCTTTTTGATAAGTGCCCACCTCCATATGGCCGTTCTTGGAGCCAGGGCGGAATTCTCCTGCATACCGCTTACCGACGGGCAATTCGATGGCAGACGACAGACTGAGCCCGACAGTTTGTACATCGAGAAATTCGGATCAATCGGGGCACGTCATTCGCCGTAGACGGTTGAGCGGTGGCCGACGGCCACGAGGATGACGATCAGAAGGCCGTTTTCGAGGCGGCAAAGGATTCGCCAGTCACGGACGCGATAGCGCCAGAATCCCTTTTTGTCGCCGCGAAGCGGCTTCCAGAATTGCGTCGGATCGGAACACCCGCGAATGCGGCCGTCGAGGAAACGGAAAATCTCTGCGGCTGCGGAAGGACCGAGTGCCCGGAGGCTGCGTGCCGCCGTCTCTTCAATCCGGTAATCCCAGCTCACGTTTGATTTCCTCGCCAGTGTAGAGTCGCGTCTTGTTCCGAAGGTGCTTTTCCCAACTCCCGGAAGCCAGGCGATAATCGCGCTCGTCTTCGATGGCTTCGAGCAACGTCTGCGCCATCCGTTCGAGGCGGGCCAGGGTGGTGTCGGGCGGCCGGGTGCCCGCGCCGAGCGCTGCGCGCTAGATGAAAGCGGCGACCGAAAGGCCGTGCTTGCGCGCGGCCGCTGCGATCCGGCGCTTGTCCGCGGGACTCAGCCGGATGGAAGTGGGGGCGACTTGAACTGGCATGTAGTGCATAATGTAGTTGATGCCGGCCAAGTCAAGGCGCCTGGGGCGGACGGAAGGCGGTCACGACATTTCCCGCGCCGATGGCGTGACATTCTAACTGGTGAGTGTTGAAAGTCTCCGCGATGCACTGCGCGGCCTTCGCGAACGCCTCGGCGGAAACATCCAGATGCCGGATGGAAACGTGCGCGAAATCGGCATCCGCCACGGTGGAATCGTTGCGGCAGACCAACCAATAAAGGCCCGCGTCGATCCGACAGGCGCAGGTTCCAACTGCATCGCCCCTGTTTAGATCAATGCAGTCGATTTCTGCAACCGATACATTGAACACCCCATTGCGGCCGAATCGCGTACCGGATTAGCATCGCCGAAATCAATGGTAGCGGAACTCATCCGCGTCGCGACCGAAAACAGAGGATGGAGGCATAATTGTGCGCACACGAAAACAGATCGGCTCCCCAGGACTGCTCGCGTTGGCAATTGGATTGGTTTTGGCCATGTTCGGCTGCTCTGAGGGCAAAAAGGAAGTTAGCCTCAAATTTGCCGACTGCCCCGCGGCCGTCCAGAAGACGATCGTTGACCATGCGGCCGGCGTCCAATTCCCCGAAATCGACAAAGAGACCAAGAAGGACGGTCGCGTCGTTTACGAAGCCGAGGGGAAGAGCACTGACGGCAAGAAAATTGAAATCAAGGTCGCGGCCGCAGGAATTGCCGCAGTACCCGCCGTCATCATGGGCCTTCAGCATGTTACCGGCGTCGAACTGGCTTGGAAACATTGGTTGCTGCGCACCGAGGACACTGTGCGCGGCATTCCGGTCGGACATATGTCACCGCTTTCAGCCGGTACGTTCCTGCTCGCAGCGCTCAATCTGGCGCTGCTCACGTCGGCAATCTCGGGAGTCCGCCGGAGGGCCGAAGGTGCCGGCGCCCCACACATTCATCCCGCGCCCTTATGGCGCGGAAAGGAATGGAAGCCGCTCATTGTCATCGGCGTTCTGGCGCTCGGGATCGCGCTGGCGGGTCTTTTTTTCCTCCGTGCGCAGCAGGCTGGGCTGCGTGCGCGGATTGCCGACCAACTGGGCGCGATTGCCGATCTCAAGGTCAGCCAGATTGTGAACTGGCGAAACGAGCGGCTGGGGGATGCGCACCTAATGCAAACACCGTTACTGGCCCGGAGCGCCGCCACTTTTCTTGCCAACCCGGGTTCCGCTGCTCGTGGAGAAATACTCGCCTTCATCGGCTCTCTGCAACGCAGCTCTCCCTACGAGGCGGTGGTTTTGTTCGATAATCGGATGAATCCCCGGATCGCGGTGCCGCCGGCGACGGAAACTTCCGGACCTCGATTGCACGCGCTGCTGGAGGCTGTCCCCGGAGCCAGCGACGTCCTGACGTCCGATCTTCACCGCGAAGCCAACGGCGACATTTATTTGGACCTGATTGTTCCGATCCGTGACCTGGTCGCCAAGCCATCGGGCCAGAATCGCGATTCGACGCAATCCGCCGCGTCGCCCGTTGGCGCGATGCTGCTGCGGATGAACCCGCGCGATTTTCTTTACCCGCTGATCGAGAAATGGCCGGTGCCGAGCAAGACCGGCGAAACCCTGCTGGTGCGCTGCGAGGGCGATGAGGTGGTCTATTTGAACGATCTCCTGCACCAGCCAGGCGCGGCGCTGACGCTGCGCCGCCCCATCCGCGACTTGCAGCTACCCGCGGCCATGGGGGCCCACGGGTTTTCTGGCGTGGCCGAGGGAGTGGACTATCGCGGGGTTGCAGTACTGGCGGCAGTGCGGGCTGTCCCGGGGACGCCGTGGATCCTGGTGGCGAAGCAGGATGAGGCGGAGATCTACGCGCCCTTGCACCAGCAGGCTTGGGCCGTGAGCACAACCTTGGTGGCGCTGCTGCTGGCGGCCGCGCTCGTTGCGACTTATTTGTGGCGGCAGATTACCACGACTTTTCTGCAACGGGAGCTTGCGGCGGAAACAGCGCGCGGGGCCATGGCTGAACGCCTGGCTCTGGTCACCCGGTATG
>Ga0265313_10001726_pt1 | contig 20137 bp, 16 predicted proteins | sample 4123metaG_FD_203122 | JGI IMG/M metagenome (GOLD analysis project Ga0265313, IMG submission 203122) | Rhizosphere microbial communities from Carex aquatilis grown in University of Washington, Seatle, WA, United States - 4-1-23 metaG | ecosystem: Host-associated > Plants > Roots > Rhizosphere >...
CCCGACCGACTCGAGTTTTTGGGCCTGGCGCAGCGAGATCTCCAAGTTTCTTTGCGCCGTAGCATTCTCGACCACGCCAATCGCAAATACCGGCGCGCCTTCAGGGCCGCGGACGAAAGAGACCGTTTGCTTGGTCCAGACGGTAGAGCCGTCGCGGTGGACGTAGCGGCGATCGACTTGATCCCCGGCACTCGACATCGCCGCGATCGTCTCGAAGCGCACGCGTTCGGGGTCCGCGTCCTCGACGTGCATGAGAGCGAAGATCGTCTTGCCCAGCACCTCCTCACGTTCATGGCCGAGCATCGCACTGAACGCTGCATTGCAATCGTCGATTCGGCCGTCGACGGCGATGCGAACGATCCCCACGGCCGCAGACTCGAAGATGGCGCGAAACCTCGACTCACTCTCGCGGAGGGCGTCCTCAGAAGCCTTCCGCATTCGAATGTCCGTGAAGACAATGACCGATCCAGCAGACTGGCTGCTGTCAACGGGGGTGAGGGCGAACGAAACGCGTAGCGGCCGGCGATCGAGCGTCATGAAGTAAGCATCGTCGCAACGGTGCGTCTGACCGTTGCGGACCGCTTCGGAAAGTTCGTGCAATTCGCAAATTCCGCCAACGTGAGCCACGAAGTCTCGGCCTGTCAGACCCCGGGGCTCCGAGCCCAGCATCTGCTCGGCCGCGCGGTTGGCGATCTCCACAAGGCCGCCGGCCGAGAGGAGGCAGAGCCCCTCGGGCAAAGACGTCACGGTCGCGTGCAGGCGGTCTCGCTCGGTTGCAAGGCGCAGATTGAGGTCCGCCATCTCCTGCGAAGAGATCGCGATCGCGCGTTCGAGCGTGTAGCGCGCGTTATCCTCCTGGACGTAGGCGGCGTCCACGCGCTCGAGAAGGGCTTGCCACTGCTCAATGGTTGGTGGCCTGTCGGTCCTGGCTCCGACTTTGCGAAGCTGCCGCTCGAGGACCGTGTGCACCACCGATTAGGCTTCCCAGATCCGGGTGATCGTCATTGTCTGGTTGTGCAGCTCGCAGCGCCCTGAGGCCAGCGGCGAGATCTCGCCGTAGGAGTAGAACCCGATCAGCTTCGCGTCGCCCAGGGAGTGCGCCGCGGCTTCCACTTCTTCTTCCGTGCGTTCTCCGAGCACCAGCCGGCGGCCGACGCAGCTGATGGCGATCGCAAGGTTCTCTCCGGTCGTCGCAACGTTGCGCGACGCGGTCTTGGCAGCCGACCCGGCGCCGTCGATCACCCGCTCGAAGTTTGCGCGCATCAACTGCGCGAGCGTGCCCTGCGGGACGTCCCCGGCAAAGGTCATCGAGCTCTCTTCTTCGTTCACACCGAGAACGGTCCGGACCAGAGGCTCGACCTCTTTCGAGGCGCGTACGGACAGGGGGAACAGGAGCGCCGTCGCCGGCAGACCCGTCGCGCGCTCGCCGAGGTACTGCTTGTAAAGGGCGAGAGCAGGCCGGTCGTCGAGCTCGTAGAGCACGTTGCCCACCGACCGGGTCACGAGGCGTTCCGGCCCGAACATGTCCCAACCACCGCGCGAACCGTGGCTGAGTCTTATTCGGTCTCCGTACAGGCCGACGGCGGAGACCCCCGACGTCGCCAACCCGTCTTCTCCGAAGACCCACGTGCGTCGGAAACGGTCTCCGTCGCCGGCGAGACCCCCGGACACGGGCACGTCGCCCACCACCTCGCCGATCCCGCGAAGAAGCTCGCTGCCGTTGACCGAAAGCCCGTTGGAGAGAACGAGGATTCCCTGCAACGAAGGCCGCGCCAGCAAGCGCGCCAAAGCGATTCCCGCGCGGCGAGAGTCATCGGCGCTGGCGACGGGAGCGGTGGCTTGCGCGACGTCGGTGGCCTCGAGGCGCATGACCGCGGCGACGACCGAATGGTCATGAATCGCGCCGGCGTGGATCTCTCCGGCCGTCGAGCACGCGATCATCGTGGCGAGCGGATAGGCGCGTCGGAGCTCTTCCAGGGCCGGGGCGCTCTCCACCCGTTCGGGGGCACCGAACGCGATGACCAAAGTCCGCCCGGAGTCGAGCGCCGGGAACGGAGAAGACCAGCCCCCGCGCGCGTCGAAACGCAACGTCTCCACCCGCATGTCTACGAAGACGACACGGGGAACCGCCGCATTAAGCGCAACGTTTGCGCGCCGCGCCCCCGTCGCCCCCGAAGCGACGTTTGCTCCCGGGAAGGCGACTGCGCACACCGACCTCGATGCACGGGCATTGAGCCCGAGGCGCGGTTGCCGGTATGAAATATTATTCAGCCGAACGAGAATGGCGCGATGACCGTGGATGGGGGGGCAACCGGCGAGGCGGCTAGGCTACGGCGGCAGCTTGATTGCGCACCCGTCACCATCGTGAGCTTGGATCGACAGGCGCGCATCACACACGTCAACGAGGCGTGGCGCCGATTCGCCCGGGACAACGGCGCCGACGCAAGGACCACCGCAGGCATCGGCCTCGATTACCTGGCCGCCGCGAGCAACTGCCACGACAAGGGCGCGATCGCCGTGGCGGAGGGGCTCAAGGAGCTGGGCGCCGGGCGAAGCGAATCATTCGCGTCCGTCTACGCCTGTCATTCCCCCACGGCGGTTCGCTGGTTCCGGGTCGATGCGCGCCGCATTGCAGCCGACGATGCGGTCGTTCTGATCCACACCGACATCACGGAACACTACCTCGCCAAGATCCGCGTGCGGGTGCAGGCGCAATTGGCGCAGGCGCTCGTCGAGCGCGCGCCGCTCGTCGAGACCTGCCGCCGCATCATCCGGACCACGTGCGAGGGGCTCGACTGGGACTTCGCGGCGCTGTGGATGCCGGGCGACGGAGAGCGCCTGCACTGCGCCGACGTCTGGGCGAAGGCCGAACGCGACACGTCCCTGTTCGATGAGGCGACGCGCCGCGCGACGTACGAGCTGGGACGCGGTTTACCCGGCAGGGTGTGGGCCCGCGGCGCACCCGAGTGGACCACGGATGTCGCCGCGGACCCGAACCTCCGAGAATCGGCAGCCGACGCCGCCGGATTCAAGACAGCCTTCGCCGTTCCTGTCGGAACCGACGAAGTGGTGTTCGCGGTGCTCGAGCTCTTCAGCCGCTCGGAACTCACGCGCGACAGCGCTCTCATCGACCTGCTGGAGGTCTCGGGCCGACACCTCGGGATTCAGGTGATGCGGGAGCGCACTCAGGACACCTTCCGCCAGATCCTCGACGCGATCGCCGACCTTGTCTTGGTCAAAGGCCCCGGATCCAAGATCATTTGGGCTAACAAGGCCTTTCGCGATCTTTACGGAATGTCGAACGAGGGCCTCCAGGGCATGATTGATGCGCCCTTCGTCGAACCCGACCATACGCAGCAGTACGTCCGCGATGACGCTATTGTGTTCTCGACTGGAAAACCGTTGCTGACCGAAGAGCCCGTGACGCGCTTCGACGGACGGACACTCCGCTTTCGCACCCAAAAGTCGCCCATCTTCGACGCTTCCGGCAACGTCGTGATGACGGTTGGCGTTTCGCACGACATCACCGAGCGAAAGCGACTGGAGGATGATCTCCATCTTGCGGCTCGAATGGCGTCGGTAGGGACGCTGGCCGCCGGCGTAGCGCACGAGATCAACACCCCGATTCAGTTCGTCAGCGACAGCGTTCACTTCCTGCGGGACGCCGCCCACGACCTGTCGGTGCTCGTGCAAGAGCTGCGGCGAATCCAGCGGATGACTGCCGAGGGAGCACCGGCTGAGGACGTTCAAGAGGCCATCGCTGCAGCCGAAGACGAGACCGACCTACTCTATCTCAGCGAGAGCGTTCCGAAGGCCTTCGAGCGTTGCATCGACGGGCTCGAACGAGTCAGCACCATCGTGCGTTCCATGAAGGAGTTTGCCCATCCGGCTCAGCGTGAGATGGCGACAACGGATCTCAATCGAGCGATCCAAAACACCCTGACCCTCGCTCAAAACGAATACAAGTACGTCGCCGAGCTCGAAACCGACTTCGACGAGCTTCCGCCAGTGACATGCCTCGTCGGCGAGATCAATCAGGTGGTGCTGAACCTGATCGTGAACGCGGCGCACGCCATCAGCGACGCCGTGAAGGGAACGGAGAGGAAGGGGATTCTCGCGGTTCGCACGTGGCTGGAAGGGCAACACATTGTCATCTCCATTGGTGACACGGGAACTGGCATTCCGGAGGCCGTCGCCCACCGCGTCTTCGAGCCGTTCTTCACGACCAAGGAGGTCGGCAAGGGGACAGGTCAAGGGCTCGCGCTCGCGTGGGCGGTCGTGAAAGAAAAGCACGGGGGCGAGCTGACCTTCGAGACGCGGGTCGGCAAAGGCACGACGTTCTTCATCCGCTTGCCGATCGCGGGCAAGACATCGAGCGGGTGACGGCACGAGGGAGCGCCGACAGAGCGTCGTGCAGACCCGGACGAAGCGCATCGATGCCGCCATCGCGCGGCGCAGCCGGCGCGTGGGGGGCGGTCAAGCGCCCGGAGGCAAGTTGAGCACTTCCCGTACTTGTCTGCGCTAGCGCTTCGGGGAAAACGGCCTTCGAGGGAAGCCCAGCCGTATCTTGCGCGGTTGATGAAAAACTTCGGCGTTTGCGCTTCGTAGGGAGAACGCCCCGTCGCCGCCTCGCGTTCACTGGATTGCTCCTTAACCTTGCATCCACTCGGGCCGATGAATGATTGGAGGCGTCGAAGCGGCGGGAAGACACACCGGCAACTCTGGGTGACGCACGAGCACGCGGGGGGAGGCCACCGATGGGGCGGGTCACGCGACGGCAGATTGGGGGGGGCGCGTTCGGTGCTCTTGCGCTGGCCGCTTCGCAGTCGTTAGGCGATGGCGATTCCGAGGCCCAATGGGTCACCGTGGGAATGTCGACGGCCTTGAGCGGTCCGGCCGGGGCGCTCGGCATCGGCATGATGACTGGAGTGAGCGCGTATTTCCGAGTTGCCAACCTTGCGGGCGGCGTTCACGGGCGCAGCCTGCGCCTCGTAGCGCTCGATGACGCATACGAACCCGGGCGCTGTGCGAGCAACGTCCGCAGTTTGATCGACGAGAGCCACGTCTTCGCCATCGTCGGCAACGTGGGAACCCCGACGGCTGCGGTGACTGTCCCGATCATCAACGAAAAAAGGGTACCGTTCTTTGGAGCATTCACCGGAGCTGGTCTCTTGCGGAGGAGTCCTCCGGACCGTTATGTAGTGAACTACCGGGCAAGCTACGAGCAAGAGACCGAAGAGATGGTTCGAGGCATTGTGCAGGATCTGCGCATCCCGCCATCGGCAGTCGCATTTTTCACCCAGGACGACGGCTACGGCGACTCCGGTTTTGCCGGCGCGGCCAAGGCACTTCGAACCATCGGCTTCGATCGCCCCGAACTCTTGCCGCGCGGCCGCTACCCGCGCAACACGAGCAACATCGAAGGGGGGCTCGCCAAGGTGCTAGGCGCGCGCGTATGGCCGCGGGCCGTCATCATGGTCGGCACCTATGCGCCGTGCGCGAAGTTCATCCGACTCGCCAAGCGGTACGGCCTAGACGCCGTGTTTGCAAACGTCTCATTCGTCGGAAGCGACGCCCTCTCCTCGGAGCTCGGCGCGGCCGGCGACGGCGTCGTGGTCACCCAAGTGGTTCCTCACTACGGCTCCGACCTTCCGATCGTGCGCGAGTACCGCGCCGCCATTGCCGACATGAACTTCGTTTCTCTCGAGGGTTTCATCGTCGGAAAGGCGTTCGTGGAGTCGCTCCGTCAGGCCGGCCCCGGCGCCGACCGAGAGCGCTTTATTGAAGCGCTCGAGGGCGGACAGCCTCTCGATCTCGGACTCGGCACGGCCTGCGCACTCTCGCCGGCCGTCCATCAACTGAGCAACCGCATTTGGTCGACCTGCATCCGGGGGGGCCGTTTCCTTCCGATGACGTCCTGGCGGCAGGCGCGACAGGCCTAGCGAGATGCCCGGCGGAACCGACATTCGGCGAAACCTGAAAACGCTCGCGGGCGTCGCGCTCGCCATGCTGCTGCTCCTCTTGGCCGCGCTCTTCGCCGCGCAGGCAACGATGAGCGCCCAGCATCACATGCTGCAAGAGGTGCTCCTGCCTCTCGAAGAGAATATGACCGCACTGCAAGGTGCCCTGTCCGGCGCATTCCAACGTGAAGCCGAGATTTCGTCTACGACCAACTCGGCCGAGGTTTCTGCGCTACCCGATAGGGGCGACATCGAGCGGGCGCTTACGACCGTGGAAGTCACGCTCCACGATTGCCTAACGCGAGCCGACGACGACCGCCTGCGGGCGGGCGGTGACGGCTTGAAGGAGCTCATCGGCGACTTCCTGCTGTCGGACGACGCACTCTTCGCCGACGTCGCCTCCGTTCACGCGCTCGACGCGCAGTTTACGTCAAGACTGGAGACCCAGCAGGCCAACCTTCAGGATAACCTCCTGCGCCTGCAAGACGTGGCGGGCAGGGTGCGGCTTGCAAAGGTCCTTCTCCTGCGCCGCGTCGGGGCCGGGACCGTTGGCGTGCTGCCGCTATTTGGCCGCGACGTGTTCGCGCAAGGGGACACGGCGCTGGATGTTCACGTCTCGATGCAGCGCTACGCAATGCTGGTCGCCCAGATCGGAACTCTGCCCAGCGCCGACGCCTTGAACTCGCTTCTTGCTAACGGACTGCCGCAGGCCGAAGAGCGCGTGTCCGTAGAGCTCGCCGAGCTTGCGGACCTCGCGTCCACGGACGCCGAACTGGCCCCACGCGTCGCGGAGCTTCGGGAGCACTTTGCGCAGGTCGAGCGGGCCGTGACGGATGCGACTGACTCGAACAGCCTCACCGCACTGCGTTACCGGCATTTCGCGGCCCGCCAGCACGTTCAAGAAACTCGCGTCGGCGCGGCCGCAAGCGCCAAGCGCCTCCTGGCCGCGGCCGACGACCTTGCGCTTCGAGTCCGCAAGGCCGCCGACCGCGCGGGTATCGTGGCCGACGCGCGATCTCTTGCGATCCGGCTCACTTCGATTCTGCTCGCATTGCTGGGCATGATCGTCTGCCTGTTCGGCGCACGACGAATAGGGCAGAGCATCCAGAAGCTCAGCGCGACGAACCGCAGCCTTTCAGACCTGAAAGAGGAGCTCCTGAATGTCAACGCTTCGGTAGAGAGAGAGGTCGTTGCCAAGACAGCTCAACTGAGAGCGAACGTGGAGCGGTTCAGGACGTTGGTCGAGAGTACGAATGCGGTGCCGTGGGAAATGGATCCGGAGACCCTAGAGCTTACATACATCTCGCCGCAGGCGAAAAAGATACTCGGGATCCAACAGGGCCCGAGCTTCCCCGATCCTCCACGGTTGTGGGAGGCCATCCATCCCGATGACCGCGCCCGCGCCAAGGCGAGACTGAGCGACCTTGCCCGATGGAAGGGTACGAAGCATCTCGAAATGGAGTATCGGGTAGTCACCCCAGAAGGCCGCCAGGTCGAAGCTCGAACCATCGCGAGCTTCGTAGCCGTGAGCGGGATGGCAGACGCTATTCGGGGAATCACCTTCGACGTGACGATGCAGAAGAAGCTCGAGTTCGAGCTGAACCAAGCACAGAAGCTCGAATCGGTCGGACGTCTCGCCTCAGGCGTCGCACACGAGATCAATACGCCCATCCAGTTCGTGAGCGACAGCGTCCACTTCGTGTGCGAGGCGATAGGCGATCTCACCCATTTGATCGAGAAGTACAGATCGGTGATGCAGTCCATCGCGGAGGGGGGACTTTGGGCCGACCTGGCGGAAGGGCTGGAACAAGCGGAGAACGACGCCGACCTGGATTTCTTACTCGACAAGATCCCGCAGGCCCTCAATCGCTCGCTCGATGGCCTCGATCGCGTCGCGACCATCGTGCGATCCATGAAGGCGTTCGCACATCCAGGGCAAGAGGAGAAGACGTCGGCAGATCTCAACGAAGCCGTCCAGTGCACCCTCGTGATTGCTTCGAATGAGTACAAGTACGTCGCGGACGTGGAGACGAGTTTCGGCGAGCTCCCGCGTGTGACCTGCCACCTAGGCGACATCAACCAAGCCGTCTTGAACATCATCGTCAATGCCGCACATGCGATCGGCGACGTCGTGAAGGGAACGGAGAAAAGGGGTCGTATAACCGTCCGGACTCAGCGGGTGGATGCGTCGGTGGTCATCAGCGTCGGCGACACCGGAGGCGGGATTCCTGAAGCGATTCGCGCGCGCATATTTGATCCGTTTTTCACGACCAAGGAGGTCGGCAAGGGAACGGGTCAGGGGCTGGCTATCGCTCGATCGGTCGTGCAGGAAAAGCACGGCGGAGAGCTGTGGTGCGAGAGCGAAATCGGAGCCGGCACAACATTCTTCATCCGCTTGCCTATCCAGGGCAAGAAGGAAAGCTCAACGGGAGCGGCGGCGTAGGGAGGTTGGCGGCGCCGCTACCGAAGGGGCCTCCGAGGAGCAGTGCGCAAGCAGCCGTCTTTCGTTGGTGCCGAACGCACCCACGACGATCATGGCGTCGGGCCCCGGCGTCGAGCACATCCCACACAGGGCCAGCGCTCCCCAACTCCAGTTCCCGCTTTCCCCTTCGTCCACCAACCGAGAGGCCAATGAGATCTCGTACATGTACGTTCGCGCTTATTGCGCCGGGGCTCCGTGTCGTCTTCGTAAACATGCGGGCGAGGCAGAGAGTGGCGGAAGCGGGATGAAGCGCATTTTGTTCGTTGACGACGAAGTCGCCGTTCTCGACGGCCTTCGCGACCGCCTGCGCAAGCATCGCCGCGAATGGGAGATGGTGTTCGCGCTCGGCGGCCAAGCCGCTCTGGCCGAGTGCGGGCGCGGTGCATTCGACGTCGTCGTCTCCGATATGCGCATGCCGGGAATGGACGGAGCCGCGCTTCTGGGCCGAATCAAAGACGTGTACCCGAAGACCGTGCGCATCGTCCTTTCTGGGCACGCCGAGCGCGAAGCGGTCATGCGCGCGCTGCCAGTCGCGCACCAGTACATAAGTAAGCCGTGCGACAGCGAGACGCTGCGGAGCGTCCTCCTGCGGGCGTGCGCGCTCCAGACGCTCATGAGCGACGAGTCGCTTCGGAGCATCATCGGCCGCGTCGAGAGGCTCCCGTCGGTGTCCCGGGTCTACATTGACCTCACCGAAGTGCTGGCGCGATCGACCCCCTCGCTCGACGACGTGGTCGCCGTCGTCGAGCGCGACCCGGCCATGTGTCTCAAGCTGTTACAGGTGGTCAACTCTGCGTTCTTCGGTCTTCCACGGCGGGTGGCGGCGATGCGGGACGCCATCGGCTACCTGGGAATTGACTTGGTGAAATCGCTCGTTCTTGCCGCGCAGATCTTCGCCGCGGCCGAAGGCGCACCAGGGCTCGATGGCGGGTGGCTGTCGGCGATCCAGCAGCATTCGATGCTCGTGGCGCGCGTCGCGCGCAAGATCGCGGTGTCGGGCAGTGACGACGCGTTCATGGCGGGCATGCTGCACGACGTCGGGAAGATTGTTCTGGCGCTTGCGGACAGAGACAAGGTCGGACTGTACGCGTCGGCCGCGCGCGAACGCGGCGTGGCCGCCTACGTCATCGAGCGAGAGCGACTGTGCGTTACGCACGCCGAAGTGGGCGCGTACATTCTTGGGACATGGGGGGTGCCGTTCGGAATCGTGGAGGCGGTCGCCGGTCACCATGAGCCTCGACGCATGGGGAGCTCCTGCTCCGACGCGACGACGGCGGTGCACGTCGCCGAGGGCCTGGTGACCGAGAGCGAGGGTGACGCTCCGGTAAAGGGGGTCCTCCTGGACGAGGCGCACTTGAAGGAGCTGGGGCTGCACAAGAACTTGCCCGCTTGGGGCGCGCTCGTTGAACAGCTGCGCCGGGATGCGCGAGCCTGACCGATGGCCACCAAACCCCGCGTTCTCTGCGTTGACGACGAGCCCAACGTTCTCGAGGGGCTCTCGTTGACACTCCGGCGCGGCTACGAGGTCGTCTTGGCAGGGTCCGGCGAGGCAGGGCTCGATGTGCTGGCGCGCGACGCCACGATCGCCGCGATCATTTCGGACATGCGCATGCCGGGAATGGACGGTGCGGCTTTCTTGAGCAAGGCACGCAGGGCCGTGCCCGACGCGACGCGTGTGCTTCTCACCGGACAGGCGGACCTCGCCTCGGCGATCGCCGCGATCAACGATGGGCGGATCTTCCGCTTCCTGACCAAACCTTGTCAGCCGCCCCTTCTCGTCGGCGCCGTCGAAGCGGCCGTCGAGTTGCATCGCCTCGTCACGTCCGAGCGCGTCCTCCTGGAGCAAACGCTTCGCGGGAGCATCCAGATGCTCACCGACGTCCTCGCGATCGCCACTCCGACTGCTTTCGGGCAGGCGGTCCGAATCCAGAGGTATGCGCGAGAACTAGCCTCCAAAATCGCGGGCGCCGAGGTCTGGCCAATCGAAATCGCAGCGATGCTCTCCCAAGTGGGCTTCATCTCGCTGTCCGCGGCTACTGTCGAGAAGCTCCGAGACGGAAAGCCGCTCTCGGCCGAGGAGCAGCAGTCGGTCGACCGCCTGCCGGCGCTCGCCGAACAGCTCATCGCCGGCATTCCGCGCCTCGACGCTGTGCGGGATGCGCTGAAGCAACAACGGACGTCCTTTGAAGGATCAGGCGCGACGGCGCGCGGCAAGGACATCCCGCTGGGCGCGCGAATTCTTAGCGTCGTCTGCGACTTCGACCGGTTGGAAGCGACCGGTCTGACCCCGCAAGTGGCACTCGATACAATGCGTGGCCGACACGGGCGTTACGACCCGGAGCTCCTCGAGCTGTTTGCGTCGAACCTCGGCAGTCGTGGACGCGACGCCGAAGTGGCCGAGATTCCGATTCGGATGGTTCGCGTCGGCATGACCTTCCTGGAGGATGTTCGTTCGCACGCCGGGGCGCTCCTGGTGGCTCGAGGCCACGAGGCTACGCCGAGTCTGGTCGAACGATTCCGCAACTTCGCCTCCGGAGTCGTGCGTGAACCCGTCCGGGTAGCGCTCAAACGCGCGTCGAGGTCGGCATGACGCGAGAGGCTTCGCGCGTTCAGGCTCCGCAAGTGCCGTCGGCCGGCATTCTAGTGGTCGACGACGATGAAGCATTCCGAACTGCCGTGGTCCGCTTATTGTCACGGAATGGTCATACCGCCTTGGCCGTCGATACTGCAGAACTTGCTTTGCGCCACATCGAAGAGCGCGATTTCGACCTCGCTATTCTGGATATCAATCTTCGCGCGAGTGACGGCATCGACCTACTCACGGAGATTAAGACGCGGGCCCCCGCCACGGAAGGGATCGTTCTCTCGGGCCACGGCTCAATCGAAAACGCGATGCGAAGTGCGCACGCCGGCGCGTTCGATTTCATCGAGAAGCCTTATCGGGAAGCTAGGCTCGTCCACGCCGTCGACCGTGCCCTCGAGCGCCGACGGCTGCGCCAGACGAGCGCACTATTTCATGCCGTACAGGTCATCTTCCATACGCGCGATCTGGAACACCTGCCCGAGTCGATCGTCAAAGTATCGATGGAGGTGATGCGGGCCGACGCAGCGACACTGTTGCTGCCGGGCCTTGACGGGAAGTTCTACGTGGCGTGCGCGTTCGGGCTGGATGCCGAGGTAGTGCGCAATACTCGAATCGCCGTCGGCGAAGGCATCGCCGGTCGCGTCGCCCTCTCACGCACGCCGCTGGTCATTTGTGGAGACGCCTCCACCCACCCCGATTTGCGCGGCGCGACTGCTCGCCCCCGGGTGCGATCGAGCATCGTGTACCCGCTGATTCTCGCCGACGAGGTGATCGGCATTCTCACCTTCAACCGTCTGACCGACGACTGCCTCTTTCGCGTTAACGATTTGGAGAGGGCCGCTGTTCTGGCCTCGCAGGTAGTTTTGGCTTTAGAGAACTCACGGCTAGTACGCCAGAACGTCATAGCTGAAAAAATGACTGCCGTGGGACAGCTTGCGGCCGGCATCGCCCACGAGATCAATACCCCGATCCAGTTCGTTGGAGATAGCCTACAATTTCTGAAAGAGACGTTCACGGATCTCGTGAGTGCCATCGCTATATTGGAGGACATTGTCGAGCGGATGTCGGTGGCGGCGACGCCTGATGGGCGCCGAACGCTGTTGGTCGAGGCACGACAGGTCGCGGACGAAACAGACCTACCGTATCTGAAAGAAGCACTACCCAAGGCCCTTAACCGCACGGCAGAAGGGGTCGGTCGCGTCGCCAAGATCGTACAGGCCGTCAACGACTTCGGCTGTCCCGACCGTCACGAAAGGACTGCCGCCGATCTGAATCAATGCCTCCGGAGCACCCTCGTCGTGTGTTGTGCAGAGTACAAGTACATCGCAGACATCGAGACGTATTTTGCCGAGTTGCGAGCGGTGGTCTGCCGAGCCGGGGAGCTGAACCAGGTGTTCCTCAATCTCATCATCAACGCAGCGCATGCGATTGCCGACGTCGTTTCAGGTTCGAATCGCCGAGGTAAGATTGTCGTCCGAACACGGGCCGAGAGCGACTATGCCGTCGTCTCGATTGAAGACACTGGAACGGGGATTCCACCGGAAGTCCAGCCCAAAATATTTGACCCGTTTTTCACCACGAAGCCCGTGGGCCGTGGGACGGGGCTTGGACTCGCAATTGCGCGTACGATTGTTGAGAATCATGGCGGGACCTTGACGTTTGAAACTCAAATGGGGCGGGGCACTAGATTTTCGGTCCGGCTTCCGTTCGAGCAAACTTGAACCGGCGTGGGCTGGCGACCCAGCCGGTCCGCGAACGAACCCTGTTTGGCAACTCGGCCTCGGCATGTCGTCGCTGCGGTGGTGCCGCCAGGCGGTGGCGCCGCGACCGCTGCCGTCGTGAACGACACGCTGTCGCCCGCTGCCGGGGATCGTCACCGGTCCGCTCGCCGATGCCGTGTGGCCGCGCGTAATGGCCGACCTGAGAGCTATCGCAGACGCGACCGTCAGCAAGTACGACGATCCGTTGCCGCTCAATCCGGCAAGAGAAGATCACCGCCCGCGGGGAACGGGCGCCTCCCCACCGCGGATGTCGAGCACCTCGATGGGGCGTCCGAAAGGCGTCAGGCGACGGCGGTGCGCTTGCGGCCATACGGTCTGCTGTCGCTTCGTCGGCATCGACGATGTCGCTTTGAAAAGGGCCAAAGCCCCGGTCTCCCCACCGCCGCCGCGGCTCGCTATCTGGGCTTCCGTTCAAGCTCCGCGATCCGCAAGGCCGTGATGGAAGGAAGGCTGCGCGCGGTGGGGCGGCGCGGCGGAGGGGGAACGCTGCTCTTCACGCGCGCCGAGCTCGATCGATTTGCCCGCGGCGACCCGCCCGCTACGCTAGCTGCGGATCGTCCGGGTGCGCCTCCAAAGGGAGACGACGATGGACAAGACGACCAACTGGACCAAGCGCTGGAACTGCTGGGTGGCGCCGACGAAGCTACCCGGTGTCTGGAAGAGAAAGGAAGGAGGTCATCTCGTGAGAGCCCGCGTCACCGAGCCGACGACGGGCTGCAAGAAGGAGATCCGCAAGGTCCTGCCCGAAGCGAACGAAGCGATCGCGTACCAGTGGCTGGCCGACGAGCGCGCCCGAGTAAAAGCGGGCGCCCTCTCGACCACGCTTGCGGTGAGTTTCAGGATAGTTGTCGGCTCGGCGTGTAACTGGTCTACGAGACGAGCTTGGCCTCCTCGGTCGATGTCTTTGCCGGGTTGAGCGTGACAGTTCCAATGGGGTTGCAATTACGAGTTTCGCCAGTCCAGCGGGTCGGGTTTTTCCTTCGCGCGGCCTCGTAGGTGGCTTTGCGTCGGCGGAGAATTTCTGCGTCGCGGCCTTGATGGCGATCGTCGGGGGACACGAAGCGGATGGCGCTGTGACGGTGCACGAAGTTGTACCAGTGGACGAAGCGGGCGACCCAGGCGCGCGCGGCGTCTATGGTCTCGAAGGGCGCGCTGGGGAACTCGGGCATGTACTTGAGCGTCCGAAAGAGGGCTTCCGAGTAGGGGTTGTCATCGCTGACCCGTGGACGACTGAAGGACGGCACGACGCCGAGCTTCTCCATTGTGGCCAACATGGTTGCCCCCCGCATCGGGCCTCCGTTGTCGGAATGAAGGACGAGATGCTGGGAGTCGATGTTGTCGGCTGCGCATGTTTCGCGGAGCAGCAGTGCGGCGCGGTCAGCACATTCAGTCGGCTCGATGCAAAACCCTACGATCTTCCGACTCCACACGTCAAGCATCAAATACAGATAAAGGAACGTACCGCGGATATTCGTACGGAGATAAGTGATGTCCCAACTCCATACTCGCGACGGTCCGTCGGCCTCGTGAGTATCGAGGGGACGGGCCACTGGCGCCCTGGCCTTGCCCCGATGCGCGAGCTGTCCTGCGGCTCTGAGAAGCCTGTAGAACGTCGACTCGGACGCCACGTAGGTCCCCGCGTCTGCGAGCTTGGGAACAATTTGCTTCGGCGATAGGTCGCGGTGCTCTGGACGATTCGCCAAACGAAGTACTTCGGCACGTTCCTTGTCCGTCAACGCATTCGGCGGTCGCCCGTTCGGCCCCTGGCGTTCATCCTCGCTATCGGGATCGGCGCGCCAGCGCTCGTAGGTGCGACTGGAGACGTTCGCGATCGCGCAGCTTCGCTCGACGCAGGCGCCCGCTGTGACGGCTTCCCTCACGGCAGCAACGACTACGAGTCGCTCTCGTCGTTGGTGCCGTCGTCCGCGTCCCCCAAGAGATTGTGGAGTTTTTTTTGGAGGATCAGAAGCGCCGCGGCCTCTGCGAGTGCCCGGTCTTTGCGCCGTAGTTCCCGCTCCAGCTCCTTGACCCGACGCGCCTGCGTGCCGGTGCCGCGGGCAACTGCACCGTTGCTCTGCAGGCCCGCAAGCATGGCAGCACGCCATTCGTCGAGTTGAGCCCCGTGAAGCCCCTGCGTGCGGAGCCACACCCCGAGCTCCTCCTCCGATAGCTTGCTCGCCTCGAGCACGGCTGCCAAACGGCCTTCCGCCGTATCGGTCTTCGCCACCCGCGTCTCCTTCGCTGTCGTTACTTTGGCTCGAATTTCCCCGGCCCGCCGCAACCATGACGACAGCGACGTCTGCGATACACCAACCTCCTGCGACAATTCGTTCGCGCTCATCGCCCGCAGGCCTGTCATGCGCTGCACCATCCGTGACTTGAATGCATCCGTGTATGCGGGAGTCATCTCCTCGTGCCTTCTCTGCCCCTTCGATCATGCCGGAATTTTGTTGGAATCTATCCGAAACGAAGAGATTCCATCCGAACAACGGAGCCGACAACTTCCCTGACGCAGGGGGAGGAATGCCCCGTGCCAGTGCTTCACGTTCGGCCCCACCGTCACGACGTAGCCGGGCCGTCTCTCTTCGATCGGGCCGCGCCAGCGCTGATGAAGACCGGACCCGAAGGTGACCATGCGCGTCTTCCGAGCGGATGTGTATGCCAGTCGCTGCGCGCGCAAGGTTCGAAGGTCACGTACGCGCCGCCGGCGCGCCCCGGGGGCGCTCGACTGGAACAGGGGGGCGATGCGCACAGTGCCGCTGAAATGCTCCGCCGGCGCCTTCTGCGACGGCTGCGCGCCGTTTCTTTTGATGTCCATGTTCGTGCCCGCTCCTTTCGTGGATCACTTCACGTCGCTGGCGCGGTTCACCTCGTCGAACGCGAGCGAGGTCGACAGGCCGCGGAATGCGTCGATCTGCTGCTGAAGCGCCGCGATCCTCTGTTCGGCCGTCCTGATCGCGTCGGCGCCGGCGATGAAGCGCAGCGGGGGCTGCTCTTGGGCGGCGATGGTCATCAGCGCCCGGGCCAACTTGGCGGGGTCGCCGCCCTGCTTGCCGTTCTGAGATTTCCAGAACTCGAGCTGTGTGGCTCTACGCTCGGCGTAATCCGTGAGGGAGGGCTCCGCGTATTGGGTCGATTGGTCTGTCAGAGCTAGCGTTTGCTTCGTCTAACGAAGAGGCTACCCGGCCATCCGCTACCGGTAGGGTTTCGCACGACAAGTGGTACTGTTGTGGGCCGTTCATGTTGCCACCCGACGCCATGGTTCTCGCGGACTTCATCCGGAATGGAACGGCGTCGGCGGCGATGTTCGACCGCGAGATGAACTACCTCGCGGCGAGCGCACAATGGCTGCGCGACTTCGGCCGCGGGCATGACGATCTGGTGGGCCTCAACCACTACCGCGTGCACCCCGATCTGCCCGAGGAGTGGAGGCGAATTCACAGGCGGTGCCTGCAAGGCGAAACCGTGAGCCACGAGCCCGACGAGCGCTGGGTGCGCGCCGACGGCGTCGAGCAGTGGTTGCACTGGGCCGTCGTCGTGCCGTGGCACGGCGCCAAGGGAGGCGTGGGCGGAATCGTCATCACTGCCGAGGACGTCACCGCGGCCCGGCTCGAGGCGAGCACCCGCCGCGCTCTGGACGTCTCCCAAGCGATGTACGCCGGACTCGTCGCTGTCTCGGTCGACGCCATCCTCTCGGTGGACGAGACCCAGCGGATCAAGACGTTCAACATCGGGGCCGAGCGGATCTTCGGCTGGAAGGCTTCCGAGATCCTCGGACAGCCGCTCGACGTGCTGCTCCCCGAGCACACGCGGAGCGCGCATCGCGAGCACGTCGGATGCTTCGCCGCCGGGCCCGACGCCTCCCGCCACATGGTTGAGCGCCGCGGCGCAACGATCTTGGGCCTGCGCAGGAGCGGCGAAGAGTTTGCGGCGTCCGCGGCCATCTCCAGGGTCGACGTCGATGGCAGCCGGCTGCTCACGGTGACGCTCCGCGACGTGAGCGAGAGCCGGCGCGACGAGCTAGAGCATCTGGTCATCGCCGAGGTCGGGCAGATCCTCATTGCGGCGGGCACCGACGTGAAGCAATCGATCGCCGACGTCGCGAACATCCTCGTGCACCACAAGCTGGCCGACTGGTGCGTTATTCACCTGATCGGCGATGGCGAAGCACCACCGCTCCGGGTCGGACGGGCGACCCCAGAGCTCGCGGAGGCTTGCGCGGCGCTCGTGCGATTCGTCCCCGAGCCGCAGCTCGCACGCAGCTTCGCGGCGGGCGCCCCGCAGCTAGTGGTCGACGTGACGCCCGAGGTCCTCGCCGCGAGCGCGCGGGGGCCCGAGCACCGACGTCTGCTTGAGGCCCTGGCGCCCACCTCGTGGGTGAACCTGCCGCTCGTCTCGCGCAACCAGGCTTTGGGAGCCATGGCTGTCGGCTCGTCGCGAGCATGTCGCCACTATGGCGAGCGCGACAAGCGCACCTTCGTCGAGCTCGGGCGGCTGGTTGCCCTCGCGCTCGACGGCGCGCGGCTGCATGCGGCGCTCGATCAGGCGGTGCACGCACGCGACCGCGTGCTCGGCGTGGTCGCGCATGATCTGCGCTCGCCGCTCGCCGCGATCTCGCTGCTGGCCCAGACGATGCGGCGCCGGCCGCAGGCGCAGGTCGATCCCGTGGCCATCGACGCGATCTGCCGGGCCACGACGCGCATGAACAGGCTAATCCAGGACCTGCTCGACGTGGCGCACCTCGACGCTGCCCAGCCCCTGTCGGTGAAGCGGGAGGTTACGCCGGCGGCGGAGCTGGTTACCGAGACCGCCGATCAGGCCCTCGCGTGGCTCGGCACGTCGGGGCGCTCGTTGCAGATCGAAGTGGCGCCCGACCTGCCCCAGGTCTTGGCGGATCGCGCACGCTTCGGCCAGGTGGTGGACAACTTGCTCAACAACGCCGTCAAGTTCTCCCCCGCGGACTCGCGCATCGTCCTCGGAGCCCGCGCTCTCGGCGGCGAGATCGTTTTCTCCGTGTCGAACGAGGGCCGCGGCATTCCAGCTGACGTCGTCCCACACGTCTTTGATCGCTTCTGGCAGGGGGATGCGAGCGATCGCCGCGGCGCCGGTCTGGGGCTGTCGATTGCGAAGGAGATCGTCGGCGCGCTGGGTGGGCGCATTTGGGTAGAGCCGGGGCCCCCGGTTACGACGTTCCTCTTCTCGTTACCGCGCCCCGATCAGACGGCCTGACTCGTTTTCCGCGCGCCCACGCGATGACGGCATGGCCACGGGCTTCCACTCGCTCAGCTCGAAGCGCTGCTGGGGAAGCGGCAATAGCGCGCCGCGCTCGATGCGCTTGAAGAGTTTGCGGCGACTGATGCCGCCGAGCTTTTTCATCGGGCGGGCGTTCCATTCCTTGAGCTCGGCAATGCGTTCATTGAGCAACGCATAAGCTGCGGACCCAGAGACGTCGGTAGATCGGTCTCGCCGCCGGAGTCCCTTTGAGCCTCCGATCACGTCGTCGCGAAATGGGCGTTCAAGTCGGGCGAAATACGCAACAGTTCCTGAAGGTCCCGTACGGTGGCATTACCCGAGGGGACAAGAGTAGATCGCGACGTAGGTGTCGTCGCCGTTGCACGTCTCCCGGGCGAGAAAAAAGCAGGATACTCATTTCCTCACCTGTCGAAGTTCCATCCGGCCGCCCCGGGTGCACCGCACGGGCGCAGCCGAGGTCGGGGATCCGAGATGGCGGCGCACCCTCCGCACCCGTGTCGACGAACACCGGGGAGGCGCTTTGCCGTCGGCGCGGTCTGCCCCGACGTGGGTGCACCTGCAGACGAGCCTCCACCAGACGACGCGGCCACGACGGCCCAACTCCGGCACGGGAATGGCAGCGTCGCGCGCAGGGAGGAAACCCTTTTATGGCGAGCAAGTTGGTCTGCGACGTGTGCTTGGGTGAGACCTTTGTACTCTGCCAATACCTGGCGCCCCGAGCGAGTTTTAGCGCGCTCGAATGCACGAAATGCCGCGCTATCACGCTCGATGAGGATCTCGCTCGCACACCGGAGGAGCGCGAGTCGGTGAGGGAGATGCTGGCTGCGCGCGCGAGAATCTATTGCGATGGGCAGGTACGGGACCTCCCGCGGGCCTCCCAAGAACGCGGCGACGAACGAGTGACGGGCGATCGCCAAAAGTTCGTCGGCCCAGAGTGGCCAGCTCTCCGGGCGCACTCGAACACACGCTTCCGATCCTAGAGGGGCCCGGGCCGACCTTCTCATCACTCGACGATGTCGGTCTCGGACCGGTACGCCAGCGCGAGGACGAGCCCACCGCCGCCCATACTCTCTTCAACCCAGTCGACCGAAGGCACGGAAAGCTGTCGACCGCCGTTACCTCCAATATCGATTTGCGTCAGTGAGGGCGCTACCTCGGCGACGCCACCATCGCCGCCGCATTCTCGACCGCCTCGCCATGCACGCCATCCGCATCGACATCGACGGTCCGAGCTTCCGCCAGCACGTCGCCGCCGAGAGGGCAGGTAAGGCCCCGTCGACGGCCGCGCCAACGTCGTAATCGCGATGACCCGCCGGCGCCCTTCTCCGCCGACCCCGGCCCCGCAGACCGTGCCCGACCTCATCGCCGCGCCCGAGCTCGCCGCCATCATCCTTCTCGAGCACGCCCTCGACGTCGCCACCAGCGCCCTGCTTGCCGCGCATCTGACTCTCACGACTTCCACCGGCCCCGCGAGCAGGGCCGCGTCGTCTCCATCGCCGATGCCATCTGCCCGCATGCCGGCGCCCCTGTGCGAGGTGCTCAAAAGCGATAGGCGCGCCGTCCGTGACGCCGCGATCGCCGACGCCGACTGCCCGCCCAACCACGACATCCCCTTCTGACCGTCGACTGGACTCGCCTCCCGCCCCCCAGGCGTCCAGCGCCTCGGGGGCTGACGGACTCTGGTTGCGAGTCGGCCGCGAACGTCCGTTCACCCGATCCGCTCGGTCCACAGGGGCAGCGGCGACCGCTGTCTTGCGATGGCGATCCCTCATGATCCCGCCGCACCGGGTGGGTCACGATCGCGCCGCTCTCTACCCCCGATGTGCCCTCCCAGTGGGTCCGTCGAACAGCCCCTAAAGGGTCAGCAAGAAGGCGACACCGAAGGGCCCGAGCCTCCCGAAAGGGTAGTTTCCATTTCTGCCGCCTCCACCCAATTTCAGCACTCGTCGGGACGTCGCACAGTGAGCGGCATCACGTTGTTTGAGGGGAGAGCGGTCGAGAAGATTGAGGGTCGAGTGGCCGGGTTCAAAACGGGTCGTCCTGGAAGTCAGCTTCTCGGACGACGCTTAGAACAACT
>Ga0265313_10001727_pt1 | contig 20108 bp, 21 predicted proteins | sample 4123metaG_FD_203122 | JGI IMG/M metagenome (GOLD analysis project Ga0265313, IMG submission 203122) | Rhizosphere microbial communities from Carex aquatilis grown in University of Washington, Seatle, WA, United States - 4-1-23 metaG | ecosystem: Host-associated > Plants > Roots > Rhizosphere >...
GCACGAGCCCCTCGATCGTGGGCAGGTGCGCGCGCAGGTGGAGCGACTGCTCGCGCGGTACGTCCCACACCTCGATCACACCGGGCGCGCCGTCGATGTCGGTGATGCGCCGGTAGACGTTCGCCTCGAGATCGACCGTCTCCACACCCGGGATCGCACGCGGCGCGAGGAACGCGAGCAGGTCGGCCCATGCGAGCGGCGGCCGGTACGGAACCCGCAACTCGAGACCGCCGTCGACGACGAGACGATCGGGCACGCGGCGCTTGGCGCGCAGCTCGCTCGGCGTGAACTGGAACACCTCGTGCATGACACGGTTCATCTGACGCACGCTGTTGAACCCGGCCGCGACCGCGACCTGCGTCATCGGCAGGTCGGTGTCGTCGAGCAGCCGGCGGGCGAAGTGCGCGCGTCGCGAGCGGGCAACCTCGGTTGGGGTCGCGCCGACGTGCTCGGCGAAGAGCCGACGGAGATGGCGCGCGCTCACACCGAGCCGCACGGCGAGGTCGTCTTCGGTCATGTCGTCGAGCGCGCCGTCGGCGATGCAGTGCATCGCGCGGCACACGAGCTCGGGCGCGGCGATCCAGCCGGCATCGGGAACGCGATCGGGACGGCAGCGCAGGCACGGACGGAAGCCGGCTGCCTCGGCCGCGGCTGCGTTCTCGAACGGGCGCATGTTGCGGCGCAACGGTTGCCCCGGACAACCGACCGAACGGCAGTAGATACCAGTGGTGACAACGGCGGTGAAGGATTCCACGAAGCCGTTCTAGGCGACCCGACGAGACATATCCGGACACGGCCGCCAGAACGCCGTGCGTGTCCGGATCTGTCCGGTCGGGCGGCGTAGAACGGCACCATGACCAAAGAACAAGCACAAGTCGAGACCCCCATCGGCATGTTCCGCGCGGTCGTCGTCGATGGTTGCGTGCGCACGGCCGGATTCCTCGACCGCCGGCGCGCCGCTCCCACATCGAGAGACGCCGCGGGCGTGCACGACGCGCTCGTGGCCTACTTCGCCGGCGACATCGACGCGCTCGACTCGATCGCGGTCGCACCGCAGGGCACGTCGTTTCGCCAACGGGTGTGGAAGGAGCTGCGCGAAGTCCGCGCCGGCTCCACTGTGAGCTACGGCGAGCTCGCGGCGCGCGTCGGCGCGCCGGGCGCGGCACGCGCGGTCGGGACCGCCAACGCGACGAATCCGATTTGCCTCGTGATTCCGTGTCACCGCGTAGTGCGCGCAGGTGGCGCGCTCGGTGGTTACGCCTTCGGCCTCGAACGCAAGCAGTGGCTCCTCGCCCACGAAGAACGACCGATTGGTTTGTTCAGAGAGTTCGAATCTCCGATCGCAACGCAATCGCGCTGAATAGAGCCGCCCGACTCTTTCAAGGTCCGACACGTTGGGTTTAACTCAGGTCGTCCAGTGGCAACCTGTGATTGCCACATGCGTGAGGTCCTCGAGGGGGAGTCATGAACGTCAGGTTCAGAACCACACTTGCTCTCGTCGCGGGTATCGCAGTTTTCGGAGCGACGATGACGACGCTCGCAACGCCGGCGTCGGGCGCCGCTCCTCAGTGCGAAACCCCATGCAGTCTCCACATGGTGAATCCCCCGGCGACCGCGAGCGGCTCGAACGAGCTCGGGATCGAGTTCCAAGCCGACGAACCCGGATGGATCGCCGGCATTTGCTACTGGGAATCGCCGACCGAAACCGGCAATCACTCGGTGACGTTGTGGGACAGCACCGGCTCGCAAGTGGCGACCGCGTCGGGCGCCGGCACTCCCGGTACGGAGAACTGCGTCGACTTCAACCCGCCGGTGGCGATCACGCCGAACACGATGTACACCGCGTCGTACACGTCGAACACGGCATTCCAGGTGGACCAGGGCGAGTTCTCGGCGCCGATCGACATCCCGCCGCTGCACCAACCCGTGTTCGCAGGCGCGATCGGCGCAGCCGGCGCGTTCCCGCAGAGCAACGGCGCCGGTGACGGCTACGGCGTCGACGTCGCGTTCATCGACACCGAGTCGGGACTCATCATGGACTGCGTCGGGACCTTGACCGCGCCGACGTCGCCGTCGGCCGGACCCGGGAGTCTCTCGGCCGCAGTGAGTTGGGGCTCGGCCACGTCGGACCCGCCCGGCTGCATCGCCGGTTACGTCGTGACCCCGTTCGTGAACGGCGTCGCGCAAACACCGACACTCATGACCGGCATCGGCACGACGACCGTCATCAAAGGCCTCACGAACGGACAGACGTACACGTTCACCGTCGCGGCCGAGAGTGGCCAAACCGTCGGACCCGCGTCGGCGCCGACTGCGCCGGTCACCGTGGGCGCACCACCCGCGCCGACAACAATGAGCGTGACACGCGTCGGCCGGGGAACGCTTCGGGTCGCGTTCAAAGCACCGAAGCGCAACAACGGCTCGGCGATCAACGGCTACACCGCGACGTGCAAGTCGAGCGCGGGCACGACGAGGTCGAAGTCCGGGAAGCGCAGCCCGCTCACCGTGACCAACCTCACTGCCGGCAAGAAGTACACCTGCACCGTGAAAGCGGCCAACCGGCGCGGCAACAGCCCCGCGTCGCGCCGCTCGGCTGCCGTGAAAGCGTAAGCACGCACGCATCAACCGGCGAACGGACTGTGCCCCGACCGATCCGGTCGGGGCACAGTCGTGTTCGCAGGAGCGCGCGGCGTCAGTCGCTGGTGCGGGCGCGGTAACGCCGGAGCGACGCGGGCACCGTGAGCGCCAAGATCGCGATGCAGTAGAGGAACGCGGCGGGCACGAGATGCTCGAGCGGCCACGTGTGCTGCGTGATCGGCGCGACCGGGTTGCCGAAGAGCTCGCGCATCGCGCCGACCATCACGCTGATCGGGTTCCACGACGCGATCCACTGCAAGAACTTGGGCAGCGAGTTGATCGGAACGAACGCGGTGCTCAAGAACGTCAGCGGGAAGACCACGACGAAACCGACGCCCATCACCGCGTCGGGCGAGCGCACCAGCAATCCGATCCACGTGCCGATCCAGATCATCGCCGATGCGAACGCGAGCAACAGCACCGCGGCCGTCGCGATGTGCAGCAGATCGGTGTGCGTGCGCCAGCCGACGAGCCAACCGGCGCCGAGCAGCACGACGATCGACAGGGCCATGCCCGCCAACTCCGCGACGTAGTGACCGGCGACGTACGCCGAGCGCGCGGCGGGGAGTGATCGGAAACGATCGATCACGCCTTCGGTGAGGTCGGTCGCGATCGCGGTGGCCGGACCGGTCATGCCGAACGCCAACGACTGCATCAGGATGCCGGCCACGATGTACTCGCGGTAGCTGCCGCCGCGCACGGCGATCGCACCGCCGAACACGTACGCGAACAGCATCACGAACATGAGCGGCTGCAACGTGACGTCGAGCAGCTTTTCCGGGATCTGGCGGATGTGCTCGACGTTGCGCCACGCGAACACGAGCGTGTCGCTCCACCACTCGCGCAACGAACCGTCGCCCTGACCGGTGTCGTGGCGATCGGTCTCTTGCCGGCGCGTGTCGAGCTCCGCCGCCGCCTCGGTCGTGACACTCATGCCGACACCTCCTCGGTCTCGCGGGTCGGACTCGTCAGCGCCAGGAACACGTCGTCGAGGGTGGCCTCCCGACGATTCAGGTCGATCGCGTCGATGTGCGCGGCGTCGAGCGCGCGCATCACGTCCATCAGCCGCACCCCTTCGACAACGGGCACGGTCGCGACGAGCAGCTCACGATCGAGGCTCGCGGCGTTGGACGCGAAGGGCTGCGTCGCGGCGCTAACCGCGTCGAGCTCCGACGCGGACGCGACCTTGATCTCCACGCGGTCGTCGCCGATCTGCGCCTTCAGCTGATCGGGCGTGCCGTGCGCGACGCTCCGACCGTGATCGAGCACCACGATGTCGTCGGCGAGCCGATCGGCTTCCTCGAGGTACTGCGTGGTGAGCACGATCGTGGTGCCGTCGCGAACGAGGCCGCGCAGCAGGTCCCACAGGTCGTTGCGGCTGCGCGGGTCGAGGCCGGTCGTGGGCTCGTCGAGGAAGAGCACCTTCGGCGCGGCAACGAGACTCGCGGCGAGATCGAGGCGCCGGCGCATGCCGCCCGAGAACGTCTTCACCAGTCGCGTCGACGCGTCGGCGAGGTCGAGCCGCTCGAGCAGCTCGGTGGCGCGGGCGCGGGCGTGCGCCTTGCCGAGGTGATGCAGGCGGCCGACCATCACGAGGTTCGAGTGCGCCGACATGAGCCCGTCGACGGTGGCCTGCTGCGCCGCGACCCCGACCCGCCGGCGCACGACCGCGGGCTCGCGCACGACATCGGCGCCCGCGACGAACGCGGCGCCGGTGGTGGGGACCGAGAGGGTGGTGAGGATCCGGATCGCGGTGGTCTTGCCCGCGCCGTTGTGGCCGAGCAGGCCGAGCACGGTGCCGGGCGCGACGTCGAGGTCGAGACCCCGGAGCGCCCAGAGGTCGCCGAATCGCTTGCCGAGATCTCGTGCCGTCACTCCGCCGTCGCGGATTGCATCGTCCTGCCAGGTCACGGGCTTGCTCCAAGCATCTGGTCGTAGACCGTACGGATGAGTCGTACGCAGTACGAGTGAGGTTAGCAGTACACTGTACGAATGGCAAACGGGGAGCAGGACGAGCGGCGCGACCGCAGCGCCGCCGACCACACCCACGGGCATCCCCGGCCGAGCGCCGGCAGCGCGCTGCGAGACCTCGTGGCGGAGAAGGTCGCCGAGAAGCTTACGGAGCAGGCGACGAAATACGACCGGATTTCGGCGAAGGCCGCGCGCCGCGCCGAAGCGATCGAGCGGGCGACTTCACACCTCGGCGCCCTCGACGTGTGGACGCGCATCGAGCCCGCGGCGCGGCGCCCGCGCTTCACGCGCGACGACATCACCAACGTCGCGATCCGCATCGCCGACCGCGAAGGAATCGACGCGGTTTCGATGCGTCGCATCGCCGCCGAGCTCGGTGCGGGAACGATGACGCTCTACCACTACGTGCGCACGAAAGACGAGCTGCTCGCGCTGGTGGTCGACGCGATCATGGGCGAGATCGTGATCCCGTCGGCCGAGCTCCGCGCCGCGCACTGGCGCGCGGCGATCACGATCGTCGCCACGCGAAGCCGCGACGCGCTGCGCCGTCATCCGTGGATTCTCGACATCGCCGACGATCCGCCCGTCGGCCCCAACAGCGTGCGGCACTTCGATCAGTCGCTGGAAGCAGTTGCGTCGTTACCGATCAGCCTCGCCGAGAAGCTCGACATCGTGACGATGGTCGACGAGTACGTGTTCGGTCATTGCCTGCTCGAACGCAACAATCTGCAGGCCGACGAACCTTCATTTCCCGACGACATGGTTGCGTATGTCTACGCACTCGTGCAGACCGGCGAATACCCGCAACTCGCCGCGATCTCCGAGGAGATCGGCCTCGAAGCCGCCTGGCGCCAAGTGCAGTCGCACCTGCGTGACACCGACCGTTTTGCGCGCAACCTCGCCCGCCTGCTCGACGGCATCGAGGCGAGTCTCCCTCGATAGACAACGCGGAGCGAGTGGTCCGCCGCGCTGCGCCGCCGGCCAATGAACTCCTCGACGATTCATGTCGGACGTTGCGTCAGCCAATACGCGACAATTGGCGAATTGGGCATCCGTACAATTACCTATTTCTTCGGCACAGCCCTACGCCTTGTGTTCGAAGTTGTCGGACGCGACGTCCACGACGTTCGGCGCATACGTACCCATATTCGCGCTGCTTCGGGACTTTCCTAGGCAGACCAACACCCCCCGAAGAGACAAATTGGTTGAGAACTCCCACGACGCTTTCATCTGTTTCCCCCTTGCCATTGCACCTTGTTGGAAGCAAGGACGACCTCTAGCTTCCGCCAGCGGGGATGGTCACGGGATCTCGTGAACGGCTCCGGGCAGATTCGCGCGTTGGAGGAACCACATGATCGGAAGATTCAGAAAAGCAAGTGCCCTATTGGCGACCGCGGCAATGATCTCCGGGGGTCTCATCGCCGCGTCAGCGGTCCCGGCGTCGGCAAGTTCCGCGTCGGGCTGCGAAAACGGCTGCACCTCCGGCTTCTCCAGTGGGCCGACCACAAGAACAGACGGTCCGTTCACGCTGGGAGTGAAGTTCACAACCAATAGCCCCGGGGACCTGCAGCACATGTGCTATCCCAACGACACCGGCCAGGGAAACCTCGAGCTGAACGACCCGACGTTCCTCAGTGACGGCGTCAACACGTACACGCCGGTGACCGAGAATCAGTTCGGACAACAAACGTGTGCGTACTTCTACAAGCTGCTCCCGGCGGGGACCTATACCGTCTGGTACGCCGACAACCACAACCTCTTCGACTCCCTGAGCTCTCCGAACGCTCCCGACTTGGGATCGCCGACAGCGGTGACGAACATCACGGCGGTGTTTGGTTCCGGCGGTATGCCGAGCAGCGTCGCGAGCAACTACGGCGTCAACTTCACCTGGTATTCGGCGCCGAACGCTCCGTCGCCGGTCGCGGTCACTCCGACCTCGAACACCTCCGCGACGTTCAGCTACACCGGAGACAGCCAGTCCGGCGCCACCACGCCGTACGACTGTGTCGCGAGTGTCGGCGCGGTCACGGAGGCGCCCGGTCCGGGCACCAGCGGCTCCAACTCGGTGTTGTTGACCGGCTTGACTTCGAGCCCGTCGAATCAGATCACCTGTTCCGTGCACGAGGAATACCTCGGCATCACCAACGGCAACATCGCTACGGCGAGCACGTACTTGCTGCCGCCCGCGCCCACAGGCGTCAACGATTCGCCGGCAGGTCCGACCTCCGTCAACGTCGGGTTCACGGGGGACGGTGCAGCAGGCGCGACCTTCACCGCCACCTGTACCTCGACGTCCGGCGGTACGCACTCGGCGACGGGCGCCACGAGCCCGATCGTCGTCGGCGGCTTCACGAACGTGCCCACCGACGCGATCACGTGTTCGGTCACCGAGAAGTGGCCGGCGCCTGCGTCGTCGACGAGCGCGGCCTCCGCGACCGCGGGGACGGCGATTGTCGGGGTGTCCGGACCAGGTTGCACGGGCACGGCCACCGCACCGACGCAGGTGTCGGCTGCGGCGCAGGCTTTCCCCGGTGCGGTCGTGAGCTGGGCTCCGGTGACTCCGGATCCGGCCGGTTGTCTGGTGGGGTACTTGATCACCCCCTCGAGCGGCTCGGCAGTGCTGGTCACGGGCCACGGAACGACCACGCTGGTCAAGGGGCCGTTCGCGTTCGGCTCCACCGTCACGTTCACCGTCGCGGCGGTCACGGGTTCGGGCGCAGGTCCGGCCTCGGCCGGCGTCTCGGTGACGATCGGAACTCCTGCCGCGGCATCGAGCGTCAAGGCCACCCGTGTGGGTAAGGGCGCACTCAAGATTGCGTTCAAGGCCGGCAGCGGCAACGGTGCTGCGATCAGCAAGTTCACAGCGACGTGCGGTTCCAAGTCGGCATCGGGCAAATCGAGCCCGCTTGTCGTCAAGGGCCTCACTGCGGGCAAGAGTTATACCTGCTCGGTTACCGCGACGAACAGCCGCGGTACGGGCAAGGCATCGCACTCGGCAGCCGTCAAGGCGTAAGCCGAACGAATACCCGAGACGCACCGTGCTCCGGCCCCTGGGTCGGAGCACGGTCGCGTTCGGGCCGACCCGGGCGGCAGCTCAATCGGTAGGATGCCGGGCGCAATCGAGCGCTCGTAGCTCAATGGATAGAGCATCTGGCTACGGACCAGAAGGTTGGGGGTTCGACTCCCTCCGAGCGCGCTGAGTTGATGCAGGTCAGGGGTATCGCGCCACTGACCTGCGGTCACCACCTCGGCCTGTTTGCTAACGGTTGCTAACAGCGGTCCGCAGGTTTCTTGATGCTCCTATTTGTCAACGGCTGATTTTGTGGGCGCTGAGAGTGGTGATGCTGGGCGGTGATCGCGGGCGCGCGCGGTCAACGGTTGGGGGGTGCGGTCGTGCCGCGCCGGGTTCGGGTTGGGGTTAGTGCTCGGTGAGGACTCGGTAGATCTCGCGGGCGACGTAGCGCTTCAAGCAGCGCATGATCTCTTGGGTGCTGAGCCCTTCGGCTCGTCGTCGTGCGACGTATTCACGGGTGCGCGGGTCGCAGTGCATCCGGACGAGCACGATGCGCCAGAGCGCGTGGTTGGCTTGGCGGTCGCCGCCGCGGTTGAGTCGGTGACGGCGGACGCGACCGGAGGACGCTTCGAGCGGCGCGACGCCACACATTTTCGCGAACGAGGCTTCGCTGCGGAGGCGTTCGCGGTTGTCGCCGGCGGTGACCAACAGGATCGCGGCGGTGTCGGGTCCGACTCCGCGTAGCTCGAGGAGTTCGGGGCACGCTCGAGCGACGAGCGGCGCGAGTTGGGCGTCGAGGCGGCCGAGCTCGTTTTCGAGGGTGTTGATCCGGCGGGCGAGTTCCCGCAACGCGAGTTTCGTCGCGGTCGTTGGCGTGCCCGCGTCACTGACCCGCATCCGGGCGCAGAGGTCCAGGAGGTCTTTGCGGTTGAGGCCCCGGAGCTGATCGCGGACATCTTGGGGTGCGGTCGAGCACAACGCCCGCAACTGGTGCAGGCCCTTCACCCGGCCCTGCATCGCGGAACGACGCACGACCCGCAACGCACGGATCGCTTCGACGTCACCATCTCGGGTCTTGGGGACCCCGGTCGCGGTTCCGTTCAACGCGGCACGCGCGGCGGCTTCGGCATCGATCGTGTCGGACTTCCCCCGCCGGCGTCGGTCCTGACGGTTCGGCCGGTCGACCTCCACCACATTCACGTCACGGTCGTTGAGATAGCGGCACAGGCCAGCACCCCACGAACCGGTGCCTTCGATACCGACCCGGTCGAGCTCACCATGGTCGCGGAGCCAGGCGAGCAGCTCGCGGTTCCCGGCCGCGGTCGTCGCGAAACTCGCCGTCCCCAGCACTCGGCCGATCTCATCGATCGCCGCCGCGACATGCACATCGCCATGCGTATCGACACCGCCGATCACTTTCACCTTCGTCTGTGTCATCGTGGTCATGTCATCTCCTTCGGGAGTGGCACGTGCCCACCGGTTGGCACGGACAGGACTCGGTTGAGGCCCAGGCAAGGCTCCTATCAGGTCACGTCGCCGCCGGTGGGTACGTTCAATTCGGTTCTCGCTTGAGGCTCCCCGCCGCGGTCGACGACTCAAAAACAGGACACGAAGTCGGTCGCGTCAGCGGGTCACACCCCGACGGGAAGCCCGGCCCATCCAACCCGCACCGAACGGGGCGGATCCAACGGACACTGCGAGACGACCTCTCCGTCGACAACAGCAGACGGACACACCGGTCACGCGCGCCTAGCGGTCAAACGAAGAAATCGAACAAGAAAAGTAAATACCGAGTCGCGTTGCGGACTGCCGGCGCGCTATTCCCAGTTACCCGAACAAAACATGGAGGAACACATGCGTGCACGTCTCACCTACACCGTCCCCGAGGTCGCCGAACTACTCGGCATCTCCCGATCCAGCGCCTACGAATGCGTCCGCCGCGGCGAGATCCCGGCACTCACCCTCGGGCGACGGGTCGTGATCGCCAAAGCGACTATCGACACCATGCTCAGCGTCCCCGCACACGACCTCGAAGCCGGCGAGGCGACGCAATGACCCGGACCGACCGCGTCAGGCGCTACGGCCGCTCTAGGGCGTCGTCGACGACGAGCTCGTCGCCCAGGGCGACGCCCAACGGCCGAACGCAACCGACCCGAACATCGCCCGCAACGCGCGCGACGACATCGACCCTCGCGATTGCCTACGGCACCGCACTGACTCGGTCGTCGCCGCGACAACCGTGCTCGTCGACACCACTCACCGACTACCCCCCTCACTCGTTCGCGAGCTGGCACGTCCGCGCACGCGCTCAGCACGAATCCTCCTCCACGCGCTCTACAGACTTGCCGGTGGCGCTAGCGCCACCGGCTGACGTCAACAAGCACGGTTCGTCGTGAGCCGCGAGCGCGACGCGGTGCAAGCCGCGCAACTCTGGATCGATGTCACCCAATCGGCCGACCCCGACCTCATGGCGGAACGGATCCTGGACCGACTCGAGCACCAGGCCGAGAACGCCGAAGCGCGGCAGGTCAGCGAGGAGAAGTTCCTCGCCCAAGCCGTCGAGCGGATGGAACGCGCCGCGCACGCCCGCCAGAGAGCCGCGAGAGCGGCAGCCGAACAGCGACGGGTCGAAGGCCTACGGCGACGCGAGATGGAACGCCGGCGCAAGAACGCCCGCGCCCGCGAGCGCTATCGACAGCAACGCCTGACCGAAGGCGCTCGCGTCAACAAGCGCTCCGGCATGCACGCACTCGCCATCCAGGTCGACCCCCGCGCCTACCGAGCGGTCAAGGCCGAAGCCCTTCGACGCAGAACCACCATCCCGACCCTGATCGGCGAGATCCTCAGCGACTCCTCACCAACGCCAGTCGCCGGCTCGAGCCCGACCGAGCCGCGTTGGCGGAGGACTGGTGAGGGCAGGAAAGCCAATCAGCACACCCGCATCGATATAGGCGACGAGGCCTGGTTGTCCGTCCGGCGCCATGCCATCCGACACGGCCTCACAACCGCGCGCTGGGTAGGCGTCGTCCTCGAGACGTGGAGACAGCGCTGCGATAAGGCGTCGTGAAATTCGTGAGGGCTGCGTCACTGGATCTAGTAGCCAAGCGCGGGAGCCATATCGGCAGTTATGTGCGCGTTGCGATGTACAGGAGGTGCTTCGACCCGCCGAGCAGGCTGGGGTCGGTCGCGGTCTCGGTGATAATTCGCATCGCCGCCGTGAACGCCGCGGGGTTCGTCGTTCGAAGCTCGATGAGTGCCTCTTCGATACCTGACGCGAGCCCTTCGGATGCGACGAGTGTGATTGTGGCAAGACCCTGACTCTCGAACCAGGATGGGACCTCTTCGGGTCGAGCACCCCATCCGTGGGTGAACCGGCCGGGAACGTCGTTCAAGAATGTCCCCGCTGCCGTCAACTGATCGACGAATGCGCTGTCGACGAGGTGACGACACTCGTCTACCGTCATGATCGTTCGCCGAACGAACCCGTACCATGGGATTAGCGCAAAGAACAACGTCCCGCCAGGCCTAACGACCCTGACAGCTTCACGGACGGCGGCTCGACGATCGTCCTCGTCTGGCATGTGGTACAGCGGCCCCAGCAGGAGGGCAGCGTCGAACGAAGCGTTGTCCCACCGCGAGAGGTCGCGTGCGTCAGCGGTGGCGATCTCTTCGACGAGCGGTGACGCAATACGGCTCCGCGCGATCTCTAAGAGTTCCGGCGACGCGTCTGCGAGCACAACGCGGAGGCCTCGCTTGGCGAGCCATTCGGCATACCGCCCTGGGCCACCTCCGAGATCCAGTACTCGGCCCGTCGTCGGTAGGAACCGATCGAGAAAGTGCGTGTTGACAGCGAACTCGACGATGCCCTCGGCCGTCTCAAGGCGCTGCCACTCGCGCATACCGAAGGCGGCGTAGTACTCACGAACGGCGTCGGTGCTCACCGCGACAGATTGCCCGCTCTGGCGCTGTTATGCGAACACCGCGAGGTACGACAACGGGAAGTTTGCCAGGGCTGCGTCAACCGATCGTTTCCGCCGACAGGGAGGCGCCAGATCGAAGCAGGTAGGGCGTCGCCGCTCTGCTCGCCAAGTCGTATATTCGACGCTTGCGAAGTGCACCGAACGGAGACGCTCCGGGCTCACCTCGACGCATGTGGATGAGGTTCGAGCGCGGCTTGCCTCGGGCTGGTGTGTTCGCAGTCCTCCTGGGGGGCGACGCGATGCTGTCGGCCGCGCTGCGGCATGGCTGCGGAGTGACGGGACTCGACGCAGACGATTGCCTGAAGCGCGCTCGTGACGGCCTGTTCTCGGATCGGCCGATGCCACCCATTCGGGATGCCGTTCTCGATGTCGACGTCAGCACTCTCGACTCCGCGCTGCTGTCAGATCTCGGCAACCCTGCCGCCCTCGGCATCTGGTTTCCGGCACTCAACCTTTGAGGCCGGCTCTGGACGCCAGCCATTTGTCGACACGGCTACTCGTCTGGGACGAGGAGCTCGACGGGGGCTCCGTCGGGGTATCGCACGACGAGATGCAGTTCGCCGCCGGTCGCTTGCACGAAACGCTTGAGCGTCGAGAGCAACATGTCGCTGCGGTATTCGAGACGCGAGACCTCCGACTGATCCATCTCCAGCAGCTCGGCGACGGTCGACTGCGTGAGCGCGCGTGCCTCTCGAAGCCGGCGGAGTGTCGCCTGGCGCGCGTTGATCTCGCCCAGCACCGCGTCGTAGCGCGCTTTGGCGCGCGGCTTGATCTCGAGCAGTTCCTTGAACCGGTCGTGCGCACCCTCGGCACGCTTCCAGTCATCGGTCTCGAGCTTCGTGCTCGCTGCCTTCGCGTTATCGGTTGGGACGGAGCGCTTGGTCATCGATTACCTCGCTTCACAATCGGTGTCAGTTCGGGATACTGACGGCAGTACTGGTCGAGTCGGCTCTGAGCCTCGGCGATGTGCGGCGGATACCAGTGGTTTCCGAGAGCCGTCTTGTCGCCACCAACGAGCGCGACGGCAATCCCGCCGCCGGTGTCGCTCCGGCAGTAGCCGTAGATGATTCGCAGGACGGGCGGCGCATCCGCGTACGGCGTGCTCTGCGTCGGTGGTGTGCGCCGGAGTGCGTGCAGGTCGTAGCGAGCGGTCACGATCGGATGCGATTCATCGCGGGCCTCGTCTTCGAGGTCGCGGCCGTGCTGCTCGAGTGCAGTGAGCAGAGCCATTACCTCGCCGAACACTTCCTCGTCGGCCTCAGCCAGTTCTGCGAGCCACCGCTCGAAGAACGGGTGGTACCGAACTTCCATACATGCACTCTACCACATATGAGGCTGACCACATTCTCTGCTCACGACCGTGCTAACAAACTGCGCCCAACGCGCCGGATTCGGATCCACGAAGCAGACAGCGCCGCGGTAACGTTGCTGCTCAGGAGCATTGCGGAGCACGAGGCAACCCGTCTCGGGCGTCGGTGAGTCTCCTACGGACCAGAAGGTTGGGGGTTCGACTCCCTCCGAGCGCGCTGACGACTTGCCTGGTCAGCGGGGTGATCATTCCGCTGAGGTCACCGGCGGGGACGCTTCGGCGGGCTCTCAGGGCCCGAATTGCTAACCAATTTCGATTCGCCTCGTCGCGTTTTCGGTCCTCGGCACGCTTATCCGCACCGAGGAGGCCCTTCCGATGGCAGTGATGAGACGCGGCGCGAGTTGGTCGTTCGCCGTGTGGGTACCAGCGAACGACCGTGCTGGGCGCGGCCGGCGTCGGCGCGGCGCCGGACCTCCTCGAGCACGTCGGCCTCGAACCGCACGGGGACCATCTCGGTGAGGTTCTGCTTACGCCGACACGCCGGACCCTTCGGTGTCTGATTCTCGGCCTTTGCGTAGTGCTCGTACTCCTGCTTGCCGATCATCTTCTCAGGAGTTGTCATCGGTCTCTCCGGTATTCGGTCAACGCTTTGAGACCGGCCGGCTGTAGCGCTGGCGTGCGGCTTCTCCAGAGGTGCCGACCATCGCACCGATCGCGGCCCACGAGTGCCCCTCGGCGCGAGCTACCGATACTGCGTCCGCGACTCGACGTTCGGACTCGGCCCGCGCTTGGAAGGCTTGACGAACCGCGCGCAGTGCCGCGGCGTCACTCACATCGGCGGGTTCAGGCTCGTGGGCCTCGAAGCGCGCCGCGAGCTCGTCGGCCTGGTCGAGGATCTCCTTGACGGTGCGAGGCATCGGTGTCACCTGAGGTACTTAGGGCGAGCCAGCATGGCATGCACGATGACCGGGCCGTCGCTCGCGGTGACGACGCCGATCTCGAAGAGATTGCCCGCATGATCCGGGCCGATGAGCATGGTCAGGTCTTCGTCGAGGTGTTCGGTGCGGATCGGATTGTTGAACGCGTGCAGGATCGTGTCGTCGCTCACGCCGTGTTTGCGAGCAGTCGTGGCAACGACCGGCTGCTCCACGTCCTCCAAGTTACCTTGCCGCGCGCGGGAACGCAAGGTAACTTGTTCTCGGCGCCACGGCTCTGAACTTCAACGCCGGCGGTTGCTAACCAGTCGCTCACCAATTTCTGCGATATCAACGGTTGGCGACGAACAACTACGGAAAACCGCTTTTGCGTTGTCGCTGGTAGCGTCGTACGCGACAACACAGCCGAGGACCGGGCGAACAACTCGGTTCTTCCGAGCGGCGCGACGGACCAGAAGGTAGGGGTTCGACTCCTTCCGAGCGCGCTGAGTTGACGCAGGTCGGAGGCATCGCGCCGCCGGCCTGCGGCCACCACCTCGGCCTGCTTGCCGACGGTTGCCAACACCGGTCCGCAAGCAACTTGTCGCGTCGAGTTCGTGCTCGGTTCACTCGTCAAACATGCTCCCAGACTGCCCAGCCACTGGACAGTGGTGCACGACAATGGGGGACGAGAATCAACACTTTGCCAGGGCAGCGCGAGCCGATCGCTCGACCGGCGCGCCGCGCCGGAGCCTCAGATCGGCCGATCAGGGAATGCAGTCGAGCGTGCCTCGAATCGATCCACTCGTCTTGACGGCGATGCGCGCCGCCGCCGGTAGCGTCCCAGTCGTTGTTGTTTCTCGGACCGGTGCGGGACACTTCCGCAGGCTCCGAAATCGCACGTTGAAGTAGCCGCCACCGTTTGTCCCGAGTTCCTTGATCGCTTCTTGGCTCGGCAGCGAAAAGCTCGGAAGCTTCCCAGCGCCGGAACCCCGCGGAAGGGGACGGATCGACCTCGGTGTCGTAGTCCCTTTCGCCGAGTGGGAAGTCGGACCCGAGGAGCCACCGTCACACGCGGAGATCGCCAGCGCAAGGACCATCGTGCCGATGAGGACACGCACCGTCATGCACACATATTGCTTCGCCGCTGTCATGCGAACACCGAGAGGTACGACAACCAGAACTTTGCCAGGGCTGCGCCAACCGATCGCTTCCACCGGCATGCCGCGCGCCAGATCGGCAGTTCGGCCGCGCGCGGTCAGTCCCAGATGCGCTCAGGTTGACACTCGATGGTCAACGCAGCATCGAGGTCGAACGGAGGCGTGCTCGGACGCCGGAGCACCATGACGCCGCGTTGGTCCGGCGTCGGGATGAGTCCGTCGTCGCTTCGCCCGGCGAGTGGCCCGCGCCACTCTTCCCATCCGAGGCGCGCGTAGAACGACGTTCGGTCCGTCTGCAGGCATCCGATCTCGTAGTCACCGATGGTCTCAGCGAGGCGTTGCATGGTCGCGCTGCCGTAGCCCTGGTTCTGACGCGACGGCAGAGTCGAGACCGCGTCGACGAACGCGGTGCGCAGGATCGGGAGTCCTTCGGGCTGGACGCCGCGCGTCGAGACAACCGCGTGACTCACGAGTGTTTCGCCGTCGAACGCGAGGAAATGGCGCGCGCCTGACGAGAAGTATTTGGTGAACATGTGCCGGAATAGGTTGTCTTCATGTGCAGCAAGGCACACGTCGATGACGGCTTGCCGCAGCCCCGCCGCGGCGAGCTCCTCGCTCGTGAAGACCCGGACCGAATTCATGCGAGCATCCTTTCATCCACAGGGAACTCGACGCCGGGCGGAGAGCAGATCGTCGGCAATCGACGGGTGCGACGAGCGCCGCCACATCGGCAGGTATGCGCTCCGGTCGTCAGCCGCGTGAGGCGAGTCTGCGTTCCTCGTCGATACGGTGGAAGTCGTCCGGCGTCGGCCGGCGTCCCGAAGCGACGATCGCGCCAATCCGCTCGAATACGAGATCGAAACCACCCGGCGTGTAGATCTCCAACACCTTCGCAATGTCGTCGCCCTTGTTCCACTGCCCATGCGGCACGCCACGGGGAAAGAACACAACTGACCCGGCTGTCAGCTCGAACTCCTCGTCAGCAAGCGTTGCGCCTACCGTCCCGGATACGACGATGATTGCCTGATCCTCGTGCGCGTGCGCGTGTGGCGCGACGTTCTCACCTACGGGCATATCGACCGCCAGCATCACCATCCGGTTGTCGGTCGCATCCGTAGGGATGACTCGGCGAAACGGAGTATTCGGGATCGGCTGACCGCCACCCCAAGGAGTGTGCATTTCCGAGACCTCCGGCTCTCGCGGCGGAACGACGACTGACGCACAGATTGCCCTGATCCGGAGCGCTGATGCGAACACCGTGAGGTGCGACAACCAGGACCTTGCCAGGGTTGCGCCACCGGATCCGCTAGCCGGTCGCAGGCGCCAGATCGGCAGACACGGCGCGGCTCACACCTGCTTGCGGTAGCGCACCTCGTACAACCCGGAGTCGCCGAACGGCTTCATGCCGTCGTCGTGGTGCCAGCCCTCGCGTTCATAGAACCGGCGCGCGCGGTCATTGCCTTCCAGAACCCAGAGCGCCAGGTCGCGCCGCCCCGTGGTGGCGAGCGCGTGTTCTGCATCGCGTAGTAGTGCGTATCCGTAGCCGCGCCCCCAATGCGACGGCGCGACGTAGAGCACCCAGAGCTCACCGCGGTGTGCGTCGTTGGGCAGGTCTCGGTACGCACCAAAGGCGCTGACGCCGACCACTTCTCGTGCCCCGTTGGTTGTGACCCGGATCTCGGCCGGTAACCCGGCGTTCTCGTAGCCGTCCCGTAGCCACTGAGCCCATTGGGTCGTGGACCGCCCATCGTCCAGCCCGTCAAGGATCGAGTCAGGCAACAGCCCGCGGTAGCCGTCGCGCCAACTGTCATTCTTCGTCCGCGCGATCTGTTCCGCATCCGAGATCTCGGGCGATCGAACGAGCGCCTCGCCGTCCACACGCACACATTGCCTGCTCCGGCGCCGTTATGCGAACACCGTGAGGCGCGACAACCAGAACTTCGCGAGAGCTGCGCCAACCGATCGCTTCCACCGTGAGGTCGGACGAAGCTCGACAACTCCAGCGCCGTGCCGCCACCAACCGATTCGAGCGCCAGTGTTCGGCGCGGGTCGTCGGACTACGCGCGCACCGCACCGGACGCGCTCGACGGGAGCCCCGTTCCGCGACTGTTGGTCGCGGTAACCGTGCACGTATAGATCTTGCCCGTCGTGAGTCCGGTGAGCATGATCGGTCCGGTCTTGCCGCTCTTGGTCTTCGCCACGCCGCCGTTCGACGACTTGCACGTGGCCGAGTACATCGTGACCGGTGCGCCGTTGTTCGCGTGCGCGATGAACGCGACCTTCAGCGCGCCGCCGGCACTCGTCGCTCTCACCGCGGTAGGGGCCGACGGAGCGCCAACCGTGACCGCGTTCGAGAATACCGAGGGCGGACTCGTCCCGTAACGGTTCTCGGCCTCGACCTTGAACCGGTAGCTCTTGCCGTTCGTCAGGCCGGTGACCGTCGCAGCCATGTTGACCCTCGGCGGATTGTAGAACGACTGCGGGGTGAGCGCGGTTTGGCCGAGGTACGGGGTGACGATGTACGGGATGATGCCCGAGTTGCCGTCGTCCACCGGGGCGGTCCAACGAACCGCGGCTTGCCCGTTGCCGGGTTCGGCGACCGGACTGCGCGGCGCCGTCGGCGCGTGCGCGATGTCGGACGGCACGAACTTCTTGGAGGGCTGTGACAGCGGACTCGTTCCTTGCGCGTTCCGCGCGTAGGCCGAGCAGGTGTAGAGGTCTTCGTCCTTCAAGCCGGACAGGGTTATCGGGCTGCTCGTTCCAGATGCGAAACCGCTCGGCGATGCCGGGCGCCACGACACGTCGACGAACGGTGGGCACGACACGAAGAAGGTGGTCGGGCCGGCGCCGGTGCTGCCCGGTGTGAACTTCACGGTCACCGACCCGTTCCCCGGTGTTGCCAGGTCGATCGTCGGCGCGGGGGGCGCGGTCGCCGGTCCGGCCGGAACGAAGCTGTTCGACGCCGCGGATGCAACGCTGGTCCCGATGATGTTCGTCGCGGTCACGGTGCACGTGTAGGTCGAACCGTTCGTCAGACCGTCGACGACAACCGTTCCGGGAGCACTCGCCGTCGATCCCGTGGCGCCGCTCGATGATGCGCATGTCGTGGTGTAACGCATGATCGCGCTCCCACCGTCGTCGGCGGGTGGCGTGATCGTCACCTCGGCGAATCCGTTTCCGGCCGTCGCGGTGCCGATCACGGGCGCGCCCGGCACCGTGGTGGGCGGAGTCGACACGGTGATCCGTCCGATCGAGCCCGAGTTGGTGAACCACAACGCGCCGTCGGGCCCGGCGGTGATCTCGTTCGGGTACGTGACGCTGGGACCGGCGAAGTACGAGAGGGCGCCGGTGGTCGTGAGCCGCCCGATCTCACCGTCGGCGAGGTTGGTGAACCACAACGCGCCGTCGGAACCGGTCGCGAGCCCATTGAGCTGGGGCGTGATCTTCGAGAAGGTGTAGGGAACGGTCACCTTCCCGGCGGTGGTAATGCGCCCGATCGCGTTGTAACGGGTGAACCACAACGCGCCGTCGGGACCGGTCGTGATGTTTCCCGGTAGGTAGATACCCGGGTCGGTGAACATCGTGATGGTTCCGGCTTTGGTGATCCGCCCGATCGCGCTGTTCTCGATGCTGGTGAACCACACGGCGCCGTCAGGTCCGGCCGTGATGTCGCCCGGCCCGATGATGTTCGCGTTCGTGTAGATGGTCACCGCGCCCGCGGTGGTGATCCGCCCGATCGAATGGCCGTTACCGTCGGGACCGGTGTTCGTGAACCACAAGGCGCCATCGGGACCCGCCGTGATCCGGACCGGGTGGACGATGCCCGCGTTCGTGTAACGGGTGAACTTTCCCGATGTCGTCAGCCGGTTGATCGAGTTGCCATCGACGTCGGTGAACCACAGCGCGCCGTCGGGCCCGCTCGCGATGTCGACCGCGTGCACGTTGGCCGGGTACGGGAAATGGCTGACGGCGCCGGCGGTGGTGATCCGGCCGATCGAACGCGTGTCGGTGAACCACAGCGCGCCGTCGGGCCCCGTGGTGATGGCCCCGGGGATCCCTATGCCGGCGTCGGTGTACACCGTGATCGCGGCACCCGCCGCGGGAGCGGTCAGCAGCGCCGCGACACCGGTGAGCGGCATCGCGAGGGATGCCGCCAGAACCAAAACCCGCACCCGCCGACCCCGCCGCCGCACCATGACCCTCCCCCCGAAGGTGGACCCATTGAATCAGGCTCCTCCGCTCAGCACCAGACGATGCCTCACCTCAATTCGCAGCGGCCGGCAGCGATTCTTTTGACGATCCGTACCCTCGTAGGGCACTGATGCTCATAGGAGTGAGCCCGACGCGGCGGAACCTGCACTTTCGGGTCGATCCCTTCCGGACCACGCAGGTAGGCCATCAGCCAGGCGTTCTCGTATCGACCGACACCGCCGACGAGGCCGTAGCCCGCGCCGGCGTTGTTCTCGAGCCTTCGGTACCTCGCCGCGGACGGCTACTAGCGTCGCTTTCATGAGCGACATCGATCATGGCGCGGTCTACCGCAGTGTCCGCGTCCGCATCGCGGCTCTCGTATGTGAGCTCCCGGAGGAGATGCTCGACCTCGTTGCCCCGGCGACTCCCGATTGGCGGGTTCGCGATGTTGTGGCCCACCTTGCGGGCGGAACTGCTGACATCGCCTCCGGCAACCTCGCCGATGTGGCGAGCGATGAGTGGACCGGCGCTCAGGTGGATGCCCGGAGGGACGTGCCGATCGGCGAGGTGCTCGACGAGTGGGCACGTTGCAGTGCGATCGTCGAACCGATGATCGCGAAGCTCGACCCGCTGATGCGGGCGATGCTGTTGACCGACGCGGTCACCCATGAGCATGACGTGCGCGGCGCGCTCGGCGTTCCCGGCGAGCGCGACTCCGACGCGATCGCCTACGCGTTCCGCGGTGTTTCCGGCGGCATCGGCGCGCAACGCGGCGAAGCCGGCGCGTTGCGGATCGTCCACGACGCCGGCGAAAGGGTCGTCGGCGGTGCCGGCGAACCAACTGCGACGGTGCACACGACTCGTTTCGAGATCGTGCGGGCGAGCGTCGGGCGCCGCTCCTACGACCAGATCGCGGCCTGGGACTGGGAGGGC
>Ga0265313_10001730_pt1 | contig 20091 bp, 18 predicted proteins | sample 4123metaG_FD_203122 | JGI IMG/M metagenome (GOLD analysis project Ga0265313, IMG submission 203122) | Rhizosphere microbial communities from Carex aquatilis grown in University of Washington, Seatle, WA, United States - 4-1-23 metaG | ecosystem: Host-associated > Plants > Roots > Rhizosphere >...
CGTCGTTAGTTTTGTTTCCTTTTCTTCATTGCTGCGCTACTCCGGCTTCCGTAACGGCTTTAGCTGCTAACTCAGTTAGGCAGGCGTCCACTTCTTCGACTCTGAATAATGTCAGCCCAGCCACGCGTACAGGTGCTACATTGAGAATTTTTCGCTTGCGCCACCGGTCCACCGTCTTCTGCGAAACCCCCAGCCTGAGCGCCAAGTCTGCCTTTTTTATGTATTCTGGTTTCGTTGTCGTCATAGCCTGCTGCCTCGGTTGAGTGCCACCGCGATTGGTGACTAACCCAACCTAGTACAGCCTGGGACAAATAGACAAGGCTACTCACCCGGTGTCGTAATATTTCTGGATACGCTTGGCTTTCTTTAGCCAATGGCGAATTTGTTCAACCGTAGCCAGTGCCTCTATTAGCATTGCTTCCAGAACCATTACAAGCCAGTCAATGTGTGCTTTGGGCTGCTTGTATTGCGTCATGGCAATGGCAGTCCTTTGGGCGAAGGTGTCGGCGGAACCTTGGAAGCTGTGAATAACTCCAATAATTCCACCTGTAAGCTTCTCCTGCTGGCGTAGTCTTCGTTTGGTTGTGTCCTTGTTTTTCATGCTGCTCCTGTAGGTGTGCGTGTTTACCCGCGCCACCATCGCTGGTGACTGCTTCCGGCTTGTTTGTTTAGCGCTAGTTGTTAGCTTGCCCTAGCACCGCTCACGGGCTGTCTTTGCCATGCTGGGTATTCAGAGGTGCTTTGCCTCTCCTGGCTTTCCATCCACGCTAGCAACTTTTCCCTGTTGTACTGCACTTTATTGCTGCCAGACACCTTTATGAAAGGTGGGCCGCCGCCACGAGTGCGCCACCGTCCCAGCGTCCAAGTTGAGTAGCCCAGTAGACTGGCTGCTGTTTTCTCGTCGACGTAAATGCTTGTCATAACTCCTCCTGGAAGTCCCTGCCCGCTCAGGCAGCAAGCGCCGTGCTGCTGCTTGCTAAATACTGCGCCTCTCGTTGTAACCGAATCAACCACCAGAATGGTTACAGTATGGCCGTCGGGCTCCTATGCCCATGACGCCTTCTGGCGACTGCTGTCACTTTCCCTTGCCTGCTCGGCGCGGGACTGCCAACATACTTGGCCTGCAACAACAGAGTGTCTTCAACCTTCTGCAGCCACTCTCTTAGGCGTCTGTCCTCAAAATGAATGTAATGCTCCTCGGTTATGTCACTTTGGTTGGAGTGGCCGACTAGAGCCTTAATGACGTAATGGGGGCAGATGCCACCAGCGACAGTGCTGAACGTCCTACGTAGTTGGTGTGGGCGAAACTCTAATATGCCTCTGTCCTTTGTTAACCCTTTGAAGTAGGTATAGCGCAAACGGAAATAGCCGTCTGCCGAATTACGGAAAACGTACTTGCCGGTAGCAGTCGCTTGGCGACGTTGTAGCAACTGAAAAACAAAATTCCCCATGGGAAGTGTCAACCACTGTCCGCCTTTGTTCCGAATGGTGTAAAGCCGCTTAGCGAAGTCGACGCGACTCCATTCAAGCGTTCCTGCGCCCTTCGCCCTGACACCTGTTAGCCAAACAAAAAGGAAATAGTCACGCATAGTGCCGTCCGGTAAGTCCATAACTTCCCTGTACCAACGTGGCATGTCGTCCATACAAACAATGTCTGTGCGGGGTTTCATCCGCACCAATTGGTCTTGGCGGCGAAGTACAGTGACTGGGTTACTCGTAACCGCTGGCTCCCTGCCATTCACGCTCGGCTGCTTCATTGAGAAGGCATAAAGGGCGCTTAAGACAGCCATGGTTTGGTTGGCAATGCCGTTTGTTTTGGTTTCCCTCAACAGCTTGTGTCTGTCCAAAACTTCCTTCTCTGTTATGGACTGCATTGGGCGTTGAAGCCAGTCGGGTAAATGTTTGTGCGGAAAGTGTTTATAGTTGCGCCGGGTTTCATCTGCCCGTTTGTGCATCACAATTAAATACGTTTCTATAGCTTTAGCCAGCGTCCATTCCTCTTTTTGTCGCTCCGTCTCCTGTACTTCCTTCGCCGCCAACTTCCCGGCGCGCTGTTGGCGCTTTTCCTCGTTTGGGTTGATGCCGTCATCCAATTGCTTACAAATGTCCAAGGCCCGCTTTCTTGCCTCGTAGAGAGTGACAGCCGGGAAATAGCCAATTCGGACAGTAGTAGAACCACCGCCACTTTGCCGCCTGCGCACCACCCAGGTTTTTTTGCCATTCTTACCAATCCGCAGCACCAAGCCGTTTGTGTTGTCCGAATACTGCCCCGGTTTCGTTTCACCCTTAATGAATGCCGTGTCCAAAGTTGTCATACATCCGTCCTTTTTTGTGTCGGCCGTGGCAACACGGTGGCAACAAAATTTGCCCTGTGGCTGCCAAGCCCTGCCCCTATTCCCAACGGCACCATAAACCCGAAAGCCCAGCTAGTTGACGTTTTATGCAAACGCTGCCAAGAAACTCAGGTAGGTGCCAAAGGCTGCAAACACGTTAAATGTGAAGCAATGATAAGAAATTCCCGGACTTGCCAAGAAGACACTTATACTCGGTACAACGAGAAAAACAAAGCAAAAGAAATCGAGGCGAAAGCCGATGAGGATGAAATAAGCCCTGCGTCCATTGAATAAGATCCGACGGTATTAACCGCGGAATGCCCTCCCGTCTGCACAACAAATATTTCGAGGCGAAACCATGTAAGCGTTCGCCAGTTTCTTGCATCTGAGGAAAGAAAAGCCATGTTATCCGCTCTTCTTAAGCCGCTACATACAAAGGAAAAAACGCAGGTCCTTGAAGCAATCAATACATTGCGATTCAAGGTAACCCCGGAGAATATCTCACTCTCCACAAGCCTCCCGGTGGCAACCGCGGCTCAACAACTTAATATCATTGCCGCCGAAACCTCTGCGCACCTGAAAGTCGATTCTTCCGGTGCGCTTCTTTATGAATTCGCGCCCGGATTTGAGCGCGCATACATTTACGACATCACAAAACAACTGTTCTCCACCAACGGAAATTTCTTTTTCCGCGCCCTGAGAGTGGTATTTCGTCTGGCACTGGGCCTGACGATGCTGGTGCTCAAGCTTTCAATCACAATCATAAGTTTTCTCTTTCGAGCGATGTTTGGAATTCTTTTAATAGGTTCCATCATCGCAATCGTGGTCGGAATATTTGCGGCGCTCGCCGCACTACTTGATGGAGCCGGAGATGGCATCGACCTGGGCGGAGCCGGTGACGGTCTGGGCGACTTAGCATCCGGACTGGGAGACATTAATCTCAGTTTTGGCGACGTAACCTACGATTTCCTGCGCCTATTGGATTGGACATATTACTGGGGCGATCCTTACGGATATGGCTGTGGCTCTAACGGTTATTCGTACAATTACTTTTATTCGACCAAAGATGCGCCGCTCACACCCGCCAAACATCAGCCCAGCGCTCAAATCGAGGGAGTGCAAAAAGGTGACTTCGTAACCAACTGCTTCTCGTACTTATTCGGCGATGGGCACCCGAATGCAGATCTGAAAGAACGCTACTGGCACCAGATTGGTCTGGTGATAAAACGCAATCACGGCGTGGTCGTGGCCGAACAATTGGCGCCCTATGCCGGCGATGCGAGTGGAACCGAAGATTGGATGCTGCCGATTCTGGTGCACTTCAATGGCTCTCCCGATGTCACAGACAAAGGAAATATTCTCTATGTGTTTCCTTCGTTTGTGCGCGAAGACAACATATCGTCGGCGCCACTTAGCTTCAAACCACAAACAGACTTGAGTGGTGGAGACCCGCTTAGAGACTTATATCGCAGCCATTTAAAACGTCAGGCCGATCAATCTTGGACTGGGACTGCCCCGATCGCACAAAACCAGTTATCGCGTTTTTTAGAAGAGCGCCGCTGGGAATTCTCGCTGCAAGGCGCCGGTTCATCAACAAAAATGGCTTGCATCGCGCTCTTGAATTTATGCGGCAGCTACTGGTTGTACGCCGCATCATTCTTCACTAAACCGCTGCAACCGTTTCACCAACTCTCGATTTTCATGCTGGGCTACGCGACATTTTTGGTTGTGTTTCCTATCCTGCGCTGGATATGGATCAGTTTTCTCAATGTCTTAATAGATAAGAGAAACGAGCAGCGTTCTGCATTCGCTGTCGCTCTTTCCAGTCCGACCAGTGAAGTGAAGGAAAAACTCACGGAAGCCAGCGCGCATATCAATCATTTGTTATTGGCTCCAAAACCCTCGATCGTTTTCACTACGGAAGAAGATTCACTCGAGCAACAATTTACGGCAATGCCGAAATTCGAACATTCACGAAATTATCAAGCCAAGTAGATAATTAGCCTATAGCAGAGATCACTTGGCAGCAACCTGATTTAATGTTACGGGCATCGGCTAGCGCAGGAACTAATCGCAAACACCCCCGTCCAACCGCTATCACAAGATGTGCCGGGCTCGTGGGCCGGGTAGCATCTCCACTAAATACGGAGAATTACAATGAGAATTTCAGTAGCGGCAACCCTGGGCATCACCGCTGTCGCGGTAACACTGTGCATAGGCACCGGTGCATTCGCACAAGACAGCGTAGTAGTTACGAGAACAATCACAACTACTCAACCTGACGTACTGTTCAGTACCATCTCTACCCGTCGCGAAGAGCTGAATAAGCTATATGCTGACGCTCTGGCAAAGAAATTGTTGGCTGAGTCCGATCAAGCGCTCCTGCGCTCCGAACTCGACAGAATTGCAGCCGAAGAAGCAGCAGCAAGATCGCTGTCAGGCGTCGCAGCCAACAGCAAAGTTGTTGTACTGGCGAGAGATATCGATACTCTCGGCGAAAGATTCAATGTCGTGATGAAACAGCCGGTTTTCGTTCCGATCGTTGAAGGATCTCACTTCACCATCGTAGAAGGAAATGTTGTTGAGCTGGACGACGTTGCAAAGCGCCGTTGGGAGCTGGAAGGCAAAATCAATAAAATGTATCTGGAAAACCGCATTTCCTCAACGCAAGCAAACAGACTGCGCAACCGCATGGACCTGATTGCGACGCAAGAAGCTGGAATGCGCGCCGATGGTAATCTCGATCTGAAGGAAGGTCATATTCTCTACGACGAATTCGACAAGATCGGCTCTGACCTCGACCACGAAGCGAAGTAAAATCGCCTCTATAGAGGAAAGACAAATTCAATGAGTATGCCCCTCCACGGGCATCAAAAGCTCCGCAAATGCGGAGCTTTTGAATTTGAAGGCTTATCAAAGCGGAACTTTTGAGGGGCGGGTCCGCTCTATAACACTGAGCCTGGCTTGCTCGGCAGGCTCAAACAATCAAAAGCAGGGCATATTCGGGAGCTTTCTATGCGTTACTTAGCACTGGCGACGGACTATGACGGCACCATAGCCGGTGATGGCCAGGTGGAGCAGTCGACTATTGAGGCGCTGGAGCTGATAAAACAGTCCGGGCGAAAAATTATTCTGGTTACCGGTCGTGAGATGCCGAGCCTGCTGGAATGCTTTCCGGAATGGGAGATTTTCGACGCCATAGTGGCAGAAAATGGCGCTTTGCTCTACATCCCCTCGACAAAGCACGAAGAACTCTTGTGCGAGCCCCCTTCGCAAGCGCTTATAGATTGTCTCAATGCTCGCGACGCAGAGCCGCTTTCCGTAGGCAAAGGCATCATTGCTACCTGGCTGCCAAATGACGGAATTGTATTGGAATGCATTAAAGAGCTTGGTCTGGAAGCACAGATCATTTTCAACAAAGGCGCAGTCATGATCCTTCCTTCCGGTGTCAACAAAGCCAGCGGATTAGCTGCAGCCTTGAAATATCTGCAACTCTCGCCGCACAATGTGGTCGGCGTAGGGGACGCTGAAAACGATCATGCTTTTCTCATGTACAGTGAATTTTCGGTTGCTCTAGATAATGCGCTGCCGACTCTCAAAGAAAGAGCCGATCTTGTCACCAAAGCCAAACGCGGCGCCGGAGTGGAAGAATTGATTGATTTGATGTTGGACGATGATCTTCTTAAATTCAGTCCAAAGCGTCACTCCATCTCAGTTGGAACAAAAGACAATGGTGAAAAGGAAAACATCGACCCGCACAACACAGGCATTCTCATTTGTGGAAGTTCGGGCGCAGGCAAATCAACAACCACGCTGGGAATTCTCGATCAACTTTGCCACAGCAATTATCAATTCTGCTTGATCGATCCCGAAGGAGACTACGAAAGCTTTCACAATGCCGTCGTCATAGGCGACACTGAAAGACCTCCGACCATTGAAGAGGTTTTGCAATTGATGGCGGATCCGACCAAAAGTGTAATTGTAAATCTGCTCGGCATTCAGCTAGAAGACCGTCCGGAATTTTTTACAGAATTATTGCCTCGCCTGCAAGAGCTACGCACATCGCACGGCCGACCGCATTGGACAGTCGTTGACGAAGCCCATCACATGTTTCCCGTCGAGTGGAAGAAGATGTCGCGCCTGGCGCCCGAAAACCTGCGTTCTATTTTGATGATTACAGTTCATCCTGAATTTATTGCTCCGGAAGTCTGCTCGTCGGTAGACTTAGTGATCGCTATCGGCGACCAGGCCGCCGACAAAATCAAAATGTTCGCTAAACATGCGGAAATCGAGGCACCGAAGCTGCCAAAGCAAAGAGAATTACAGCAGGGATTCGGCTTTGGTTGGTTGGTCAAGAACTCAAAAGAAGTGGAAGTGCTGAAGCTGGAACGTTCTGAAATCGAAAAAATTCGCCACCGCCGCAAATATGCCGAAGGTCAATTGCCGGAAGAAAGAAGCTTTTACTTCCGCGGACCGAAAGGCAAACTCAATCTGCGCGTTCAAAACCTGGCATTGTTCAATCAAATCGCCAAAGGTGTGGATGATGAAACATGGATATTCCACTTGCTCAACCATGATTATTCAAAATGGTTCAAGGAATTCATCAAGGACGATGAGTTGTCGGATGAAACGCGGATGATTGAATCGAAGAAAAATATTAGCGCCGATGAAACGCGCGAATTCATTCGCGCCGCCATTGAAAAACGCTATACTCTGCCGGCCTAAGATGGATGTGCCATTAATAGATTCAACCGCTAATAATTCCTGCTCGAAAGAACTTATACGCGTGATGAACAAAGCAATTGACGCTTAGCTTAATCCTCAATCTGTCACATTGCGGCTCTGAGCAAACCTCAGGTCCGCACTCCGGTCCCTGGTTTTTCCAAAAACTGCGCCTTTCTTCCAGTTCAGATCGCCATTCGTCTCGTCGAATCTCGTCCAACAATTCATCGTTGAAAAACTGCTCGTAGAGCTCTTTTCCACGCGCAATAAAAAGATCGCCAGTGGCGCAGCAGTATGGCTGCAGGTCGCTGACTACGCGCAGAAATTTCTCCAGCGATTCCGGTGCCAGAAAAAAGAAGTCCTCAAAATCGACCAGCGCTTCATTTATACGTGTTTCCGATTTCAATGTATCGATGACAAAACGGGCTCCAAAACCTCCAAGATCAACATGTTTCATATTGAAATTCCAGTTGCTGATGGCGAAATTGCCATTGGCATTCCACCCCGGTTTTGCGCCAATCATCGCCACACTTTGTGATGAATCAAAAGATGGTCTTACGGCAAGACAAAATGGGACGCTGGGCGGATCGATGCGATCAAACGGATCATATGTATCAAGTCCGAGATAATGCACCCAGAAGTAATCGCCATGCGTGCCCTGCTTGATCTGAGGGCTGAAAACCCAATCCTGCATGGCAAGGTATTCGTCAATTGTCGGCAAATCGCAGGACTTCAACATTCTTGTCGCCCCAGAAAACCAAGAATACATGTCAGTTTACTCGATCTGCACTGTGTTTTCGCGGATCCTGGAATTGGACTGTTGTTGAGGCTTTTGAGGGGGCGAAACTTTTTCTGCCAACCGGGGTATCGTCTTTGTACGGCTGCCAAAGCGAGGTCGATGCAAAAAATGTGCAAATGGGGCGAAACCACCCTCTGGGGGATAGTTGCAGCAATAATCGGCCTGCTTTTTCTGGCCCCTTTCTCGAAAGCCCAGGACGGAAGCGGCGCCGAAGGATTGGGCGCTGCCGGTCAGGGCATGGGTTTTAAAAGATTCCGCCAGGGGTCCACCGGGGGAATGCGCAACTTTGCTTTCCTGAAACCGCAAGGCATCGAGGGAAAATGGTCAGGTCGGGGCAAACCACTGCTCAAAGAGCTGGTCGTGGAGGGCGTCAAACGCCGCTACTACCTGTATAAGCCCGACTCAGCGACACTGCCTGCGGCGCTTGTTTTAGCGTTCCACGGCGGCGGAGGCACCGCTGAGGGCACCGACAAAGCGGCCGGAGGCCTGGCAAAGCTGGCAGACGAAAAAGGCTTTGTCGTCGCCTTTCCTGACGCGATGGATAGGCATTGGAATGATGGTCGCCCGGATTTGTCGAAAACCAATTATGACGACGTTGGTTTTATTTCAAAACTAATCGACGATTTGCAGGCTGAACGACTGATCGACCCCAGACGCGTCTATGCAACAGGGATTTCAAATGGCGGATTCTTCAGTCAATACCTGGCCATTCAATTGCCGCAAAAAATCGCTGCCATTGCTACCGTTGCTGCTTCGGTTTCCAAAACTTTCCTCGATTTGAAAGTGACGCCAGTGCCAATCATGATGCTGCTAGGCACAAAAGACACGCTGGTTCCGTGGGATGGTGGCAAAGTAGGCGGCAAAGTATTAATCAAAAAACGAGGCGAGGTGTTGCCGGGACGGCAATCTCTGCAATTCTGGCTGGACCATAATCAGAATACTGCCAAACCTGTTGAAACGGAGATTCCAGACAGAGATCCAGGTGACGGTTGCCGCGTTTCTGTCGAACAATATGGAGCACCCGGAAGCAATAACGAGGTCGTTCTCTACGAAATTCAGGGCGGTGGACACACATGGCCAGCCGGTCAACAGTATCTTCCCAAGTCCATAGTGGGGCCGGTATGCCGTGACTTCGAGGGCAACACAGTGATCTGGAATTTCTTCGAAAAACATGCCTTGCGATAAATTCCAGACAATAACGAAATGAGGTTTTCAGGCGCCAGTTTTAATGTGCGCTCGGCAATCCTGCCTTAAGCAATACTCTAAACTGACGCAATTACTTGCGGGTTTAGGATGGCGGGGGTGCACTTGTGTTTGGCAATTGGAAAAACGTTCTCAAGGATTTAGGTCTTAGTACGGAAGAAAATAGCAAGCAGCCGCAAGGGCAAGATCGTCTTTCAATCAAAGATATTACGCGCCGCCAGTTTTTGCACGGTGGAATTGCCGCGGCCGGAACACTTTTCTTTGCGACAAGCATTGCCGGCATTCCGATTGCAGCCAGCGCGAAAGGCACGACTGAAAAAATCGACATAGCCGACCTCACTAAGAAATTCAAATTCAAAGGCATAGTCGTCTCACGCGGCGACGCTGATTACGCGAAATATGCCTATGGAGAGCTCTGGAATCGTCTGTTGCCGAATCGCGGGCCACAACTAATTTGCGTCGTTGCAGACGAGCAAGATGTTGTCGAAGCAGTAAAGTTTGCCAAGGAAAGACGATTGAAAGTTGCAGTCCGCGGCGGCGGTCACAACTGGGCGGCTCCGTCAGTGCGCAACAGCGGCATGATGATCGATCTTTCGCAACTGACCAAAGTCATATCAATAGATGTCGAAAGTAAGAAAGGCGTCTTTCAACCGATCATCAGCAATCGAGACGCACAAAAAGCACTCAATCCGAAAGGACTCGCCTTTCCGACCGGGCACTGCCCTCAGGTAAAGCTGAGCGGTTATTTGCTCAGCGGCGGCATGGCATGGAATCAGGGAATCTGGGGGCACGGCTGCGAAGGCCTGGAAGCGATTGAAATGGTGACTGCCAATGGTGAGATGATCACCGCCAGCAAAGAGCAAAATCAAGATTATTACTGGGCGGCTCGTGGCGCCGGTCCCGGCATGTTTGCAATCTGCGTCCGCTATCATCTGAAGCTCTATGATTTGCCCAAAGCCATCACCGGCAGCACATACTGGTATCACTACGACGATATTCACGAAGTTTCTGACTGGGTCGGCAAGGTGGCCGGCCAGCTGCATGAAAGCGTCGAATTCAGTGAATTTATCGTGGACGCGCCGCAGAAGTATCAGGACAAATGCCAATCTAGCAATGGCAAAATCATTCTGGTCACCGGCACTTGTTTCGCCAACACGCCGGAAGAAGCAAAAGAAAAACTGGCACCGCTCGAGACCTGCCCTGTGGTCGGTAAAGCAATCGACAAAGCGCTCAATGTCCCATACGTGTTCGAGCAATTATTCGATATGTCCGGTGGACTCTGGCCCGGCGACGTGCGCGCAAAAGTAGATGCTCTGTTTTATGATTGTTCTCCTACCGAGCCGATGATGGCAATGAAGGAGCATTTTAAGAAAACGCCTTCCAAGAAAACCGTCTACATGTTCGCCGTCTTCACGGGCAAAACACTGCCGCCGCCGATTCCTAAGGACATGGCATTTTCGATGACAGGAAGGCTCTACGGAGGCTCCTGGACGATGTGGGACAAAGCAGCCGACGACAAGGCAAACATAGACTGGCACGAAAAGTGCCAGAAGCTGACCGATCCCTTTGTCGTGGGACGTTATGTCGCCGAAACAGACACAACAGCGCACCTGGACTACCCATCGAGATCTTTCTCGAAAGAAAACTGGAAAAAACTTGCCGACCTGCGCAAGAAATACGATCCCAGCGAATTGTTCTTCGATTGGCGCGAAGGGCTGAAAGAAGACCACGATGACGACGGCGGCAGTTTTAGCGGTGGCGGCTATTAGTCTGCATCTTCCAATTTCAAGATTATTTGAAAGTTGCTGAACTAAGTTGTACCGAATTCCACCCCGCCCCAAACAAGCTCACTAGAGATTGCAGACCGCCGTCACCCCAGCCGGGATGTACTGTGCATTGGCGCGCAGGTCCAATCAACGCACATCCCATTGCTCGACAGGTAAGCAATAGGCTCAGGCAGCCTGTCTGCAACCAAGGCTCTTACAGGAAGTATTTCAGATGACGGCAAACGAAACATTCAATGTTATGGAAGCTCCGCCCTGCAGCAGTCTTACCGATCGCCAGGCATCTTCCGGAAAAATGTGGCAAGAGATACAAGATTCACAAGAAAAATGCGCTCTTGTCCCCAGGCTCGATCGCAACAGCGCCACCGCACTTCTAGCAGCCAATTTCGACAGGCTAGCGCTGGCAGCCCGCTTTCTGCCGGATGATACCATTCATCCTTGCCAGTTTCTCGACCAAAACAAAATGCTTGCTGGATTGCTTGGACCTGAAACCACCAACTTCCTGCGCAGTTTTGAAACCATTCAAAAACAAGGCGACCGATTCACATTCACGACAGCCAGTGACATGAATTACAAGATAGATAAAACTGCACCAGGGACAATGGGATTGGTCAAAGTAGACTCTGTACAGTTCGGCAAATCCTTTGCCTTCAGTATCAAGGAAGACGCGCATGGGCATACGGAATTCAAGGATATAAAGGGAATTCACACAATCGTTTCCACTCCCCTGGGAAAAGACCGGGCACCGATAACGGACATGGTAATAACCAGGGACAGCAATGGTGAGCCCGTTTTCACGGTAAAAGCCGACAACCCGATCAAGCTCTCCCGAATAGTAGGCGCTCCACCTGAGATTACAGTCGCTGTGCAGATGGACAGAAATGGCGGCATCAAGGTTCTGGACAAGAATGGACACAATCGGGAATCTAGAAATAAACTGGCAGCAGATCTCGATGGGTACATCGACATCGTCGAAAAAATATTGCATTAACAAGGCTTAGAACTTTCACGCAGATCTAACGTTCTGCTCCATATGCTGACAGGACACTCACAGGCTTCCACCCACCTTGTGTCCCCGATTATGGTGCAATTTCTATGAATAGTGAACTTGAAGCGACCCAGGATTTCAGCGTCGCCCAGGACAAAGGTGCAAAGAGGCTATTTGAAAGGGTTTTTCCTTATCCTTCTTTAAATGATGAAGACGACATTCAAACTGAGCCTCAAAAACCCAATTTCAAACCGAGTTCGGTGGATGTCGATGAGTTTGTGAAAACCGAATCGAGCGCAGGCGGGCTAACCCTGGCAGACCTGCAGGATATTTCGCGCCAGGCTGGCTTGGACGGAAACGCTCGGAAACAACAAACGGCGGATTTTCTAGGCAGCCACTTCAATGATGTTTCCAAATTGTCAGATGTATATATAGGAACCAACAGAATTTCCAGCAGCGATTTGGAACTCTACGGGCAAATGCTCAGAGCAAACGAATTAAGTGCAAACCAAAACAGCCCCAATGTGGAAGCCTGGCAACATTTGCATTACGACCGCGAGATCAAGAACTCGTTTTTACCTCTGATTGGAGGTGGACTTGGTGTGTATGGCGGCATCCGGGGCACGGAAGCACTGGTCCATACTCCCAGGTTGTACCAAGAAATATTGGCAATGTTCATACGTAACCCGCGTGCTGCCGTGGCGACAGTTGTGACGGGCGCTGCAGCCACGGGCACTGCCTCGTGTTATGCCGGTACTAAAATCGGCGACTGGATTAATAGAGCCCTCAATGGTGACAGCATCAATCGACATTTTACCAATGAAGCTGCTCCGGCAATGAAACGGCTCATGGAAGGTTGATTTTTTATTCCAAAGTCGTCAACTCAATTCGCATAGTAGATACTTGCTTCTTCCCTAGTATTGCCTGTTTGATGCAGTATTTTGTCTCATCTTACAAACCGATCCCAACCGCCATATTTTTCCAGTATGGCTCCGCGGGGAATTGAAGTTGATATTAGAAGTACACCTGCGGTCACTTCGCTGATTAGAACGAGCGCAATCTCTCTTGAAAATATCATTGCGCAAACGACCAGGGCAGCGCCGAAAAGAATATTTGCGAATCTGACTATTCGTGTAACTTCCGCAGTGGAAATGGCTGCCACCGTGACGACTAGAGCACCAACCAGATGGTCCACTGTCGCCGAGCCTGTACTGCCTGGATAAGGCAAAAGATCCGGCCTGGCCATCAGCCATATGCCGATGCCAATTTGCAGAAGCAGTGTCCATGGCACATTTACACCTTGAACACTGGCAGCGCAGCGCTGCATAAAAGAGTAGTTCATTCTGTCAGGATCTTTTTTGCCGGCGCCAACAACTGTGCCGCCCAGCCAAAATATTCGCCACATGTTTTTCTTCTGTCGTTTGGCATCGACGAGGAATTGTCCGACTGCAATTGCTTCGTGAACCGAAAGCGGCACTGAAGTCATCAAAGCTGCGGCTGCGACCAGGCACAATCCACACCAGGCCCCTACAAAAATAGGCTGAGTAATAACGAGAACTATGCTGGTGACGCCCAATGGCAAGACCACACAGGCGAACATTACCACTATCCATGGCGCGGTGCGCCAGCGAGCCCGGTCGCCCATGAATCCGATCAACACTTCCAGGATGTATGCAACGCTGCCAAAACCAGCGTCAGAGATTGGGAAGGCTTTGGATATACTCGAACCGGTGACTTTGTCAGTACCGTCGCCGAAAAATGGATCCCAGGCGTGCGGAATATAGCCGAGCTGATGCGCGGCCAAATAGCGTGAGATGAAAAATCCTGCCAGCGCCAGAGCTATGCCTGCCCATCGCCTGATCCAAGAGGAGGGATTATAGGTCCAGCCTGGAGGTTGATCCGGTCCAACTAATTCAATGCCACCAGAACCAGGTATTCCTGGAATCAAGATGGACATTACTAGCAACATACACGCAACAAGCGTATCAATAAGAAAGACCGCCGGGGTGGGTGACCAGAATACAAGCGGCGCAAATAACAACCAGAGAGCGATTGCAGCAGTGCCCCATCTCACCGCCGTCAGGCGAGGAATAAAGGATATCGCTTCGCAGAGAATTATCAGAACACCGGCCGCAGTATCACTGATGGCCAGAGGCGTGCTCTTATAGTCAAAGAGATGCGGGTTGGCGATCAACCAGAGCGCCAGAATACAATTTATCGCGTAGGTCCACAATGTCGCGTAGTTGCGCGCGGCTACCAGACCCTGAATTTCTGCTGCAGTTTTTCCGGTTGTCTCCGGGAAATCTAGTATTCGATACTGAAGAGAGTTTTGCTCTCCAACCTTAGAAGTTCGATCGATACCTTCAAGATTTGGCATGGTTGGTGGTGGAAATCGCCGGTGCTGGTCCTGGCGGATCGAGCAAGTCGCAACTCGATTGATGCTCGATTGCAGCTATCGGATCGCTTTCACTATGAGTTGGATGATGACCGGACCAGTGCAATTTATTGATTTTGTACCAACGCTCAGGATCTACTTTGAGACCTTCTAGCATCATTGGCAATGTTTCACGCAGTGAATGCCGGGGCGTCCAGCCCAACAACCTGCGGCTCTTTTCTGCATCCAGCTCGTAATTGTCATCTGCCCTATCAATCATCCATGGCTTGATAAACGGTTTTTCCGCCAGTGGCAGTTGCTCTTCAACCCATGCGCCAGCCTTAGCAATTGGCTTTGGCACATCCAGGGTCGGCCAGGGCTCATCGAAAAGCTGTCTGGCGATAATTCTTTGTGTTTCGTCGTAGCTGAGAGCCTCTTCCTCGCCGATATTGATAGTCTCGAAATCCGAGAGTTTGTCGGCACTATTCACGCACGCTTCGTATGCAGCCACCAGATCGTCCACATGTACGAAGGCTTGCCTTACATCCAGGTCACCCGAATACAAATGTCCTTCCAGCCGATGTTCGTAGATGCGCTGAATCTGATGGGCAAGTGGAATTGATTGGCACACATCACTGTAGACTCCTGCAATTCGCAAATTAACAACAGGAATTTTTTTGTGTTCCTCCAGCAAAACCTTTTCAGTTTCCACTTTTGATTGCGGATAGGCCCAGGTCGGCTCCACAGGTGACTCTTCGGTTAGTTTTTCACCTTTCTTATTCGGCTTGTAGACTAACATCGAGCTGCTAAAAATGAATTGTCCGACGTCAAATCTCTGCAATTCGCGCAGCAGTCGCCGCGTTCCATCCACAGTCAGATCCTTATATAAGTGACTTTCCTTGCCTGAGAATGAATAATACGCAGCCAGGTGAAAGACTGCCTTGATTTTGCTTCCGTAGAGAGTGCGCACCATAAAGAGTGTCTTCTGGACAGACTCGTCCGACGTCAGGTCGCAAAACAAACAATCCGTATTTGGTGGCGGGTACGGCGGCCCGTCCTGATCGAATCCAATGATCTGGTTTGATTTAGATCCAAAGTGATGAGCAAGCGCGTGCCCCAGTAGACCACTGCTGCCAGTAATCAGATAACAGTCCCGTTCAGAATCCATATGCCTTCCCCGACTAGCGACATATTGGTGACGCCAAGGAGAGCTATAAGTTCCGCAATGCTCAAATTAGGCTAACGGCACCCTGGCATGGCTGTCGGGACTCTCACTAAAATGCGACTGTACGCTATTCCATGCTTTAGACCGTGCCGTCAATTTGGCAGACTTGAAAAGTCTCAGACAATCACCCAAAATAATCGGCATCTACCTCATTCTGATTGGACTCCTAACGGCACATTTGCGTATCACTGGTGATAAAGAAAATGGCAGACGAAACAACTTTGCAAAAGCAAATGGAGAAAGGTGTAGCTGCATTCAAAGAATGCAACTATGCCGAGGCAGAGATACAACTCGCCGCCGCCCTGCGTGAAGCAGAGCGAATGCACTTACCTGATTCTTCGTTGCTGATCATCATTGCCCTTCTCGTATCCGTATACAACATGACCGATAAACAAAAAGAAGCAGAGCTGCTGTGCGACCGCCTGCTGGCAGCCCTGGCTGGGATGCCAGCGTCTGGTTCTGATATTTCGCCTGAAGTTGCCAACGTCTTGCACACCCTGGCCAACTTTTATGCGAAGCAACGCAAATACGCAGAGGCGGAAGCACTGAGTGAGCGAGCAATGGATGTGTACCGGAAGACATTGGATCGCGAACATCCCAATTTTGTCTTATCTCTGAATAACCTCGGCCATGTGTACATGGCGCAGAAAAAACTTGAGCAAGCCGAACCGCTCTTTCAAGAAGCACTCGCCATAAATGAAAAGGTATACCCTCCCGACCATCCGGCTATAGGCACAAGTCTGAACAACCTGTCCACCCTCTACCAGCAGCGCGGAGACTTTGCTCGGTGCGAACCATTGATCAAACGCGCCCTGCCAATCTTCGAAAAATCCACAAGCGCCGATCAATTGTCTCTTGGACTTACTCTGGTCCATCAAGCCACTCTCCATTATCAAAAGGGCAATTGGGCCGAGGCAGAACTATTATTCAGACGGGCAGTGGAAATAGCTGAGAAGGCGATGGGTGCTGAGCATGCAGCAGTCGCCGGCCCTCTGAATTCACTGGCGGAGGTCTGTCGAGTGCAAGGACGCTATGCAGAAGCATAGCCGCTCGCGAAGCGTGCGCTGGCAATTCATGAAAAGACGCTTGGACCAGAACACCCTCATCTTCAGAACGGTTTGAATACTCTGGGTGCGATTTATAGTGCTCAGGGAAAGTACGTCGAAGCCGAACAACTCCTTATTCGTGCCATGGAAGTAACGAAAAAGGCGCACGGTTCCGACCATCCGAGTCTTACGCGAAGCATGAATAATCTGGCGTCAATTTATCACAAGCAAGCCAGGTACGGCGAAGCCGAGGCCTTATCAAAGCGGGCCCTGGCAATCACCGAAAAGTCAGTGGGGCTGAACCACCCGAATTATGCCGCCAATTTGTGCAACCACGCGACGATTTGTCGCGAAATGGGTCAACATGCAGAAGCAGAAGCGCTCTACAAACAGGCGATTGGGATATTTGAAAACGTTGCCGGCCAACAGCACCCAAACTTCGCAGTCGGATTGAATGGTCTGGCCAAAATCCATTTTCTAAAGGGCCAATATTCAGAAGCTGAATCGCTGCATCAGCGCGCGCTGGCATTAACAGTGCAGGCGTTCGGTCCCGACCATCCCAGAGTAGCTGTGTTTACCAGCGATCTGGCTGAGCTTTATCAATTCCAAAATCGATACGACGAGGCAGAGTCGCTGATTCAGCACGCGTTGACCATACGAGAAAAAGCCCTTGGGTCTAACCATCCCGATGTAGCTAAAAGCTTGCAACAATATGCAGCGTTGCTGCGCCAGACAGATCGCGCGGCAGACGCCGAGCAGACCGAAGCAAGAGCCAGCGCAATGAATTTTAGCAACTAATTGGGTACAGCTCTCGCTCGACAGCAAGGCATATGCATATATGCCTGAGGCTTTTCAGGAACTCATCCAAGCCTTACACGAAAAGGCGGGCCTGATAAACTATGACGACTCTGGGATCCGTCGCTTGATATTCAGCAATCGAGATCCTTCCAACAAGCAGCTTAGAGCCCACAGGAGATAGCGATGTCGAATCATTTCACGGGACTTAGTCTTGGTCCGCCGCTGGGAGACCAGCGCCTCGATCTCTGCGACCTTTACGCCTTCCAGTCACCGCAAGATCCTGGAAGAACAGTGCTCATCCTTAATGCAAATCCCCAGGCAGACGCTCTCCACCCTGACGCTATCTACCGATTGGCAATCGATAATAATGGTGATTTGTTAAACGACGTCGCTTTCAGTTTCGTATTTTCGACGCCACAAAATGGCAAACAGACATTCAATGTTTTCCTGGCCAAGGGTGAAGAGTCGCGCGCAGTTGAAGCCAAGGGAACAAAAATTGTTTCCGACGCTGAAGTGTCATTCGGCCCCACACCAAACATCGTAAAATCAGGACCCTACACGTTCTTCGCCGGCGCTCGCAGTGACGCTTTCTTCTTCGATTATGACGGAATCAAAAATCTGTACGACACATCGGGCAAGAAAAATTTCACCTCATTGCAGTGGGAAGGCGGAAAGTCACCATGGAGCGGTGTAGACTCGAATACGGAAGCTAATGTTTTTTCGATGGTAATTGAATTGCCGACAAGCGAGTTGCAAGCGAATCCGATCATTCGTATCTGGGGTCGCTGCAGCCTGCGAAAAGACGGCAAGCTGCTTCATGTAGATCGGGCCGGACATCCCTCAGTCAGCAGTTTTTTCAATACAGACGACACTAAAGAAGAATACAATGCCAGCGAGCCGGTCAACGACTACAAGCGTTGGCTTGAACTCTTCATTCACTTAATGGGACATACCGGAGATTACACAAGGGAAGAAGCGATTGAAGCAATCAATGAAAGCGGCATTCTTCCCGATATGTTGAGTTTCGATCCAGCAAAACCGGCTACCTATCCCAATGGGCGCGTGTTCACCGATGACGTGATCAACGCGCGACTTTCTTTCCTTTCCAAAGGCGAAATTCCTCCTGATGGGCTCTCGCCTCACACCGATACTCTTTCAGAATTTCCGTACTTAGGAACCCCGCACGCTAAGAAAAGCTAAAATCACCAGGTTTTCGCCGTCAGCGCTACTGCGTAACGCGCAGCAGATCGAGAAGTTCTGCATGCAGCATCTCGACGGTGTATTGCGTGTCATAAAGCATGCGAATTCTGTTTTGCAAAAGGTGGATGTTCTCTCGGTAGTCCTTGCCGGCAGGCACATACGCCGAGAGCTTTTGCAAGTTTATCTCGCTATCCGTTCTCAAATATTTTCCGCGCTTCCAACCTTCCACCAGTTTTTGATTGCGAGTCTTGCCGTCAGTGGCATTGGGCGGCACCGCATTCATATAACCGTTTATAACTTCGGTTTGATGAGCAGGAGAACTCGGCAATTCCATTTGGAAAACGTCGGCCAAAACAGTTGTTCCGCCATCCACTTTCTTGGTTCCGCTGCGCTGTTGACTCAAAGCGATTGTAGATAGTCCCAAGCCGACGCTGGAGCCAATCAAAAGCAATGTAGTGCCTGTCTTCGGCAAGCCGTGCAAGAACATCGGTCCGGAAAGAACGCCGAGTGTGCCGCCCTGCATGAAGTTAAGGTTAGTCAAAAGATTGAGTTTCTTCTGTCTTTTGGCTTGCAACATGTTCAGCCCGGAATAAGACCAGGCCAATTCTCTATCAACTCTACCGGCGACCATGCGTACTTCCAGAGAAGCGCCGAGCACTTTGTCCATGACGTCAATTTTGAGCGCCATCTGTTCGTCGTTCAGACTGCCGCTGTTATTTGTCGGCTTCAGCGCAATCAGTTTTTCAACCTTGGGAAGAATGCCCAATAATTGCGCTGCCTCACGCGCGTCGGAGGAGAGAGAGCGTGCTGCGGCATTGGTCGGATCGATGCGTTCCCACTGAGCCGATGCTGCAACGAACATTTGAGAAGAAAGTACGCAGGCAATCAAGACAGCACCGATCTGTCGTCTCAGTCTTAATTTCATAATCGCTATGTCCATTTTCTTTTCCAGTAGATTAGTTTGTAATTGCTTTATGCAGCTCATAAAGGGATGCATCAAATTCTTCAAAATGCGATTGGAGATCGTGCAACAATGCCACTCTCTTTTTGAGCATCTTGATGTTCTCCCGTTCGACATCAGTAATATTGGCTGTCACTTTGCCAACTGTTTTGGCATTGTCGATATCCATGCCACCAAAGTCTTTCCAGTGTCTTACGAGCACCTGCCGGCGCGTCAGATTATCGGGAAAGCCGGGGCATGGCTTATTGAAAAACTTCCACAGATAGCTGACTTCGTTGTCCTTCGGTTTGAAATTTTCATAGAAAAAATGAGAAAGCATCGTCGGTCTGGAATCGATTTTGCGGCTCCAGGTAGGACCAATCAACTGGTTGGTTTCCGCCAGAGCGATGCTGGTTCCAAACTGAGCCATGGCCACTTCTCGCTCAGCGACGTGATAGACCTCCGAGAAGCCCATTACATTCTTGATGATGCCCAGAGTTCCCAATTGAATAAAGTTTGCCGTGCTGAGCGTGAAAAACATCATTTGTTTTTTCGACATTAGCCCATCAAGCGCTATTTGTGCTTGAGCGAGATCATAGTCGCATTCATTGACGACCTGACGCACTTCCTCTGAAGCAGTGAAAAGTTTCCACAGACAAGTCAGCCTGATATTTTGAAT
>Ga0265313_10001732_pt1 | contig 20073 bp, 21 predicted proteins | sample 4123metaG_FD_203122 | JGI IMG/M metagenome (GOLD analysis project Ga0265313, IMG submission 203122) | Rhizosphere microbial communities from Carex aquatilis grown in University of Washington, Seatle, WA, United States - 4-1-23 metaG | ecosystem: Host-associated > Plants > Roots > Rhizosphere >...
TCATCGCGGCCTTCACCCTGCGCTCCAAGCGGCTGGTGACGCAGGAGACCATGGCCCCCTATCTCGAAGGCGCCACGCCGGACGAAAAGTTCGAGCGGCTGATGTTCGTGGAGGAAAACGTCATCGGGGTGGAGAACAAGCGCGCCCTGGCGTCGTTCATCCTGCCGGTGCTGACCTCGGCCGTGTTCGAAAGCCATTTCAACAATCCCAAGGCGCCGCTGCTGGCGCGGCTGCAGAAGCTGACGCAGTTGCAGACCCGGGTGTCGCGTTCGGGCTTTGTCGATGTCAGCAAGGCCGATATCTGCGAGAAGCTGGATGCGCTGGCCTGCCAGGTCGAGGCCCGCGGCAAGCTGTTCGACTCGCTGGAGGCGCGCAGCCCGAACCATGTCGAGATGGCCCAGACCCTGCTCAAGCTGGCCACCACCGGCATCTTCACCGAAGGCAGGCTGGCGGAAGCGGCGCGCGGGCGCATCCTTTCCTATCTCGGCAGGCCGGGCTTCCTCACCGGCTACATGACCGCCACCAAGAAGGACGGCGAAACGCCGGACGCCCAGAAATCAATGGCGGAACTGATGGAGGCGCTGGGCAAGATCGGCATTTCGCCCGAAACCGGCCTCAAGAATATCGCGGCCTAGTGTGGTTGGCGTTCAACGTACCACACAAAATACATTGCTTCCTCCAAATCGCCGCCCTCGTTCTCGAACCTAGATACCTCAGTTGGAAAGCCCTCGCGGCCCTCGGCTATGAAATCTCGAGTCTCGCGCAAGCGATCATAGGCGTCGCGCGCAATATCCGCAGCGCTATTGATCCTTTCCTGCCACGGCACGTTCTTTAGAGCATCACCGATATCGACCGAAACCCAATAGCAATCGCATGTTCCGAACGGCAGATGGAACTGAAGCTGGCCGCCGACACTGAGAAGGTTGGACGCCTTCGCTGCCTGTATGACTTCGGGTATATCCGCGACTCGCCAAGCATATTCCCCGTGCCGTGAGACGGCCTTGGCTAGGATTTCCGCAGGCAGGAAATCCTCATCCTGCATCTTAATGCGCCGCGTCCCAATTGTCGGCAGCGCGGGATTCCACCACCAGAGGCACCGAGATTTCCACGGCGGGCAGCGAAGCCTTTTCCATCACGCTGACAATGATCTTCGACGCCTTGGCGACGTCTTTTTCCGGCGCCTCGAAGATCAGTTCGTCATGCACCTGCAGCAGCATTTTCACCGACGGCGGAAGCCGCGGCGGCAGCCGCACCATGGCGCGGCGGATGACGTCGGCCGCCGCGCCCTGGATCGGGGCGTTGATGGCGGCGCGCTCGGCCCCGCCGCGAAAGCCCGGCACCTTGGAATTGATCTCGCGGATATGGATGCGCCGCCCGAACAATGTCTCGACATAGCCATGGGTGCGCGCGAAAGCCTTGGTCTCTTCCATATAGTCGCGGATGCCGGGAAAGCGCGTGAAGTATTTCTTGATGTACTCATTGGCCTCGCCCTGGGCGATGCCGAGCTGGTTGGCCAGGCCGAAGCCGGAAATGCCATAGACGATGCCGAAATTGATCGCCTTGGCGCGCCGGCGCACTTCGGCCGGCATGTCCTTGACCGGCACGCCGAAGATTTCCGAGGCGGTCATGGCGTGGATGTCCAGCCCGTCGGCAAAGGCTTTCTTCAGCTCGGGAATGTCGGCGATATGGGCCAGGAGCCGCAGTTCGATCTGGCTGTAGTCGGCGCTGATCAATTTGGAACCCTTCGGCGCGATGAAGGCCTGGCGGATGCGGCGGCCTTCCTCGGTGCGCACCGGAATGTTCTGCAGATTGGGTTCGGTGGAGGCCAGCCGCCCGGTGGTGGTCGAGGCCATGGCGTAGGACGTATGCACCCGCCCGGTCCTGGGGTTGATATAGCCGGGCAGGGCGTCGGTATAGGTGCCGCGCAGCTTGGCCAGGCCGCGCCAGTCCAGCACTTTCTGCGCCATCGGCACGCCCTGCGCGGCGACGTCTTCCAGCACATCGCTGTCGGTGGACCAGGCCCCGGTCTTGGTCTTGCGCCCGCCTTCCAGCTTCATCTTGTCGAACAGGATTTCGCCCAGCTGCTTGGGCGAGCCGATGTTGAATTCCTGGCCCGCCAGCTTGTGGATCTCGGTTTCCAGCCTGGCCTGCTGCTTGCCGAAATCGTTGGACAGCTTCTGCAGCAGGGCGGGATCGATCATCACCCCCGCCCGCTCCATGTCGGCCAGCACCATGGCCAGCGGCCGTTCCAGGGTTTCATAGACACTGACCTTGTGCTGCTCCAGCAGCCTGGGCTTGAGGATGCGCCACAGCCGCAAGGTCACATCGGCGTCCTCGGCGGAATATTTCGTCGCCTCGGGAACCGCCACGCAGTCGAAGGTGAGCTTGTCCTTGCCCTTGCCGGTGACATCGCTGAAGGAAATGGGCGTGTGGCCGAGATGGAGCTCTGACAATTCGTCCATGCCATGACCGTGCAGCCCGCCTTCGACGGTGTAGGACATCAGCATGGTGTCATCGATCGGGTTCAGCCGGATGCCGCGCTGGAGAAAAACCAGGGCGTCATATTTCAGGTTCTGGCCGATCTTGAGGATGGAATCATCCTCCAGCAGCGGCTTCAGCTTTTTCAGCACCAGGGCTTCGGGCAGTTGCGCGATGGCTTCGTTGCCGCCGCCCTTGTCGGAAAAATCGAAATTCAGCCCGTCGCCGCGGCGATGGCCGCACGGGATGTAGCAGGCCTCGCCCGGCTTCACCGCCAGAGAGACGCCGCAAAGCCGGGCCTGCATAGGATCGAGCGAGGTGGTTTCGGTATCGACGCAGACCATGCCCGCGGCAGCGGCGCGGGAAATCCAGTCCTCCAGCGCCTTTTCATCGCTCACCGTGACATAGGCGCCGTGATCGATGGGCGCGCGCAGGCCCGAATCCTCTTTCGGCACGCAGAGGGATTGCGTTTGCGCCGGTTCAGGCGGCTTGGGCGCCCGCGCCGCCGTCGCCGGCGTGGCGGCGATGGCGTCGGGGTCTTCGACCTCGAAATGCGCGGCCGCGCGGCGGACGATGGAATTGAACTCCATCGCCTTGAGGAAGCCGATCAGCTCCTTCGGCTCGGGCTCGCGCACGGCGAATTCGTCCGGCTGCTCCTTCAGCGGCACCTTGTCATCGAGCGTGACCAGCCGCAGGGAGATGCGGGCGTTTTCGGCATTCTCGATGATGGTCTCGCGCCGCTTGTTCTGCTTGATCTCGGCGGCGCGGGCGATCAGGGTTTCGATGTCGCCATAGGTTCCGATCAGTTCGGCGGCGGTCTTGATGCCGATGCCGCGCACGCCCGGCACATTGTCGGTGGAATCGCCGGCCAGGGCCTGCACCTGCACCACCTTGTCCGGCGCGACGCCGAATTTCTCCAGCACTTCGGGCGAGGCGATGCGCCGGTCCTTCATGGTGTCATAGAGCTCGACCTTGCCGTCCACCACCAGCTGCATCAGGTCCTTGTCGGAGGAGACGATGGTGCAGCGGGCGCCGGCCTCGCGCGCCAGCCGGGCATAGGTGGCGATGATGTCGTCGGCCTCATAGCCGGCCATCTCGATGCAGGAAACGCCGAAGGCGCGGGTGGCGTCGCGCACCAGGGGAAATTGCGGAATCAGGTCTTCGGGCGGCGGCGGGCGGTTGGCCTTGTATTCGGGATAGAAATCGTTGCGGAAGGTCTGGGAGCCGGCGTCGAAGATCACCGCCAGATGGGTGGGGCGGTCGCCGTCTCGCAAATCCTCCAGCAGCTTCCACAGCATGTTGCAATAGCCGGAGACCGCGCCGGTGGGCAGGCCGTCCGACTTGCGCGTCAGGGGCGGCAGGGCGTGATAGGCGCGGAAGATATAGCCCGAACCGTCAACAAGGTAGAGATGATCGCCCTTCTTCAGGGCGCTCAATGATGGCCGCCGGCGCCCGCCTTCAACACGAAGCGCTTGTCGCAATAGGGGCACTCGACAAAGCTTTCGTCGCCCATCTCCAGATAGACCTTGGGATGGCCGAGCGCGCCGCCGCCGCCATCGCAGGCGACGCGGCTGGTGGTGACTTCGGCGACTTCAGGCACTTCGACGGGCATTTTCGGCTCGGAAATTGGGGATGAAGGCTGGGATCATACAAGTTAAGCTTTGCCGGGCAAGGCGGGATTTCCATGGTCAGGCTGGACAAAATCTATACGCGCGGCGGGGACTTAGGAGAGAGCAGCCTCACCGGCGGCAGCCGCCGCTCCAAGGCCGATGCCCGCTTCGCCGCCCTCGGCGCGGTGGACGAAGCCAACAGCGCCATCGGGCTGGCGCGGCTGGAAGCCGACGCCGATCTCGATGCGATGCTGGGGCGCATCCAGAACGATCTCTTCGACCTGGGGGCGGACCTGTCCACGCCCGATGAGAGCGGCAAGGCGGACCCCTCTTCCAGCAGATCCGCGCTGCGCATCGTGGCGGCGCAGGTGGAACGGCTGGAGCGGGAGATCGACGCCATGAACGCCGGGCTCGCCCCCCTCACCTCCTTTGTGTTGCCGGGCGGTACGCGCCTGGCGGCGCATCTGCACCTGGCGCGCGCCATTGTGCGGCGGGCGGAGCGCAAGATGGTGGCGCTGGCGGCGAAGGAAAGCGTCAGCCCGGAGGCGCTGCGCTACATCAACCGGCTCTCCGACCATCTTTTCGTGATGGCGCGCCTGGGCAACGGCGGCGGCGCGGGGGATGTGCTGTGGGTCCCGGGAGAAAATCGCTAGTCAGCTTCGTGCTGCCGGCGCCGACACGGCGCAGGGATTGAGAGCGGTACAGCCCGACGCGGGCCTGCTGTTCCTGGCCGTGGCTGCGGTTTTTACCTCCCGCGGCTTTGCTTCGCCCGCCGCCGGGGTCACGGCCGCGACATCCTGCGTCGCGACCGAGGCGGGGAAGACATGCTCGGCCTTCACCGGCGGATCGGGCAGCACCGGATCGGCGTAGAAGGAATCCTGGGTGCCGCCGTCCAGCTGGGCGAAGGCCGCGCCGCCGGACAGCGCCAGCATCAGACCCGCCGCCATCGCAATATTCCGTGGCGTCATTTTCGTCTCCCGTGGTTGCACCGGGGCAGACATAGGCACGCTTGCTGAACTGCCGCTGACGCGCGGACGAAATCGGCGTCATGTGATTGCGAATTAATGTGACCGGCGGACGCCGCTTACTCCGGTCCCAGTTTCCTGCCGAAGATGAAGGCCAGGATCACGCCCAGGACGCCGGTGACGCTCCAGCCCGGCAGCGCCAGGAAGGAATAGACGAACGGCGCGGCGAAGCCGGCATGGTTCTGTACCCAGGCCTTGAAGCCATCGAGCCCGCCCTGGTTGAACAGGCCCCAGACCACGCCCAGCGAACGCACGGTGACGTCGCCGCCCTTCTCCAGGGAGGTGACGGCGTCGGCGCCCAGCAGCATCAGGGCGGCGACGATCAGGCAAAGACTGACAAGGCGCATCAGGACGGCCATGACACAACCTATCGCCCGCCCCTGGCGCGGACAAGTTTTGTTGCCCGCGATTAACCACGATAGGCGGTCAGTAAGGCGTACCGTCCTTGCGGGTGAAGCCGCGCGCGCCAAACAGCATGTCGATATCGGGATAGACGCCGGAATCGCCGCCACTGCGGGTGCCGACCTCCAGCAGCGTCGCGTCGGCGCTGGAGCGGTTCACCAGATGGTGCCCATTGCCGTCATTGGCGGGAAAGGCGGCGCAGTCGCCCGCCTTCATCAGCTCCTCGCCCGCATCGGTGATCAGCACCACTTCGCCGGAGAGGATATAGACGAACTCGTCTTCCCCGCGGTGCCAGTGCCGCTGGCTGGACCAGACCCCGGGCTTCAGCGTCAGCAGGTTGACGCCGAACTGGGTCAGGCCGCCGCCATCGCCCAGCTGCAGGCGGTGCCGGTCGCGGCACGGCGCGTCATAGGGCGCGGGATAGCGGGTGCCGGTGCGCACCGGCACTTTGGTGAGGTCGAGTTTCGGCATCGCAAAGCCCCAAAAGAAAACCGCCCGCGAAGCCTAAGCCTCGCGGGCGGTGTTTCACAATTGCAGGAACTGCAGATCAGCCTTCAGCGGGCGCGTCCGCCTTCGGCTTCTTGCTGAGGTCTTCGCCCGTGGTCTGGTCCACCTGCTTCATCGAGAGGCGCACCTTGCCGCGGTCGTCGAAGCCCAGCAGCTTGACCTTCACCGGCTGGCCTTCCTTGACCACGTCGGAGGGCTTTTCCACCCGCCGGGCCGCCAACTCGGAGACATGCACCAACCCGTCCTTGGGACCGAAGAAATTCACAAAGGCGCCGAAATCCATCACCTTGACGATCTTGCCGTCATAGATTTCGCCCACTTCCGGTTCGGCGGTCAGGGAGCGAATCCATTTCAGCGCCGCCTTGATCGATTCGCCGTCGGCGGAAGCGATCTTCACCGTGCCGTCATCCTCGACATTGATCTTGGCGCCGGTCTTCTCGACGATCTCGCGGATCACCTTGCCGCCGGTGCCGATCACGTCGCGGATCTTGTCGGTCGGAATCTTGATCTGCTCGATGCGCGGGGCATGTTCGCCCAGTTCGGCGCGGGCTCCGGTGATGGCCTTGTTCATCTCGCCCAGGATATGCAGGCGTCCGCCCTTGGCCTGGTCGAGCGCGACCTTCATGATTTCCTTGGTGATGCCGGAAATCTTGATGTCCATCTGCAGGCTGGTGACGCCGTCTTCGGTGCCGGCGACCTTGAAGTCCATGTCGCCGAGATGATCCTCGTCGCCCAGAATGTCCGAGAGCACGACATAGCGGTCGCCTTCCAGGATCAGGCCCATGGCGATGCCCGCCGTCGGCTTGGCGAGGGGAACGCCCGCGTCCATCAGCGCCAGGGAGGTGCCGCAGACCGTCGCCATCGACGACGAACCGTTGGATTCGGTGATCTCCGACACCACGCGGATGGTGTAGGGGAACTGGTCCTTGGACGGCAGCATCGGGTGGATGGCGCGCCAGGCCAGCTTGCCATGGCCGATTTCGCGGCGGCCGGGCGAACCCATGCGGCCGGTTTCGCCGACGCTGTAGGGCGGGAAGTTGTAGTGCAGCATGAAGGTCTGCTTGCCGGTGCCTTCCAGGCTGTCCACGAACTGCTCGTCCTCGCTGGTGCCCAGGGTGGCGACGCAGATCGCCTGGGTCTCGCCGCGGGTGAACAGCGCCGAGCCATGGGTGCGGGGCAGCACACCCACTTCGGCCTGGATCGGGCGGACGGTGGTGAGGTCGCGGCCATCGACGCGCTTTTTGGTGTCCAGCACCGCGTTGCGCATCACATCGGCTTCGACATCGTGCAGCAGGCCGGAATAGACATTGGCGGGCACCTTGCCTTCGCCTTCGCCGACGAACTGCTCGGCATACTTCTTCTTCACGGCGGAAAGGGCGTCACGGCGCTCGAACTTGATCGGCAGCTTGAACGCCGCGGCCAGGTCGGCCCCGGCGGCGGCCTTGATCGCCTTGCGCGTGGCGGCATGCGCATCCTGCGGCACCGGGCGCGGGTCCTTGGCGGCCTTCTCGGCCAGGCGGATGATGGCCTGGATGGCGGTCTGCATCTGCTCATGGCCGAAGACCACGGCGCCCAGCATGACGTCTTCGCTGAGCTCCTGGGCTTCGGATTCCACCATCATCACCGCATCGGACGTGCCGGCGACGACGAGATCGAGCTTGGAGTCCGGATAGGAATCGATGGCCGGGTTCAGGACATATTCGCCATTGATGAAGCCGACGCGGGCGGCGGCGATCGGGCCCATGAAAGGCAGGCCCGACAGGGTCAGCGCCGCGCTGGCGGCGACCATGGCGACGATATCGGGATCGTTCTCAAGATCGTGGCTGAGAACCTGTGCCACCACCAGCACTTCATTCTTGAAGCCGTCGGCGAAAAGCGGGCGGATGGGGCGGTCAATCAGGCGGGAGGTCAGGGTCTCGCGCTCCGTGGGGGCGCGCTCGCGCTTGAAATAGCCGCCCGGAATCTTGCCGGCGGCGTAGTAGCGCTCCTGGTAATTGACGGTGAGGGGGAAGAAGTCCTGCCCTTCCTTGGCGCTCTGGGCGCCCACGGCGGTGGCCAGCACCACGGTCTCGCCATAGGTGGCGAGCACGGCGCCGTCGGCCTGGCGGGCGATCTTGCCGGTTTCAAGGGTCAGCGTGCGGCCGCCCCATTCGAAGCTCTCTTTGTGGATGTTGAACATGTGGGATTTTTCTTTCGTCATTGCCCGCCGCCATATTGCGCGCGGGCCGGTCGTAATGGTCCCCCTATGGGACCAGCTTTCGCGTCAGCTCATCTGCCGCAAAAGCAAAAGCACGGCCTCACGCGCTCGCGCGGGGCCGTGCCAATTCTGTGGGAGCGAGCCTCAGCGGCGCAGGCCCAGCTTGGAGATGATGGCTTCGTAACGCTTGGCGTCCTTGGCCTTGATGTAGTCGAGCAGGTTGCGGCGCTGCGACACCATCCGGATCATGCCGCGGCGGGAATGATTGTCCTTGGCGTGGGTCTTGAAATGCTCGGTGAGGTTGGCGATGCGCTCGGAGAGGATCGCGACCTGGACTTCCGGCGAGCCGGTATCGTCCTTGGCCGTGCGGTTCTGCGCGATCACTTCCTGCTTGCGTTCGGGGGTAATCATTTTTCTCTTTCGGACATCAGGGGTTGGAAAAATTGAAGACGCGAAACGGCCGGAGTTCTCCTTCGGCGATTTCGGCCAGTGCCACGGGCGAGCCGTCTTCCTCCTTAAGGAAAACCGTCAGCCCCTGGAGCTCGCCGCCGGAAAAGCCCGTCATCTTCGCCAGCAAGGGGGCGCGGATGAGGATGGGATTGCCCTGGCGCAGGCGAACCGTATCGGGACCCCCCACAGCCAGCGCCGGGATGCCGTCCAGCGCGGTCGAAAGGGGCTTTAAATACGCAAAAGCGGCGGGACTATGCATAAAAGGGGTCAGTGTATCCAGCGCCACCGCGTCTTTTTCTGCCCAGCCGCCAAGGCGGGTGCGGCGCAGGGCCGTGACATGGCCCAAAGTCCCCAGGGCCAGGGCGATATCGCGGACCCAGGACCGGACGTAAGTGCCTTTGCCACAAAGGATTTCGAACTCCGCCGTGTCGATGCCGGCGTTCAGCAGCCGGGCCTCGAACACCTCCACCGGGCGGGGTTCCAGGACCACATCTTCCCCGTCCCGGGCCAGGTCATAGGCCCGCATCCCCCCCACCCGGACGGCGGAATAGGCCGGGGGCGCCTGCATCAGGGTGCCGGTGAAGCGGGGGAGCAGGCCTTCGATCTGCTCCCGGCTGGGGCGGGCGTCGCTGCTGCCGGTGACGGCGCCCTCGGCATCGTCACTGTCGCGGCTCTCGCCCCATTTGGCGGTGAAGCGATAGACCTTGTCGGAATCCATGGCGAAGGGGACCGTCTTGGTCGCTTCGCCAAGCGCGATGGCGAGAATGCCCGTCGCCATCGGGTCCAGGGTACCGGCATGACCGGCCTTCTGCGCCTGGAAGATGTGACGGACCTTGGCGACGGCCTGGGTCGAACCCATGCCCAAAGGCTTGTCCAGGATCACCCAGCCATGGACCGGCTGACCCTTCTTGCGTCTGCTCATGCGCTGGCTTCTGCCAAAGCGGCGGCGGCGAAGCAAGCGTCAGCGGATCGCCATCAGGGATTTGGTCAGGCCGAAGGCCTTTTCCGGCACGATCCGCGCATCGGGAAAGAGAAAGCGCATCTGCGTCCCGGTAAGCAGGATGGCGCTTTGCGCCGCCATGGTGGCCTCGCCGATATCGGCGCCCCGCATCCAGCCGCGCGGCTTGCGCAGGATCAGCCCGGCGCGCACCGGCTCGGGCAGCCAGTGCAGGAAGGCCATGCCGGCATGGGGTTCGATGGGGAACCAGTAATTGGGCGTCTGGATGAAATAGCGCCGCGCCAGCCGCCGCACTTCGCGGGCCATGCGCAGCATGTCGGCGAAAAGCCCGACATGCTCGATCACCGAATTGGAATGGACGACGTCGAAGCTCAGGTCGCCATATTCGGAAAGATCGCGGGCGTCGCCCCGGGCGAAGCTGATCTGCTCATTGGCTTCGCCGCCGTAATCGCCTTCGGGATTGATGCAATGGACCGTGAGGCGGCTCCAGTCCAGCCCCTGGCCATGGGTGTCCCAATAGGCGCGGCGGCCGCCGATATCCAGCACCCGGCAGGCGCCCCTCTCGGCCTGCACCGCTTCGATCATTTCGCGGAAGCGCGCGAAACGGCGGCGGCGGAAATCGTCATTGGGACGCGGGGCCATGATGGCCAAGAGGTTAACGCGGCGCCCCTTTCGGAAGCGTAAAAGCGCCTAATCCTCGTCCTGGCCGGGCTTTTCCAGGTCGGTGCGCACCCGCTCGGACTTGAGGATGGTCTCGATCTTCTGCGCCTCGGCGAAGGACTGGTCTTCCACGAAGCGCAGCTCGGGGGTGAACTTGGTGGCGATGCGATGGCCCATCTCGCCGCGCAGGAAGCCCTTGTGGCGGTTCAGCGCCGCGATCACCTCGCCGGCATTCTCCCCGCCCAGCGGCTCGCAATAGACCGTGGCATAGCGCATGTCGGGCGACGGCTTGACCTGGGTGATGGTCACCGAAACCCCGGCCAGGACCGGATCGCGGATTTCGTTCTGGCGCAGGACTTCGGCAAGGGCGTGCCGCAGCGCCTCGCCGACGCGCAACTGGCGCTGCGACGGACCACCCGGCCCGTCATGGCGCCCGGTGCGGCGGGCGGTGGGGGAACGGCCGGCGGGAGGACGGGAACGGCGGGACATAGCTATACGGCTTCCGGATGCGCAGCGTCGAAATAGCCCTTCACCGCTTGATTGAATTGCGCGAAGGCTTCCCGCGTTGCGAAGGCGCGACAGGGAATGAGATAGGCCTGGCGATCATCAAGGTAAAGATAGGTCGCGTTTGGGCGATATCGAATATCCTGGAATGCTCGCCATTCCACATGACCGGATAAGCCGTCTCTGACAATGGACATGCCCTCCGCGGAAATAGTGATCTGCTGCTCCAGGTAAACTGGGCGCGGGCGGGGCCGCTTGCCCTCGCGCCGCCGTTTGACAATGAAGACTGCGGCAACGACCGGGATTACGAAAAGAAGCGGCGAGAATCGTGTGATGGCTTCCGCCGCTTCGTCAGAAAATCCGACGTCACCCAGCCAGTAAAATAACCAGTCGCCATACAGGTTGAAGAGAAACACCGTGACGATAGCGGCAGCGATCCACAGTAACAGAAGCGGAAAGCGCCTTCCCAAGATCGCCATCTGAAAGCCGCGCAGATCCGACGGCGTCAGGGTGAACCGAACCTTGATGCTGTCCGACGCCATGGCTTCACCCTCGAAAGATCAGAGCGCGCGCTGAATGGTCTCGACATCAAAACATTCGATGACGTCGCCCTTGTTCATGTCCTGGTAGTTGGCGAAGGCCATGCCGCATTCCTGGCCGGACTGGACTTCCCGCACTTCGTCCTTGAAGCGCTTGAGGGTGGAAAGCTCGCCTTCATGGATCACGACATTGTCGCGGATCAGCCGCACCTTGGCGCCGCGGCGGACCACGCCTTCGGTGACCTTGCAGCCCGCCACCTTGCCGACCTTGGAGATGTTGAAGACTTCCAGGATTTCGGCATTGCCGAGGAACTTCTCGCGCACTTCCGGCGCCAGCATGCCCGAGAGCACGGCTTTGATGTCGTCCACCACGTTATAGATGATGTTGTAGTAGCGGATCTCCAGGCCGTCGCGCTTGGCGCGCTCGCGGGCCTGGTTGTTGGCGCGGACATTGAAGCCGATCACGGCGGCGCCGCTGGCATGGGCCAGGATGACGTCGCTTTCGGTGATGCCGCCGACGCCCGCCTGCAGCACCTGGACGCCGACCTCGTCGGTCTCCAGCTTGGCCAGCGCGCCCTGGATGGCTTCCGCCGAACCCTGGACGTCGGCCTTGAGCACGATGGGCAGCAGCTTGCGTTCGCCCACTTCGCGGGTCTTGAGCAGCTGGTCCAGGGTCTGGCGCGAATTGCTGGCCTGGCGCGATTCGCGGCGCTTGCGGGCGCGGTATTCCACCACCTCGCGGGCGCGCGCTTCGGAATCCACCACCACCATTTCGTCGCCGGCATCGGGCGGCGCTGAAAGGCCCAGCACCTCGATCGGGGTGGAGGGACCGGCCGACTTCACCGACTCGCCGCGCTCATTGGCGAGCAGGCGGACCCGGCCCCATTCGGCGCCGGCGACCACGATGTCGCCCACTTTCAGGGTGCCGCGCTGCACCAGCACGGTGGCGACGGGACCACGGCCCTTGTCGAGCTTGGCCTCGATCACCGCGCCTTCGGCGGGGCGCCCGGCATTGGCCTTGAGGTCGAGCAGTTCGGCCTGGAGCAGGATGGCTTCTTCCAGCTTGTCGAGGTTGATCTGCTTGGTGGCGGAGACTTCCACCGCCTGGATTTCGCCGCCCAGATCCTCGACCTGGATCTCGTGCTGCAGCAGTTCGGTCTTGACCCTTGTGGGATTGGCGTCACCCTTGTCGACCTTGTTCACCGCCACGATGATCGGCACGCCCGCCGCCTTGGCATGGGCGATGGCTTCCACCGTCTGGGGCATGACGCCGTCATCGGCCGCCACCACCAGCACCACAATGTCGGTGACCTTGGCGCCGCGGGCGCGCATCGCCGTGAAGGCGGCGTGGCCGGGGGTGTCGAGGAAGGTGATCCGCTGGCCGGATTTCAGCGCCACCTGGTAGGCGCCGATATGCTGGGTGATGCCGCCGGCCTCGCCGGAGACGACATCGGTCTTGCGCAGGGCGTCGAGCAGCGAGGTCTTGCCGTGATCGACATGGCCCATGATCGTCACCACCGGGGGGCGCGGCGTCATCTCGCCTTCGGCGTCGGCGGCGCCGGACAGGCCTTCCAGCACGTCGCTTTCGGCGACGCGCTTGACGACATGGCCGTATTCGGTCGCCACCAGTTCGGCGGTGTCGGCGTCGATCACGTCATTGGGCGTCGCCATCATGCCGTTCTTCATCAGCACCTTGATGACGTCGACGGCGCGGCGCGCCATGCGGTTGGCCAGTTCGGCCACGGTGATGGTTTCCGGCACGATGATGTCGCGCGGACCGGCGGGGCCGGCGGGAGCCTGATGGACCTTGTTGACGCGCTGCAGATGGCGCTTGTAGGCCGCGACCGAGCGCACGCGCTCGTCATCGCCGGCCAAGGCGCGGGTGACGGTGAGCTTGCCGCGGCGGCGCTCGCCATCGCCGACGGTCTTTTTCGGCGCCGGCGCCTTGGGGGCGCCGGGCTTGCCGGGCTTCTTGCTCTCTTCCTCTTCCTCCGCCTCCATGCGGCGGCGCGGGGCCTCGCCGGCGGCGGGGGTCTCGAGGCGGCGGGCAGCTTCCTGCTCGGCGCGCTTCTTGGCGAGGTCGTCGGCGGCCTTGCGCGCATCTTCCTCGATCTTGCGCTTTTCGGCGGCGGCGCGCTCGGCCTTGAGCTTTTCTTCTTCCTCGGCGCGGCGGCGGCCTTCGGCCTCGGCGATCTTGCGGGCCTCGGCGTCCGAAACCTTGGCGTCGGCGAGGGCGGCGGCGCGGCGCGCCTTTTCCTCGTCGGAAAGCTGGCGCAGCACCACGCCGCGGGCGGGCGCGGCGGTCTTGGCTTCGGGCGTCTTGACTTCGGGCGCGGGCGCCTTGGCCTCGGCCTTGGCCGCAGCCTTGGCGGCGGGCTTTGCCGCGGCGGGCGCGGGCGGGGCGGCGGAGCGCTTCTTCTCCACCACCACCGCCTTGGTGCGGCCATGGCTGAAGCTTTGCTTGACGGTGGAGGTTTCCGTCTTCTTCAGCGAAAGCGTCTTGGCCGGGCGCTTGGTTTCGTCGGTATCGCTCATGACTTACTTTCGTTTTTGCTCGCGGTCGCTCGCGGGCTTTCGTTTTTGCTCGCGGTCGCTCGCGGGCTTTCGTTTTTGCCCGCGCCCGTTCGCGGGCTTTCGTGCCCAGGAACATTGCGGAAGCCAGAAAGCCGTTCCGCATCAAAGGCTAGACGGTCCGCCAGGCCGCCCGGTTGGACGGCGGCATGTATCACATTCTCGCGTCCCAGCGCCAAGCCCAATTCGGCGCTGGTCAGCGTCTCGATCACCACGCATTCCAGTTCCAGCCGGTGGGCGGCGGCGTACAATTTGCGCTTGCCGTCCTTGGCGCCATCCAGGGCTTCGATCAGCGCTTTCGGCGGCTTGGGGCCCTCAAGCTGGCGCAGCACATTGTCGAAACCCAGCATCAGCCCGCCGGAGCGGCGGGCCAGGCCGAGATCGCCGGTCATGCGGGCGACCAGCGCGGCTTCGGTGCGCGCGGGCAGATCGCTGCCGGCCGACACATTTGCCTTCGCGGCCTTGGCGAACAGCTTCTTCTCCACCGCGGCGGCGATGGCGGCTTTCGACGCCGCCACCCACAAGCCGCGGCCGGGCAATTTGGCCGCGACGTCGGGAACCACGGCGCCATCGGGCGCGACGGCGAAGCGGATGAGGCGGTTTTCGGGCAGCACTTCGCCCGAGACGATATCGCGGCGTTCGCGCATCTCGTCCTCCTCCTCGTCCACGATCTTCGCCACGACGCTCATCAGGCCTCCGGAGCCCCTTCTTCGCCGACCGCTTCCTCTTCGGCCGCCACGGGCAGTTCCTCGATCCAGCCCGCCTTGACGCGCGCTTTCATGATGATGGCGTTGGCGTCGTCGGCGGTGAGATTGAAGCCTTCCAGGGCGCCGGGAACGCGCACGCGCTCCTTTTCCTTGTTCTGCTCGTAATAGCCGATCAGCTCGTCGGTGGCGGCGCCGGCCAGGTCTTCCAGCGACTTGATCTCATGCTCGCCCAGCGCCACCGCCAGTTGCGGCGTGATGCCTTCGACTTCCAGCACCTCATCGGCGACGCCCAGCGCCCGGCGCTTGTCGTCCATTTCCTTGTTGCGGGCCTCGATGAACTCGATGGCGCGGTTCTGCAGCTCCTGCGCCGTCTCCTCGTCAAAGGCCTCGATCTGGGAAAGCTCGGGCAGATCGACATAGGCGACGTCCTCGATGGTGGCGAAGCCTTCCGAGGCCAGCAGCTGGGCCACGGTCTCGTCGACATCCAGCGATTCCATGAACAGCGCCGTGCGCTCGTTGAACTCCTTCTGGCGGCGCTCCGATTCCTCGGCCTCGGTGAGAATGTCGATCTGCCAGCCGGTAAGCTGGGACGCCAGGCGCACATTCTGGCCGCGCCGGCCGATGCCCAGGCTGAGCTGCTCGTCGGGCACCACCACTTCGACGCGGTTGGTGTCCTCGTCCAGCACCACCTTGGTGACTTCGGCGGGGGCCAGGGCGTTGACGATGAAGGTGGCGGGCTCGGCCGACCACGGAATGATGTCGATGCGCTCGCCCTGCAGTTCCTGCACCACCGCCTGCACGCGCACGCCGCGCATGCCGACGCAGGCGCCGACCGGGTCAATGCTGGAATCCTTGGAGATGACGGCGATCTTGGCGCGGCTGCCCGGATCGCGGGCCACGGCGCGTATCTCGATCACGCCGTCATAGATTTCCGGTACTTCCTGGGCGAAGAGGCGGCGCATGAAATCGGGATGCGAACGCGAGAGGAAAATCTGCGGGCCCCGCGCCTCGCGGCGGACATCGTAGATATAGGCGCGGATGCGGTCGCCGGGGCGGAAGGACTCGCGCGGGATCATCTCGTCGCGGCGGACAACGCCTTCGGCCTTGCCCAGGTCCACCACCACCGAGCCGAACTCGCTGCGCTTGACCTGGCCGTGGACGATCTCGCCGATGCGGTCCTTGTATTCGTCATACTGGCGCTCGCGCTCGGCGTCGCGCACCTTCTGCACGATCACCTGCTTGGCGTTCTGGGCGTTGACGCGGTTGAACTCCACCGGCGGCAGGGTCTCGGCGATGATGTCGCCGATCTGGGCGTCGGGATTGCGGCGGCGCGCATCGACAAGGGCGATCTCGGTCTTGTCGTTCTCCACCAGATCAACGACATGCAGATAGCGCGAGACATGGGTTTCGCCGGTCTTGGGGTCGATATCGACCTTGATGTCGTTCTCGCTGCCGTAATGGGCCTTGGCGGCGCGCTGCATCGCCTCTTCCATGGCGGTGAGGACGACCTGCTTGTCGATCGACTTGTCGCGGGCGACGGCGTCGGCGATCTGCAGCAATTCAAGCCGGTTGGCAGAAATGGCCATTATTCTCTCCTAGGTCTTTTCTAAGTTGTCGCATCCGCATTCGCGGCCGCTTGGGGGGCCGTCTTGCGGGCCTTCAAGTCTTCCTGGATCAGTTTGTCGGTGAGCACGAGTTTCGCGTTGAGGACGCTGCGGAAGGGAAAGCGGATATCCTTGCCGTCAGCGCGGATCATGACATCGGCGCCGTCCAGCCCCAGCACCAGCCCGCGCCAGCGCTTGCGGCCTTCATAAAGGCCGTCGAGTTCCAGCTTGGCCTCATGGCCGCTCCAGCGCGAGAAATCCTGCGGCCGGGTCAGCGGGCGGTCGATGCCGGGCGAGGAGACTTCCAGCTCATACTCGCCCGCGATCGGGTCGTCCTTCTCGATGAAGTCGAGCAGGACGCGGGACAGTTCGGCGCAGTCTTCCACATTCATGCTGCCGTCAGGCCGCTCGGCCATCACCTGCAGGGTCTGGGCCGACCCGCCCATCAGGCGCAGGCGCACCAGCTTGAACCCGGCCTGTTCGATGACGGGTTCAAAGATCGGTTCCAGGCGCGCGACGGCGGTAACGGTCAAATCAAAGCCTCTTGCCCGCGGCGGCCCGGGGGACCGCCACACAACACGTCTTGTTGTTTGGGATGGCGGCTATGTACGCCCGGGCCGCCCCGAATTCAAGCCGTGAGGGCTGGCCTTATTTCTTCGGGGGAGGAGGCAGGACGACGGGTTTGCCGGGGTAAATCGGGACTTCCACCTCCCCCGGGGCCAGGTGCAGCTTCTGGTCCGGCGGCGGCATGGCCCGGGCCGGCGGGTCGGAAAAGAGCTGGTGCAGGCCCTCAATCCGGGGCTGCAGCAGCATGAAGGCGACGCCGCCGATGGTCATGGCCAGGAAGAACAGGGCCGTGGCCAGCATCAGGATGTCGCCGGCATTGACCTCCCAGAAGCTGCGCGGCTTCGTCCATCTGTCCTCTTTTTCCTTGAACATGCCTGGACTTTAAGCCTCCGCAGATAGCGAAGCCAGCACGGCTAGGCCCGCGCAAAGCGTAAAAAGCTGGGCGGCCCCTTGATCGCCTTGGCCTCGTAGCGGGTCGGCGGCCAGCCTTCCGGCCGGGTTTTCCAGTCGCGGGGGCCGGTGGCGGTCCAGGCAAAGGCCGGGTGGGCCATCAGCCGTTCCAGGGCATAAGGCAGATAGGATTTGTCGTCGGTGGCGAAGCGCAATTCCCCGCCGGGAACCAGCACCCGCGCCAGCTGGTCCAGCATCTCCATCTGCAGGAAACGGCGTTTGTGATGCCGCGTCTTGGGCCAGGGATCGGGGAACAGCAGGAAAAAGCGGGACAGGCTGGAATCGGGCAGCGCCTCGATGATTTCGCGGCCGTCGCCTTCGTAGAGCCGAACATTGTTCAGTGGCTTTTCTTCAAGCTTTGTCAGTATCTTGGCCATGCCCATCTCATAGGGCTCGGCGCCGATCAGGCCGGCATCGGGACGCTGTTCGGCCAGGGCCATGAGATGCTCGCCGGCGCCGAATCCGACCTCCAGCCAGAGTTCGCGAACAGCGTTCGGAAACTGTGTTCGCGGATCATCGCCCACCCGCCAGGCCAGCCTGCCCAGCAGGGTCTGGCGCAGGCCCTTCTGCCGGGCGGACAGCTTGGGCCCCTTGCGGCGGCCATAGAGCTTCCGGCGGTTGCGGTCTTTTTCTTGCCCCCCACTGTCCGCCACGCGGGCAAGCCCGCTAGCGGACATCTCCCCCCGCCATGCGCTTGCGCGCAGCGGGGGGAGAAAGCCGGGGTGCGCGGCTAGCGCCCAATCAGAACGCCGCCTTGATCTGGCCGGCCAGGTCGGTCTTCTCCCAGGAGAAGCCGCCGTCAGCGTCGGGCTCGCGGCCGAAATGGCCATAGGCGGCGGTACGGGCGAAGATCGGCTTGTTGAGGTCCAGATGCTCGCGGATGCCGCGCGGCTTCAGATTCATGATCTGGGGCAGCAAGGCTTCCAGCCTGGCTTCGTCCACCTTGGCGGTGCCATGGGTGTCGACATAGACGCTCAGCGGCTCGGCGACGCCGATCGCATAGGCAAGCTGGATGGTGCAGCGGTCGGCGACGCCCGAGGCCACGACATTCTTGGCCAGGTAGCGCGCGGCATAGGCGGCGCTGCGGTCCACCTTGGTGGAATCCTTGCCGCTGAAGGCACCGCCGCCATGCGGGGCCGCGCCGCCGTAAGTATCGACGATGATCTTGCGCCCGGTGAGGCCGCAATCGCCGTCCGGCCCGCCGATCACGAAACTGCCGGTGGGATTGATGTGCCAGACGGTCTTGTCGTTGATCCAGGCGGCGGGAAGCGCCTGGCGGATATAGGGTTCGACCACCTTGCGGATGATGGCGCTGGTCTGGTCTTCGCTGGTGTGCTGGGTGGAAAGCACGATCTGGGTCGCTTCCACCGGCACGCCGTTCACATAGCGCAGCGTCACCTGGCTCTTGGCGTCGGGCTGCAGGATCGGCTCCTTGCCGGCATGGCGGGCGTCGGCCAGCAGCTTGAGAATCTTGTGGCTGTAGAACAGCGGCGCCGGCATCAGCGCCGGGGTCTCGCGGCAGGCATAGCCGAACATGATGCCCTGGTCGCCGGCGCCTTCATCCTTGTTGCCGGAGGCATCGACGCCCTGAGCGATATGGGCGGACTGGGCGTGCAGCAGCACTTCGACCTGGGCGTTCTTCCAGTGAAAGCCGTCCTGCTCATAGCCGATGTCCTTGATCGCCTTGCGCGCGACATCTTCCACATCGCCCGCGCCCACCGATTTGGGGCCGCGGGTCTCGCCGGCGATGACGACGCGGTTGGTGGTGCAGAGGGTTTCGCAGGCGGCGCGGATGTCCCAGGGGCTCATGCCGTCCTTGGGGCCTTCGCGGAAGAACAGGTCCACCACCTCGTCCGAGATGCGGTCGCTCACCTTGTCGGGGTGGCCCTCGGAAACGCTTTCGGAGGTGAAAAGATAATCGGCGCGCGCCATGCGGTTTATTCCTTGGGAATGAGGCCGCCCCTCATACAGGGAATCCTCCGGGGGTCAAAGGGGGATATGCCGATTTTGACATATCCTGTGACAAAGCCCCGAAAGCCGGGCGGAAAGCCTGTTCCGCAAGGGCTGCGGCCCGCATTATTAACCCTTCCCCGTCCGGGTTGGGCTATAGGAACCAAAAACCAGCAAGGGTCGCCCGTGCGTACCGCCACCGTCGAACGTAAAACCCGCGAGACCGAGATTTCGGTTTCCCTCGACCTGGACGGCGCCGGCGAGGCCGATATCGACACCGGCATCGGCTTTCTGGACCACATGCTGGAGAGCTTCGCCCGCCATTCCATGATCGACCTCAAGGTGCGGGCCAGCGGCGACCTGCATGTCGATTTCCACCACACCACCGAGGACACCGCCATCGTCATCGGCCAGGCGATCCGGCAGGCGCTGGGCGATTTTTCCGGCATCACCCGTTTCGGTTCGGCCCTGATCCCGATGGACGAGGCGCTGACCCGCGTCGCCATCGACCTCAGCAACCGGCCCTACCTGATCTGGAAGGTGACCATCCCCAAGCCGAAACTGGGCGAGATGGACACCGAACTGTTCAAGGAATGGTTCCAGGCCCTGGCGCAGCAGGCCGGCATCTGCCTGCACATCGAGAATCTCTATGGCGACAACAGCCATCACATTGTCGAAACCTGCTTCAAGGGCACGGCGCGGGCGCTGCGCATGGCGATTGCGCCGGATGACAGGCTGGATGGCGCCAGCCCGTCGAGCAAGGGCAGCCTTTAAACAGGTGAAGCCAACCAATGCCGGAATACTTGGTCAGCTACGACTACGGCCAAGGCGGCATATGGCTATATCTCTACGCCGAAAACGCTGCCCAGATTGCGCGCGCCTATCCAAGCTTGA
>Ga0265313_10001733_pt1 | contig 20064 bp, 17 predicted proteins | sample 4123metaG_FD_203122 | JGI IMG/M metagenome (GOLD analysis project Ga0265313, IMG submission 203122) | Rhizosphere microbial communities from Carex aquatilis grown in University of Washington, Seatle, WA, United States - 4-1-23 metaG | ecosystem: Host-associated > Plants > Roots > Rhizosphere >...
GGTCAGTTGGGCGTGATAATTTTTGGCGGCGACGGCGGCGCGCTCGAGCGCGGCTTTTCCGCCTTTTGAGCCGTCGTAACCCACCAGAATTTTCCGAAACATGGGCAGCATGATTTCCTCACTTTCCCGTTGTCCCAACATCAGATGTCAGGGTGTTTTTCCGGTTGTTTATTTTCTCACTGTAAATCTTGCCCCATTCCGTCATGGATTCAATCGTCGGCTGGAAGAATTTTTGAGCGATGAGCGTCGGCACAAACGCGCTCAAAATCACCACCGTCACCAGCACGGTGTATTGCGACTGGTCAATGATGTGATTTTGCAGGCCAAACAATGCGGAAATGGTGCCGAAGGTGAGGCCGGTCGCCATCAGCAACGTTGTGTAGTTCGCCTCGCGGTTGCGCATGTAAAATATTTTTGTGGACGGCCAGACGCCGATGTATTTCGTCGCCATTTTAATCAGCAACAAAATGACGATGAGTCCCAGCGACGACCACATTGCCGGCAGCGAAACGAAAAGGCCGGCTTTGATGAAGTAAAACGGCGTGAAAATGGTGAAGGCAATGGTGCGCATCCGGTGCACGAGTGTTTTGTCGCGCAGGAAGACGCCCGCAATGACCAGGCCGACAAGATATGCGGGCAGGACGGCTTCGCTTTTGGCAGTGGACGCGAGTCCGCCGAGAAAGAACAGCACGAGGAAAATGAATTTCACCTCCGGCTCGCTGACGCGCGTCGCGCCCAGTTTGGCGATGAGGAACCGCGTCCACGTGGGCATATACCAGAGCATGACCGACATCACGACGACGAAGACCAGCAACCAGATGTCGAAGTCGGCAAAAAGCGTGCCCAGCGCCAGGACGGTTCCGAAATCCGTGATGAAGCACGCAGCGAGAATCGTCTTGCCCATCGGCGTTTCGCCCTGGCCGCCCTCGATCATCACCGCATAGACTACCGCCACCGAGGTGGTCGAAAGCGCAATGCCCGCGATTTGCGCCTGATGCAGCGGCCAGCCCAGGACGAATTGGGCGAAGAGCCAGACGCAGATAAACGGCAGCGAAAAGGACAGGATGCCAATGGTCAGGCTGGCGCGCAGATTGGCCCGCAGGGAAACGGGGTCGATTTCCGCGCCCGCCAGAAACGTCAGCACGCCGCTGCCGAGCATGGCGAGAAAATTCGTCCAGTCGGTCGTTTGCAAAATGTGCGCGCCACTGCCGAAATGAATGTTGCCGACAATCACGCCGACCACGATTTCAATGAGCGCCACGGAAATGCCGACGCGAATGGAAATCAGGCTGGCCAGAAATGCCAGCCCCATCCAGATCGCCGCGATGTACCAGATGTTTTCCGTCATGATTCCGGTTCAGGTCTGCGGCGGCGGAATTTCAGCGGCGCGATAATCAATCACCCTCACCTTTTCCATCGTAATCAGGCCGCCGGTCATCATTTTGTCGAGCATGGGCAGGAACTCGTTGATTTTTTCCTCGCTGTCCACAATTTCGATCACGAGCGGCAGGTCCATCGAGAGCCGGAGGATTTTGGCCGTGTGCAGGCGGCTGGTCTTGCCGAAGCCCATCGGCCCGCGCAGGACGGTTGCGCCGGCCAGATGCAGTTCACGCGCCTTGAGGACGATGGCCTCATAAAGCGGCTTGTGCTGCCAGCGATCACTTTCGCCGATGAAGATCCGCAACAACAGGGCATCGTGGGGCAGGTTCATGATTTATTTCAGTTGGTTGAGTTGGTTGGCCAGCAGGAAACCCAGCCACACGCCGGCCAGGCACAGAACGACCGACAACAAAACGTTCGCACCCGCCCGCAACCATTCGCCGTTGTTGGCCAGATTCAAGGTTTGCAGGCTGAACGAGGAGAACGTGGTGTAACCGCCGCAGATGCCAATCATGAAAAAAGTGCGGAACGACGGCGAGACCAGCCAGCGTCCTTCCGTTCCGGTGGACGCGGCGAAAAAGCCGATGACGAACGAGCCGGTGACGTTGATGAGCATCGTTCCCCACGGGAAGGTTTCGCCAAAATGCCGCGAAACCATGCCGTTAATCCAGTAGCGGCCCACGCTACCGAGCGCGCCGCCAATTGCCACCCAGAGATACATCAGCATAAAAATACTCCTGCCAACAATGCCGTTTCAACGGCCGTCGGTAGGAGTCATCAGCACTGAAACAGTCAGCCCCGAACGCTTTCGGGGTAGCGCGGTTTTCCCATGCGGGACGGCAAACTCCATTGCCTGAAAGCAGTAAAAAGCGAATCCTGGCTGGCCGCAAGCGTTTTTTAAGCGTCTTTTGCGAAGGCGCCGCCCGATCCGGCTTCCGTCTCCTTCATTTTGGCATTTCGGATTGGGCGTGTTCGCTTTAGGTTTGGCCTGTCCGCAAAGCCAAATGAACACACTGCACAAATATCTGACCCGCCAGGTGCTCGCCTCGTTATTGCTGGGCATGGCGGTGTTCACCTTTGTGTTGCTGATTGGCGACGGGCTCAAGGAAATCCTCCCCCTGCTTATCGGCGGCCAGGTGGGGCTCGGCACGGTGTTGGAAGCGATTGCCCTGTTGATCCCGTTTTTCTGGGTTTATGCGCTGCCAATGGGGCTGCTGACGGCCACGTTGCTGGTCTTCGGCCGGTTCAGCGCCGACCAGGAACTCACCGCCGCGCGGGCCAGCGGCATCAGCCTGCTCTCGCTGGTCACGCCGATTTTGCTGCTGAGCCTGTTTTGTTGCGGCCTGAGCGCGTGGATCAACATGGATTTGGGACCGCGCTCGCGCGTGGCGTTCAAGGACCTGCTCTTTAGCGCGCGGGCGGATCTGGCGCACTTCCAACTGCCGGAAAAACAGTTCATCCGCGACATCCCGGGCTACATTGTTTACGTGGACAATAATGACCGCGGCGATTTGCGGGGCGTGATGGTGTTCGTGTTGCAACATGAAACCAATGTGACCACCACCATTCGCGCGCCCGAGGGACGACTCACGGCCGACAAGCAAAACAAACAACTGATTTTCGATTTGCTGAACCCCCAAATGGTGACGATCATGCCCAACGACCGCGTTAGAATTGATTCTTCCAAGGGCTGGACCCGCTACCTCTATCCGTTCCCATCCGTGGAAAATCACCCGAACCACCACGCCATCAGCGACATGACCTTCGGGCAACTGCGCGATGAGCTGAACGACCTGAACCAGAAGCTGAGTCTGCCGCCCGATCTGGAGGTAACGGCTACGGACACCCGTCTCGGACAAATGGACGACGCGGAAAAACAGCGGGCGGACCTGACGGAGCCGATTCGCGTCGAGATGCACCGGCAAGTGGCGTTTTCGTTCGCGTGTTTCAGCTTCACGCTGATCGGCATTCCCCTCGGCATCCGCGTGCATCGGCGTGAGACGAACGTCGGCGTGGCCATCGCCCTGGTGCTCGTGCTGATTTATTACGCCTTTGTCATGCTGGGCGAATCGCTCTCCGCCCGGCCGGAATTTGCCCCGCACCTGATTTTCTGGTTGCCGAATTTCATCTTCCAGGCCGTCGGCGCGGTCCTCCTCTGGCGCGCCAATCGGGGGATTTAGATGCCGAAGCCGGGAGTTGACACTTTTTATTCCATAACCGGCAAAACGGACTTATACTTCCATCCATTATGAAACAAAACTTGATGCTGTGGCTGACGACGCTATTGCTTTCCGTCTGCGCGGTTTCGGCCGAAGAGCCAAAACGCACCGTTAACTTCATCAACACGCCCCTGGAGAAGATCCTGCCGATTTACCACGAACTCTCCGGGCTTGAACTGATCGAATCTTCCGAGGTCAAGAAACTGCACACAGCAATCACCCTGCGAACCGCCGTGCCGGTCTCCAGGAGCGACCTGGTGAAGCTGATGGAGAAGGCCCTGGTCGACCAGGCCGGCGTCGTCATCTCGCATCTCGACGCGCAGCGGGCATCCGTAACCTACAACGACGCCCTTCCCATTTTAGCGGCCGGCGACGGGGATTGACAGCGTGAGACCGGTCACTGCTCGGGTTCGTGTGAAAAGTCCGGGGCACCAATCGGGAAAATAAGCATTCGGTGTTCGATGTTGAATGTTGAATGTTGAATGTTTTAATTTTTCCGCCGATAGACCTTCCCGACCGCCGCCTGGTCAACGGGCTTGACGATCAGTTCGTCGATGTTCACGTGCGGCGGGCGGCCGGCAATCCAGACCAAAATCTCCGCAATATCCCCGGCCGTCAACGGATGGATGCCTTCATAGACCTTTTTTGCGCCGGCCGCGTCGCCCTTGAACCGCACGAGCGAAAATTCCGTCTCCGCCAGGCCGGGATCCACGGTACCGACGCGAATGCCCGTGCCGAGCAGTTCGAGGCGCAGAGCGCGGGTGATTTGCAATTCACCCGCCTTGGCCGCGCAATACACCGCGCCGCCTTCGTAAGCCGTATGGCCGGCCACCGAACCGATGTTGATGATGCTCGCGCCCGCGTCGTGCGGCATCAACGGCAGCGCCGCGCGGGTCATGCGCAACACGCCAAGCACATTCGATTGAATCATCGCCTCCCAATCCGCGTCCTTGCCTTCAACGATGGTGTCCAGCCCATGCGCGCCGCCGGCGTTGTTGATCAAGACGTGCAAATTGCCGATTGCCGGTTGCCGATTGCCGATTTTTTCCCGGACCCATGAAATGAATTGTTCCACACTTGATGTTGCTGAAACATCCAATGCATGGAACTCTGCGGCGGCGGCACCAGCCTTGACCGCCTGCCCGGCGACTTGCTTCAACCGGTCAAGCCGCCGTGCGCCGAGCAGCAGTTTCGCGCCCTCCGCACCAAACGCCCGCGCTGCCGCCGCGCCAAATCCACTCGACGCGCCGGTAATCAGGATCCATTTGTTCTTCAACGAATTCATTGTCGGAATTCTCATCCTCAGCGAGAACGGTTCAAGGCAAAACTAGCGCAGTCCCGGAGGGACTCAACGACCATAGCTTGACGTTTCAACGCCGGGAACACTTAACCATCAGGCAAGTCCCGCAGGGACGGTTGAACCGTTAGCATCATTCTTTCGACCGTCCCTGCAGGACTTGACGCTGTTTTCACATGAACCCGGCATTGAAATGCCGGGCTATTTTCAAATATTCCTTCGGAATAAAACCACGTCAGAGGTACCGGCTCAAAAATTAAACCGCCACGCCCGCAACAACCTTGTCACTAATTTTTGCGCGTGCAGGTGAAACGCGCATTTCCTATTGTCACCTGTTGCCATTGCCTATGAATACCAGAGTCTTGTCCATCCTTTTCGTTGCCCTGAGCCTGCCGGCCTTTTGCTGCCGGGCCGGCAATCACACCAACTTCGACGTGGCCATCTACATTCCGGTGGGCGTGGTGCGCAGTTTTGAAGATCCGCAAAAATTGCGGGACGATTGGGACCGGATCAGCGCACAATTGAAGGTGGACAAGGTGTACATCGAGGTGCAGCGCGACCGGCAGCGCGCCGGCGATGAATTACTGGAACAGGTCAAGAAATTCTTCCTCGACCATGGCGTGCGGGTGGCGGGCGGCATGGCCCTTTCCGACGGCGGCTTCGGGCAATTCAAATCGTTCTGTTACACCGACCCAAATGACCGGCAGTTCATCTCGGAAGGCGCGGAACTGGCGGCGCGGCATTTTGACGAAGTCATCCAGGACGACTTCTTTTTTGACTGCACCAAGACCGATTCCGACATCGCGGCCAAGGGAACGAACAGTTGGACGCAGTTCCGGCTCGCGTTGATGGATGACGCGGCCGAAAATTTAATCATCAAGCCGGCGCGCGCGGTCAACCCCAAGGTCAAGCTGGTCATCAAATTCCCCAATTGGTACGAACATTTTCAGGGACTCGGCTACGACCTCGACCGGGAGCCAAAACTGTTTGACGGCATTTATACCGGCACGGAAACGCGCGACCCCGTCGTCACCGACCAGCATTTGCAACAGTACGAGAGCTACGAAATCATCCGTTACTTCGACAACATCGCGCCGGGCCGGAATGGGGGCGGCTGGGTGGACACGTACAGCATCCGGTATATTGACCGGTACGCGGAGCAGCTTTGGGACACGATGTTCGCCAAGGCGCCGCAAATGATGCTGTTCGAGTGGTCGGCGATGAGCCGGCCCATTCTGCCGGGCGACCGCGACGCCTGGCAAAGCCTGCCTACAAGTTTTGATTACAATCAGCTGCTCGCGGCGTTTCAAACCAATCATCCGGCGGGCCTGACGAACCCTACCATTGCTTCCGTGGCCGGCTATAGCCTCGACGAAGTGGACCCATTCCTCGGCCAGCTCGGCAACCCGATTGGCATCGCCAGCTATAAACCCTATCAATCCACTGGCGAGGATTTCCTGCACAATTATCTGGGCATGATCGGCGTTCCCATTGAGCTGTATCCGTATTTCCCCACCAACGTGGATCTGGTGCTGTTGACCGAATCGGCGAAGTTCGATCCCGACATCGTCGCCAAAATCAAACAGCAACTCGTCGCCGGCAAATCCGTCGTCATCACTTCCGGTCTGCTTCACGCACTGGAAGATCGCGGCATCAACGACATTGTGGAACTGCGCTACACCGACCGCAAACTGCTCGCGCACGAGTTTTACGGCGGATTCGGCGCCGGCAATGGGGCCGACCTCGGTAACGATCCGAATGCGGCCATCCTGCTGCCGGTGATTGAATTCCTGACGAACGATGCGTGGCCGCTGGTGCGTGCGATGGCCAACGGCGGCGCCTGCCCGCTGCTGATCATGGACCGCTATTCCAAAGGCGTGTTGTATGTCCTGACGATTCCCGACAATTTTGCCGATTTGTACCGGCTGCCGCCAGCTGTCACGAGTGCGCTCAAAGGTTATTTGATGCGTGGGTTTCCGGTGCGATTGGACGGCCCCAGCCAGGTCGCACTCTTCGCGTACGATAACCACACGTTCATCGTGGAATCCTATCTGCCCACGGAAGCCGACGTGAAAGTTTCCGTGACTGGCGATTTCACCAAGCTGCGGAATCTGGTCACCCGCGAAGAGATTACCGGCCAGGTGCCGGAAGAACCGCGGGGTTTTGGAAGGCGCCAGTTGTTTAGCGAAAACCGCGAATCCTTCAACGTCCATCTGCTGCCGCACAGCTACGCAGTATTTGTGATGGAGAAGTAAATCTGCCGGGCGGCGCTACCCTCAAAGAAACATCAACACATTTGCGAGCATCGCCAGGCCGGTCAATGCTACGGCGATACCCACGACCACGCCCGACTCCCGGCGCCAACACCAGATGCACCAGATCAATGAAGTGACAGCCAGGCTTCGACAGGCGATAGCGAGCACGCCCAGCGGAAAGTTGATGTTTTGAGCAAGCGACTGGCGAACCCATTCAGGAATGGCACTCGGATCCAGAAAGTGGCCCAACGTGCCGGCCATAAGATGATACGCATACCATACGAACAACGAGAAACCGGACAGCACGATGCAGGCGGTTGATCTGGGCGAACCATAAAGCCCGCGAGCGAACGCCATAAAAGCGAATCTGGCTTTGCTCATGTTCATGTTTACGTCACCCCGCCGAACCGCAATTATTTTATCATTCTTTTTACTTCCTGTCCATAAGGCTCAATTACTTGCATAAACCTCCCGATTGAAGCAACAAAGGCGTCACAGGCTCATGACGATGGCCTGGGTGTTTCAGGATTCTGTCCGGGAGCGCTGGAGATTTATCGGGCGGAATTCAACTGGTCCAGAAATTCGAAACGGGCGCGGTGCGCGTCGGGAGCGGACCCGGAATCAGGCTGGAGGTGCATCACCGGGTAATCGTTCTGGCGGTTGTAGGCCGGCCACGGCGGCAGACCCGGACCGTTCGGATCGCCGGTCTTCGCAAAGTTGCTCCAGTAGGTGGCCATGAGCTTCGAGATCCGGTAATCCTCCGGTCGCCATGGCAGATGTTTGGAGGAGAGCATTTGGAAGACGTATTCGATTTCGGCGGAGTGCGGCGCCGCCGGCTCCGTACCCGGCTTGGCGTTCGCGGGCAGTGGCAGCGTCTGGTCGAATTCGTACCGGAAGACCGGGGACCCACCCGTCTGAAGCTGCATTTCCATCCATTTCCAGGTGTCGGACCCGGTGAACTGGTCGCTGGCGATATCCTGCCCGGCCCGTTTCGCCTCCGCATCGGTCATCGCCGGATAAAGTTTCAGAATGGATTCTGCGTTGGTGCCGAATTGGGCTTTGACGCGCTTGACGTAGTTCACGACGGTCGGCGCGTCATTGGTAAAGAAGTATTTGAAGTCCCGCTCGTCCCGGTTCCAGCCAGTCAAAAGCGGGATGTGGCTTTGTTGGCCGCGGGCGTAAATGGCAACGCAGTTGGTCGGCAGGAAATATCCATCGATGTCCGGCATAAAATACTCCCGCGGCAGTTTCAGCGCCGCCGCGAGCACTTTTGGGGCGGGTATGGCCCGCAACGCCTCCAGCGAGTCCGTCCCAAACGCCGACTCCGCGAATTTCACCCCTGCCTGCTCGGCCTGGACACGTGGTTTCCAGGGTTGCAGGGTGTCAAAGCATGAACTGCTCTCGCCAATGGCGCGACGAAAGAGGCCTTGCGCCAGGGGCGACGCCATCAATGCGCCGACGGAGCGCGACCCGGCTGATTCCCCAAAGATGGTGACGTTGTCAGGGTCGCCGCCGAACGTGGCAATGTTCGCCTTGATCCATTTGAGCGCGGCGACCTGGTCCAGAAGTCCGTAGTTGCCGGACGCATTGTGTTCCGACTCTTTAGTCAGTTCCGGAAGGGCCAAAAAACCGAAAACGCCCAGCCGGTAGCCGACGCTCACCACCATCACGCCTTGCTTCGACAAATTACCGGCGTCCTGACGCGGCTCGGAAGTGGACCCAGCGACAAAGCCTCCGCCATAAATCCAGACCATCACCGGCAGCAGCCTCGACTCCGGATGATTTTCCGGCATCCAGACGTTGAGATATAAACAGTCTTCGCTGGGACCGGCGTCATGGAAGACCATGTCGTCGTAGATGCGCCCCTGCATGGCGCGCGGCGGATAGTCAACGGCCTTTCGGACCCCGGTCCAGGGCGGAGCCGGCTGCGGCGGCTTCCATCGCAATGGACCGACCGGCGGCGCGGCATAAGGAATCCCCTTGAACGTGCGCACCTTCCCGTCGGCACTGACCACACCTTCCAGTACGCCATTGGCGGTTCGTACCTGCACACGGCGCAACGACTGCGCGGGCACGGCCTGGATTCCAAGCAGCAACACGAGGAACACGGCCCATTTCTGTCGATGAAACTTCATGGTTTCCGCGGTGTTGTCTGACCTGCCAGCCGATCTGACTCTCAGAGCTCAGCCGCGCGGGGCCTGCGGTGTCAACCGCGGGGGCGGAGCGGTAGGCGGAAACGCTGTCGGCAGCAATGAGGTGTCAGCCAAAGTGTAGGCAAGGATTTCGCCGGTGGAATTGAGAAAGGTAAAATCCTGTACGCTCTTGATGGTTCGGTTTTTTACCAGCCGTTGAATGGCCTGGAGCGTGTCTTCTCTTGATTCCTGAATGCGAACCGCTATTTGGCTCGCATGGTTGGGTGCCCTCGTATCATGAAGAAAATTGATGATTTTTGCTTCTATGTGTTCGAACAGTGCTGTCTTCATTTGTCACCTCATCGTCGGTGCCGGTTGACGGGGTCCAACTTCGGTCTGACAAAAGGAGTAACCCGCCAATCTGCATGATATCATGCTCAACGATTGAACCACCTCGGGTCGGCGATGTCAATTCTGATTTGTCGGGAAACGAAGCGGCAAGCAACGGTACGGAGGACAGCAATAACGTCCTCCTGCGCCAAGGCTACGGAGGACACCATCCTTCGCTCAAAACCTCCAGCGTCGGTTCCGAGCGAAGGATGGTGGAGCCGAGGGGATTCGAACCCCTGACCTTCTCATTGCGAACGAGACGCTCTACCAACTGAGCTACGACCCCAGCCTTGCCATTCGGACAACCATGGTTTTGCCACAAAAAAACGCGCCGCGCAATTCTTAAGTCATTTCCGCCCTGGGAGCGCCGGCGTCCCGCCGGCCTGCCGGTAATTAGAACCATAAACTCGCCGGCAGGATGCCGGCGCTCCCAGGAACAGCCGGAGGTCGCGGACGAATCGTCCACGCTCCCGAGACGCTCCAATTGCCGATTGGCAATTCCCGTCGCGCTTGCTACCTTCCGCCCGCATGACCGACCCGGCCGTGGCCGCCCAAACGCCTTCGAAGACCCAGGTGTTTCTCCGCCGGTTGATCACCACGGTGATTCTCTGGACGGTGATCCTGGCCGGCTTGCTCTCCAGCAATGCATTGATTTCAAACGGCCTCTTTCTACTGATCATCTTCCTGCTCGCCCTGGCCGGGCTCGCGGAATTTTACGGACTGGTGGAAAAGCGCGGTCTCGCCTGCTTCAAATGGTGCGGGCTGCTCGGCGGCGCGCTGCTCATGGTCGGGACGTTTCTAAATTTGACCGGCCACCTGGGCACGTCCGGTTCGCCCGCGCGCGTGAATGATTTTGAAACCGGCTTCATCATCCTGTTCGTACTGGGCTTGTGCGTACGGCAACTCGTCGCGCGCAACGGGGCCACGGGCATGGTCGCCATTGCCACCACGCTCTTCGGCCTCATGTATGTCCCCTGGCTCCTGAACTTCATCCAGAAGATCAATTTTTTCCCCGGCGTGGAGGGCCGATATTTCCTGCTCTACTTCGTGCTGCTGACAAAGTTCAGCGATACCGGCGCGTACGCGGTCGGCTCGTTCATCGGCCGGCACAAAATGATTCCGCGCATCAGTCCCGGCAAAACCTGGGAAGGTTTTGGCGGCGCCATCGTGCTGTCAACCGCGGCAAGCCTGGGGTTCTGGCATTTTCTGGGCAGCCACCTGGAGGGCATGAACTGGATTCACGCGGTCGTGCTGGGCGTTCTGTTGAGTGTGACGGCGGTCATTGGGGATTTGATTGAATCGCTGTTCAAGCGCGAGGCCGGCGTGAAGGATTCCGGCAAATTCTTCCCCGGCATCGGCGGTGTGCTGGATTTGCTCGACAGCCTGTTGTTCAACGCCCCCATCATGTATCTTTATCTCAGACACATCCTCACGTCCCCGTGAGATTGACGATTTTCGATATACGATTTACGCGACCTTGGGCAATATAACGACGAATCACGAACCAAATTCCAGCCCTATGACACGCGAAGAAATGAAGAAGCGGACGAAAGCCTACGCGAACCGTGTTGTAAAGGTTTGTTCGGCTCTTCCCGCCAACTGGGTGGCACAAACGCTGGGGAAGCAGCTCCTTCGCAGCGGGACTTCCGTGGGCGCGAACTATCGCGCCGTCTGCCGTGCCAAATCCACCTCGGATTTCATAAACAAGCTGCGCATCGTCGAAGAAGAATGCGATGAATCCTTATTTTGGATGGAATTGCTGGTGGACAATAATTTAGTGAAAGCGCTGCATCTCCGCGATTTGATGGGTGAAGCTGACCAAATCCTGGCCATCGTCGTCTCATCCGCAAAAACCGCACGCACGTCACGCGGCGCGTAAATCGAATATCGTAAATCGTAAATGAAGAATGTTGTTTTACTCGGTTCGACCGGCTCCATCGGCACCAGCACCGTCAAGGTGGCCGAGGATCTGCCGGACCGCATCCGGCTGGTCGGCCTGGCCGCCGGCAACAATTCCGAATTGCTGTTTGAGCAGGCGCGCAAGCACCGGCCGGAAGTCATTTCAATCGGTGACCCGGCGAAGGCCAGGGAACTCGGCAACGCGCTGGGGGTTTCAACCCGGGTTTTTTCCGGCGCGGAAGGCTTGTTAAAACTGGCCACGTTGCCGGGCGCGGACATTGTGCTGATTGCGATTGTCGGCACAGCGGGCCTGCAACCCGCACTGGCGGCGATTCGCGCGGGCAAGGACATCGCGATTGCCTCCAAGGAAATCCTGGTCATGGCCGGCGAGATTGTCATGGCTGAGGCGCGTAAACACGGCGTCCGCGTGCTGGCCGTGGACAGCGAACATTCGGCCATTTTTCAGTGTCTCGACGGCAAACCACCCGCGTCCATCCGCAAATTGTGGCTGACCGCCAGCGGGGGACCCTTTCGCAACACGCCGAAGGAGGAATTTCCAAACCTCACCGTCGAACGCGCCTTGAAACATCCGTCGTGGGTCATGGGCCGGAAAATCACGATTGATTCGGCCACGCTCTTCAACAAGGGGCTGGAAATGATCGAGGCGCGCTGGCTGTTCGACATCAACATGGAACGGGTCGGCGTGCTGGTGCATCCGCAAAGCATCGTGCATTCGATGGTTGAGTTTGTGGACGGTTCACTGCTCGCCCAGCTTTCCACGCCGGACATGTGCCTGCCAATCCAGTACGCGCTCACGTATCCCGATCGCGCGCCGAGCGGGCGGGTACAGACGGATTTTGCCAGGCTCGGCAGCCTGACCTTCGAGGAGCCGGACGCGGAGAAATTTCCAGCATTGAACCTGGCGCGGCGCGCCGGTGAGACCGGTGGCACCCTGCCGGCGGTATTGAACGCGGCGAATGAAATCGCCGTCGAAGCCTTTGTGAACCACAAAATCAATTTTCCACAGATCACGGAAGCCGTTCAACGCACGATGGATGCGCACAAAGTCGTCCAGCATCCAACGTTGGAACAAATTTTGGAGGCCGACGCCTGGGCGCGCCGCCACGCGGCAGCCAATTAATCATCATGCGCAAAGATTGGATAATGGTCCAATTTGGTGGGGCGAGGCTACTGACGAGCCGGCTCGCGAGGACGCTCGCCCCACCGAAAGTTGCAAAATGTGCCACTCGCAAAGATTGCGGGCAGGCTTTTTGCTGATATACTCATTCTGTCCCTGTACCAAGGGCTGATTTTACATGACTATTTTGACAATTATTTATGTTATTGCGGCTGTGTTCGTATTGTTCGGCGCGGCTATTTTCATCCATGAATTCGGCCATTTCTGGGTCGCGCGAAAGCTGGGCATGAAGGTTGAGGAATTTGCCATCGGCTTTGGCCCCAAGATTTACAGTTGGAAGCGCGATGGCATCGAATACTCGTTGCGCTGGATTCCCGCCGGCGGTTTCGTGAAGCTGCCACAGATGGTCACCGCGGAGGCTTTGGAAGGAAAAACCGACTACGAAGGTGTATTGAAGGGAGACCTGCCGGTGCCGCCCGCGCCGCCATTACACAAAATTCTCGTGGCCTTTGCCGGGCCATTCATGAACGTGGTCTTCGCCTTCGCCATTGCGACGGTCATTTATTTTGTCGGCCTGCCGGTGCCCGTAAATCCGCCCGTCATCGGTTACGTCGAACCGGGTTCGGCGGAGGCCAAACTCGGCCTTCATGAAGGCGACGTCATCAAGTCCGTGGACGGCAAACCCATCAATTCCTGGCAGGACGTGGTGATGAACACGGTGGTGGCACGCACCACGATGCTGCCCGTCGTCATCGAACATGACGGCAAGGAACAATCCTACGAACTCCAAGCGACCACCGACAATGCCATCGGCCTCAAAATGCTGAACCTCGATCCGCGCGACCACCCACAGGTGATGCAGGTCCTGTCCGGCACCCCGGCGGAAAAGGCGGGGCTCCAGGCGAAAGACATCATTATTTCGTTCGCCGGCGTGCCCGTGGCCAGTCGCGAACAGTTGATCGACCTGATCCGCAAGCGCGGCGGCCAGGCGACCGAAATGCGCGTCCAGCGCGACGCGGATAAAATCACCTTGAATGTCACGCCGACACAGGATCCCGAAACGAAATTTGGCCAGCTCGGCATCATGCTCGGCTCGGATTCGACCCAGGTTTATATCGTTCAAAAGCCGGGGCCGACGCCTTGGGAGAATATCAGCAATGTCCTGAACCAAACCTTCATGGTCATCAGCGCACTCGTCCATTCCCATGAAACCGGGGTGGGCGCCAAGGATTTGACCGGCCCCATCGGCATCCTCACCATGCTCGCCGTCTGGGTGAAAACCGACTACCGCCTCGCGCTTAATTTCCTGGTTTTGTTGAACATGAACCTCGCCATCATCAATCTGCTGCCGATTCCCGTCCTGGATGGCGGCCACATCATGATGTCCCTGGTTGAAAAAGTCCGGCGCCGGCCGATGAACGTGAAATTCGTGGAATACGTCACCACCGGCTTCGCGGTCATGCTCATCTCCTTCATGCTTTATGTTGCGTTTTTTGACATCAAACGCATCCCGCTTTTCCACGCCATGTTCAACACCAACGCGCAAATCGAGCAAACCACCAGTCCCGCCGCAGCCCCGCCGGCATCCGCCAAATAATCCATGCGCTACTGCGACTCACCGTACTTCTTTCAGCGGCGCAAAACGCGCGAGGTCGTCATCGGCGACCCGGACCACGGCGGCGTCATCATCGGCGGCCGGCACCCGGTCGTCATGCAGTCCATGCTCACCTGCGACACCATGGACACCGCCGAATCCGTGAAGCAAACGCTCGAACTCGTCGCCGTCGGCTGCCAGCTCGTGCGCATCACCGCCCCCACGGTCAAGGACGCAGCCAACCTGCAGAACATTGTCGCCGAATTGCGCCGGCAGAACTGTTTCGTGCCGATTGTCGCCGACATTCATTTCAAGCCCGACGCCGCCCTGGAGGCGGTCAAATGGGTCGAGGTCGTGCGCGTCAACCCCGGCAATTACGCCGACTCGAAAAAATTTGCGACCAAGGAATACACGGACGAACAATATGCCGCCGAATTGAAGCGCATCGAGGAGAAGTTCACGCCACTCGTGCGGGAGTGTCTCCGGTTGAAACGCGCGCTGCGCATCGGCACGAATCACGGTTCGCTCAGCGACCGCATCATGAACCGCTACGGCGACACGCCGCTCGGCATGGTCGAGAGTGCGTTGGAATTCGCCCGCATCTGCCGCCAACACGGCTTCCACAATTTCAAGTTCTCGATGAAATCGTCCAACCCCAAGGTGATGATCGAGTGTTACCGCCTGCTGGTGGCACGGCTCGAACAGGAAGGGACGGACTGGAATTATCCGATTCATCTCGGTGTCACCGAAGCGGGCGAAGGCGAGGACGGCCGCATCAAGTCCGCCATTGGCATCGGTTCGTTGCTCTGCGATGGACTGGGCGACACGATTCGCGTTTCGCTCACGGAAGATTCGCCGCGGGAAATTGAGGTTTGCCGCGACTTGCTGGCGCAGATTGCTTTATTGACCGTAACCGCTGGGAGCGCCGGCTTCAAGCCGGCGAGTTCTTCAACCGTCGAACATCAACACGCCGGCAAGATGCCGGCGCTCCCAGCTGCAGGCCTCAACGAACAATGGCCGTTCGACCCTTTCCATTTCGAGCGTCGCGAAACACCGGAGATTGAGCTGAACGAAAATTTCAAATGTGGTGGCGAGCAAACCGTCCGTGTCGTCGTCACCAAAGCGACGTGGGACAAGGTCGCGCACAAGATCCGGCCCAAGGACGACGTGAAGCCGGAGGCGATTTACGAGGATTTGAACGTGGCCGAGATCGACCCAACGCAGGATTTTGAAATCAACTGCGAAACCCAACTGGTCACCGTAAAGGACGGCGTGAAGCTGCCGGCCATCACTGCCTTCCGGCTGTTGGCGGCCAAATTGAAACGGCTCGGCCGGAACAATCCGATTCTGCTCAAGGATTGCATCAACTTTGAGCCGGTCCTGCTGGAACCCAAAATCGCCCTGCTCCGGGCATCGGCGGTCATCGGTTCATTGCTGGCGGATGGGATTGGCGATGCGATTCTGGTGCGGGGCGAGTCCGGCGGCGGTCAATCGTTGCGGCTCGCTTATAATATTTTGCAGGCGGCGGGTTGTCGTTCGTTCAAGACCGATTATGTGGCGTGCCCGAGTTGCGGGCGAACCTTGTTCAATCTCCAGACGGTCACGGCGCGCATCAAGGCGCGCACGGAGCATCTCAAGGGCGTGAAGATTGCCATCATGGGTTGCATCGTCAATGGTCCGGGCGAAATGGCCGATGCCGACTTCGGTTACGTAGGCGGTGCACCGGGCAAAATCAATCTCTACGTCGGCAAGCAGGCCATCAAATTCAACATCCCCGAAGCCGAAGCGGTGGAACGTCTCGTGGACCTCATCAAGGAACACAACAAGTGGGTGGAGCCGGAAGCGAAGGAAGTGGTGGCAACACACTGATTTCGATTTTCTGAAGTCTTCAGGCTCTGCCAAGAGTGGCATCTTTTTAGATCCACAACCCAAAAACAAATCCAGCCCCGTCAGGGGTGGTGTATTCTGATGATTTCGCTCCTTCCGCCTTTGATTTGGCTACGGCGAGACCAAGACGGAGTTTGGGAATTGGGGGTTTTGATTTTCTACAAATATGCCAACCCTGGCGGCCTTTCCCTCTTAATGCCGGACTATATTCACGCCTTCGCCACCAACTGCCGCAACACAAAAGGCAAAATGCCGCCGTGCTGGTAGTAATCAATCTCGATCGGCGTATCAATGCGGCAACGCACCGGCACATTCTCCACCTTGCCGTCCTGGCGGGTGATGCGCAGTGTAAGATCCTGTTGCGGCTTGAGGCCCGCGCCGAGGCCAACGACGTCGTAGGTCTCCGTGCCGTCTAGTTTCAAACTTTGTCCGTTCGTGCCTTCCTTGAATTGCAACGGCAACACGCCCATGCCGACCAGGTTGCTGCGGTGAATCCGTTCGAAACTCTGGGCGACCACCGCTTTCACGCCGAGTAAATTGGTGCCCTTCGCCGCCCAGTCGCGCGAACTGCCGGTGCCGTACTCCTGTCCGGCTATGACCACCAGCGGCGTACCGCGTTTCTGGTATTCCATCGACGCGTCGTAAATTGAAAGTTTGGTTCCGTCCGGCTGCAAAATCGTGTCCCCGCCTTCCTGCCCGGCGAGAATCAGATTTTTGATGCGGACATTGGCGAACGTGCCGCGCGTCATGACGCGATCGTTGCCACGACGCGAACCGTAACTGTTAAAGTCCGCCGGTTCGACGCCGTGCTCCACCAGGTATTTCCCGGCCGGCGACGTTTTCTTGATGGAACCGGCGGGGGAAATATGGTCGGTCGTCACGCTGTCGCCAAAGATGGCCAGCGGCCGGGCGCCTTTGATTTCACGGATCTCGCCGGGTTGCATCGAAAATTTTTCGAAGAACGGCGGTTCCTGGATGTAAGTGGACTTCCGGTCCCATTCGTACACGTTGCCAGTGCTGGACGGGATTTCGTTCCATTTCGGATTTTGCGCGGCGAAATCCTGGTACAGCCTGCGGAACACGTCCGGCTGCAGCGCAGTCTGCATCAGGTCGCGGATTTCACGCAATGAGGGCCAGATGTCCTTCAGCAACACGGGCCGGCCGTCCTTGCCGGTGCCAAGCGGGTCGTGCGCGAGGTCAATGTCCACGCGCCCGGCCAGCGCGAACGCGACGACGAGCGGCGGCGACATCAGGAAGTTCGCCTTGATGTTCTGGTGAATGCGCGCCTCGAAGTTGCGGTTGCCCGACAACACCGCCGCAGTGATCAGATTATTTTTGACGATGGCATCTTCCACCGGCGCCGCGAGCGGACCGGAATTGCCGATGCACGTCGTACAACCATAACCGACGAGGTTGAAACCGAGCTGGTCGAGATACGGCTGAAGACCGGTCTTGCTCAAATAATCGGTCACCACGCGCGAGCCGGGCGCGAGCGAGGCCTTGACCACCGGGTTTACCGTGAGACCCCGTTCCACCGCCTTCTTGGCCAGCAACCCGGCGGCCAGCATGACGCTGGGATTCGACGTGTTCGTGCAACTCGTGATGGCGGCGATCAGGACCGAGCCGTTGCGAATTTCACTTTTCACCGCCCGTCCCCGCCCCGTGACGTGATCGGGCGTCGGGTGATTATTCGCCATTTCGCTTTCCGTCTGGGGATTGGTATTTTGTGACCGGGATTTTTGCTCTGAAACGGGTTCCTGACTGCCGCCGCCGTCGGCGAAACGGCCATTGCCGGAAACCATGAACGTTTTTCCCAATTCCTCCGGCTTCATGCCGAACCCGCTTTCCGTGACCGGCTTGCTGAAGGTGGCCATGAAACTTTCCTTCAGCTTCGGCAATTCAATGCGGTCCTGCGGGCGTTTGGGACCGGCCACACTCGGCACCACCGTGCCCAGGTCAAGTTCCAGTTCCTGGGAATAGGTGATGTCGCCCCGCTTCGGGATGCCCCAAAGACCCTGCGCCTTGTAATAATTTTCGTAGGCGCGGCAATGTTCCTCGCTACGGCCGGTCGCGCGAAGGTAATTGACACATTCGCCGTCAATCGGGAAGAAACCCATCGTCGCGCCGTACTCGGGCGCCATGTTACCAATCGTGGCGCGATCCACCACCGGCAACGCCGCCGCGCCGGGCCCGAAAAATTCCACAAATTTGCCAACGACCTTCGCCTTGCGCAGCAATTGCGTGACCGTCAGCGCGAGATCGGTCGCGGTGACGCCTTCGCGCAAGGCGCCGGTCAGATGCACGCCGACCACGTCCGGGGTCAGGAAATAAACCGGCTGGCCCAGCATGCCCGCCTCGGCTTCGATGCCGCCGACGCCCCAGCCGACGATGCCGATGCCGTTGATCATGGTCGTGTGCGAATCGGTCCCCACCAGGGTATCCGGGTAATAGACACCATTCGCTTCCAACACACCTTTGGCAAGGTATTCCAGGTTAACCTGATGCACGATGCCGATGCCGGGCGGCACCACCTTGAACGTCTCAAAGGCCTGCATGCCCCATTTCAAAAACTGATAGCGCTCGCGGTTGCGCTGGAATTCGATTTCCAGATTGCGCTGGAAGGCGTCGGCCGAACCGTTCACATCCACCTGCACCGAGTGATCCACCACCAGATCCACCGGCACCAGCGGTTCGATGATCTTGGGGTTCTTGCCCAGGCGCGCGACGGCGGAGCGCATGGCCGCCAAATCCACCAGCAATGGCACGCCGGTAAAATCCTGCAAGACAATGCGCGCGACGATGAAGGGAATTTCCTCCGTGCGTTCCGCCTGGGGCTGCCAGTTGGCCAGCGCGCGGACGTTGTGTTCGGTCACCTTTTTGCCGTCGCAATTGCGCAGGACGGATTCGAGCACCAACCGGATGGAGACGGGCAACCGGGAAACGGGGCCGACGCCGGCTTTTTCAAGCGCCGGCAGGGAGTAAAACTTCCCCGACCGGCCGTTGCCGGGTTCAAACGGTTGCAACGTGTCTGACAATGGATGCTGGATGCTCATGTAATATCTTCAATTAAGATTAAAAATGAAGGTTGAGCGCGGGCGTGTCAAGCGAAGCGCGCCGCAAAGCGCCCCGGGAGCGCTGGCGTCCCGCCGGCGTGTTTTGATGCCGGTCGATTTTATTGTGAAATCCGCCGCCGGGACGGCGGCGCTCCCAGGCAGGATACTTGAGATTCAGTACCGGAATCTATCCCCGCGCGGGTTCGGCGCCGTTCACGGACGACAGCTCCGGACACAGCAAATCGGTGATCCGGCGTTTCAGGCGCGTCAGATCGAGCGGCTTGGTGAAAAAATCCTCGGCGTGCATGGCCACACTCCGTTTGGTCACGTCGCCGGAAAGCGCGCTCATGAAAATGATGGGGATCTTTTTGGTGGTCGGCTGGCGGCGCAGGATTTCGCAAACGGACAGGCCGTCCAGATCGGGCAGCAGGATGTCGAGCAGGATGAGATTCGGTTTGAATTGCCGCGCCTGGCTCAGTGCCTGCACGCCGTCATTGGCCACGATGAATTCATAGCCCAGTCCGCCGAGGCGGAATTGCATCAGCTCGACAAAATCCTGCTCGTCGTCCACGATCAAAATCCGGGGCACCATGTTGTCAATCTAAGCCGCCGTCCGGCCAATCACCATGGCGGCCCGGTTAAAGCCAGGTCACGAAATGGAAACGGAAATCCGGCTAAAATACTTGTTCGGTCCGGACCGTTTTGGTAGCCCTGCGTGGCGATGCCAACGAAACAAGGTTCCATTCATCTGTTCCGGCTTTTCGGAATTGACGTGTATTTGCACTGGGCCTGGTTCCTCGCGGTCTGGTATTTCGTCAGC
>Ga0265313_10001734_pt1 | contig 20060 bp, 24 predicted proteins | sample 4123metaG_FD_203122 | JGI IMG/M metagenome (GOLD analysis project Ga0265313, IMG submission 203122) | Rhizosphere microbial communities from Carex aquatilis grown in University of Washington, Seatle, WA, United States - 4-1-23 metaG | ecosystem: Host-associated > Plants > Roots > Rhizosphere >...
TAAAAGGCGTCGTTGAGATCGTCAAAGTCCGGCGCAAACTCTTCCATCTGGTCGTATCGTTCCTCTCGATCCTGCGACGGGGAGCCTCCGAGTCGGTCTGCCGACACGGCGACGATCCTGGCGGCTCTGGGAACGCCAATGGCCTCGAATCCATCCATTGCGTCCCTCCAGACGATCCCAGTGGAGTTGGAATAAAATTGATGATGGCCGCCGTTATTGACCTCCGCAATGTACCACAGTATCGCGAAGACCAGCCGTTGGGACCGTGAGAATTCCCGTAGGCTGTAGTCGTACATGCCTGGCCCGTCGTAAATGTTGGCACGCCACCAGACGGGATGGAGAACGGCATGCGGATCGCCACTCGCAATCGTCGTATCGTCAACCTCAACGTGGACCTTTTCGCGTCGCGCCATGGGACTGCCTCACGTCACGGCTTCTTGGTAACTAGACGACTCCTGGCTGATTCTCACGAAAGGAAACATGACATGTCAACCACCGACAGTCTGGAGTTCCACAAGCTTCTCATCCACCTGGCAGACGACGAATGGGGCAACGAGTTGATGGCCCGGCTGGCTGCCGAGGCCCTGGCCAACCCGAGTTACGCGGCTTTTCAGCCCCTGGTCGTCTCGGTCTACGAGCACGCCGGCTGGTGGCTCGAATTCACCCTGCTGGAAGGCTGTACCGCCGTGGTCGCCAGCGCGAATGACGGGGCGGAGTTCCACGGCGCTGCCCAGGCTTTTCGCGAGCGGTACTGCAACGGCAGCGTCACGATGGTCGGCGACATCCGCCGGGAGGCAAGTACCCCAAGCGCTGCTTGAAGCCCAACACGGTCCAGCACCTCCAGGCGGCGAAGCTTCGTCGGTCGGCTCGCGAGCTGGGCGGCAAGGAATTACCGAAACCGCCCCGCTCGTTCAAAGACGGGCGTCCTGAAATGCGGAAATACTTCCGGTCACTTAAGAAACGCCGCAAGGCCATGGCCGAAAGCCTGCGTGCCAAGCGGCGCGAGTATGGCCACGAGCTTGCCCGCATCTGGAATCGCCGTGGCGGCGATAGACCGGTCTTTCCCGAAACCCAATGAAGGAAACCCATGCGCAAGCCATTTTCGGATTCTGGCCTTTACGCTCTCTACATGCACTATCTTAGCTCGGACGCCGAGTGGCGGCGCTGGTACGCGGCCGGGATGGCCACCATCCTGCCGCCGGCCCAACTCGCCCGTTTCGCCGCCCAGCTCGCCCTGGAGGCGGCCTGCGGCTGCGAGCTGTCGGTCGAGTTCTGCGAGTTCATCGAGGCCGCGATGCCAAAGGAGCAACATGAGTACCAAAGAGGACGCGGCACGATCGTTTCACCACACCATCATCACGGTCGATGTCCTGTCGGACCACCCGTTTGAATTCGACGACCTTGAAGACCTGCACCTTGCCATCACATCGGGCGATTGTTCGGGCCGCTGGGTCGTGACGCACACCGAGCAGGTCGATGGACGGCGGATGGCGCGGCTGCTGATCGGCCAGGGGAGCGAACCCGATTTCTTCGGGCCGTTTGAAGACGCAGAGGATGCCGACTACCCGACGGCGGCCGAACTACTTGGCGAATTCCCATAGCGAGGTCTACATGACAGTCATCGACCAAAGCAACGTCGAATCGCTGGCCAAGGATGCGGCCGGCAACTGGCAGCGGTTTGAACATTTCTGGTGGGGCCGTGCCAAACTCGCCGACGCTGCCAACTGGGCGATTTACTACACCAGCCACCGGGACAGCGGGTTGACGCAGCAGAGCAACGCGGCGGTGATCGCCCTGGAAATGGAGCGGTTTACAAAAGGAATGGACCCGGACGTCGTGGCGGAAAGTCATTTCCATCACATAGTGGGCCACATCGACGGTTTTTCGATCCGCGTCTACCACCGCGGTCAAATCACCAGAGCGTTTCGCGCCTGGTGCCGGCTCAAGGATCGATTGGGGAAGCGTGGCCGGCTCGACGAGAACGACTACCGGTTGCGCGAGGTCGCGGCCACGCTGGAGAACATCGACACGATGGCTTGGCGGCTGATGCGAAAGTACGAACTGCCTGATGGCTGGGATCGGGCTGTCTATGACTGGTTAAGGGACCATGAGAGGCGGGAAATCGAGACTGAAGGCGACCAGGGCGGATACCCGAGTGAAGCTGCGATTGGACGGGCGATGTCCGCGCTGAGATTTCCTAGGCGAAGCACCAGTGATGCCGCCAATTCTGAAACCAGTTGAAACAGGGCAGGTCTCGTCTTCCGCCCTGATAACCGAGAGGAGAGTACCATGTCCGATCCTGCGCCCACCGTGCGCCCCCATCCGGACTGCCCACTGGTCGCGGCCTACGGACTTGGAGTCGATTCCACAGCAATGTTGGTCGAATTCGCCTTGCGTGGGATCCTGTTCGCCGACACCGGTGGTGAGAAACCGGAAACCTACGAGTACCTGTCCGTCATACAGCCGTTCCTGGCTCGCGTTGGCTTCCCCGACCTGGTTGTGGTCCGCTACCAACCCAAGCGTGCCGCCTACGAAACGCTGGAGGGGCAATGCTTGCACACCGGCACCCTCCCGTCGCTGGCCTACGGCGGCAAATCGTGTTCGCTGAAGTACAAACGGACGCCCCAGGACCGATACATCCTGTCGGTCTACCCACCCGCGGACCTGGTGCGGCGCGGCCAGCGGGTCGTTCGGGCGATCGGCTTCGAGGCCGGTGAACAACGACGCAGGTACGCCCATGTGGTCAAGGCGATCGGCCTGGATGCCGGGGAGGAACACCGATTGACATGGGCACAGTCGGCTCCGCAGGTTGGGAAAAGGTTGAGCCGCGAGGCGTGGCTCGACCAGAAGTACTTCGTCTACTACTACCCGCTGATGGAATGGGGCTACGACCGTGAACGCTGCAAGGAGGTCATCGCGTCTGTCGGGCTGCCGGTTCCGATCAAGTCGGCATGCTACTACTGCCCCGCCAGCAAGAAACGCGAGATTCTCTGGCTGCAAGAGCACCATCCCGAATTGCTCGCCCGTGCCCTGGCGATCGAGCGCAACGCCCAACCGAAACTCACGTCGGTCAAAGGGCTGGGCCGTCGATTCGCCTGGGCCGATTTCCTGGACCGCGCCGACGACCTGCCGCTGTTTCATGGCTGCGACTGTTGAACGCTACTGCTCTTGAAGGAGCTGCGCAACAGCGGGTGGAGTTCAAGTACGTTTCACGGCATCTACCAACTGCCCGACCGTCTCTCGTAACAGGTCTTTGCCGCCGAATTCCATTCCCAAGCCGCGTAGTTTGTCGGTGCTGATCTGGTGCCGCGGCACGGGTTGATTGCCGTTGATCTGAGCACGACTTCCGGCCAACTCCCTGGCCAACGTTGCCACGTCCAACTCGGAAACGTAGAGGTCATAGCAGTTGAACGCCTCGCCGGTGATTTTCGCAGCGGGAGCCGAGAGTAGCAGGGCCACGGCTTTGGCGACATCGGCTGCATGCACTTCCTTGCCGCCGCGGTGGCACATCACGCTTTCACTGCGGACGACTCGCTTGACCAATTCAAAGCACTTGCTGTCGTGGACCGGGTGGGCCACCCCGTAGATGCCCGTCGGCCTCAGCGCACAGATTGGATACCCGATACCGAAGCCGTAACTGTGGATGAACTTTTCGATCGCCGCTTTGTGCGCTCCATAGTGGCTCGTCGGCCAGAGCGGATGCGTTTCGTCCAACGTCCGGTCGTCGAGGATCTTTTCGTGAACGGCGCAGGTCGAGATAAAGACAAACCGGGCGGCGCCGGCGGCCCGGGCGGCTTCGATCAGCTCGATCGTGCCGACCAGGTTCTTCTCGACGAATTCAACCACGTCCCCCTCGGCCCCGCGGAAGCCGGCGCCGGGGCGGTAAAGCGCCGCATGGACGACGGCGTCGCAATCGGCGACGAGCTTTTTGGATGCCGTTTCGTCGCCCAGCTCGCCGGCCAACCATTCCAACCGATCGGCGACTCGATCAAAGCCGCCACGGTCGCTTCCTGGACGATGCCAGCATCGCAGCTCGTGACCACGTTCGGCCAGCGTGGTGGCGATGTACCGGCCCAGGAAACCAGTGGCGCCGGTTAGTGCGATTTTCATTCTTCAGTTTCCCCTTTCCGCCCCGAAGGATTCGCTCGTCCGCAGTATAGCAAAGACAAATGGCCCACAGGCAGTCGCGCAGGCCGGCCGCTTTCCGAACGTTCCCCGAAATCCCGTTTCAACAAGGAGAATCCCATGTCCAAGTCCACGACGAACAAGATCCGCGCTGCCGAGAAGTCCGTGAACCGGCTCGTCGAGGAGTGCCGCAAGCCCGGCCGGCTCTATGCCCGCAACCCAAAGGCCGTCGCCCAGGTCAGTCGTACGGGCAAATGGCTACTCAACGCGATCATCGCCCTGCACAAGGTGCTCGGTGCGACCGAGGCCGAGGATAAAGAGCAAGCAAGCTAACGAGCGGATATTCGGCGACGTTCTCAACTCAACACACAAGCTCGTTTCCTGAAAGGAGAAAGCTGATGAAGCTGATTGAGTCATCGATTCGCACCGTGCAGGAGAAGTTCCTGGCCACCCGACGGGAGCTGTCTGCCGCCCTGATCGAGCGAGATGAGGAAATCGACGTCGTACTTACGGCGCTGGTCTGCCAGGAGCACCCACTGCTGGTCGGCCCGCCTGGTACGGCCAAATCGTTGCTCCTCGATTCGCTCATGGCCTGGATGAACGGTCGCAGGTTCACGATCCTGTTCACGAAATTCACGACTCCCGAGGAGTGCTTCGGGCCCATTTCCGTGGCGGGTCTGAAGGACGACAAGTACCGCCGCGTCACCACCGGTAAGCTGCCCGAGGCGGAAGGTGCATTCGGTGACGAGATCTTCAAGGCGTCGTCAGCGATCCTCAACACACTGCTGCGGATCTTGAACGAGCGAATGTTCGACGACGGCAACGGTGCGTTGGTGCCGGTGCCGCTCAAGATCTTCGTTGCGGCCAGCAACGAGTGGCCCCAATCCCAAGAAGGCGGCAAGGAACTTGGCGCTTTGTTCGACCGGTTCTTGTTCCGCAAGACGGTACGGCCGATCCTCACCGCCTCTGGACGCAATCGGCTGCTCTGGGAGCGCAACCACAAGCCCGAATTGTCCACCTCGATCACGCCCAGCGAAATCGACGAGGCCCAATCGGTCGCCAAGGGGCTCCCCTGGACTAACGAGGCCAAGGAGGCATTCGATACGGTCCTGCGCGAGTTGGCCAAAGAAGGCGTCCAGCCCGGCGATCGCCGGCAGTACAAATCGGTCGCCGCCGCCCAAGGGTTCGCGTACTTGGCCGGGGCGAACCATGTTGAGCCTGAGCACCTGGAAATCCTGGCCCACACGCTCTGGGACGACCCGTCCGAGCAACCGGAAAAAGTGGCCGGGATCGTGGCCCGGATCGCCAATCCGATCGGAATGAAAGTCAACAGCCTGCTGTTGGAAGTCGAGCAGATTCTCGGGGTAACTGACGTTCGGCAACTAGCGCAGGCGGCCGGCGCTACGGCGAAGCTGCAGGAGATTCACCGGAAGCTCAACACACTCAATGGCGACTGCCGCGTGGCCAGGGCGAAGGAGTACGTCCAGCAAGAGGTCAAGCGGATCAAGCTGGCGAGCATCGAGGCCATCTAACGCCTGTCGCAAGTTCGGGGTATGGGAGCCGTTCTGGGTTGTGGGTCAACCGAGGTTGCCGCTCTCACACACGATTTCGGTCAACCGATCTCGCGGGTGACGTTGCCATCGCGGTCTTTTACTCGCGTCATCACAATGTTTACGGTAAGTCCAGGAAGTGACTGGCTGGTGTACGTTCCGACGTGCGGTTTCAGCAGGTCCGCTACGAGGACCCGGCTTTCCTGCGTTGTCAGAAAGATGCGCAAGCTCTCGCCGTTTTTTTCCCAGCCGAATTGATCGGCGGGCTCAAAAGAGATTTCCCGCTCGTCGGCCAGCACCGAAAACGGCCGGCCGTACGGGATCCTGCCGACGAGGCGGCGAGCCAGGTCCGTAACTGTTAAAGCACCTAGGGTGAGTTGGCATGCAGCATCTTCGGCACATTCGAAGCTTGCCTCTCCGCAATACAGTGCCGCTGCCGACGCACCTTCGGCCTCCGTCGCTACGTTCACTCGGTGCGCGAACTGCTCGTCGGCCAGATAGGAGTCACGGTTCAAGTCGGTGATCAGCAACTCGTTTTGCTCCTGCACGAGCTCCATGAACCGTTCGGCGTTCCATCCCTGGATCGCGGTCAATTCGTCGTTGGTCAAGCCGACGATTTGCAGAAACTGCACGCTTCCGTTGTCCGTGTCGATCGGTGGAAGTTCGGGATCGAGCGTAAACGCGATCGCGTGGATTCTTGTATCCGTTTCGAGCGCGATGGGTCCGTTCAATGGCATTGAGTGACCGGCTGCAAACCGGCGCCCGGTCTGGAACACGTAGCGGCCGAGGTTCTGAAGGAAACCGAGCGCCCAATCGGGAGGTGCCTTTTCGGCGTCCCAGGCCAAGCGGAAAGTCAACTCAAAACCAAAACCGCTGACCTTGGCATCGTCACCTTCCTTTTCCCAAAGATCCGTGAATCCATAGGTGACATAGTGCAGGTGGTTTCGCGATCGGTTATTGCGATAGGCACTGATGCCGTGAATCGGGTCTGGGCCGCCGAACTGCCATGAAATGAGTGTTCCCCAGTGCATCGGCTCGATGCCGCCGTAGATCGGATACAGCGCTTCGTCGATGGCGTTCCAGCCGTTCGCCTGGGGCTCCTGCGAGTCGTCGGTCATAGGGTTTCCTCATCGTTGAACTCGCGCCCGAATCGGCGAGCGGCAGTCTAACCCATTGACGTCAGCGAGTCGATTGACGACCAGGATGTCCCGGCACGGAAGTCATTTTTCGGAGAAAGCAGGAGTGCCAACCAACAAGCTTGGATCAACCGAGCCGAGATTCGATCGGAATCGAAGTCTGGAGGAGTAAGACCATGAAGAAAAGTGAAATGTTGCAACACTGGCGGAACTTGCCGGCGAACCAGCCGATCAAGCCGGCCGTGGTGCCGTACAAGCACGAGGGGACGACGTACGGCGAGGACGGCATCCGCATCACCGGATCACAGCGGTTCATTGACTCCGTACTGTCGCGGCTAAAGGACCTGCTGGAGTTCGAGTCGAGCGAGACTCGCCTCCAAGTGACCTACCAGCAGTCCAAGGACCGTGTATCGGGTGAGATGCTGGGTTCCTACAACTGCTACGTGCAAGTCCATGAGAGAGGTGGAGAAGCCAAGGCGATGAACGGCGTCCTGGGCACGCTTGTCTCAGCCGGCTATTAACCCGGCCTGGTCAGTGCCGGCGCGAGAAGCTCGTGACCCGCAATCTCGGAGCGACGAATGGCAAACAACGACAACCTCTGGATCAACCGGACGGAAATCCGCTCGGAGACAAGCGACCGCGTATACATCGTGTCGCAACACGCGACGAAGCGGCATTGGGGGTGCAGTTGCCCAGGCTGGAAGGCCCATCGCCGGTGCAAGCACCTCGAGCAACTGGGTTTGCCAGGCGGCGAGACGCCCTTCGAGGTCGTGAAGGAACATGCCAAGAAGAAAGGCTTCTTGGACGGCTATCGTACCTACGACGCAAGCGAGGGCCGTGGCGATGCGACTCAATGGCAAAAGGTGTTCAGCCAGCGCATGGGTTTGGACGAGGCCCGAACGGCGCTGGGCCTGTCGGCCAGTGCGGGTTGGGACGATGTTCGCCAGGTATTCCACCTGGCGGCAACGGAAAGCATGGCCCGGTTGATGGGCGACTACGAGCGGGCGGTAACCGCATTCGACGGGGCGGAATCGGTGGAGGTGAGCGCCCAGGCGGTGCGAGATGCGAAGTTCCGCGTGGAAGCGTACATCGCCTATCTGGAAGACCAACGGCAGAAGTTAGAGACCGAGGCGGAGCGGATCACGGGCGAGCTGCTCGCCCGTATCAAAGCGGCATGAGGAGAAACCATGCGATGACGCACGACGACCTGCTGAAAATGTTAGATCTAGAGGGGCGAGAAACCTCGCCGCCGACCGGCGAACTGGCGATCGCGCCTGCTGTGGAATGTGTGAACGCGGGCACAACCATTCCGACAGCACTGCGTCTGGACGACTGGGGGATGCGACGGGGCGAGGACGTGCTCCGCGAGAATGAGGAGCTGCAGGAGGTTCTGTCAGGTGTCGAGGGGTGGGAGCAACAGGCACACGCAGCTTCCGATTTCCACGCCGCGGCATTCGAGGTGGCCCCGCAGTTGAACGAGGGCTGCACGGACCACCTCCGCTGGGAGTTCGTGAAGCAACTGATGGAGACCCCCGAGTACCACGAACTCCGCACCACGACGGTACTCAATGGCACGGCCGCTGAGATCGCAGCCACTACGTTCGCCAGACAGTACGCCGCGCTGCGGGAAGAGCGCGAAAAAGTTGAAACGAAGAAGCCCGAAAAAAAACCAGGCGGTGACTTCGGCGCGGAGATCGCCGTCATGAAGCATGTCAGCAGAGCGCTTTCGGAGGCCTTGAAGGAAGTCGAGGAAGCCAGGGAGGCGGCTGCGGCGATGGGCATGGGGCCCGGCGCCGCCGGCTCCAACGACCCGAAGGCCATCGCCGCGCTCTTCAAGCGTGTCCGCTCGGACCCGAATTTGCGACGGATTTGCGAACTCGCGGGCCGCTACCGCCGCGTGGCCCAGTCTCGACAGCGACGGAAGGCGACCCACGGGCTCGACGACGTCGTGGGCGTGGTCATGGACGCCGATCTTGGGCGGCTGCTGCCCCACGAGTTGGCCAAGCTCGCAATCCCAGAGTTCGAGGACGACACGCTGCGCCGACTGGTCGAGCGGCAGACCCAATGCCGGGAGTACCAATCGACGGAACCAATTGCCAAGGGGCCGATTATCGTGAGCGTGGACGAAAGCGGCTCGATGGAAGGCGAAAAAGCCCACACCGCCAAGGCCCTGGCGCTGGCCCTGGCCTGGATCGCCAGGCAGCAGCGTCGTTGGTGCGGCCTGGTCGCCTACTCGGGTGACACCGGCGAGCGGCTCTTGGCGCTGCCGCCGGGCCGGTGGAACGAGATCGCGCTGATGGATTGGCTGGCGGAATTCCTCGGTTGCGGCAGCACGCTCGACGTTCCGGTGCAAGAGATGCCAGATTACTACCAGCAGCTCGGGGCACCGGTCGGCAAGACGGACGTGATCTTCGTGACCGATGCGATCTGCTCCATTCCTACGAGATTGCAAGAACAGTTCCTGGCCTGGAAGCGGCAGGTTCAAGCCCGGCTGATCACGCTCGTCATCAGGAACAAACCGGGCGACCTGGCGGCGATCAGCGACGAGGTCCACATGCTTCCGTCACTGGACGTGACGGAGTCCGGCGTCGAGCACGTGCTTTCGATCTGAATTCAAAACCATCGGAGAAAGGAAACGCGACATGACCCTGAACACGACGAACGGCCTGCCGGCGATCCTGTCTGGGATCAGGCTTTGGGGCGAGATCATCACCTGGGCTTGCTCCGCCGTGAGCATCAAGCACATCGACCTGGTGGGTGCCCTGCGCGGCAGCGGCTTGGACGAGTCGGTAGCCCGCGAGTTGGCCCCTCGCCACGCCTTTGCGAGGGCATCCAAGAAGCTGTCGGAGGCGCGGATCATCCGTCAGGTCGCCGAGGATGAGGCGAACATTCGCTTTCAGTTCACCGCGGAACATCGCGATGCGGACTGTTTTTGGTACGACTTGGAGACCATGCTGACGTTGGAGAAGACGTCGGGCAAGGTAACTTGCGATTTGCCGGATTTGGCCGCCCGTGCCCAGGAGGAACTCGACCGCTGTCTGGCGAACCGTACCGGTTCCGATGTCACCCGAATCATCCAAAAACTTTTCGAACGGCACGCTGACCTGTTTCCTATCCGAGAGCAGGGTGGGGCCTACTTCGTGGTGGAGAAGCACACGGGTTTCGTCGACAAGATCCAGGCGTTCCTTGGGAGGCTGAACGGTCGCATCGGGCGCTTCCCGGTCCCGACCGGTACGGTGGAGGGAGATCGCTCAGTCAAGGAGTCGGTGGCCTCTGGATTGGAGGCTTTGATTTCCGATCATCAGCACGCCATCCGTTCATTCGGCGACGACACACGTGCAAGCACTCTGCAGCGTGCCGCCGAGCGCATTCGCGACACGCGATTCAAGATCGAGGCGTATGCCGAGTATCTGGCCGACGAGAAGGACCGCCTGGAGTCGCAATTGGCGGATGCGGCGAGGTTGCTGCGCACCAAGGTCGCGCAAATGTCACCGGTCGAGGAATCGGCGCCCGCGGCTCCATCTCTCATGATCGCCTAACGTCTGGTCCACGCTCGGCGAATTCTGGACTAACGCGAAGCCCTGCCACGTCGCTCGGCCGTAGGCGGCATGCGCACCACTCTTCGAAGCGAGCTTCTAAAACGAAAGGAAAGCTGCCATGACTCCGGAACGGCTTGAGAGACTGCGCCAACGGGCCCGCCGACTCGCAGCAGACCTGCAGTGGTTAGCGGACGAGTTCTCGTACTTCGCCGAGAACGCAACGGAGGTGACGACGGCACGTGAGATGATGAAGTGGGCTCCCCTGCGAGTCGGGACGTTGTTGACTGACCTAAAGTCAGCCAAGAAACAGTGCAGCAAGCTGGGGCCGTTATCGCTGGCCGCGACGAAGGCTGCCGATGATGGTGGTCCCACACGGAACAATGGAGTGAGCACGGATGCGACGCAGCCGGGTATGTGCCAAAGAGATGTCCGGCGTGGGACGTTCAGCAGGCGCTAAAAACCGGCGAAGGGAGAACTGGCCGGGGGATACCCTGGCAAAACGCCGGTCCGTCCCCTCACTCACTGGCCAGTGAGTGAGGGGGTTTTTCCGCGATCAACGCATGGCCGCGTCGCACCTGACGCATCGTGCAGCCGGGCCGGCCGCGAGTTAGGTAATCACCACCGTGTTCGTGACCCGCTGGACGTCAGCGGAGTATCTCTGGTCTTTCAGGAGCCAACCCCATGTCCAAACCGTTTGTGGTCCTCTCCATGAACGGCGGTCTGATTCAGGACGCCTTCAGCACCGACCCCACCATCCAGCTGATCATCGTCGATTGGGATACCGCGGATTCCGACACCGAGCTGGACGAGCTGGTCGAGGTTACCGACGCAAGGGGTGGGTCCAACCGCGCATTCGTTGGCGTCCAGCCGACCAAGCCGTTTGAGGAGATAGCAGGAACCGACACTCAAGCCGCCCTCCACAGGGCAGGACTGACCTATGACAGCGGCTGAACTTCGAGTTTACCGGGAATACCGCTTCGGCCCGCGGAGCGTGCTCGAACCTGGTGATCGATTTCGGGTCACGGGTGGCCCGATCTACGTCACGGATGACGGCCGGCAGTTTCCCATGGCCGAGCGGGGCGTGTTCGTCTTTCACCGGTTTTGTGTCCGGGGCGCTGCGAAGTGGATTGAAGGCCACAGTGAGACCAGCGGTGGGCATGTAGTCCTTGGCGTCGGAAAGTCCGTTCGCAGCCGGATCGTCCCCAATCTTCGCCGCCGCCCGTACCGCGTGACCGGCAAGGTCGTAGGCCCGACACCAAAGCGGCTCCGCCGGTCAGATCTCAAAGTCAAATCGCGAGCGACAAAATGACTCAAGCAATTTCGGTAGCCACAGCCCTCCTGAAAGGCTGCTATTTCTGTAAGCGCCCATTGACACCCGAGGTGGCCCTAATAGTGGCAGCTACCTGGGAACTCGTCGGGGCACCGCAAAGCCGGATGAGCTCCCAGCCCGGCGTCTGTTGCCCGGGTTGTTTCGACAAACACTCGATGCCGGTCGATGACCAGGCCGGCGCCGACCGGGTCGTGGAGGACGCCAGCCATGTACGGTTTGCGCTTTACGACTTCGACGCTGGCCAGCTTGCCACCACCCACGTGTTTGACAGCGACAGCGAGGCCGCCGATGTTGCAAACACGCTCAACGACGTGATCGTCGTGCCGTTGCCCGTCGAGCCCCGATCCCAGTCACTTGCCGAGGAAGACGAGTCGGAACCGTGCGAATGCGAGGCGCCTGACCAGCCCTTCTATTCCGGCGTTCCCGGCATCCTGGCCCGCGTCGAGAACGGCCGCGTCGTGCCCGACACCAAGATCGAGCGTTGCGACGCATGCGAGCGTTTCGCTTCCGATGACGCGGCTCGTGAGAAACTCCGCGAGCTGGGTATGCTCGGGCCGGAGACGCCACCTCCGAAGCCCGAGGTCAGCCAGGTCCCGAAGTCCAAGTACCAAGGCCGAACCCGCTTTGACCGCGAGCAACTGGTTTTCATCGTCGAAACGATTCTGGCCGTCGCCTTGGACCGCGTCGAGTGCGACCTGCCCTCGGAAATGGCGCTCGTCGAGCGCAAAGACGGCTCGACGCTCAGCGACTACGAGCGAGGCGGAGTGGATGCCGCAGTGTCCTCTCTGGGCCTGCTCTACACCAGGATCACCGGCGACCACCCAGGGGTCGTCGATGCGCTTCGTCTCGCCGGCCGGTTTGACAAAGCTTGCGAGCGACTGGTCGAAGCCGCCCGGGGCGACGGGGCCGCCCGCTCCAAAGAATACGAAGAACGTCTGCGGGCTGCGAGTGGCGGACCGTTGCAGCTTGCCGACGTATACGGCACGCTCTGGCCCGATACCCACAAGCACGCTGAGCGGTTTGTCGACGGATGTTTCCAGGATTACCTGATCACCGCCCCGAAGTTGAACCTGACGCCGGCCCAGCGCAATTTCTTCGCAGTCGAGATCCGCAATGAACCGGCCGGCGGCGTCAGCCCAGCCACGCTCGATTTGGCCGTCGAGTCGCTCAAGCAGGCGCCGGAAGACGTGATCGTGAGCTGGTTTGCCGACGAATCCGTGACCGAGGCAACCGTGCGGGAATTCGTTTCCCGCATCATCGAACTTCGGGACCGATTCGGCGGCCACGTCGAGTTACGGGCCCTCATCAAGGATTAGCGGCAGGCCCCCATTGGCCGGCCGGCAGCATCTTTCTTCGCGACCCCCGCTGCCGGCCAGCGTGGCACGGCAGCTTCGTTTCTCTGTTTCCGTTTCATAAAGGGACGACCATGACCCAGTCTCGCCTCAACCGTGCCGTGGCCCGTGCCACGGGTGAATCGCTCGCCACCATCCGAAGCCTCGGCTTCAGCGTCGCCGATCCCGGCGACGTGAGCTTCGATCCCGAGCCGACGTCCCCCATGCCGCAGGTTGTCGATTGGGATGAACTGGAAGCCGACCGCGTCGCCGTATTTCCGATCCGACAAGTCCAACTGGCGATCGCTGCGTAGCGACTATGCGCGGCCGTGCTTCGAGCCACCGAGGGGTTGTCCAGTCGGACAGCCCCTCGGCGGCAGCGGCCATGCCAGACCACATTCCGAAAGTTCTCGCCCGAAGGAGGCACTCCGTTGATTACCATAACTCGTTTACTGGCCCGTCAACTTCGGGCCGTGTTTCGCAACTCGGGCGTCCATTCGACGAGCCATTCGCCCATGGGCCCGCCGGTCGTCTTCCAGGCCGGCCCCGAGGGATTGCGAGTCCGGGCCCACAAATACGATGTGGCCGTCGAGTGCCACCAGCCCGGTGAGTTGCCCGCCGACACGATCGTCGTGCCGCGGAACTTCCTCGACGACGCCGAGGGGGCCAAGAACGAGCCGGTCACACTCGAAAACGGCAGCAATGGTCACGTAGTCGCCCAATGGCGCGACAAGGGCACACCCCAATTGCTTCAGTACGATAGCCCAGCCACGAAGGACATCGCCGGGTTCCCTGACTTACCGGAGACCCTTGCCTCTAACGCACCAGATCTGCTGGCCGCCTTGGCGGACGTGGGCGAGGTGACAGACAAAGAGTCGAGCCGATTTGTGCTTTGCTGCCTGCAGCTCCGTGGCAAGCGAGGGTCAATCGTTGGCTCCGATGGCCATCAGCTCTTGATCCATGCCGGCTTCACATTTCCATGGGATGACGACATCCTCATGCCGGCCAATCAGGTGTTTGGTCGCCATGTCCTGCCTCAAGACCAGCCCGTGTTGATCGGGAGGACAAACAAATGGGTCGCCGTTCGCGTTGGAGCCTGGACGATCCTCCTGGCGATCGATGAAGAGGGGAAGTTCCCCAGGAACATCGATGGCGTTGTACCGCGAGCGGACGCTGCCGTCAGTCATTGCCGGTTCACTGCCCTGGATGCGAAGTTCTTGCTTCAGTCCCTAATGCAACTGCCGAACCGAGACGAACCGGACAGTGGCGTGACCATCGACCTGAATGGCAAGGTGTGTGTCCGTTCCCGCGATCCCAGTAACTCCGAGCCGACTGAGATCGCCTTAACGGCGACCAAGGTCGAAGGCGAACCGGTCTGCGTCGCAACCAACCGTCACTTCTTGGAGCGGGCACTGCGACTGGGTCTGTTGGAGCTTTGCCTGTATGGAAATGACGGCAAATTGTTTGCCTTCGACTCGCGGCGAAACTACGTCTGGATGCCGCTCGAATCGCATTGCATCGTGCCGCCGAGTCAAAATCCGATTCGCGTCGAACCCCAGCCGGACGCACCGGTTGCCGAAATCGTTCCCATTCGTACCCGGAGGAAACCGTCTGTGTCCAAGACAACCATTGCCACCGCGACAACCGAAAGCACACCCGCAGCTAGCGATGTGGCGGCGACCCCGGCCCCTGCTGAGCCGACGGCGAAATCGGCGAAAAGTCGGGAACCCCGCACCATGGCCTTCGTACCGCCGATCGAGCAGGCAAAGGCCCTGCGCACCAGCTTAAAGGACACGCTGTTGAAGACCAATGACCTGATCGGCGCTCTGCGCCGCCAACAGCGGCAATCCAAAGCGGTCGCCTCGACGCTGGCCTCTCTCAATCAGTTGCAGAAGATCGCGTAGTCACCTGCGACTGCGCCGCTACACATCGGCCGCGGGCACCCGAGACGGGGCACCCGTGGACCTTGCTCTCTCCACTTCAACCATAGGAGGGACTCATGCCCCTGAAACTCAACGTCGGCCTGTCGAAGAAGATCGGCCAGCCCGACTTCGGCAGCCTCGGCGCGAGCTGCCACATCGAAGTCGAGTTGGAAAGCTCGTTATTGCAAACCGACCTGGACGGCTTCCAGGAGCGGGCCCAACGGGCCTTCACGGCCTGCTGCCAGGCGGTCAACGACGAGTTGGCCCGACACCGCGACAAGGATAACGGACACGAGGTCCAACGTCCCGCCCGGACCAGCAGCCCCAACTCCGGGAATCGCCTTGCGAATGGCCAAGCGGACAACGGCCACGCCTCAAACGGGAATGGTGCCGGCAAAGGCAGTCCGCACCATCGCGCTTCTGGCAAGCAGCTCGGTTTCGCCGAGCAACTCGCGGGTGAGATCCGTGGGCTGGGAGTCCAACAGCTCGACCTCCTGGCCCAGAAGATTTACGGCAAGCCACTGAACGGTCTGTCGAGCCTCGATGCCAGCGGCTTTATCGATACCCTGAAGGACATCAAGGCGGGCAAGATCGACCTGGACGCCGCCCTCAACGGAGCCGTCCGATGAGCGCCGCAGTTTTCGACCGCGAAGCGGTAATGGACAAACCAGCCGACGTCCGGGCCTATGTGTCAGCCAGCCGGCTGAACCTTTGGCTCAAATGTCCGCTGGCCTTCAAGCTCAAGTACATCGACAGGATCCGCGAACCGGCGATGCCCGCGCTGCTGTTGGGTAAGGCGGTCCACGCGGCGCTGGAATGCTTCTATCGTCACCGGCAGCTTGGCGTGGCGCTGGGCCGTGACGAGTTGGTCCGGCGGCTGATCGAGTCCTGGGGGCCGCTGCTCGACTCCGAGGGGACGACCTTCGAATCAACGGCCCAGGAAGCGGCTTGCCTCAAGCAGGCGGCGGATCTGGTGACGGCATACCTAACAACGGTCCCGGCCAGTGAGCCGCGCCCGCTGGCGGTCGAAGTCTCGGCGGAGGCCCCCTTGGTCGATCCGGCGACCGGCGAGGACCTGGGGATTCCCTTGGTCGGCATCATGGACCTAGTGCTGCCGGAAAGGACCGGGGCGTTGATTGCCGACTTCAAGACGGCCGCGAAGAACGGCGTTCCATTCGAAATCGTCCACGAAGTCCAATTGAGTTGCTACGCCTACCTCTTTCGTTGCTCGTCGCCCTTAAGGGAGACGGGCCTGGAAATCCGCAGCCTGGTGAAGACCAAGGTGCCGCAGGTCCAGTTTCATCGTTACCCGGCCCGCGATGAGCACCACTTCGGGCGGCTATTCGCCGTGATCAGGGCCTATTTGGACAACCTGGACTCGGGACGGTTTGTTTTCCGTCCGGGCTTCATGTGTGCGGCGTGCGAATTCCGCGATACGCATTGCAGGTCGTGGGCCGGAAGTTAGGACTTCTTCGAGAGGAGGAAATGACAATGGGAGCGAAGCAGAAACTTAACCGCATCCACACTCTCGGTGCGCTGGCCGTCGCCGGCCTGATCGGCGGAATTGCCGGATCCTGGGCCGTGTTCTTCGTCGTCGCTACCGTGCTGTGGTTAGCGGCCTTGATCAGCGGCGACATCCGCCGATGAAGGACCGAAAGTCTGGCCGCCCGTGCCTTGCTCTCAAGCGGTTCGGTGCGGCGTCTCTGGAATCGAATTCAAGAGCACCACTCCTGGCCGGCTTGGCGACCGGGAGTGGTTTATGGTTTTGCCAAGCACAAGGAGCAAGTCATGTCGAACTTGGGTACGGCGGGAGTATTGAAAAAATTCTTCGAAGTCCCCGGTGGGAGAGTGCTCGGCATGGAGGAACTCAAACCACTCCCGCCAGCGGACCGCGAGGAACTGGCGGATCTGGCCGCAGTCGAACTGGGCCTGCTCAAGATCCGTGGGGAGAAATACCCCGAATACGCGGCGGCTGCCGCGTAGCTGGCGGGAATTAGTGGCACGTAGGCGCAGGGGTAGCGCAATTCGTTGCTTTCAGGGCCGCTGCAGCTGGCTTGTGGACTGCAGCGGCCCTCTTCCCAAGTTGCTTACGTTCACCGTCGAGTCCGGCTCTGACGGACGGGGAAGGTCGATGGTCCTCTTTGCCCCAGACTCCAGAGGGGCCGTTTTTTTTAAGTATCGTCGGTCAGGTTTTACGCGTCGATCAGCCCTGAGGAATTCAGGGCTTGCAATCGGAAGACGTTTTTTTCCAGCCTGGATTGCCTCCTCACGGATCAACGACGATCTCACCCTAGTTTTTCGGCGCCCATCGCCGCTAATTGCTCCTCGGTGGGAAAACCGCTGGTCCGCCACCGTTCCAGGTGCATATCCTCGGGCTCCAGCAGATCGCTGGCAGCATCGATCACGCGGTCCCATTCCGCAACGAGCGATTGGGTGCCTTCGCCTTGGTAGAAGTACACCTTGTCGGTTCGCGGGAGCAGGGTCAGTACGTCTTTCGACCAAACACTGTAACTGAAGACGTCACCGGCGTCGGTCTTGATCGCATTGAAGCTGGCCACGAAAAAATCCTGATTGGTCTTCGCATAGAGCTGTTCGAGCAGCCCCTTTTGATCGCCATAGTCTCCCATCAGGCCCTTTACTGCCATGAGCTTGAATTTCTGATAAGTGCTATGGTCGCGTGCCGGCAACCACGGTTCCCAATCGTCGCCGACCAGCCGGAACAAGCAACCACTGATCGGCCGCGGCTCGCTGAGCCCCTTCTCGGCAAGGTCGGCCATGATGGTTAAACCGATCTCGCTTTCGGTCCCAGTCACCAACAGCGTGCTGCGGTTGGGAATCGCGACCACATGTTCTCCTTGGACCTCCATGTGCCGGATCAAGTCGAGGCAAAGTAATCGGGTTGCGTCGTAGCTATCGCCGACTGAAACCACATAGAGTTCATCCCCAATGCTTGCGTACTGCGGGGTGCCCAGTTGCGCCAAGTTTTGGCGGGCCACCTCCAGTACCTGAAATAGGCCGACGCCCCATTTTTCAAGGTCCTTCCGTGTGATGAACCGCATCGACTCAGGCAGGTCATAGACCAATGCTACGACCAAATGGTCGTTGAGCTGTTGGAACGCCAACTCATCAAGTGGTTCCCCGTCATCGTGAGGCTTCCCTTGGATCATGAAGTGCAATTTGGAGGCGTCGAGGTAACATGGTGTGCGGACGGTCGGCAGTATGTCGTGCGAGGCGTCTTCGAATCTGTCTGGAGTTTCCTGGTTACGTCTGCAAAATGTACGAACAATTGCGTGGAGAACTTTGTCTCGGCTGCCCGGTTCGGCCGCACAATAGTCGCCATAGACATTGGTCAAGTTCAAGAGCCTCCCATGTTCCGCGTCTGAGCGGATGAGAAATTGCTCGGCATCGAAGCTGAAATTATCCGGCGCACCGGCCTGGTGTAGCCGACGGATCAGAAGCTTGGCGAACCTCGCCCGATTGGGCGGCCCGAAGAAGCGATCGAGCAGTCCCATGTTGGGTAGTTGCGAAGGGAGATATTGCATCGATTGCCCGCCCACCAAGATAGCCGCTGGAAAGAACGGCTGCCAGCGAGGCCGCGAACTGGTGATTGAATAAGAGTCTTGGACGCCTGCCGGCCATGGTAATTGCCGATACGGATCACCGGGCTCGTGGGCGGCGATGCAGGTTTCGCTTTCCATGCCGGGCCAATAACGCGGCCAGCGACGAACCGCCAGGGAGACCGCGGTAACCATTTCGAAGGCAAGCGTTGACGGCGCTCCACGTTTCGCCGGGAGCTGCGTCGATCAACCCTGAGCGGCACGTAGGCCAATGACCGTGGCGCCGGTGGTGGTCGTCGACCCAAGCCAGAATCTCGCGGATGCGCAACGGTGACAATTGGCCGGGGTTTCGTTTGCCCCGACGCACTGCCAAGAGCTGCGCCAGCGACGAACCGCCCTTCAGACCAAAGTATCCCTCCACGAGGGCGCAATCGACGGAGCGCCACGTTTGCCCACGATCGGCACCAATGGATCCGGAGCGGGTAGTCGGCCACTCGCCGGTTTGGTCGCGGTGGGCATCGGCCCAGGCCAGAATATCATTCTGCGTCCACCGTGGCCTAGGCGTCGGGCGCAGCACTCCTCGGTACTTGCGGAGCAGTCGCGACAACGAGGTTCTTCCGCGCCATCCGCGACCTTCGCTGCGCAGCATTGAGTCGATGGCAAGCCACGTTTCGCCAGGCGCCTCGGCAACGCGGGAACGCAATGATTTTGTCGGCCAAGTGCCAGTCCGTTTGAAGTGTGCGTCGGCCCAGGCAAGGATTTGCGCCAGACTGGGACCAGCTTTGGGGATACGCTTATTTCGCCTTCCCAGGAGCTTGGCAAGACTGGATCCGCCCGGCAAGCCACGGTAACCCCCGCGTAGTGCCTGTTGGATCGCCAGCCACGTCTCACCGGGCGCACTAAGAACAGGACCCGATCGTGCATTTGGCCAGAGGGCCGTTCGTTTGCGGTGGGCGACCGCCCAAGCCGTAATCCGACGCTTTGTCAACCGCGGAAGGTCGCCCCTGTTCCTGACGCCACGGCGTTCGGCAAGCAGTTTGGCGAGCGAGGACCGATTTGGCAAGCCACGGCGTCCGCGCATCAGCGCGATATCAATTGCGTTCCATGTCTCGCCGGGGCTTTGCTTGATCCTACCCATTTTTCTCGTCGGCCATGAACCATGTCGCGCAAAGTGATCGTCGGCCCATTCGAGAATGTCACCGACGGAAAGCCGAGGCAGCGACCGCCGGTGGCGCTTGCCGCGGTGTCTGGCAAGAAACCTTGCCAGCGTCGATCCCGAACGCAACCCGCGCAATTCAAGGGTCAGTGCGGCCTCGACCGCCATCCAGCTCTCCCCCGGCGACTCCGGTATCGTCCCAGAATAGGTGGTTGGCCATTGGTCGGTACGCGCATGGTGGGCGTCGGCCCACGCGAGGATTCTCTCTTTGCTGAGTTTCGGTGGCTGGCCTCGATTCGCAAAATCCCCGTCCACGAATTCGCGGAGGAAGGCAAACCAACTGTTGGATAATGCGGGTTTTCGCCGCCGACGTTTCGCCTTGGTGGCGGTGCCACGGAGCCGGCCGTTTTTGTT
>Ga0265313_10001735_pt1 | contig 20054 bp, 14 predicted proteins | sample 4123metaG_FD_203122 | JGI IMG/M metagenome (GOLD analysis project Ga0265313, IMG submission 203122) | Rhizosphere microbial communities from Carex aquatilis grown in University of Washington, Seatle, WA, United States - 4-1-23 metaG | ecosystem: Host-associated > Plants > Roots > Rhizosphere >...
AACTAAACGGGCAATTCGGGATCGAAGACGTCTGCCCTACTGTGGCCATCAATGACCGATCCGCACGCCTGGCGATCTCGATCAATGACAGAGCAATTCTTCAACCCAATCTCCGCACCTCACCCAATCGCACGCTCCAAGCCACGTCAATGATTGCGCGTGGGTCGCTGCGAAAACGATTCTGCCGCAAATCGTCGCTTCCGAGATTATCTGCAATCCAAGTCGGTTACTTCTGTACGGGGGATAAGTAGAAGAGACCGCGCGCGTTTCGACGGAAATCAAATCGACAACCTCCATGGCGATACCACGGCGTAAGAATAGGATTCCTGGACCGCTGGAAACGGCCTGTCAACCATGAACATCGGACCGCGACCCCTCCGTGTCCTGCTCGCGCTCGGTACCCGGCCCGAGGCCATCAAGATGGCCCCTGTCGTCCTGGAATGTCGCCGCCGGGCCGATTTGATCGAGCCGATCGTTTGCTTCACCGGCCAGCACCGCGAAATGTTGACCCAAGTTACCAATTACTTCAATATCGTGGCTGACGTCAACCTGGACTTGATGACTCCCGGGCAGACACTGGCCGGTTTCACCGCCCGCTGCCTTGCCTCGCTTGACGACGTACTGGATCGCAAGAACCCCGATTGCGTCGTCGCGCAGGGGGACACGATGACCGTGACGGCCGCCGCATTGACGGCCTTCTACCGGCGCGTCCCATTCGTCCATATCGAAGCGGGCTTGCGGACCGGCAACCTAGAGTCCCCCTGGCCCGAAGAGCTCAACCGCCGATTGGCCAGCCTAGCGGCGACGCTCCACTGCGCTCCGACGTCTCGCGCCGCTGACAACCTGCTGTCTGAAGGCGTTGCCGTGAACCAAGTCCATGTTACCGGCAACACGGTGATCGATGCCTTATTGGCGACTGTCGAGCGTGAACGTACCAACCGCGATCGTTGGCAAACCGCATATGCCATGTTGGGCCAGCGCCGAGTCGTATTGATTACGGGCCACCGACGCGAGAATTTCGGCGACGGCCTGATGAGAATCTGTGCGGCGATCAATCTGTTGGCGGAGCAGTTTCCCCAGGTCGAGTTTCTCTTTCCCGTGCATTTGAATCCGCGGGTCCGGGAACCGGTGTTTGCCCGTCTCGCGGGGCGCCCCAACGTCCATCTGCGTTCACCGGCACCCTATCCGGAGTTTGTCTGGCTGATGGATCGCTCAACCCTGATCTTGACGGATTCGGGCGGAATCCAAGAAGAAGCGCCGTCACTTGGCAAGCCGGTACTCATAACGCGAGACAGCACGGAACGTCCGGAGGCGATTGACGCCGGGACTGCAGAGCTCGTGGGCACGTCGGTCGAAACCATCGTGCGCGTCGTCAGCAGGCTGCTCACCAACCCAAAGGAGTTCTCGCGCCGCTGCGCGGCAGTCAATCCGTACGGCGACGGCCTCGCCGCCCGCAGAATCGTCGACTTAATTCTCGCCCAGTTCGCCTCGCCCACGATCAGAACGGGCGCTTCGGCGCACCGCGAGCAGAACACCCTACTCGGATGCAAAAGCCCAAGTCCTCGGTTCGCTTCGTGAAATCGCCGTTTCGTCTCCAAGCCATGTCCATGCGAGAACGCGCATGGTCCCTAATAAACTCTACGTCAACGCAATGCGCGGTTGGTGAATCTCGACACTGGCCAAGGTGCCGATGCGATCGGTGAAATCTGGAACATCGAGAGTCAGGATCGCGGATACGAATGCCGGTCCGCGGCGCCGGCCTTGATTCGGTGCTTGCAGGATCCCGATTCGCGGGTCCGCGGCTCCACCGCCAGCGCCTTGGTCCACATACGGCCGAATACAACAGATACCGTGAGAGACTTGCCGCTCGCACTAGAGAATGCCGATCTTAGTGTCCGTGAGTCTGCTCTTTGATCGCTTGTCGCCATTGGTCCCGAATCGGACGAAGGCGTGTCCGCGCTGTTGGGGGCAGCGAAGGACAAACGGATCCAATACGAAGCCATTCTGGCTTCAGGGACGACCGGAAGAGTGGGCGCGGCGGCCATTCCATTCCTGGTTCAGGCCTGGACCGCTCCGGCAACAATGGCCGAGTTACCGCCGCTGATTCCGCGCCACGTCCTATTTGGCACTCCCGAGAGTTCCCAGAACTCATCTGGCGGCAGAAAACTGCCGCGACTGGCGACCGGCGAAACGCAGGTGCTGCAAGCCTGGATGCGAACGATCGGCCAGCGGAACGAAACTCCGGTGAAGGATGACCGGACAAATCATCGCGCCGCCTAACGGAACTACGGGCAGCACACTTATTGGCTGTGTGCCGACGAGGGGTCGATGCGTCAGGCCGGAGAACTATCTCGGTACGTACGCTCGGCTTGGAGTATTCCTGAGCCAGCGCCGCCTTGGATGGACCGAGTCGCTGCCAGTCGTATGAATCGAAGGCTGACGGCTTGATCAGATCAGAGAAACCGGACAGGGCGTCGGTGGCGGACTGCCGGCCTTTCCAATCCGTGGTATTTTTGACAAGAGGTGACAGTTCTCGCGAGCCTGCGATGCGCAATGTAAATCCATGCGACCAAAGCGGTTGCTCAAGTCGCGCCTTCTCGGCTCACTCTTGGCACGTTCCTTGCTCTGTCATGTGCCGGACTCGTTGCCCCGTGCCTGCGGCGTGGAGATATCAAAGCGACAGTGCCCGTCGTTCCTGCCTCCCTCTTTTGGCCGATTCATTCTCATCGTACGAAGGCAATCGATCCCGTCCGTAAATTAACCTCGGGGGCGGCTCGCAGATCGGGGGTAGTGAGTTCATGGGAACGGTTCTACCACCGCCATAGGCACCGCCCCCGAGGTGCCATATCGTTAGCAGCGATTGCTCAGGTAGTCAACAGGCGCGCTCAAATCCCGGCGCCACCGCTACTTACTGAGACGGATCGTTCTCGTCCTTCCGGCGAGACTTTTGACGTCTTATCGCTTCACAAATCTGCTTTTGCGCGGTCTGGGTTTGTTGCTTGGTCAACTTGGCGTTGTGTTCGCCAGGGTCTGGCGATGCCGCCTCCACCGGCTGATGATCCCTTAATTTTTCCAAACAGTTGAACGACCAATTGCCACCTTCCTCCTGCATCCGGCTGCAGATTAACGCACGTGCGTTGGTCCCCAGTTCCTGCGACAGATTCTCCAACTCGTCCTCGCGTTCGACTCGTTCTTCGCAGTCGTTTTGGGCTGGGACGGCGTTCCAAAATCCCTGCGAACTCCCCCCAATGGCGAATTCACGGGGGCAGCGTGCCAATGCTGGCGGAAAGAGATCTTGGCCCTCGGGCCCGCGGACTTTAATCCATGCGTTGATGGCCGCACATGTCCCTTCGGAAAGGGGTCTTGGTCGGTCGCTCCCATTGAGCAAAATGGCACCTTGATCCGGCTTGTAGGACTTCAAGTCGAGATTGAGCAGATCCGTTTCCGAGAGGCCCAGCTCTTCGCCGAGAAGCTTCATGGCCCGTCCCCTGATCTGTTGATCGTTCCAATGGGCGGCGCCTGCGCCGATCGCGTCAGAACGTCGTCGATCCACGGCGACGTCATGTTGGGCTCCCGAGAGCCGTTCGAAGGGGAAAGAAGTGACGGCGTTTTCAGGATCACGTCTGGAAGCTCTTTGCCAGACGTACACGACATCGTCGCCTTTCGTGCCGCAGCGCGCATCGATCTCCGCCAAGAGCTTTGCAAGCGACGGAGAGAACTCCCGGAGCACGCGGTCGAGCTTGAGGGCCGTCTGGCGGTCTCGCAAGAGGCTGCGGTAGACCTCTTGAATGACGGCCCCGGCAACCATGGCCGGCGACGCAAACTTGCGTTGCAAGCGGGCCAGCACGTCCTGGGCATCAGGGTGAACGCCTGGCACGTCAGCGCCTACCGCGGATGTGTCCGGTTGTTTGGCAAATGGTCGAAGCTCGTCGTCCAGTGCTAGACCACAGATGGCCAGGCTGATGGCGGCCAATTCGGCTTTGGCATGATCCTGATTGCCAGATTTTCCCTCAGGGTTGTCGCGGCCTGCGGATTCCCGCGGCCTGGAGTCGAAATTGTCCATCGGCGGTGCCTCCAAGATCTGGAAGTTTCACCGCGAGGTAAGAGTCTTGGGTTACTATTATACGCCCGCCAGGTTACGTTGGTTTCAAAAAAAACGTGCGGCTGGAGACGGTCCGTAGTACCGCCGCGAATCTTGATGTGCGTCTCGCGGAAGTGGCGACATGGCCACCGCGGGGACCGCAGCCGAGTGCCCAGACGAAAATTCGCATACGGAAGCATTTTCAGCAATCCATTTGAAGCTTTTCTGTACGGAACATTGTAGTGGCTGTGCGCGTGACGAGCACCGATGGTGGCAATCCACGCTATTTGTGAGGCCCTTTCTTTCGGTGAAAGACCGGTTGCGATCAGGCTGCGCCCCTCCGCTTCTCCAGGTTGCATGGGAAAACCAATGGTGCCTTTGCTCAAGAATGTGGACATGGTGCGCCGTGAAAAGGCGTGCGTTTTCAGTGGGTGCAACTCCCACCCGGCAACTATCGCTCCAGCCGGTAGCAATCGGAGCGGCGGTGGAGGTAACGAAGCCGTCGAAGCCTTCGATGGAAAGGGTCGCCTTGGGCGACTCCGCGAGCAGGCAGGCCGCAACGTGAGTGAACGCCGAGCAGGCCTCGAAACATTCAACGTGGGAGCCGACCCGACCATGTCACGGGGAAGGCCGCAGTTGCTGGGAGGTAAGAGTTGAGCGAAACACCCCAGCAGTCCCACCGGGGTAGTGGCGGCAGCATGTCTGTACAAGGAAACGTGACGCAACACGGGAAACCCCAACGGTGGGAGCGCGTGACTCCCAACCGGAATCCCGCGAGGGACCAGCCCGGGCTGTGTGGGGTGGCGGAGAGGCCCGTAGTACCGCTGAAGCCGGGTAATGCCGGTGGAGGGAAGGGGCCTCAGTTCAAGGTCAACGTCAGAAGTAGCGATGGACCAGGAGATTGGCGATGAGCCTACCAAGCCTACCTAAGGTTCAGGAGCTCCAGGCGGCGTTGCACACCAAAGCGAAGGAATCGCCCAGCTTCCGTTTCTACACGCTGTACGACAAGGTGTTCCGCAAAGACGTACTGTGGGTTGCCTACCGACGCTCGCTGATCAATGGCGGGACTGCGGGGGTGGACGGACAGACGTTCGAAGACATCGAGCAGTACGGCGAGCAGCGGTGGCGGGACGAACTGGCGGAAGAACTCAGGACGAAGACGTATTGTCCGCAACCGGTTCGGCGGGTGTACATCCCCAAGCCGGACGGCAAACAGCGACCGTTGGGCATTCCAACGATCAAGGATCGTGTCGTGCAAATGGCAGCATTGTTGGTCTTGGAGCCAATCTACGAGGCCGACTTGCAGCCGGAGCAGTACGCCTACCGAGCAGAACGCGGGGCGTTGGACGCCGTACAGGCGGTCCACTGTCTCCTGAATCGCGGGTATACGGAGGTGGTCGATGCGGATCTGAGCGGGTATTTCGATAGTATCCCGCATGCCGAGCTGCTGAAATCGGTATCGCGTCGCGTGAGCGACAAGCAATTGCTGCATCTGGTCAAGATGTGGCTCGAAGCGCCGGTGGAAGAACTCGATGTGCGGGGCAACAGACAGCGAACGACCCGCAACAAGGATCAGGGACGCGGCACTCCGCAGGGGGCGCCGATCTCGCCGTTGTTGAGCAACCTCTACATGCGCCGGTTCATTCTGGGTTGGAAGACGTGCGGACACGAGCGGCGGCTTCGCGCTCGAATCGTGAACTACGCGGATGACTTCGTGATCTGTTGTGCTGGCCGGGCCGAGGAGGCGATGACGGCCATGCGGAGCATGATGCAGAAGCTGAAGTTGACGGTCAACGAGACGAAGACGCACGTTTGCCGTATTCCTGCGGAAACGTTCGACTTTCTGGGATACACTTTCGGTCGGTGCTATTCATCGCGAACGGGTCGGGCCTACCTAGGCACCGTCCCGTCCAAGAAAAAGGTCCAGCGACTCTGTCGCGAGATCAGTGAACTGACCGAACGACGGTGGACACGGATGGAACCCGCGGAACTGGTAGCCCGGCTGAACCGCAAGTTGGTTGGCTGGGCGAACTATTTCCGTTTGGGGCCAGTCTGTCACGCCTATCAGGCCGTGGATAGCCACGCCCGATATCGGCTCCGCCAATGGCTGTGTCGTAAGCACGGGGTGCCGGTGCGGAAAGACTCGCACTTTCCCGATCCCTACCTGCACAACGAGCTGGGTTTGGCCCACCTCGTCCGACGAACGCGCAGCTTTCCGTGGGCGACAGTGTGAATACCTTGTCCGAGAGCCGGATGCGGGAAATCCGCAAGTCCGGTTCGATGAGCGGGAGGTGGAAACGAAGCATGGACGAACTAGTGAGGCACCGGCAAACGAAAGCGCCGGAAACAGATAGGTCCGACCTAAACCACCGCGCCACCTCTCGACTCTACCCGCTCGGGCGTGTTGAGATTCTGGGATCAGTTTTGCACCCAGTCGAACAGCTAGGACAACTCGTGCGCGCGCTGTCTTGCGAAATCGGGCAAACCGTGTTCGCGATGCCGGAGCGCTGACCCCCGACGTTTCCAATGGTTCGCTGAGCTGTGCAACCAATCGTCCCGATGCCAACCCAATGGAGATACCTGGCGCCCGTCAAGATTACGTGACGGCGCTCGCCCAAAGTCCACAGAGCGCCTTTTCTTCCTCACGGACGTCGGCCGTCACAACAAATCTCGACAAAATGGTCATTCGCTGAATTTTTACCAATCCGGAATCAAGGTACCCGCGCGTGTAATAGTAGCGGAAGAAGATCTTCTACCGGTGCCAAAAATGAAATCTTGGCCCAACTACCAGCCGGACCCCGACCGCTTTGTGGTATTTCGCGCCCGAGCCGGCAACGGCGGGCTGGGGGACCGGCTGGTCGGGATCATTTCCACGTTCGTTCTGGCGCTTGTGACCCAGCGACAGTTCCGGATCGAATGGAACTCGCCTTTTCCCTTGCGATTGGCATGGCAGCCGGCCAGTTCCCGGTTTCTCTGGGATTCGATGGACTACGATCCGGCCGCTTTCAGCGAGTTGAAACTAGTGGACCGGATGCCCGCAGCGAGTGCCGAGCTATTGCGCGAAGCGATCCTCCGCGAAGCGGGCGTCACTCTGGCGGTGGAGGCCAATCAGCATTTCTTTACCTACCTCTTGGGCAATCCGCACCTGCGCGATGTCGTGGCAGCCTACGACTTTCCGCCACCGGAGATTCTGGCGAGGCAGATCCTGCAGGCCCTCTTCGTGCCTTCCCCACGCTTGCTGGCGAAGTTGTCGGCGGCCAAGGCGATCCTGAGGGAAAAGAACTCGATCGGCGTACAAATTCGCACCTTGTGGAATTGGCAGGATGCCGGCGGAGGGTTGGACGCCGAAGATCTCGATCGGTTCCAGGCTTGCGCTCAGCATTTATTGGACGAGCAGGCGGCCAACGTCCTCTTGGTTTCGTCCGATGACGCCCGGGTCGTCAACGAATTCCGTGGCAGGTTCGCTCACCAGGAGGTCCTCGCAATTATGAACAAACCGATCCATCTCGACCGATCGGTGCAAGTCGGGGAGGAAGAGTATTTGGCAACGTTTCTCAACCTGGGCCTTCTGGCCGAGTGCCGGCACCTGATCGTTTCGTCTTGGAGCAACTTTGGGCGCATCGCGGCGCTCTTAACCGGCCGCCGACCATGGGTGACGCGTAAGTCGCAGGGCGCGACGGCGTACACCCAATTGCCGGCGGCCTTTAGTCAAATGGACTTGACGGAACTCGTCTCCAAAGAAGGTTTATCCAATGGAGGTCACGTATGAGCATCCATCGAATCCTTGTCACCGGTGCCGGCGGCTTCCTCGGCCACCACTTGGTCCGTGCCCTCAAGCGTCGTGGCGCGTGGGTTCGCGGTGTCGATCTCAAGGACCCGGAATTCGAACCAAGCGACGCCGATGAATTCGTGCGCACCGATCTGCGCGAGCCGAAATCCTGCGTCGCGGCCACTGAAGGAGTGGACGATGTTTACAACCTGGCCGCTGACATGGGCGGGATCGGGTTCATCACTCGCTACTTTGCCTCGGTCGCCCGGAACAACAGCCTCATCAATTTGAACATGCTTGAGGCCAGCCACCAAAACGGAGTGCGGCGATTCTTGTTTACCTCGTCGGCATGCGTGTACAGCAAACACATGCAAGAGCAACCGCGGGTCGATGGATTGAAGGAGGAGGATGCGCACCCTGCCGCTCCGGAAAAAGGCTATGGCTGGGAGAAGCTGTATGCCGAGCAACTCTGCGAGTATTACCACGATGATTACGGTCTCGACACGCGGGTGGTGCGACTGCACAACGCCTACGGACCCTTGGGCACTTTCGAAGGGGGGCGCGAAAAGGCACCCGCGGCGGCCTGCCGCAAGGTAGCGATGGCCGCCCCCGACGACATGATCGAGATCTGGGGCGACGGCCTGCAGACGAGGTCGTTCCTGTACGTCGATGACTGCGTCGAGGGGCTGCAGCGGCTCATGGAAACGCCCTTCGTCGTTCCGGTTAACCTGGGCTCCGAGGAATCGCTGACGATCGCCGAGTTGTTCGAGCTGGTGGCACAGATCGCCGGCAAACGGATCAAGGTGACCTTCGACACCACAAAGCCGCAGGGCGTGCGGGGCCGCAACAGCGACAATCGGCGACTGGCCGGCATTCTGGGTTGGACACCATCCACGCCATTAGCTGTGGGCCTGGCGGCCACGTACCGCTGGATCCATGCGGAGTTGGCCGCGCGCGAACGACATGGCCGTGAGGAACAGATTGTGGCGGGCAATGTGCCAGTCGGTGCACTGGGCTGATGGATGGGAGCCAATGACATTGACCGAGGGAAGGTGAGGTCAGCCATGAATTTCGCTGTCGCCGTCGTGGGACTAGGAAAACTGGGAGGCCCCCTGGCGGCGCTTTTGGCCGCCAGGGGAAACCGCGTATTCGGGATCGACCTAAATCCGTCGACTGTCGAGGATCTGAATCAGGACAAGCCACGCTCGGAACCGTGCTTCGCCACCACGCTCAAAGTGGCGCGCGAGTGGCTGACCCTCACGACCGAATTTGCGGAGGCGATTCCGCAAACGTCGGCGGCGTGCGTCGTCGTGCCGACACCTAGCGATTCCGCCCATCCCCGCTTCTCTCCTGACCAAGTGCTTTCGGCGGTCGAGCGGATTGTCGAGCAGGTGACGACGGCATCGCTTCCTCGTTATACGATCGATATCATCAGCACGCTCATGCCGGGCGACTGCGATCGGGTGATATGGCCGCTGGTCAAGAGGGCCTTGCTGAAATCATCATGCCGCATCGACCTGGTCTACAGTCCCGAGTTCATCGCCTTGGGGGACGTGCTACGCGGCCTGGAGCGCCCCGACTTCCTTCTCATCGGAGGACCATCTGCCGAGGCCAATGAACAGGTCGTCGAGCTGCACCGCTCGTTGCACAGCGTCGAGGTTCCGGTCGTTCAAACCAATTGGATCAACGCGGAGCTCGCCAAGCTGGCGGTCAACTGCCTGTTGGGCGTCAAAATCAGTTGGGCCAACCTTCTGGCCGCCGTCTGCGAAAACTTTTCTTCCGCGGATGTCGATGAAGTCACGCGCGCCGTGGGCCACGACAGCCGGATCGGCCCAAAATACCTTACGGGAGGATTGGGATTCGGCGGTCCCTGTCTACCGCGCGACATTCGGGCGCTAGTCTCCCTGGTCGGTTCGCTGGAAATCGGCACTCAATTAGCGGAGACGATCGTCGCCTGGAATGACGGGCAGCCGGCGCGCGTCGTGGACTTGATCTCAGCCCACTTGCCCGCCGGCAAGACCGTGGGATTCCTGGGCGTGACCTACCGCGAGGACTCGGCGGTCGTCGAGGCCTCGCAACCGTTGAGAATTGCCCAGGCACTTGCGCGCCGAGGCCACAAAGTGATTGTGTTTGAACCGTTAGGGGGCAGTGAGCTGTTTACTGCCTGCCGAGAATTAGCAGCATCTGGCGGCGAGCTTGCGGTTGAGAGCGGAGGGTTGCACTTTGTCGCGACGGCTGCCGAGTGCATTGAACAGGCCGACTGTGTGGTCCTCGCCAAGCGATGCGAGCTGTGGAAGCAGGTGCCGGCAACAAGCTGGCAACAGCGGGTCGCGCTGGTCTTCGATTGCTGGCGGCAGTTGCCGCCAGCAATGGTCGAGAGTCTATCGGGAACGTATCTCGCGGTCGGCAGAGCGGTGCCCGCACCCAAGCCGGAAGAGCTGCGGCAGCAATGCTCCCCGGACGCAATGCCGCCGGAACCGAACGAGAACCGTGGAAAAAGCACCGTCGCAAACCCGCTGAAGGGTGCGATTCTGGCCGAGATGGGAACGGCCCGCCGCCGGCCTGTTGAACGGAGCCAAAGTAACGTGATCCCCTGACGCAATCTAAGGAAGACCCATGTTAGTTCAAGACACTTGGACACTCGAAGAATCGGCGCGCGAGGCATACCTTGCGGTTTGCGCCCTCGCCGCCGACGGGGCCGGTTTGGGGGTCTTCAAGCGCGACAGCGCCTACCGGGCCGTGTTGGAGCACGTGTCGGAAGCACAGGGGCGGGCCTACCTCGACGAGATATTGACGGAGAGTCCCTGGCTTGTCAAGTATTTCAAGCGGTTCCAACAAAACGACCGCTACGGCGCCCCCTTCACGTTCAACTACGATCGGCGCGTGTTTTCGCCCACAACGCTCCGGTATGCCAAGGTGCTCGGCGACCTGGTGCGGCTGTTCGGGTCGCTCGACGGCATGGATCTCGTTGAAATCGGCGGCGGTTACGGCGGCCAGTGCAAGATCATCTCTGACGTGTTTGCTTTCCGGTCGTACACGATCATCGACCTGGCGCCGGTCGGCAAGTTGCAGCAGCGGTACTTGGCAAATTTGGGCGTCCGAGGTTGGACGTGCGGGACACCCGAGCGGCTTGCCGGCCGAGCATATGACCTCGTGATCAGTAACTATGCCCTGAGCGAGTTGAGCGCCGAAGGGCGGCGGTTCTATGCGGACAGCCTGCTGTGTCGCTGCCCGCGCGGCTACATCACTTGGAATTCTTCTGATCCATTCGATTCATTCGGTCATCCGTTAGCACTCCAAGTGACCGATGAACGGCCACAGACAGGTCGAACCAATAAAATCATCACTTGGGGACACACCTAGAGAGGACATCGCCATGCCACGACGTCGGTCACCTCGGTTCACGGTTTTTCGATTCTACGTTCGTCTGCGCGGATATGAGCCTGCGATTTGGCGTGTGGTTTGCGTGGCGGACTGTCTCCTCGACGATTTGTTCCAATCACTCTTGGTCTCCCTGGGTTGGCGCAGCGAGCATTCGCTGCGCTGCACAGCGCTCGAATCGCCGTGCGCTCCGCTTCAACGTTTTTCATCGGACGATTGGCCGCTTTTTTGGCTGAGCCAGGTGTTGGTCAAGGATGACGCGGAGCTTCGCTTGCGATGCGAACTGGGCTGCGACGACCCCTGGCGGTTCGAGATCGTCTTCCAGGGTTGCGCGACATCGACCGTGCGGGCGTCGTACCCGCTTTGCCTGGCGGGCGAAGGAGCCGGGATCCCGGACGATGACATTGAGCCGCGTCGGTTTCGCGCCTACCTGGCCAAGATTCCGCGGCAAGCGGCCGAAGATCAGCAATCCAAAGGGCCGCGCCGCATTGCCACCGCCGGGCAGGCGGCATTCGACCAGGCGGCGGTCAACGCCGAGTTGGCCCGCTTGTGCAAGCCGCGATACCCAATTGGTGTGGAAGAACGGGCATTTCGCGTACACGTATCCCCGGCCGAGCGCGAGTTGTTCTTCAAGCACGCGCGCGTCAACGGGCTTGCTTTCCCTTGGCTCAGGGATCGCCAGCCGCCGTCAGTGCTGCCCGTCCACGGGTCCGACGCCTGCGCGGCCGCACGTAGCTTGGCCCTGGCCGCCAACCGCGCCGAATCGGGTAAGCCACGCAGGCAGTTGGAGCGATTGGCGGGACGGTTCTATCGCTGCGCCGTCGAGTATCAGGAGCGTCTCAAAGCAAGTCGGCCCGAGCAACGGCGGCAGCTCTTGGCATTGGAGGCCCATTGATCGGAGAAGTTTTGGCCAGATCACAAACGCTGAGGCCCAACGGTCATGTCTGAGCGATCGAAATCGAGATTTGCGGTTTACCAGTTCCTGGTGCGACTGCGCGGCTTCACGCCCACGATTTGGCGGCAGCTGGCGCAATCCAAACGGTCCGACGACGACTGGGAACCCCTGATGCGTGTGTCGCTGACTGACGACGCGTGGCGGCAGTTCTGGGAATTTGCCCCTGTCGATGACGACGAGCGAGACCGGATGATGACCTCGGCCTGGCAAGAGGGGGGTCTGGCTCTACCTGCCCGAGGCGGTCAACACCGCGCAGAACCTGATTATGGCGGCCGCACAGGCCGAATCGGAACAGGCTCGCGACCAACTCGATCTGTTGGTCGGACGCTTGCACCGCCACGTGATCTTCCATCGCTTGCGGTGCCCTCAGCCGCAAGACATGGCCCACGCTGGCGCAGGTGCGGCGCCGAACACGGAAACCGACGCCCCGCGTGCGGGACTCGATTAACGAAAGGATGTCATCCATGCAAGAATCGAATTACCTGTTCACGGTACATCAGTTCTATGTTGAATTGCGCGGAATCCAAGGGCCGATCTGGCGTAGAATCCAGGTGCCAAAGTGTGGTCAAGGGAAGCTGATTGCGGCGATACTTCGCTCGTTCGGATGGACCGGCGGAGAGATGCACGGGCAGCCCACGACCGATACGCAGCGCGCCATCGCAGTTCAAGACAGCAGCTATCGGAGACCTGGAGGTTGGATCAGCGTCAAAGTATCCTGCCGGCCTCGGCTGCGGTTACAGCGGGGTACAGATGAGAATGAGCCGTGGTTCTTCGACGCGATGTTTGAGGGTCGGCTGCGCTTAGCTCGCGCCGAAAGCTACCCGCGCTGTATCGCGGGAGAAATGGCCGCCCCGCTCCTCGATTTTATGACTCCCGCCGACTACGACTTATTCCTCCACATCGTCAGCGATCCTTCGCACCCGCTCTGCGAGGAGTTGCTCCAGACATGTGGGTTCGATCCTGAGGCATTCGACGCTATGGCCGCCTCCACGGCGATGCAAGGCGATGTGTCAAACGGTTCAGATCCCGAACAATTGATCCCAAGCTTCGCATTCCGAGTGCTGTCCGCCATATTTCGTCCACGGCCGCCATGGTTGCACGGCGTCGCTGCGGACGCAGACGCGACATCCAACGGAGCTCTGATCTGCGAACCGTCGAGCACCCAAAGCCATCCAGAGCCCCGTGCCCCGGCGGCTACCGCGGGCCCCGTACGCCTCGCGCCTGCCCCCAGACCGAATTGGCTCGACCCGATCTGGAGCTAGCGGTCGAAGACGGTGATTGAGAAAGCGTTGGAGGGACATGAAAACGAGAAAACGATACGAATGAGTGTTGTCACGACTGGGCGCGCGTAGAGCGCAGGCCGTCGGCATCGAGTAGTTGCTCGGTGGCGGCCGGCGAGTGCAAACCGCCGTGCCCGTAGTAAGGATTCCAGGATGAGCTGCCACAGAATCAATCGCGCCGATGACGACATACATCGGATTTTTAGCGACTACCTGAGTGTGGTCGATTGCATAGCCTTGGACAATCCCGCCAGGCAATTGGCCTTGGCCGCGCGCCACGCCGGTTCAATTCACGATTGGTGGAGCGCGCTCGCGCACTCGACCGACGCGATTCGGCTCGATCCAGGCGTGGCGTCCGCCTTTGCGATGCGTGGCGCCGCCCTGTATCAGCTTCGCAGCCGGCATGCCGCTATCCGCGATTGCAGCCAAGCGATTGCGCTTGACGCCACGCTTGCCGCGGCATTTTACGTGCGTGGGTCAGCCTTCGTGAGCCGCGGCCGAGACGACCAGATCAAGGCGGCGATTGAGGACCTTAGCACCGCCATCCGCCTTGCGCCGCGCATGACCCACGCTTACAGTCACAGGGGCTGTTTGCACGATCGCCTCGACCAAATTGAATTGGCGGTCGCTGATTTCAGCGCGGCGATTGAAAGGAGCGAAAATCCCTCCGGCATGTACTGGCTTCGCGCCACAGCCTACATGCACATGGGTGCTTACGACAAGGCCATCGAAGATATTACCGCGATGATCCAATGCTCCCGGTTGCTTTGGTCGCTGCCCTACGCCCTGCGTTCGCATTGCAGGGAAGTCATCGGCGATCATGTGGGGGCGATAGAAGATCGGAGGATGGCGGCCCAGCTTGGGACGATAGCGCCGGAGAAGGCTAGGACGACCCGCGAAACCACGCGACTGCCCGCGGAGTCTCCGATTCGAAAACGTCGTGACGGGCTGGATGGCCAATATCCGTCGCGTCGTCCCACATCAATCGTATATCAATTTCGCCTGCAATTGCGCGGGTTCGATCCGCCGATCTGGCGGCGCCTTCAGGTCAAGGACTGCCTTTGGGGAGACTTGAACTCGGTCTTTCAAATCGCGATGGGCCGATCGTGGGATTTTGGCCGCTTCGACGCTTGTCAGCCGCACGACCATCCAGAGTTCGGCAGGCCCTGGAGCGTGTCCTTGCTGCGTCTCATCAGCCAGGACCTTCCAGGCGATTTGACAAAGTTCAAGTTCACTTGGACCTTGAATTCGTGGCCGCATGACGTGCTGTTGGAAGGGCGATTGACCGCGGCCGAGGGAGTTTTCTATCCGATTTGCGTCGAAGGGGAGCGGGCGGCTCCCCTCCCAGGGTTTCCCAATCCCGACGCGTTCCGCATGTTCTTGAAGGTGATCACCGACCTTCGCCATCCCTTACGCGACGAGTGGCTGGGAATCTGTCCGTTTGAACCGTTGGCCTTTGATATCGGGGTGGTCAACGCCGAGTTGGCAGGCCGGTTCAATCGAAATCCGCCTTTCGATCCAGCCGATGTGCCGATTCGATTGCGGCTTTCGGCCGAGGAAGTCGTCATGCTTCGAGAGCACGTGGCGCTCAAACGGGATGTGATTGATCAGCTTGATTTTTGCCATGACACCGGATCGTTTGCCATTTTCCTTGCCGATGTCTGGCCAATGGTGCGCAAACTGTCGGCCGCGGCTGAGAAGGCGGGGAAAGGGCCTCTCCGGAGGCGTTTGGAACGACTCATCGGCCAAGTCCAGCGTTTGAATTGTAAACGTCAGGAGCGAATTGCGGCCTGGCAAGCGCGTCACGCCCCAAAGAAGTCCACGCCGAATGAACCGTCAAGGCCGCCGGACAACAAGCATGCGGAACTCGCTGAGCGCGCGAGACTTCGCGAGTGTATTGTCGTTCGTCGCGCCGAGTGAACATGACCCCAAGGTGCCTGCCATGCTCATCCCAAACCGCGATTATACGGCCCGCGAGCGATCGGTCTGCGAATTGCTGGCTCCGCTGGTCAACGTCCGGCGCATGCTCAACGTCGGGATGCGGTATCCCGGCGATCCGCGCAACCTCTGGTGGATCACGATCTGCCAAGCCAACGGCACGGAGACCCATGTGCTGGAAGTCTTCGCGCCGAACTGCCGTGAGCTGCGCGCCGCTGGCGTCGAAAACGTGACCTGCGGCGATGTGCGCGATGTGCGGAAACTTTATGACCGGCCGTTCGACGTGATTCTCTGGTGGCACGGCCCGGAGCAGATCGAACATGCCGAAGCGCCGGCCGTAATCGACGAATTATGGCGGTTGACGGAGGGGACGTTGATCCTGGGCTGCCCGCTCGGCGACGAGCGGCAAGGGATTTGCTACGGCAACCCGCACGAAAGGCAACTCTCGTACTGGCAGCCTGAGGATTTGGCCGCGATGGGATTTCGAACGAGGGTGGTTCGCGATGGACAACCCTTCCCACACATCACTGCCTGGCGATCGCGGGACGAATCGACGGTAGAATCGAAGTCAACAGACGCCGATTCGTCTGCCGCTTCGCGAGCGGCGATGGAGTGCTCAACCGCAACGCAAGCGGATGCGTCAGTGGCGGAAAGCTCGGTCAGCGCGATCGGCTCGGACGCATTGAGCTCCTCCTGCTCGTTTTCGGAACCCGCGTCCTGCGTTTCGATGGCCGTGACTCTCGATGTGACCGGTGACCCGACTGCCGACGATGCGTGGCCATCCAAGCCCGTCTCGAGTCCGACCGCGGAATTGTCAGGCGATGTGATGACTCGCTTCCCTTTGCCAGACTGCGAAAGCACCCAGATCGTATGTCATTCATCGATCGATCGGCCCAACCCGCATGATGCGCGGATCGAGGCCGAACCGTCCCAGCCCATCCGCCGCGTCGCGATCATTTTTGACGAACGAACGCGGCCCGACACGACGAGAATTTATTGCAGGAAGGCGCTCCAGTCGTTGGTCGAAGTCGAGTATTTCCATCCCGACGACGTCGCCAACGTGCCTCGCACCGGCTTCGACTTGTACCTCGTGATCGACGATGGACTCGATTACCCGTTGCCCGTCGAGTTGCGCCCCATGGCCTACTGGGCCATCGAGACTCACTTCGACTTCGATCGTTGTTTGCAGCGAGCAATGCAGGTCGATTTCGTCTTCGCCGCCCAGAAGGACGACACCGAACGTATGCGGAAGGCCGGCGTTGCCACCGCCCAATGGCTGCCCTTGGCCTGCGATCCGGAGATCCACGGCCAGCGGGACGCGGCCAAGGAGCGGGACCTTTGCTTCGTCGGTAACGTGCCCGCCGGTCCGAGGGCTGACTTGCTGCGGCTACTCCAGCAGTATTTCAAGGACATCTACGTTGGGAACTCGAACTGTGAGGAACTAGCTCGCATCTACTCCGCTACGAGGATCGTCTTCAATCGTAGCCGAGGCAGCGACGTCAACAGACGCGTCTTCGAGGCCCTCGCCAGCGGGTCGCTGTTGATAACCAACGACCTGACGGAGAACGGCCAGGACGAATTGTTTCGCGATGGCGTCCATTTCGCAACGTACCGAATCGGAGAGGAGCTGCTCGACAAACTGAGGTACTATCTGCGGCACAACGAGTTGCGCGAGCGGATCGCCGCGGCGGGCCGCGCCGAAGTGCTGGCCAAGCACACTTACCGGCATCGGATGGAGGAATTGTTAGCGAGCGTCGAGGCAACAGTCTACAGGTCGCGGGGGAAGGCGATGGTAGGGAACGTCATCTCAGGCGTTCTGATGAGTACGGAACAGGGAGCCGTCCCTCAATACGGGTACTCCGGTGCCGAGCAGAATGGCGATGAGCAGATGTTCCTCGCTGCCCAATGCCTCATGGCCACGATTGGCGATCCAAAATCCAACATCCGAATTCCCAAATCGGCACACGACCCTTCGTATTTCGAATTTGACCGGCCCGAGCTGTTGGCCCTGATTCCGCGAACCGCAGCCACCGTGTTGGAAGTCGGTTGTGGCCGAGGACGGCTGGGAGAATCGCTCAAAGCGCGGCAATCATGCGAGGTGAACGGCATTGAATTGGACGAAGAGGCGGCGACCATCGCCCGCGGCAGGCTCGATCGGGTTTTCGTCGGCGACATGGAACAGATGGATCTGGACTTGTGCTCGGAATATTACGACGCGGTTGTCTGTGGAGACGTCTTGGAGCACTTTCGCGATCCGGAAAAGCAGTTAGCCCGCATTCGACTTTGGCTAAAACCGACGGGTGTCGTGATTGCCAGCATCCCGAACGTACGGCACCACAGCGTCGTGCGATCCCTCTTGGATGGGAATTGGACCTACGAACCGGCCGGCCTGTTGGACGCGACCCATTTGCATTTCTTCACCCGCCGCAATATCCAAGAGCTCTTTGAGAAGGCTGGCTACGCCGTCACACGTTGGGCGGCCGTGCCCGGCCCCGGTTACGAAGAATGGGTTCAGCAAGGGCGTCCACTTAACATTGATCTGGGCCGCACTCAGTTGACGGGATTGCCCGAACCCGAAGTCGAGGAGTTTTTCATCTACCAGTGGCTCATCACGGCAACACCGACGCACTTCAAATCCGAACCGAAACCGGTGCAACTTCCTCCGGTCGAGCAACCCCGCCCGGCCGCGCCCGGCATCGCTCCGACCTCGGGGGTCGAACCAGGAGGGCAACCTGCGGTGCTCCCGGCGATCGCAAAGGAGGTTGGCTGCCGATCGCCGTCCGTCCGGTTGCCCTCCTGCTTATTATTGATGGTCACTTACAACCGGCTGGAATACACCAAGCTCGCGTTGGAATCGGTGCTCGCGCTCGACTATCCGGACTTGATGATTGTCCTGTGGGACAACGCCTCGACCGATGGTACGGTGGACTACGTTCGACAGCGGCTGCGTGACGAGAGTCGCGCCCGACTGATCGCTTCCCCCGAGAACCGGGGTGTGGTCTACCCAATGAACGCCGTCTGGTGGGCCGATCATGGGGCGGAAATGCTGGTCAAGATCGACAATGACACCTGGGTGCCACCTGATCTGCTGCGCCGCTTGGCGGAATGCCATGGACGCAGTAAGCGGTTTGGCGTGCTCTCCGGGTTCCACTTCCGCGCTGAGGGGGAAGCCCTGATCAACGTTGACGGCATCCAGGAATTCGACGGTGTCCGTATCTTGGCCCAACCTCATGTGGGTGGTTGCGCGGTCATGGTCAGCCGCGCAGTCCTCGGCAGGCTGGGACCTATTCCGTGCCGGCCCGAGGGCCAAGAATCGCCCTTCATGGACTTCGGCTGGACATTCTACCAGCAAAAGATGACGGAACAGGGGCTGGTCAACGGCTACCCGTGGCCGCTGATCCACGTCGACCACATGGAGGATACACGCTCGCCTCGTTGCGTGCGCACGGACGAGCACCAGGCTTACAAGCAAGCCCTGCGGGGCATGAGTCTGGAACAATTCACCCAGGAAATGTGTGTCTGGCGGCCGAGCTGGATGCAAAAAGATGGAGGCAACGGGAAGGGAGTGCCCTTCGCAGAGCCCGGCCATTCTGGAAACGGTCACTCCAACCCAATCCAAGTCGTCCCCGCCGTCCAACGGGTCCCGCTGGCATCTTCTGGATCGTCCACCTTGCAGCGGGGCAACGGACGCCAGACTGCGCCGCCGAACGAAATCGGTTCGCGTCCGATGGTTGCGGCGACGACACGCGTCAGCCCGATGAAATTCAGTCAGGACTTTCGCGAAGACTTCGAGCAGTTCGCCTTCTTCGGCCCGCCATTCGCGTTTTCGAGGTTCGCCGACGGCGAGCGGGCGATTTGCATGGGGCAACCCATTCAGGGCGCTGATGGCTGGACCTACGCCGGCGGTTCGTCACAATTCCGCGAGGCCCTGCTTGCGGCGCTACGATTCAATGCCCCGGACTATTACCTCGGCGTGTCGGACGCCTGCTGTGACCCAGCTGCCAAGAATTGGTACCTGCAACAGATCACCGTGCCTCTCCGCCAAGTCACGTTTTCGAATATCTTCGTCAACGGCAATTACCCACGCTTTCGGCAACTCGATTTAAGCGCGGCGGCGATCGTGGCCAGCCAAGGTGGTGACTATTGGGTGCCTGACGATGCAATGAACACGACCTTCGACATCGACCGGCTCGTCGAGCGGCTGCTTCAAGTCGATCGAACGATTCTGGTCTCGGCCGGGCCGGCCTCCTGCGTAATCATCCACCGCTACTGGCAGCGGGCCACGCCCCAGAAGCGGCAGGTGATCGTGGATGTCGGTTCGGCGATCGATGAATGGACTAAGGGGCGCAAGACGCGGCAGTACCAGATGCCGGGGACGAGGACCTCGGAGCTGGTCTGCACGTGGTGAGCAGAAATAATGGAAGTCGAGGGATGAAGACAGGCCGGAAATTCAGCGAGGACCCAACACGAACACTCTAGGCCTTAAACAAGTATAGCCGGAACCCATTTCGAATGGGCGTGCCAAAAAAAGCTCGAAACGTCCGGCATTTTGCGGCAAGTTCTTGTGGGTGACAAAAAACACACCACAGAAGCACGGAGGGTTTCGAGTGCGCAAGATTTTTGCAGATCGGTGTCGGGCTCGCAAGGCGC
>Ga0265313_10001737_pt1 | contig 20047 bp, 17 predicted proteins | sample 4123metaG_FD_203122 | JGI IMG/M metagenome (GOLD analysis project Ga0265313, IMG submission 203122) | Rhizosphere microbial communities from Carex aquatilis grown in University of Washington, Seatle, WA, United States - 4-1-23 metaG | ecosystem: Host-associated > Plants > Roots > Rhizosphere >...
CGGGCTCACCGTCGTCGCCGCGCTCCTCACCTCGTTCTATTCATGGCGTCTCATCTTCCTCACCTTCCACGGCACGCCCCGCGCCTCGCATGAGGTGATGGAGCATGTGCATGAGTCCCCGCCGGTGATGCTCTGGCCGCTTTACATTCTCGCCGCCGGCGCGCTGCTCGCTGGCCTCGTCTTCTCCGGCAGTTTCATTGGTGGCGGCAACGCGGCCTTCTGGCACGAGGCGCTGGTCGCCGGCGAGCATGCCCCGATCCTCGAGGCGATGGAGCATTCGCCGTGGTGGGTGACGTACCTCCCGACCGTCATGATGGCGGTCGGCGCGTTCGTCGCGATCTGGTTCTATCTGGTCAATCCGGAAGTTCCGCGCGAGCTCGCCCGGTCGAACGACTGGCTGTACCGCTTCCTGCTCAACAAGTGGTACTTCGACGAGCTCTACGACCTCATCTTCGTCCGCCCCGCGAAGTGGCTCGGCCAATTCCTCTGGAAGCAGGGCGATGGCTGGCTGATCGACGGCTTCGGCCCGGACGGTGTCTCGGCCCGCGTGCTCGACGTCACCCGCAACGTCGTGCGGCTCCAAACCGGCTACCTCTACCACTACGCCTTCGCCATGCTGATCGGCGCGGCGGCCTTCATCACCTGGTTCATGTTCGCGGCGGGGCGCCCATGAGCATGAACCCGAAAAGTGGGTACCGGTTTTCGGACAAGTTCATGCGAAGGAAAAAAGCATGAATTGGCCTGTGCTCTCCGTTGTCACCTTCCTGCCGCTGCTCGGCGCGCTGTTCATTGCGCTGGTGCGCGGCGACGACAATCTCGCGCGCGGCACCGCGCGCTGGGTCGCGCTGTGGACGACGCTCGTCACCTTCGCGATCTCGCTGATCCTGGTGTTCCGGTTCGATCCGTCATCGCCGGAATTCCAGTTCGCCGAGAAGCACGACTGGCTCGGTATCGCGTCCTATCACATGGGCGTCGACGGCATCTCACTGCCCTTCGTCATCCTCACCACGGCGCTGATGCCGATCTGCATCATCGCCAGCTGGACCGCCATCCAGAAGCGGGTGAAGGCTTACATGATCGCCTTCCTGGTGCTGGAAACGCTGATGATAGGCACCTTCGCCGCGCTCGACCTTGTGCTGTTCTACCTGTTCTTCGAGGGCGGCCTGATCCCGATGTTCCTCATCATCGGCATCTGGGGCGGCCCGCGCCGCGTCTATGCGAGCTTCAAGTTCTTCCTCTACACGCTGCTCGGCTCGGTGCTCATGCTGCTGGCCATCATGGCGATGTACTGGGACGCCGGCACGACCGACATCCCGGCGCTGATGCATCACGGCTTCCCGCTCGGCCTGCAGAAATGGGCGTGGCTTGCGTTCTTTGCCTCCTTCGCCGTGAAGATGCCGATGTGGCCGGTGCACACCTGGCTGCCGGACGCGCACGTCGAGGCGCCGACCGCGGGTTCGGTCATCCTCGCCGCCATCCTCTTGAAGATGGGCGGCTACGGTTTCCTGCGCTTCTCGCTGCCGATGTTCCCAAGCGCCAGCCACGACTTCGCGCCGCTGATTTTTACGTTGTCGGTGGTCGCCATCGTCTACACCTCGCTGGTGGCGCTGGTGCAGGAGGACATCAAGAAGCTGATCGCTTATTCCTCCGTCGCCCACATGGGTTTCGTCACCATGGGCATCTTTGCCGCGACGGCGCAGGGCGTCGCCGGCGGCATCTTCCAGATGATCTCGCATGGCATCGTCTCAGGCGCGCTGTTCCTCTGCGTCGGCGTCGTCTACGACCGCATCCATACCCGCGAGATCGCCGCCTATGGCGGGCTGGTCAATCGCATGCCGCTTTACGCCGCCTGCTTCCTGGTCTTCACGCTCGCCAATGTCGGCCTGCCGGGCACGTCCGGATTCGTCGGTGAATTCCTGTCGCTGATTGGTACTTTCAAGGTGCAGGTCGCAGTCGCGTTCTTTGCCACGCTCGGCGTCATCCTGTCGGCGGCCTATGCGCTGTGGCTCTACCGCAAGGTCATCTTCGGCGTGCTCGACAAGCCGCTGCTGATGGGCATCAAGGACCTCGGCTGGCGTGAATCGCTGATCTTTGCGCCGCTCGTTGCGCTGACGATTCTGTTTGGCGTGGCGCCCAAGCCGGTGCTCGACATGTCGTCGGCTGCGGTGACGCAACTGCTCGACAACTACAACCATGCGCTGGCCGCGGCCAAGACCGCGTCGCTGAACGCGGACGCTGCAACCACGGGTGCCGCGCGATGACCGCCACCGTGCCGTTGGGCGACCTGTTCGTGATGCTGCCGGAGTTCATCCTGCTCGGCAGCGCGATCGTGCTGTTGATGGCGGGTGTCTTCCGCGGCGAAGTGAGTTCGCCGGCGGTGAACAGTGCTTCGATCGCCATGCTGTTTCTGGTGGCGCTGGCGCTGCTGATCGTGCCGTCGGGCCGCCATGAACTGTTCGGCGGCAGTTTTGTCGTCGACGATTTCTCCAGATTCCTCAAGATGTTGACCGTGATCGGCTCGGCCGGGTCGTTGTTGTTGTCGCTCGATTATCTGACCTTCGAGAAGCAGCAGAAATTCGAGTTCGGTGTGCTGGTGCTGCTGTCGACCCTCGGCATGATGATCCTGATCTCGGCGGCCGACCTGATCGCGCTCTATCTCGGCCTCGAGCTGATGAGCCTTGCGCTCTACGTCATCGCCGCCTCGAACCGCGACAGCATCAAGTCGACCGAGGCGGGATTGAAATACTTCGTGCTCGGCGCGCTGTCGTCGGGAATGCTGCTCTACGGCGCCTCGCTGATCTACGGTTTCACCGGCACGGTGAGCTTCGCCGGCATCGCCAAGGCGGCCGGGCAGGGCGGCATCGGGTTGATCTTCGGCATCGTGTTCCTGTTTGTCGGCTTCTGCTTCAAGATATCGGCGGTGCCGTTCCACATGTGGACGCCCGACGTCTATGAAGGCGCGCCGACGCCGGTCACCGCCTTCTTCGCTGCCGCGCCGAAAGTGGCCGGCATCGCCATTTTCGTGCGCGCCACGACGGTTGCCTTGCACGACATCACTCACGAGTGGCAACAGATCGTGGTGTTCGTCTCGATCGCCTCGATGGTGCTCGGCGCCTTCGCCGCCATCGGCCAGCGCAACATCAAGCGGCTAATGGCTTACTCGTCCATCGGCCACATGGGTTTCGCCCTGGTCGGACTTGCCGCCGGCACCCCGGAAGGCGTGCAGGGCGTGCTCATCTATATGGCGATCTATGTGGCGATGACGCTCGGTGTCTTCGCCGCGATCTTGGCGATGCGCCGCGGCGGCGTCCTGGTCGAGAACATCGGCGATCTCGCCGGCTTGGCGCGCACGCATCCGACCATGGCGTTCTTCATGGCGATGCTGCTGTTCTCGCTCGCGGGCATTCCGCCGCTCGCCGGTTTCTTCGCCAAGTTCTACGTGTTCCTCGCCGCCATCAAGGCCGGCCTGTTCACGCTCGCGGTGCTCGGCGTACTGGCGAGCGTGGTGGGCGCCTATTACTACCTGCTGATCGTCAAGATCATGTATTTCGACGAGCCGGCCAAGAACTTCGACTCGATGCCTGGACGCCTGCGCGTCGTGCTCGGCGTCAGCGGACTGGTGAATATCCTGTTCGGCGTTTATCCGGCGCCCTTGCTGGTCTTGGCGACGGCCGCGGCGAAGTCGCTGTTCTGAGCGGCGGCGCCTGAGCGCGTGATCCCGAAAAGTGCGAAGCGGTTTTCGGATAAGATCATGCGCATTAAAGAGATGAACCGCGAAGCTACGGGCCTGGCGGGGGCCCGGCACTTGAGTTTCGACACGCTCGGCTCGACCAATGCCGAGGCGCTGGCGCGTGCGCGCGCCGGCGAGCGCGGGCCGTTGTGGATTACCGCCAAGGCGCAAAGCGCCGGCCGCGGAAGGCGCGGCAGCGGTTGGGTGTCGCTGCCGGGCAATCTCTACGCAACGCTTCTGCTCAGCGAACCGTCGCCGCTACCGCTGGCGCCGCAACTCTCGTTTGTCGCTGCGTTGGCACTGCACGATGCGGTAAGCGAATGCGCGCCGCGGCTCGGACCGGCGCTCAAGGTCAAGTGGCCGAACGATCTTTTGTTTGGGCAAGGCAAGCTCGCGGGCATCCTGATCGAGGGCGAAAGCAAGCCGGTATTCGCCGTGGCCATCGGCATCGGCGTCAATTGCGCGAGCCATCCGGTCGGCACGCCGTACCCGGCGACCAATCTTTCGGCAGTCGGGGCAACCGTCGCGCCGGAGACCTTGCTTGCCGCCCTCGCGCACGCCATGAAGCGCCGCCTTGAGCAATGGCAGCGAGGCGAAGGCTTTGCCGGCATCCGCAACGATTGGCTCAAACGCGCCGCCGGTCTCGGCGAGCCGATCCGCGTGCGGCTGACGGAGCGCGAGTTTTCCGGGCGCTTCCATGGGCTCGATGAGGCTGGCCGCCTTCTGGTCGAGCAACCGGGCGGGATGATCACCGTCACCGCCGGCGAAGTCTTTCGGCTGGAGAACTGACCATGGCGCAGCCGTCCCAGGAACTGGTGTTCGCGCCGCTTGGCGGCGTCGGCGAGATCGGCATGAACCTGTCGATCTACGGCATCGGCAGCGAACGGAATCGCAAATGGCTGATGGTCGACCTCGGCGTGTCCTTCGCCGCGGAAGAGCACCTGCCCGGCGTCGACCTGATCCTGCCGGACATCCGCTACCTGGTCGAAGAGCGCAAGAACATTGCGGGTCTCGTGCTCACCCATGCGCATGAGGACCACTTCGGCGCCATTCTCGATCTGTGGCCGCAACTGAAGGTGCCGATCTACGCAACGCTGTTCAGCGCGGCGCTGTTCGAGGCCAAGCGGGCGAGCGAGCCCGGCGCGCCGGAGATCCCGGTCACGATCGTGCCGGTCGGCGGGCGCTTCACCGTTGGCGTCTTCGATATCGAGATGGTCACGATGGCGCATTCGATACCCGAGGCGAACGCGCTGATCATCCGCACGCCTGCCGGCAGCGTGCTGCATACCGGCGACTGGAAGATCGACCCGACGCCGATCCTCAACGATCCGACTGACGAGAAGAAGCTGCGGGCGCTCGGTGAGGCGGGCTGCCTGGCACTGGTTGGCGATTCCACCAACGCGGTGCGCGAGGGCCGCTCGCCCTCGGAAGCGGACGTTGCAAAGACCATCGCCGAGCTGGTGAAGTCGGCGAAGGGGCGCGTCGCGGTGACGACGTTTGCCTCCAACGTCGCGCGTTTGCGAGCGGTCGCCGACGCGGCGCGGGCCGCCGACCGCGACGTGGTCGTCATCGGCCGCGCCATGGAGCGCGTCATTCAAGTCGCGCGCGAGACCGGCCACCTCGAGGGCGTGCAGGATTTCCGCCCGCTCGATGCCTACGGCTACCTGCCGCCGAACAAGGTGGTGGCGCTGTGCACCGGCAGCCAGGGCGAGCCGCGCGCGGCGTTGTCGCGCATCGCCGAGGACCAGCATCCGGAAGTGACGTTCTCGCGCGGCGACCGGGTGATCTATTCGGCCCGCACCATTCCCGGCAACGAGAAGGCGGTCGGTCGCATCATGAATATGCTGATCGAGCAGGGCATCGAGGTCATCACCGACCGCACCCATCTGGTCCATGTCTCCGGCCATCCGCGCCGCGCCGAGCTCGAAGATCTCATCTCCTGGGTCAAGCCGAAGATCCTGATCCCGGTGCATGGCGAGGCGCTGCATCTGTCCGAGCATGCCGCGCTGGCGCGGCGCCTGCGCGTGCCGCAGGTGATCCAGTGCCGCAACGGCGATCTGGTGCGGCTGGCGCCGAACGCCGCGGTGATCGACGAGGTGCCGGCCGGCCGTGTCTACAAGGACGGTTCGATCCTGGTCGCGGCCGAAGCCCGCACCGTCGCCGACCGGCGCCGCCTGAGTTTTTCAGGCTCGGTGTCGGTGGCGCTGGCGCTGACCGAGGACGGGCGGCTGGCGGACGATCCGTCCTACGACCTGATCGGCATTCCGGAGCGCGACCGCGACGGTGCTTTCATGCACGATGCCGTGCACGACGCGATCCTCGAGACGTTCGACTCCCTGCCGCGCGCCAAGCGGCGCGACCCGGACGCGGTGGCCGAGGCAGTCCGCCGCGCCGTGCGCGCGGCCGTCGCCCAGCGCTGGGGCAAGAAGCCGATGTGCCATGTGCACGTCTTGACGGTATGATGGAACCCGCCGGATTGAGCGCGCACGATCGGATACCGATATTCGGACACGATCGTGCGCCAGGACGAAGTCGAGGAAAGCAATGATTGGCCGCCTCAATCACGTCGCCGTCGCGGTGCGCGACATCGCCAAGGCGTCGAAGGTTTATCGCGACACGCTCGGCGCCGAGGTCTCGGCCAAGGTGCCGCAGCCCGACCACGGCGTCTCAACCGTGTTCATCACGCTGCCCAACACCAAGATCGAACTGCTCGAGCCGCTGGGCGATAACTCGCCGATCACCAAATTCCTCGATAAAAATCCGGATGGCGGCATCCACCACGTCTGCTACGAGGTGCCCGACATCCGCGCGGCGCGCGACACGCTGAAAGCGCAAGGTGCGCGCGTGCTCGGCGACGGCGAGCCGAAGATCGGCGCGCACGGCAAGCCGGTGCTGTTCCTGCATCCGAAGGACTTCTGCGGCACGCTGGTCGAGCTGGAGCAGGCGTAACCCTTGAAGAAGCGCGCATGAGCATCACCACCTTCGTCGCCATCTATTTCATCCTCTGGTGGATCGTGCTGTTTGCCGTGCTGCCGTGGGGCGTGCGCAGCCAGGACGAAGCCGGCGAGGTTGCGCCGGGCACCGACCCGGGCGCCCCGGCGGTGCATCTGCTCTGGAAAAAACTTCTATGGACGACGCTGGTCGCGAGCGCGCTCTACGCGCTGTGCTACGCGCTCTACCGATTCAATCTTTTGCCGATCGACTGGCTGATCGAGATCAGCAATCCGCCGCGCCGCTGAAACGCGGTCTGCCTTTTTGCTGATCAAGCCGGCGTAAAAAAAGAGCAGGGCACTTGGGCCCTGCTCGATGTCGTCGTGTCCTTATCCCCGAGCTTTCTCTTGTTTTTTCTCTATGAGGCGGCAGCGAGAAACCGCGCCTAGGACTTCTTCCCTCCCAAGACTTGGACCGCACGCCGGAGCCGGTCTTCGTGCCGGAATCTCCATACAGACGGCTCGGGGAAGTTAGCCGATTACGTTTGGGCTGTCATCATTTTTCCGTAATTCTGTCGGTTCCGGCGGCTAACGGTCGATCACCGTCGGCGCGTCGAGCGTGATCGGCGTTCCGCTACCGGTGTCGATGGTGAGCAGAACGGTCCAGATGCCGGCCTGCCTAATTTGTAGCCCGTCGACCTGCCATGCGCCGTCCGGACGTTGTTCCGCTTTGAGCGTTATCGGGGCAACGCCGGGTTGTGCCTCTGGAGTGAGCACAACGTTCACCGACCTCACCGCGAGCGGTGTGAAATCCTCGCGTAGGAGTCGAATGGAGACACGCGCCGGTCCGGCGCGGCCGGGCTCGATCGTCACGTCGGCCATCGCTTCGGATGAATGAATATGGACGAAGGCCGCATCGGCCGGGATCGTGGCGGCGGCCTCGTGGTTGTGGCCGTGGACCGGCGGCGCCATGGTGCCGAGCACACCTACGAACAGGAACACGCAGATACCGAGTACCGCCTCGGCGATGCTGTTGTGCTCCAGCCGGCCCAGTATCCCGGAAAGCGACAGCCGCGGCGCCAGGTGGAAGCGGTTGACGGTAGCGATGCCGATCATGGCGATGAACAAGCCGACCTTGAGCAGCAACAGGCGGCCGTAGTCGGTGGTGACCAAATCTCCGACCGCAGACAGCTGGCTCCAACTGTTGACCACGCCGGTTGCGAGCAGCGTTGCGACGCCGACGACGCCGGCGATTGAAAATCGCCGCACGGCTTCCGCTGCGACGGCACCCGCCCAGTCGTCGTCTTCCTGCCGCATCCGGTGTAGCAGCAGCGCCAGGGCCGGCAACGCGCCGACCCAGGTCGCCGAGGCGATGAGATGCAGGATATCGGCGGCGAGTCGGAAATCACCGGCGCCGCCCGGTGCCGCACCAGCGTGACCGATGAGCGCGATGAGCCCGACCAGGCCGGCCGCCGCGGCGAGCTGCACCCAGCGCAGCGCCGGCCAGCAGATCGAGACGCTGAGCAAAACCGCGAGCGCCAGCCGCACGAGCGATACCGCGCCGAAGCGCGTTTGGTGCACCACCGACCACGCGCCGCCTTGCAGGCAGACCTCGAGCAGCGAGGCGCCGAAGATGTCCGAGGCCAGCCACACCAGCCAGGCAAGACCGGTCAGAACCGTGACCGCGAGCGCGCCCCACGTCAGCCAGCGGCCGGCGCGGCGGAACAATTGCCGCGCCGCGTCGCGGCCCAGGTTGTTGAATGCCGGCTCGGCACAGAGCGCGACAAAGAACGCCGTGCCGCCGGCAAACGCCGTTGCGGCAAAATGGACGCCGCGCACCAGGACGAGTGGATCGATCACGGGGCCATCATAGGTATACTGGCCATGTCATACCTAGGATCAGTACTGCGCCAAACTTCGCAAGGTAGTGCGTCATCGCGTTACATCTTGTGGTCGGAATTCATCGGCACGGGTTGTTTCATACTGGGCATAGAATGATCCATCTGACCCGAATCCGATGCGCCGATGCCTCGTACTTCAAAATTGACGCTGACCACGCCGGCCCTTTCGAATTCGAGCGTTACGGGGACTTGATCGCCCTGCTTAAGCGGAGCTTTCAGTCCCATCATCATGATGTGGTAACCGCCCGGAGCGAGCTGGACCGTTTGGCCGGGCGGAATCGTTAATCCCCCCGCCACCGGCCGCATTGTCATGACATTGTTTTTCATGGCCATTTCATGAACCTCGACCTTCGCGGCGATCAAGCTCGTTCCGCCCAGGAGCTTGTCGGCCAACGCTCCCTTGTTTTCTATCGTCAAATAGCCACCGCCAACCTGAGCGCCGCCTGGCGTCGCCCGAGTCCAAGGATGGCTGATGATAAGATCGCCGGCTTTGATGTCGTCGGCCGCGACCGGTGCGGTAAAGATCATGAGAGTTGAAAGAATCGAGAGCGCGCATGCTCCAAAGCGTGATGTTAGCGTCATGCCTGTCTCCGTATTTGAAAACGATCTAAATTTCCGCGGCATCATCATGACGCGGCGTCATGGGCCGACCTTGAAGGTGAAGCTGCCCTCGGTGCGATGGGTATCCACCGAGAGAACGTGCCAGTTTACCTTGTATAACCCCGGCGGCAGCGCCTTGAGCGGCACGCGTAGTTGCGTGCGGTCGCTGCCGTCGACGCCGGCCTTGCCGGCCTCGACGTTGGCGCCTTGCGCGTTGCGCACCTCGATGCCGGAGAAGGCGCCCTCCAGCGCCTCGGTGAACCACAGCGTCACGGCTTTGGGCGCGGCGACGGTGCTGCCGACGGCGGGGCTGGCGTGATCGAGCATGGCGTGGGCCTGCGCGGCCACCGGCGCGAGCAGGGCGATGGCGGCGGCAAAGACAAAGCGGATCATCGTGCCGGCCTCCCGGTTGCGGACGCGGCGCTGAACAGCGGCTTGCCGATGCTGTCGGGGAAAATGTCGTCCAGGAAAAAGTGCAGCTGGCCGATGACGCCGACCGCGGAGCCGCTTTGTGAGTTCACCGGAATGAGTGCTTCGACCGCGATCTGGTAGGAATTGCCGACATAGATCACGCCGGGGCTGATGGTGCCGGTGGTGACGGTGCCGGACGTCAACGTGTTTGCGACCGGCGTCTGTAGCGAGGCTTCGACCACCGGGATGAGACGGTTGAAGAAGTCGGGCAGTCCGAGATCGACCACCGACGATTTCAGATAGGGCATGCTGAACTGCAGCGAGCCGCCCCACGTCAGCACGCGGGGATTGAACTCGGTGTCGACGGTCATGTCTCCGGTATCCGGGTCGGTGCCGACGATCGTCGTCGTTGAGCGGCCCGGGATCGCGTAACCGACCTGGCCGGTCACCGCGAAGGCGCGCATCCAGCCGATCGGCAGGTCGCCGAAGCCTTTGCCGAAATAGACCGTCGGCGTGTAGGCCGAGAACCGCTCGGCGCCGACGCCTTGCGCGCCGCTGCCGCCCCATTCGACGTCGAGGCCGACCGAAAACACGAATTCGTGCTCCGGATTTTTGTAGACCCTGTACTTGAAGTTGGTTTCGACGTTCTGGAATCCGCTGGCGCCGGTCATCGCCGGACCGCCTGGGGCGTAAAGACGGGTCCAGGTCGGCGAAAACGACACGCCGAAGTCTTCGGTGATGCGCTTGGAGTATTCGCCGGAGATGTCGAGTTCTTTCACCGGCGGAACGTCGCCGGTCTTGAACGCCGAAACCGTCGGCAACGACAATTCGTCGGCAACGCCGGGGTCGTCGATGGTCATGGTCACTGGAAACATACGGTTGCCGACAATCTCGTGGCTGCGCGCGGCAGTCGTCACGAGGGCGGCCGCGAGCCCGCAAAGGCCCGCGTAGAACAAGCGGCTGGACATCTTCGTCACTCCGAATTCGTCAGGACATGAAAGGTGAAAGCCGCAGGTTGTGCGGCGGCATGTCAGACGAAGCGTGGAGGACCTCGGGCGAGTTTTGGGTCGGACGTGGTGCCTGTACGCGGCGCAGCCGACACCGGAGCGAGCACATTGAGCACGAGCGCCGGCGCAAGCTCGATGGCGACCGCGACATCGGGTGCCGGCGGCGCCGCCACGGCGCTGCACAGGTTGCAGTGTTCGCAGGCACTGCCGGGGACAAGCCCGGACTTGACCGGCGCTTCATCGCCCGGCTCGCCGGCGGGGCTGTGGCAGATGACGGTGAAGGGGTCGACGTTGCCGGCGTTGGCCGAAATCGGCGCAAAGCCGAGCAGCACGACATGCAGCGCGATCGCGTAGATCGCCAGCATCGTGACGCTTTGCCGCAATAGCCGACGCATAGGCAGCCCTTCCAACGCGCCTTTTATAACTGATGAATCCCCGCGGACCCAGTTTATTCCTCGACCGCGCGGGGCCCTTGTGTTTTCCGGGGCTTTCCGCTTTCACAAGGGTCACGTCCATCGACGATTCCGCGAGCCGTTAAAGCATGCGCCTGTCCCGCTATTTCCTGCCGATCTCGCGCGAAACGCCGAAGGAGGCGGAGATCGTCTCGCACCGGCTGATGCTGCGCGCCGGCATGATGCGGCAGGAAGCGGCCGGCATCTACGCCTTCCTGCCGCTCGGTTTCCGCGTGCTGCAGAAGATCTGCGCCATCGTGCGCGAGGAGCAGAACCGCTCCGGCGCCATCGAGTTGCTGATGCCGACCATCCAGTCGGCCGACCTGTGGCGCGAGAGCGGGCGCTACGACGCCTACGGCAAGGAAATGCTGCGCATCAAGGACCGGCACGAGCGCGACATGCTCTACGGGCCGACCAACGAGGAGATGATCACGGAAATCTTCCGGGCCTATGTGCGCTCGTACAAGGACCTGCCGCTCAATCTCTATCACATCCAATGGAAATTTCGCGACGAGGTACGCCCGCGCTTCGGGCTGATGCGCGGCCGCGAATTCCTGATGAAGGATGCCTATTCATTCGACGTCGATCAGGCGGGCGCCCAGCATTCCTACAACAAGATGTTTGTCGCCTACTTGCGCACCTTTGCGCGGCTCGGCCTCAAGTCGATTCCGATGCGCGCGGAGTCGGGGCCGATCGGCGGCAACCTCAGCCACGAGTTCATCATTCTGGCGCAGACTGGCGAGTCCGAGGTGTTCTGCCACAAGGACTATCTCGACATGGCGGTGCCGGACGCGGGCGTGAACTTCGACGACATCACCGGACTGCAGGCAATCGTCGACGCGTGGACATCGCAATACGCCGCGACCTCGGACATGCACGACGCGGCCGCCTTCGGCAAAATTCCGGCCGACAAGCAGATGTCGGCGCGCGGCATCGAGGTCGGCCACATCTTCTATTTCGGCACCAAATATTCCGAGCCGATGAAGGCGGTGGTCGCAACCGGCGCGGGCGGCGAGGTGCCGGTCCACATGGGGTCCTACGGCATCGGGCCGAGCCGGCTGGTCGCAGCGATCATCGAGGCCTCGCACGACGACGCCGGCATCATCTGGCCGGAGCCGGTCGCGCCGTTCAAGGTCGCCATCCTCAATCTGAAGCAGGGCGACGCCGGCACCGACGGCGCCTGCGGCGCGCTCTACAGCCAGCTCACCGCCAAGGGCATTGACGTTCTCTATGACGACCGCGACGAGCGCGCGGGCGGAAAGTTTGCCACCGCCGACTTGATCGGCTTGCCCTGGCAGGTGCTGGTTGGCCCGAAGGGACTGGCCGAGGGCAAGGTGGAAGTGAAACGGCGCGCCGGTGGCAGCCGCGAGATGGTGACGCCGGCCGCGGTGCTCGATCTGCTGAGCCGCTAAGGCCTGCGAATAAGCTGTGTGCTTCCAACGGCTTTTCGGGCCTTTGGGGGCTTGTTTCCGCCAGAATCGTGTGAAAATCCGGCCGCTGGAACCAGATACATGAGCGAGCCCACCGGGACGCGGCCCTTCTCGCCGTTCGAATGGATGCTGTCGCTGCGCTACCTGAGGGCGCGGCGCAAGGAAGGATTCATTTCGGTCATCGCCGGTTTTTCCTTTCTTGGCATCATGCTCGGCGTTGCGACGCTCATCATCGTGATGGCGGTGATGAACGGCTTCCGCAAGGAACTCCTCGACAAGATCCTTGGCCTCAATGGCCACCTGCTGATCCAGCCGCTGGAAAAGCCGCTGACTGACTGGGAGGAGGTCGCGGCGCGCATTGCCGGCGTACCGGGTATTCGTCTGGCGGCGCCGATCGTCGAGGGTCAGGCTCTCGCATCGTCGCCATTCAACGCCGGCGGCGTGCTCATTCGCGGCATTCGCCTGTCCGATCTGGAGAAACTTCCTTCGATCGCCAAGAACATCAAGCAGGGTACGCTCAAGGGCTTCGACGAAGGGCAGGGCGTGCTGATCGGCCGCCGCCTCGCCGACCAACTGTCGTTGCGCTCCGGCGACAACATCACGCTGGTCGCGCCGCGCGGCGCGGTGACGCCGATGGGCACGACGCCGCGCATCAAGGTCTACAAGATCGCCGCAGTGTTCGAGATCGGCATGTCGGAGTACGATTCCGCCTTCGTCTTCATGCCGCTCAAGGAAGCGCAGGCCTACTTCAACCGTGCCGGCGACGTCACCGCGATCGAGGTCTATACCGACAATCCCGACCGGGTCGACGCCTACCGCAAGGCGGTGCAGGACGCAGCGCAGCGGCCGATCTACATGATCGACTGGCGACAGCGCAACGCGACCTTCTTCAATGCGCTGCAAGTCGAGCGCAACGTCATGTTCCTGATCCTGACGCTGATCGTGCTGGTCGCCGCGCTCAACATCGTCTCCGGCCTGATCATGCTGGTGAAGGACAAGGGCCAGGACATCGCAATCCTGCGCACCATGGGCGCGACGCAAGGGTCGATCATGCGCGTGTTTCTCATCACCGGCGCCTCGATCGGCGTGGTCGGCACGCTGGTCGGCTTCCTGCTCGGCGTGGTGGTCTGCCTCAATATCGAGAACATCCGGCAATTTTTGTCGTGGCTCACCAACACCGAGCTGTTCTCGCCCGAGCTCTACTTCCTGTCGCATCTGCCGGCGGACATGAACGTGAGCGAGACAACGGCCGTGGTGGTGATGGCGCTGACGCTGTCGCTGCTGGCGACGCTCTATCCGTCCTGGCGCGCTGCGCGCCTCGATCCGGTGGAGGCGTTGCGTTATGAGTGAGACGATGGTGGCAGAACTCGAGGTCACTCAGGAGCAGGCCGAGGAGATCCCGATCCTGTTCCTGCACAACGTCGAGCGTCATTACCGTCAAGGCGACGCCACGCTCAACATCCTGACCGGGGCGGATCTGGCGCTCTGGGCCGGGCAATCGGTGGCGCTGGTAGCGCCGTCCGGCGCCGGCAAGTCGACGCTGCTGCACATTGCCGGCCTGCTCGAGCACCCCGATCGGGGCGACGTCTACGTGGACGGCCGCGCCACCGCGATCCTGCCCGATGCCGAGCGCACCCGCATCCGCCGCAAGGAGATCGGTTTCGTCTATCAGTCGCACCGGCTGCTGTCGGAGTTTTCAGCCCTGGAAAACGTGCTGCTGCCGCAGATGATCCGCGGCCTGTCGCGCTCTGAGGCCAAGACGCGTGCGGTCGAACTCCTCAGCTACCTGGGGCTAGGCGAGCGACTCAGTCACCGCCCGGCGGAATTGTCCGGCGGCGAGCAGCAACGTGTCGCGATCGCGCGCGCTGTCGCCAACGCTCCGCGTATCCTGCTGGCGGACGAGCCGACCGGGAATCTCGATCTGCACACCGCCGATCACGTGTTTGCCGCGCTGACACAGCTAGTGCGGGCGTCCGGCGTCGCCATCATCATCGCTACGCACAACATGGATCTGGCCGCGCGCATGGATCGGCGCGTGACGTTGCGCGACGGCATCATTGAAGAACTGGATTAAGACGCGCACTTAATGCGCGGCGCTTAAATTATAATCCCCCGCCACCGTCGGGGGTGGCGAGGGATCACATCATGCCGCAACATGTGCTGCATGCCATCAAGCCGACAAATGAAGCTGCCCCCCATTTGACCCCGCTCGCACCGATTGTGGCGACCGATGCGAGCGTCAAGGCCTGCAGAGCGAACGTTCGAGTTTGTCAGACAAGAAGCTCTCGAATGACGAGGCCTACCCTAAACACCGTAATGTTACAGTCTATTAACTATTACACAAACAGCTAAATTATTGTGGACATGGAACTTTTCGGGTTTTTTTGAACTTCTTGACTCTCGGGACAAAGTGAGAACAATGTTCACTATTGGTTCTGTGGAGAGAATGCCATGTTCAAAGCCGTCATCCAGGAAGCCGCTGCTCTGGCGTCGCTGACGCTGTTCGTCGGCATGATCGCGATCTGGTCGCAGGTGTTCAGCAATCTGTGAAAGCCGCGCCGCTGGCTGTTGAAAACCGGCATAGCGGTGCGCTGATTGCTGTTCGGGGTGGACTTGGCGGGCGCGGCTCCGCAGTCTGGAATTCATAGGGAATCACCCAAAGTTCCGAACAGTCATGGCCGCCCTCGATTTCGTGCATCTGCACGTGCACTCGTCTTATTCGCTGCTGGAAGGCGCGCTGCCGATTCCGCGCCTGGCGGATCTCGCAAAGGCCGACAAGCAGGCCGCGCTGGCGCTGACCGACACCGACAACATGTTCGGCGCGCTGGAATTCTCCGAGAAGCTCGCCGGCTCCGGCATCCAGCCGATCATCGGCTGCGCGCTGGCGATCGATTTCGGCGATACCGACCGCGGCTCGCGCGGCGCCAGCGGCCCGCAGGAATGGCAGCGCATCGTGCTGCTCGCCGCCCGCGAAGCCGGCTACCGCAGCCTGATGCGGCTCAATTCGCGCGCCTTCCTGGAGACGCCGTCGAACGAGCAGCCGCACCTCAAGCTCGAATGGCTGCGCGGGGTAACCGATGGCGTCATTGCGCTGACCGGCGGTCCCGGCGGGCCGCTCGATAGCGCCATCATCGCCGGACAAAGCCATCTCGCCGGCTCGCGGCTCGACGCCTTGCAAGAGCTGTTCGGCGACCGGCTTTACGTCGAACTGCAGCGGCACGGCCGCCGCACCGAGCGTCAGACCGAGCCGGTGCTGATCGAGCTTGCCTATGCCAAGTCGATCCCGCTGGTCGCGACCAACGAGCCGTATTTCGCCACCGCCTCCGACTACGAGGCGCACGACGCGTTGATCTGCATCGCCGAGGGCCGCGTGATCGCCGAGAACGGCCGCCGGCAGCTCACCGCTGAGCATCGCTTCAAGACCCGCGCCGAGATGGTCGAACTGTTCGCCGATCTGGCGGAGGCGCTGGCCTCGACCGTCGAGATCGCCGAGCGCTGCGCCTTCCGCCCGCGCACCCATCATCCGATCTTGCCGCGATTCTCGGTGGGCGAGGGTGGCGCCGAGGTTGATGAGGCAACCGAACTGCGCCGCCGCGCCGAGGAAGGCCTCACGCAGCGCCTGACGACCGCTGGGCTCGCGTCCGGCCACACCGAAGATGAATACCGCGAACGTCTCGAGTTCGAGCTCGGCGTCATCGCCAACATGAAATACCCCGGCTATTTCCTCATCGTCTCGGACTTCATCCAGCACGCCAAATCGAAGGGCATTCCGGTCGGGCCGGGCCGCGGCTCGGGCGCCGGCTCGCTCGTGTCCTACGCGCTCACCATCACCGATCTCGACCCGATCCGTTTCGGCCTGCTGTTCGAGCGCTTCCTCAATCCCGAGCGTGTGTCGATGCCGGATTTCGACATCGATTTCTGCCAGGACCGCCGCGACGAGGTCATCCGCTACGTGCAGGAGCGTTACGGCCGCGACCAGGTGGCGCAGATCATCACCTTCGGCACGCTGCAGGCGCGCGGCGTGCTGCGTGATGTCGGCCGCGTGCTGCAGATGCCCTACGGGCAAGTCGACAAGCTGTGCAAGTTGGTGCCGCAGAACCCGGCGGCGCCGGTTTCGCTGGCGCAGGCCATCGACGGCGAGCCCAAGCTGCAGGCCGAGCGCGACGGCGATCCGGTCGTCAAGCGCGCTTTCGATATCGCTAGGAAACTCGAAGGGCTCAACCGCCACGCCTCGACCCATGCCGCCGGCATCGTGATCGGCGACCGGCCGCTCACCGAGCTGGTGCCGCTCTATCGCGATCCCAAGTCCGATATGCCCGTCACCCAATTCAACATGAAGTGGGTGGAGCAAGCGGGCCTCGTGAAGTTCGACTTCCTTGGGCTGAAGACACTCACGGTGCTGGAGAAGGCGGTCGAGCTCGTGCGCAGGCGCGGCGTCGAGATCGAACTCGCCTCGATTCCGCTCGACGACGCCAAGACCTACGATCTGCTCGCGCGGGCTGAAGCGGTCGGCGTGTTCCAGCTGGAAAGTGCGGGCATGCGCCGCGCGCTGCTCGACATGCGGCCGGACCGCTTCGAGGACATCATCGCGCTGGTGGCGCTCTATCGCCCCGGCCCGATGGCCAACATCCCGACTTACTGCGCGCGGAAGCACGGCATGGAGCAGCCGGACTACATCCATCCCAAGCTCGAGCCGATCCTGAAGGAAACGTTCGGCGTCATCATCTATCAGGAACAGGTGATGCAGGCGGCGCAGATCCTCGCCGGCTTCTCGCTCGGCGATGCCGATCTTCTGCGCCGCGCCATGGGCAAGAAGATCAGGAAGGAAATGCAGGCGCAGCGCGAGCGCTTCGTCTCCGGCGCGGTCGAGCGCGGCGTCGAGAAACACCAGGCCGACGCGATCTTCGATCTGCTCGAGCGCTTCGCCGAATACGGCTTCAACAAGAGCCACGCCGCGGCTTACGCGCTGGTCGCCTATCAGACCGCTTACATGAAGGCGAACTTCCCGGTCGAGTTTCTCGCCGCGACCATGACGCTCGATCTCGGCAACACCGACAAGCTCGCCGAATTCCGCGCCGAGGCCGAGCGGCTCGGCATCACACTGGCGCCGCCATCGGTCAACCGCTCCGGTGTCGAGTTCGAGGTCGAGAAGGAGACGATCATCTACGCGCTGGCTGCGCTCAAGGGCGTCGGGCGGCAGGCGGTCGAAACGATCATCGCCGCGCGCGAGGGCGGCAGGTTTCTCGATCTTGCCGATTTCGCCTCGCGCATCAATCCGCGCGCCGTGAACAAGCGCGTGCTGGAAAGTCTCGCGGCATCCGGCGCCTTCGACGAGCTCGAGCCGAACCGCGCCCGCGCCTCCGCTGCCGTCGAGACGATTTTGAGCCGCGCGCAGCACGCGCATGACACCGCGAGTGTCGGACAGAGCGAATTGTTCGGCGGCGCGGCGGCCCGAGAGTCGATTCCGTTACCGAACCTCGAGCCGTGGCTGCCCGCCGAGCGGCTGCGCCGCGAGTACGAGGCGGTCGGCTTCTTCCTGTCGGGGCACCCGCTCGACGATTACGCCGCGGTGCTCAAGAAACTGCGGGTGCAGCCCTGGGCGGAATTCGCGCGCGCGGTCAAGAACGGCGCGACCGCGGGACGCGTCGCCGGCACCGTGGTGTCGCGCCAGGAGCGCCGCACGCGCACCGGCAGCAAGATGGGCATCATCGGGCTATCCGATCCGACCGGTCACTACGAGGCTGTGATCTTCGCCGAAGGGCTCGCCGAATATCGCGATTTGCTGGAGACGGGCAGCGCGGTGCTGCTGTTCCTGTCGGCGGAGGTGCAGGGCGACGAGGTGCGCGCGCGCATCCAGTCGGCCGAGCCACTCGATGCCGCCGCCGCCAATCTGCAGAAGGGCTTGCGTGTCTTCCTGCGCAACCAGACGCCGATCGAAGGGGTCGCCAAGCGGCTCGAACCGGTCCGCCCCGGACCGGCGAATGGCGACGGCGAGGTGAGCATGGTGCTGATGCTGGAGAAGGGCACCGAGGTCGAGGTGAAGCTCCCCGGCCGCTTCAAGGTCTCGCCGCAGATCGCTGGCGCCATCAAGGCGGTGCCCGGCGTGGTGCAGGTCGAGGCGCTCTAACTGCGCTCATCCCTCCCCTGAAAGGGGAGGGTCCGGCGCGAAGCGCCAGGGTGGGCTCGCGAATTCCCCACCAGTCCGCTCGCTGGCGCTCGCGTCTACCCTCTCCGAAGGCGGGGAGGGATAAGGGGGCGCTGCCTTGCTTCGCCACAATCGCCCCTATATAAGCCCCACCATCACTCACGCGGACGATGGCTTTAGGCCCCGACAATGGGTCAAATAGGCCGTCCGGTGGCCCACCTGGGCTCACACTCGTCTGCGGCGGATCAACCGGAGAAGATTTATGTCGCTACCTGACTTTTCGATGCGTCAGCTCTTGGAAGCTGGCGTGCACTTCGGCCATCAGGCCCACCGCTGGAACCCGAAGATGGGCACTTACATCTTCGGCACCCGCAACAACATCCACATCGTCGACCTGGCGCAGAGCGTGCCGATGCTGCATCGCGCGTTGCAGGCCGTGAGCGACACCGTCGCCAAGGGCGGCCGCATTCTGTTCGTCGGCACCAAGCGGCAGGCGCAGGACGCCATCGCCGAGGCCGCCAAGCAGTCGGCGCAGTATTACGTCAACTCGCGCTGGCTCGGCGGCACGCTGACCAACTGGAAGACGATCTCTGGTTCGATCTCCCGGCTGCGCAAGCTCGACGAGATGCTCAGCTCCGGCGATGCCGGCGGCTACACCAAGAAAGAGCGCCTCACGATGCAGCGCGAGCGCGACAAGCTCGACCGCTCGCTCGGCGGCATCAAGGACATGGGCGGCGTGCCCGACCTGTTGTTCGTCATCGACACCAACAAGGAAGACATCGCCATCAAGGAAGCGCGCCGGCTCAACATTCCGGTCGCGGCCATCGTCGACACCAATTGCGATCCGGACGGCATCACCTATGTCGTGCCCGGCAATGACGACGCCAGCCGCGCCGTCTCGCTCTACTGTGATCTCATCGCCAAGGCCGCGATCGACGGCATCTCGCGCGCGCAAGGCGAGATGGGCGTCGACGTCGGCGCGGCGGAGAAGCCGGTCGTCACCGAAGAAATCCCGACCGCGCCTGCGGCCAGCGATCTCGGCTTTGAGCAATTGCCGGGGCCGCGCGGTGTCGCCGACGACCTCAAGAAGCTGCCCGGCATCTCGCCGGCGATCGAGAAGCAGCTCAACGATCTCGGCATCTTCCATTTTTCGCAGATCGCCGCACTCAACGACAAGGCCGCGCACAATATCGGCGAAGAGGTCGGCTTGCCCGGCCGCGTTCCGGGCTGGGTCGCCAAGGCCAAGCAGCTGACGGCGGAAGCCGAGTAAGCGCACGCGGTTGAGAGAAGGCGCGGCAATCACCACATTGGTGGTGGTTGCTGCCGATGAAAGGACACCGATGACGAATATCTCCGCACAGATGGTCAAGGAGCTGCGCGAAACGACCGGCGCCGGCATGATGGATTGCAAGTCCGCGCTCGCCGAGACCAAAGGCGACAT